>Ga0334722_10007121_pt1 | contig 10904 bp, 21 predicted proteins | sample C3_bottom_MG_FD_207210 | JGI IMG/M metagenome (GOLD analysis project Ga0334722, IMG submission 207210) | Sediment microbial communities from Yellowstone Lake, YNP, Wyoming, USA - C3_bottom | ecosystem: Environmental > Aquatic > Freshwater > Lake > Sediment | place: USA: Wyoming | collected...
ACGCTCGGGGACGTGGTGTACGTGCCGCGCGCCACCGATGCTCACCGTCCACGATCACCACGTCCCCGAGCGTGTATTGGGAGAACTTCGGGTCTGAGAGGTGTTCGTCCGTGACCACGATGCAGACGATGGGCTGCGTGAACCCGTCTTCCGTCATGGACCGCATCAGGAGGTCGAAGTCGTGTTCGCTCTGACGGTTCGGGTTGTAGGCGTTCGGCTTCACCGTGTCCGTCGGAACGTACTCCACGATCAGACGGGAAAGCTGACTGGCCTTACTCTGGACGGCCTTCTTACCCTTATCGCGCACGGGTTCCCTCCTGTAGGCGCTTCACCGTTCTGGCGAGTCGCGCCGGGTTCAATTCCATCCCACGGAATACCATGCCTGTCTCCATCGCCGCTTCCGCGCTGTTCCCGAGCCCGCAGCACGGGTCGAGAAGGATCTCCCCCGGACGTGCGACCGGACGCACCGCGTTGAGGACGGCGTTGAACCCGGTGAAGCCCTGCACGTTCGCCAACGACGGCTTCGGGATTCCCTTCCGAGCGAACGCCATCAGGAGGTTCGGCCTCTTCGGGCTCCCGTACAAGATTGTCCAGGTCCCGTGAATGGCGAACCCGGTCGCCTCCATCACGCTCGTGAGGTCCGTGCGCCACCGGTTCCCCATCTCGATCAGCGCCACCCCGTCCGGCGCGAGGTGTTCGTCCACCGCGGACGCGAACATGGCGAGGAACTTCACCCATCGCTCCTGACCCGACCCCGGAAAATCCTGCTTATTCATCGTGCGCCAGTACCGGAGGTTTCCCGGTCCCCACGGCGGGTCGGAGTAGATCACCGCGGCCTTCTCACCGTTCATCAGGTGATTCAGGTCGAACGATTCTAGGTCACCGCATCGAACCCGGTGCGGCCCAATGATCTGAGTCACGTCCACGCTGGCGTCCCTCCCCAGGTTCCGGCACCGGCCCGGAAGAACTCCGGTTCCACGTAGTCGAGCATCTTCGCCTTGAGCGAGAACGGGTCTCCGGACCACATCGCGCTCGCGAGGTTCTTCCAGCTCCCGATCCCGCTCTCGCAGTGCTTACAATGCGTCACCTGGGGCATCGGCGCGGTCGAGTGGTGCGCGTGCATCGAGAGGTAGATATCCCGGACCTTCACGGCCCGCTCCCTGATCCAATCCGCCGGAGCCTCTACGACGCACTCCCGGTTGAAGCACTCTTCCCAGGTTTCGTGACTCCGACGGTGCGGCGACACCGACCTCTTCCCGAACATCGCCGCAGTTCGGATTCCCGGGAGCCTCGTGCAGACCCGGTCGAACCACTTCGGCCACGCCTGTTGTCCTAGCCAGAGCGTTTCGATGGCCGCGCCGCTCATCGTCGGGGGCGCGATTCGCAGACGGTGACGGGGTACTCCCATCCGGTGCATCACGTCATACGCCTTGTTGTAGTCCCACCCGTGGTCGGCGTGGGCCTTCCACACGTCCCCGTCTGTCCAGTCGTAGATCGGTCGGCACTTCGCCTGACCGTTTTCCTCCTTAGTCATGTACCCGCCGCTTGAGTGAATCCCGAAGGTGCGCTTTAAGGATTCCTGGGCGCGGAGGCCGATCACGTGGACAAGGAGCTTTCCCGGTGCCGGTGGGAACCGCCGCGTGTTCGCCATCGCCGCGATGTTCAGCTCGGGGATCACTTCAGTCCGTGCCGACATTGGTCTGACCCAGGTCTCCGGCGACACCTTCGGGTCGAAGACCCAAAAGTACGGGCTCATCCGGTTGAAGGCGTTTATCACCGGCTGGTGCGCCACGAGCCAATGCAGCTCCACGTCCGGTCGCGCCGCCACCCTGTCCGCGTACTCGTAGGTTCCGGGGTACATGATCTCTTCGTCGCGGAGGACAACCTCCACCGGGAGGCGTCCGGTCTTCGCCGCGGCGATCAGGCACAATTCCAGGCACACGCCGGAGTCCTTCCCGGCGGAGAACGACACCACGACCCGATGCCCCGCTGCATAGACCGTCACCATCCGGTCCACCGCTTCCGAGAACACGTCCCGGCCCACCATGCGCTTTCCCACGGCTACCGCTTCCCCCTAGCCTCTCGGAAGGCGGCGAGCGCGGCGGGCTTCCTCTTGGGCTTCTTGGGGCGGCTCACTTGTTCTTCCTCCCGTTGAGTTTGGCGCGGCGGACGGCGGCGCGCATGGTGGCCCGCAACGGTTCCCTGGTACGGATCTCCGTCCAGTCCGTCGTCTCGGTCCACCATTGCGCTACCCACGTTCGCCCATCGCGGCTGATCGTAACGTAACCGTCTTCCAGCGGTTCCGGCTTCACCGTCTGCCACGCATGTTCCACCTCGTTATAACACCACACCCTCCCGGCGCATCGGACCGTCCTCGGGCTGGTCATGGCTTCCTCCATTTCTCGGTAATCGCTCGTCGAGCCTCTCGGAGTGTCGAGGCAATCGTTCCCACGTCAACCATGACCTCTGGCGTCCACAACTGGCGCTCCGTCCACCACCGGTATCCGTTCAGTTTCATCAACAGATCGGCGGCCTCTTTTCGTTCAGCATCGGACAGGCCGTGAAAAGTCTCCGGATTCACCCCTACCATCCGACCATCGGTGGTTCGGCTCACTTGTTCTCCCTCTCGTTGAGTTTGGCGCGGACGCTTCCGACATGTCCCACCAGTTCGGCCCGTCCGCAGTCGCACGTATGCGGTCTGAACCGATGACAGCACGAGTCAACGTGATGGCTTTTCAGAATCCAGTTCTGCATCGCCTCGACCGTCGCTTGCCACCGCGACAGTTCCGAATACTCCTGAGCGGCAGCGATGTTTTCTTTCAGCACCTGAATCTGCTCCGGTGAGTATGCTCCCGTCACGGGGTCCTTGGGTCTATCCCCTCGGCTAGTCATGCGATCCCCGCGAACCAGATATGCGTATGCGGCGTCTTCAGCGATCCGCGCGGGTGGATCTTCCGCCAGAACGAGAGGAAGTCGGCTGGGGTCTCGAAGCCCTCTTCGCGGAAGTAGTGTTTGGCGACGAATGCGGGCGTCGCGGCGTCCACGCGCGTTACCTGCCACTCCCGTTCCCACGCCGGGAACACGTCGCCCACCTGCGCCTTCACCCCGCGCCGAAGGGTGCAGGGCTTGGTCCCGTCGAGCATCGGCTCCCGGAATCGTCCGTTGAATTTCAGGTTTAGGCGGCTCATGTCCTCACCTCCCCGGTAGCCCCTGCGGCCTGGCGGTAGGCGGAGAGGGCGAGCGGGAGGGTTTCGGCGGCCCAAATCTCGCCCGAGTCATTCTCGAAATCGAACGCCCCCCGCGTACCGACTTCCCAAGGGTGCCACTTGCCCGGTCGCGACTTGTTTGGATTCGGCGTGTACCGAATAGAAATCCCCTCCGTCTCCCTCTCAATCTCCCTCACCGCCTCCGCGATGGCCGCGTCCTCCACCGAGACGATCTGCTTGTCGTGTAGTGCCGTCCGTAGCCACTTCGAGATTCTCTCGGCCTCGGCTCGGTGCATCGTTTGCCCGGTCGGGGCACCGTCCACCGTCACGACAACCTCGTCACCTTCCCACGCCTCTACTCGAATCTCGCTCATGGCTTCTCCCCCGCGCCTCGGGAGAGGCGGAAGGCTGCAAGGCGTTCCATGATCGGCCACGAAGCGCCGATCTTCCCGTAGGCCATCGCACCTTCCATGCTCGCGAGCGTCTCCGCCAGCGCATCCGCCGCCGCGACGAAGGCCGAAGGGTCGGGGATGCCGCGCATGGCCTCGTGGCACGGGCAGCCCGCCAACTCCCCGGCGTTCCCGTTGTTGGCACACAACAACTTCGCTTCACTCATCGGCCTTCCTCCTTCGGCTCTGATGGCGTCGGTACCGTGGCGGGCGGCTCCCCTTGCGGGATGGGGGGGCGCGGGCGGCTTTCCTACGTCCGCGCAATCCAGGTATCCGCAAAACGGAAGCTTGGCGTCCCTTGAATCGCCCGTGCCGAACTCCCTCCCGCACCGCTGGCAGATCGGACGAGGCTCAGATGGCGGCTCCCCTTGCGGGATGGGTGGCGGTCCGTGCTTCTCCGGGCACAACTCCGGCGAATGGTCACACGCGCACGGCGGCTCCCCCTCACGGTCACGGGACGCGAGGGAACGGATGGCGACCGCGATGCTTTCTGCCACAGCGCATCCCTCCGTGAACATTATGTGCGCGCGGGAGTCTCCGGCCTTCGAGGCGTTTTCCGCCGCCTGACGGTTACGAAACCAGTGGTCTTGCGCCACCTCCGCGCTTTCCTCGAACGCCTCGGATCTTCCCGCGATACGGCCCTCCGCGTGGGCGGCGGTGAGGGCCTTGGAAATGTCTTCGCTCAGTTCCGCCCACATCAGCGCCGGGATGTTCACGGGGCCGTACTGATTCAGAATCTCTCGGGTCGTCGCTTCTGGATCAAACTCGGTCATTGGGCGCTCCGAATCCTCGATGCTTCGCACTTCCGCCATGCCACCGGCACGCCAGCATCGGGGGACAAGTCGGCCCACTTGTGGTACCAGGGCGCGTTTGGTCCCAAGATCTTAGCCGCGCCGCACGTAACATGATCGCCGCTCAAGTCCTGCGTGGCGAGGTCGCAGTAAGTGCAAACCAATCGGCACGCCTCTTCCCTTCCCTCCGCGTGGGCGGCGGCGAGGGCGGCGGTGATGGACTTACCAACGTTGCAGTTGCAATCGTCACCACATGAACAAAACATCTCCCTCGCCTTCGCTTCATAGCTCATCGGCCTAGCTCCCTTCGGAGTGCTTCCAACTCTTCTTCCGCCCGTCCCGCTCGCTCGAACATCATCTGCTCGTCGTGGGCGGCGAGATACCCATCATCCCGCAGCGCGGCTAATTGCTCCGCGTGCGTATCCTCCATCGCAGAGATCAGCCGCCCCTTCTCGGCGAGTTGCTCCATCAGCCCCTTGTTCTCGGCGCGGAGGGTGTCGAGTGTGGCGAGCCAGCGGTCGGTGGGATAGGCAATGAAATCCTGCCGATTTGGTCCGCCTGGCCTGAAATCGTTGATCTCTTCCTCACTGTACGGCGCAACGGTCGGCGGGGTCATGGCTTCTCCGTCAGTGCGGCCTCGATCAGCCGGGCCGCTTGCTTCGCGAAAGCTCTGGCATGGGCCGCGTTTGTGGCGTTGTTCGCTCCAGGCATCGGGTCGAGGATAGACTTACAGAACGACAGTGCGGCTCGCAGCGCCTTTTCGCGGGCGTCGTAGGTCGAGACGGCGTGGACGATCGCGTTCGTATTTGCGCTTACCTGCTCCCTGCTGTGACCCGACATCATGGCCGACGAAAGATCGGCAACGAACTGTCCCGGCGCATCGTACACAACGCATCCGCCAGATTTCCACGGCCTCGGGGTAGCGTTCGGAAATTGCTCGCTCAGTGTCATCGGCCTAGCTCCTTTTTGTGATGCTCAGCGTAGAACGCGAAAGCCTTTTCGATCCTCTTTTTTCTTGCGAGGTACATGCGGTGTTGGGTCTCCGCCACCTTCTCCGGGTTCGCGGCTTTCCAGCGGCGGTTTTTCTCCTTCACCTTCTCCCTCTGCTCCGGCATCGCCGTCTGCTTCTCGTTCTCCACGTCGTCGCTCACAGCCTCCCCCTTCCGGGTCCGATGATCCCGTGCTCCAAGGCAATATCCAGAACGATTCTGTTCGATCCACCCTGCAACAACGTGAGCTGGTAGTGGCCGAGGATCGCGTATCCCGGTGCGTCCCACGTGAAGGGTACGGCTGCAAGCGCGTCCGCGATCTTTCGGGCCGCGTCCTCGATCACCACCGCCGCGGTGTAGGCCACGATCCAGTCACGATCCTCTTTCCGCCACCAGGGGGGCATTACGGCTTCCTCCCCGTCACCACGAGCCACGGGCACCAGTCTGGGAACCGGCGACCGAAGATCCTGTGTTCGGCCCAGAGGTAGGCGTTGAGCGTGCCCTGTGTAGCCCGTTCCGGTAGTCGGTGTCCCATCGCGCTCATCCCGACCACCTGAACGTCATGGAACCCGGCGGAGAGGACGTAGGCGGCGATCTCATTGGCGGTGTAGAACCTCGCGTCCTTGAGCATCAGCAGGTCGAGGGCTTCCGTGCGCGCCCGGCGGCGGTCGCCGTAGACCTGCAGGAACATCCGACCGCCCGATTCGAGCGCGTCGTATGCGAACGCGAGAGCTTTCGCCGGTCGGTCGGCATAGCTCAAGGCCCCGTAGAGCCCCACGGCCACGTCGAAGGCCCCCACCATCCGCCTCGGAATGTCCTCCTGAACGTCGAGCTGGTGGACCTCATGGAGCGGGAACTTCCGGCGGAACCTCTTGAGCATCTTGGCCGACACGTCCACCCCGAGGTATCGGTTTGGCTGCTGATAGACGTACTCCAACAGGAGCCCCGTTCCGCATCCCAGGTCCAGCACTTTCGGAAAAAACGGAAGCACCTGGGTCAACAGGCGGAAGGTCACGTAGTCCTCCGCCCGGTGCGCCTTGGTCCGATAGCTCTCGTCGTAGGCTTCCGCCAGATGGTCGAACGTCCTCCCCACCCTCTCCCCTTGCACCGTCAGGGTCGGCCTCCGCAAAGTCTTTATCACTCGGGAATCCCCCGTGATTCAGCAGGTACTCCACCGCCAGCACCTCCAACGCCATCCCCCTCGGGTTCGTGCCGTTCGGGTCCGCCTCGTCCCGTTTCAGGACTCGCCGGAGCGCTGCCTCCACGATGAGGTTCTGATCCCACGCCAGTAGGAACCGGACTGTGTGCCATTTCGCCCGCACCTCGTCCGACCACCTTCGGAGCCACGTCGCCACGGTTCCTCCCGCTGAAGTCGCTGGCGAACGGGCAGGTGGCGAAGTGTGTCACCATCACGTTCGGCTGTCGGCTGATGAAGCGTTGCCCCTGCGCGTCGGTCCCAGTCACCATGTAGCACGCTGGAACCGGGTCCATAGGGATCGGCTTCCCCTGTTCGTTCAATCCCCAGACGATCTTCTTCTCGCACCGTCGGCACTTCGAGAACGGACTCCGACCTTTTTCAGCCATGCTTCCCTCCCCCTTTTCGGCGGTCCGGTCCCCTCACCGGAACCCGCTCACACATCTGTTCAAGGCGAGACACAACCGCCACCCCGAGGACTCTCGCGAGGTCCGGCTCCGCGAGCGTGTTCGTCGCCGCGAGCAACGGAAGGAGGTTCCGGTAGCGGCACTCAAGAAGGTCGGCCACCGCACCCTTCACCGGCACGCTCGGCTCAACCTGGGCGAAGTCGTCCACGATCATCGCCGGGACGTTCCGCAAGAGGTCCAGGTGGTCGCGTCGCGTGTAGTCCACCGCCACGCTGCACATTTCCCCCCACGACACCCAAGCTGTCCGTATCCCCTGATCTTCGAAGTACGTCGCCATCGCCCCCAGCACGGTTGACTTCCCGGTGCCGGTCGGCCCAAGAAGAAGCACCCCGCGCTCCGGCCACGACTCGCCGCGGACGTAGACCAATGAGGTCTTCTCGTCGAACCTCTCGGACCTCGGGAGAAACTTCTCCATGACCTGCCGCGCCGCGACGAGCGCCTGTCGGTTGTGGTCGTCCTCCTTCACGCCCAGTGTGCCACGGTAGCGCGACGGGATCGGGAACGGGGTACTCATCGGGCGTGGTCGTCCGACGACGCGAGCCCACCCCCGGCCAGCCGTCCATTCGTCCGCTGCTGCATCTGCCTTCCCATCAGCACCTCCCCGCGCAACGTGTCAAACTGGCTGGCGAACGACGGCACGGTGAGGTTTCGTCCCGCGTGGACGAACCGGAGTATGATCCCGCGCAAGAGCTTCGCGTCGTCCCCGGCCTTCACCGCCTTCGAGAACAGGCTCGACGCCAGCCCGCCGTTGAAGTTCACGAGCTTGGTCACGCCCGAGGCGTTGGCGATGCCGTTGTAGAGGGCGTCCACCATTTCCCGAATGGATACCGTGGGCGGTGCCGAAGGCACCGGGGTAGTTTGGTCTGTTGGTGTAGTACGTTGGTCTGTTGTAGTTAGACCGGCCATTTCTGTCCGGTGGACAGGTGCAGGAATTGGCCGGTGGTCACCACCGGACACCGATGGCCGGTGGCTGGTAGCGTCCACCGGTTCCCACCCCAACAGCTTGTATACGGTCCGCACGAAGCGACCGTCCGAACCCTTGATCTTCCTGACGCGGACGTACCCGAACCGATCCAATTCACGGGCCGCACGTCCGACCGTTCTCTCGCTCCCGAGGGATTGCGCGAGCGCCTTGTGCTTCGGGAAGGCTTCCCGGCTCGTTCGATTGGCGAACGTGGCGAGCAATCCGTACAGCTTGCACGCCACCGGTGACACGCGGGGATCAGCGAACACGGCGCGCGGGACCATGCCCCATGGCGGTAGTGCGTCCTCGACCTCGAAGTCCGGTGTACCCAGAGGCCCTGGAAGGCGTCGCGCTACTGGTGAAGGAGACGCGACACGAGCGGGTGGGGAGGCGGCGGGGCCACCCATACCGCCCTGCTGCGATCCAGGGCTTTCGGTTACACCGGACTCCTTCACCGCCGGAAGCTCTACCACGCTCTCACCGGCTCGTCAACCTTCGGCAACGGAAGGCTTTCCATCTCAATGGCGCGCATCAGGAGAACGTGCGCCCTCGCGTTCAGAACTCCCGCACGTCGGATCAGCTCCGCGCCGCGTGCCCGTAGGTCGTTCACCTTTGCCGTCGTTGGCTTCGGGAGCAGGTCGGTCACGTCCCACGTCGCCACGGTGAAGCCGGTTACAGCGCACTTTTTCTCCACGCCTCGTGACACGACGCCGAACGCCTCAAGCTCCGAGAGTCGGCGGTGCCATCCCGAGGGTCGCGGGCGGTTGTGATTCAGCGCCGCTGTCACTTCACCGGCGGTGGAGGGGCCGTTCAAGTAGAGCCACTCGTACACCCGGTACTGCTGGCCCTTGAGAGTCCCGTTGGCCTTGATCGTTTCAAACGCCATCCGGCTCACGCGGCGGATCACGGCGACACCCGGCGGAACCAAATCCACCTGCAATACTTTTCGGTCGACAGCCTCGGGTGGATCTTCTTCCAGACCGCCTTGAAGTCGTCCTCGCTGGTGCAGCCTTCCTCTTTCCAGAAGCCACGGCCAACGAAGTCCGGCGTCGCCATCTGCACCTCCGTCACCTCGAACACGTGGCCGAACGTCTCAAACCGGTCCCAGACCTTCACCCGTGAATCCCGTCGGAGCGTGCAGACCTTCACGCCAGCGAGCATCGGCTCACGGAACCGCTCGAAGAATGGGAGCTTCACCGTCCGGCTTCCGCTCATGCCGCCCTCCTTGCCTTGGACAGGTTCCGCCGGTTCGCGTTCTGCTCGCCGCGTGTCACCCAGCGGACGTTGCCCTTGGTGTAGTTGCCGTCCACGTTCACTCGATCCAGCTCGAGGCCCGGCGGTGCCGTCCCCACGTCGGCCAAGAACCGCCCGAACCCCCCGCGACCGCGCCACCGGAAACATACCTTGATCCCTCGGCCACCGTATAGGTGAAAGTCCCACCGGCTCCGACCGCGGCACCGCTGCAGCATGTTGTCCCATGCCCGGTACGTCCTGGTCCTGAATCCTTGCATCGTGTGGCCGTGCGTCCGTGGCGCGCACGACCGGCACTTCTTGAGTCTGTCGCCGCACTTCTCGCAGGTCCGGCTCATATCGAGCCCGTCCCCGCCGTGAAGTCCGGCAACGGGTCTCCGTCGCAGCACCACCAGAGGTGTAGACAGAACGGGTGAAGGTTGACGTGCTCCGACCGCGCCGGGAGGACAGACAGCGCCTTCCGGTCAGCGCCGATGAAGGCTTCCTTCACGGCGACCATCTCCGTGTAGGTCGGGAGTCGGTCGGGCTTCGCCACGCTCACGTGCCGCCACCACTTCCCATCGAGTTCCACCGCCTCCGTAACGATCACGGAGAGCTGGTCAATCCGTCTGGCCACGTGGTAGCCGTCGTCCGTTTTCTTCACGAGGTGGAATCCGGGCGGCGTCACGGTGTCGGGCCGACGCATCTTCCGCGTCGCTTGGGCGTGCCGGATGGCTTCGAGGTTCGGCATCGCCATCAGAAGCACACGCTACGGAACGAACAGTAGCCACAATGCTGCCCGATCCTTCGTGGAAAGAGCCCTTGGGCGATCCCCTGGTAGTGCTGGCGGGCGTCCTCAAGGTAGGACAGCTGCCGCGCCACGCTCACCTCAACCGGACCGCGTTGGTCAATCGTGTAGGTCGGCCCCTTGGTCTTGGCCTTCACGTTCCGGAGGATCACGTCGAACCGGAGGCGGACGGGTTTCTCCGTGAGCCCCACCAGGAGCGGGTATGCCGCGCCCTGGGCCTTCAAATCCTCCCCGCCCTTCGGCCATGCGCTGCTCCCGGTTTTGACTTCCACCACGATCCCGTCTGCCGTTCGGAGGTCCAGTCGGCCCGTGAGCCGGACCGAATCCTCCGGGAACAGGGGGAGGCCCATTGACTCTTCCGAGCTGATCCACGTGTCCACCATCCCGACCTTCTCCACCCAGAGCGATGCCATCGCGTGAGCGTCGCGGGCCGCGTTCTCGAACGTGTCCACCCATCCGGTCCGGTCGTCCTTGGCCCATTGAACCGCCTCGGGCCCACCAGCCTTGTCTATGAGCTTGCGGAACTCCGTCCCCGCGACCTCCCCAGCCACGTCCGCGGTGTACCGCCGACCGGACATTGCAGCCTTCACGAACGACTCGACCCCGTAGTGGACCGCGCTCCCCAGCATCAGGATCGCCACCGGTGGCTCCGGGGTGCGCGCCTCCCGGAACTGGTACTTCTTGGGACATTCCTCGTAGGAGCTGATCTTCGAGACGCTGATCTTGTTCATGCTGGGATGCCGTTGTACCAGCGGAGGAACAGGTCCTTCGCGTCGGGGTCGTCCATCGCGTTCTGCAACGTGTC
>Ga0334722_10007122_pt1 | contig 10903 bp, 13 predicted proteins | sample C3_bottom_MG_FD_207210 | JGI IMG/M metagenome (GOLD analysis project Ga0334722, IMG submission 207210) | Sediment microbial communities from Yellowstone Lake, YNP, Wyoming, USA - C3_bottom | ecosystem: Environmental > Aquatic > Freshwater > Lake > Sediment | place: USA: Wyoming | collected...
TCATCGGTCGTCTCAGGCGACAGTAATGTCGTTTTCAGCTCATATTCCTGGGCAGGCGGCTACAATAATTTCCTGGACAGTTCGTCTTCCGGGACGTTCGTCTGGGGATATGATGACAATCCGGCGCACTCCGTAGGTATTTTTAACACGTTCCCAATAACTGATTCCTTTGTTTTCCTGATAGATCCGGCGAATACCAAGGGGTATAAGGCCGGCATAGGCACCCCCAGTCCCCAGGCCAGGCTGGATGTGAACGGTTCGGCGCAGTTCGGCGCCGGGGTGAATAAATCCACCTTTACCGCCGCAGGTTTCTGGCTGCCCCGGTCAATGACCACGGCGGAACTTCAGGCGGCCGGCGGCACCCCCCCCTCTCCGGGAGCCGTGGCTTTCAACTCCAGCATCAAGGACCTCTGCGTTTCCACCGGGTCCGCCGTGGGTCAATGGGCGCTTATGGGTTCCAAGAGCGCGACAGGCTGTTATTGACCCTGAAACCCCGGGCGTTTGACAACGGCCGGAGAAAACTTGTCTAATAGGATAAGTTCTTCAGGGCGGGGCGCGATTCCCCACCGGCGGTAACCTTAATATAAGGAAGCCCGCGAGCCAGTAATGGCAGATCCGGTTAAATTCCGGGGCCGACGGTCAAAGTCCGGATGAAAGAGGAACTGTGACAGCAGGCGGACAAGAAGCTGGTCGGTACTAGACGGGAGTTCAGGGTTTTGTGATCCCTGCATCCTGCCTGACACCTACTACCTGTTACCTACTGTTTTTCATGCCCTGGAGAATTATCTTCGGGGTTTTTTATTTGGACCGGATCAATATATGAAAAAAGAATTTTCTCCGATAGAGGACGTTATTGCGGACCTTAAAGCGGGCAAAATGGTCGTCATTACCGACGACGAGACCCGCGAGAACGAGGGTGATATCGTGCTGGCCGGGCAGTTCGCCACGCCGGATAAGATAAACTTCATAGCGAAGCACGCCCGCGGGCTTATCTGCGCGCCTATGGAGGAGACCCTGATAAACCGCCTGCGCCTGTTCCCGATGCACCGGGAGAACACGGACCCGTTCAAGACCGACTGGATGATATCGGTGGACGCCGCCCGCGGCGTCACCACGGGTATTTCGGCGCAGGACCGGTCCCGTACCCTTAAGCTCCTCGCCGGAGCCGGTACCTCCGCCGAGGCCCTCACGCGTCCCGGCCATATTTTCCCTCTGAAAGCCAAAAAAGGCGGGGTTTTGTTCCGCGCCGGGCATACCGAGGCCTGCGTGGACCTGCTGAAGCTGGCGGGGCTGAGACCGTCCGGCGTCATCTGCGAGATCATGAAAGACGACGGGTCCATGGCCCGCCTGCCGGACCTGCTGGCTTTTGCGGCCAAGTACAAGCTCAAGATCTCCACCATCGCGGCTTTGATAGCGTACCGGCGTAAAAAAGAATCGTTCGTCGAGCTCGTCGCCGTTTCGCGCCTGCCGACCGCGCGCGCGAATTACGAGATACGCGTTTACCGCGACAAGCTGACCGGCCTGGAGCACGTGGCGCTGGTTCTGGGCGCGCCGACCCCCCCGGTCCTGGTCAGGGTGCACTCGGAATGCCTCACTGGCGATGTGTTCAGTTCTAAGCGCTGCGACTGCGGCCCGCAGCTTCGCGCCGCGATGGATATGATAGAGAAGGAAGGGGCCGGAGTGCTGCTCTATATGCGTCAGGAGGGCCGCGGTATAGGCCTGGGCAATAAGATAAAGGCTTACAGCCTCCAGGATAAGGGCTACGATACCGTCTCCGCCAACCATGCCCTGGGCTTCAAGACCGACCTGAGGGAGTACGGGACCGGCGCCCAGATACTGTGCGACCTGGGGATATCGCGGATGCGGCTCCTGACCAACAACCCTAAAAAAATAGCGGGTCTCGGCGGGTACTGCCTCGAGATAACCGCGCGCGTGCCGATAGTTATAAAGGCGAACCCCCATAACAGGAAGTACCTCAGGACGAAAAAGGAAAAGATGGGGCACTTGTTTTGACGGCTAAAGTAACGGAGGATAAAATGAAAACAATGGAAGGCAAGTTGACCGCGGAAAAACTCAAGTTCGCGCTGGTCGTATCGCGGTTCAATGATTTCCTGACCGCCAAGCTCCTGGAGGGAGCGGTGGATACGCTCAAGCGCCATGGCGCCGAGGAAAAGGACCTGACCGTCGTCAGGGTGCCGGGCTGCTATGAGATACCTCTCGCCTGCCAGCGGATGGCGGGCAAAGGCTTTGACGCCGTCATCGCGCTGGGCGCGGTCATAAGGGGCGACACGCCTCATTTTGATTATGTGGCCGCCGAGACCGCAAAAGGCATAGCCCAGGTCTCCCTTGCCGCCAAAGTGCCGGTAGCTTTCGGCATCGTCACCGCCGATAATCTCGAGCAGGCTATCGAGCGGTCGGGCGCAAAGCAGGGCAACAAAGGCGCGGACGCCGCCATGACGGCCATAGAGATGGCGAATTTATTCAAGCAGATATAGCCATAAGCTGTAAGCCATATGCCATGGGCGGACCCGCCGGGTCGTTCGGCGGGAAAGCCCGCGGCCTGCGGCGATCGAGGCGATGTTAATGACGGAGAAAGATAAATTCTACATGTCCCGCGCTATCGAACTGGCGCGCAAGGGGCGCTACGGTGCCCATCCTAACCCCATGGTCGGCGCCGTTGTGGTGAAGAGCGGCCGCGTCATAGGGGAAGGTTGGCATAAGGAGTTCGGCCGGGCCCACGCGGAGATCAACGCTCTGAAGGACGCCGGCTCCGCCGCCAAAGGCTCCACGATCTACGTAACGCTGGAACCCTGTTCCACGCGCGGCAAGACCGGACCCTGTACGCAAGCCCTGATAGCGGCCGGCGTTAAAAAAGTCGTGATCGGCGCCGTTGACCCCGCTCCGGCCAATTCGGGAAAGGCGGCGAAAATTTTGAGGGCGGCCGGTATCGAGGTAAAGAGCGGGGTACTGGCCGGCGAGGCCTCCGCCCTTAATCCGGCGTTCAATAAATTCATGGCCACAGGTTTGCCCTACGTGACGCTCAAGATCTCGCAGAGCATGGACGGGAAGATCGCCGATTTCAAGGGCCGCTCCCGCTGGATCTCCTCCGGGCCCGCGCGTGTGGAGACCCACCGCCTCAGAGCCGAGGCCGACGCCGTCCTGGCCGGCATAAACACTATTATGCTGGATGACCCCAGGCTCAATGTCCGCCATATTAAAGTGAGGCGCCAGCCCGCGGTGGTCGTGCTGGATTCCAGGTTCAGCATTCCTTTCAAAGCCCGCGTTTTTGAGAACGAAAAGCTTATCATCGCGGCCACCAGGAAGGCGGCGCTTCACCGTATAAAAGAGCTGGACCGGGAGAATGTTCGGATCCTTGTGCTCCCGGCCGGCCGGAACGGCGGCGTCGATCTTCACGCGCTTCTTAAGGAGCTGGGTAAGCTGGGTGTAGGTCATTTATTCGTGGAAGGGGGCGGCAGGGTTATCGGTTCCTTTATCGCCCAGGGTTTGTTCGACCGCTTCATGATGTTCTTGTCCCCCCTTGTTATAGGCGGGGAGAAGTCGCGGAGTTCCGTGGTCTGGTCCGACTCGCTGAACGCCTTACGGAAGGAACTGGGTATCCGGCTGAAGTTCTCGGAAATACGAAGGATAGGCCCGGACCTTCTTCTTGAGGCGGCGCCTGACCGCCGGGATCGATAATATGTTCACCGGGATAATAGAAGCGGTAGGAAAGGTCAAGTCGGTCTCGAAAGACCGGTTGGAAGTGACCGTGCCGGCAGATTGGGCGCTCGCCGTCGGCGAGAGCGTAGCGGTCAATGGCGCGTGCCTTACCGCGGTCTCATCCTCCGGCGGTTCTTCAGTTTTCGATATGAGCCCGGAAACATTTAAAACCACCGCTTTCTCCCTGCTCAAAAAAAACTCAGCCGTGAATCTTGAAAGGGCAATGAAGGCGGATGGCCGTTTCTCAGGCCACTTCGTCACAGGCCATATAGACGGGACCGCCCGCCTGCTGAGCGTGAAAAAAGCGTCCGGCAGCTTTCTCCTGACTTTCGAAGCCCCCGGCTCACAGCTGGTGGAAAAAGGTTCGGTCGCCCTTAACGGGGTAAGCCTGACCGTTTTCGAGGTCACGCCTGACACGTTTAAAACGGCGATAATTCCCCACACCTGGGAAAATACCGGGTTGAAATGGCTGAACGCCGGCGACTTGCTGAATATAGAATACGATATCCTCGGTAAATACGCCCTTAAGGCCTCCGGCGGAAAAATAACCGGGAAATTCCTTTCCGATAACGGTTTCCAATAATAGCTCAGCCCGCTTCGGAGCGGGCTGAACCGGGATCTGCGGAGAGCGCGGGTATTATACTGCCGGCGGCTTAGGCGGCGCGGGTCTCTTCATCGCGGCTATAAAAGCTTCCCAGGATAGTTTGGACCAGCCGAACTTCGGCATGGCGGCTGCCGGAGGGATAGGGGCCGCGGGTTTTATCGGTACTACGCCCGGTATGGGCGCCGCGGGCGGGATCTTGACCGGAGGAGTTATCGGGCCGCCCGTAGCCCCCCTCATGAAAGCCACGATGTTCCCCTCATGGTCCCTGAAAAAGCCATTCTTGAGAAAACCGCAATGAGAACCGGCGTAATTGACTACGCTCTCGCCTTTGAGGAAAGCCAGCGGCGTCCCGTTCAGAACGAAGATATCCTCGTCTTTAAGCCAGGCGATGACCGAGCCGTGCTGATCGCATATCGGCAACATTTTTCAGCCCCCTTTACTTCTAAAAATATCGCGCTGCATCTAAAGTTTAAGATTTTCGCGGCGGAATATCAACGGTCCCGGCGAGCGGCTTACCCGGTAAGCCCGCAAGCCTTCAGGAACGCCGCCAACCCGGATCCGTCCAGTCCCGCCCCCAAAACCCCGTCCAGCCGTTTTGAAACTTTTCCATCCTTGAAAAATATCACCGTCGGCACCACATCCACCGAGTATTTGTCCTCCAGGTCGGGCAGCTCGTCCGTGAGGACCCGGCGGAAGCTGTCCGGCGCCGCCCCGGCATATTTCTCGAACACGGGCAGGAAGTCGGTGCAGAAGGGGCACCAGGCGGAATAAAAAAGTATCGCCACCGGGCGGGCGGCGGTCAGGGTATTGAAAGCGTCTTTCGTTCCTATAAGTCCGCTCATTTCTTTAATTCAGCCTGTTCCGTTATCCTTCTGTCTGGGCCGGTCAGTTTCAGCGTGCCGGCGCGGAACTGCACGCCTTCCCTGAAACGGGGCAGCAGGTCCCGCACCTGGGCCCGCCAGGTGGGCCAGTCGTGAGGCCAGGTTTCGTCCCAGACGTCGTACCAGCAGGTTATGGATTTGCTCCGGACGAGGTCGGCCAGTTCGCGGGCCTGGTCGTTAAATGTTTCCCAGGCCCCGCGGCCGTGCGCTATTACGATATAACCGTCCCGGAGCGCCGCGAGCGTCCGCTCGTCTTTGAGGCCGGGAAGATAACTTAAAGGTTCGCTGAAATACACTCCTTCGTCCGCGTATCCGCCCAGCTCCGTTTTCATGCTGTACACTCCGCTCAGACATACGGCCGAGTCGAAGAGGCCGGGAAATTTGAGGAAGAAATTAGCGGAATGAAAAGCTCCGAAGCTGTTGCCGGTGGCCAGGAACTTTTCCCGGATACCGTAAGTGCTTCGTATAAAAGGGATCGTCTCCCCCGTTATGCACGCTTCGTATTGAGCGTGTCTCAGGCCTATCCAGTTATCCCTTACCGGCTTATACCAGCTTTCCCAGTCCCTGCCGTCCACGGCGAATACCCTTATCTCCCCGCGCTCTATGAATTCCCGGGCGGCTTCGATCATGCCGTTGTTTTCATAATCGTAGAACCGGCCGCTTGACGTGGGGAAGACCATGACCGGCTTGCCCGATGAGCCGTACGATTTGAACTCGAAATCCTGGCCCAGCTGCGCGCTGAAGAATTTGTGGTAGTTTATCTCCATTGTGGTTCCGCTCTCCGTAAGTCCGATTGGCCGCGGGCCTGTGCATATATTATAATATTAAATATGAATTTTGTTTTTCTCTCCCCCGCGTTCCCCCCCAACTACTATCTCTTCTGCGCCAACCTCAAAAAGGAGGGCGTCAACGCGCTCGGCATCGGCGAGTCGCCCTTCGGCGAATTGCGGCCCGAACTGCGGGAATCCCTGGCCTGGTATTACCAGGTCAGGAATATGCGCGATCACGGACAGTTGCGCGAGGCGCTGCGCTTCTTCATACTGCGGTTCGGCAGCATCGACAGGATAGATTCGCTGAACGAGTACTGGCTTGAGATGGAAGCGGACCTGCGGAGCGAATTCGGCATCCCCGGGGTCCAGGCGGCCGACGTATCGCAGATACGCCGCAAATCACTGATGAAAAAAGTTTTCGCCAGGGTGGGCCTTCCTCACGCCCGGGGCCGGCTGGTCTCCGACGCCGCCCGCGCCCACGCCAGCGCCGCCGAGTTCAAATTCCCCGTTATCGTGAAGCCGGACGACGGTATGGGCGCGGAATTCACCTACAGGCTGGAGTCTCCGGCGGACGTGGACCGTTTTTTCGCGGACAAGCCGGACAGGGCCTTTATCATGGAGGAATTCATCCCCGGCGATATCGTGACGTTCGACGGGCTGGCCGACCTGGAAGGCAGGATAGTGTTCTGCACCTCCCACGTCTACGGGCAGGGAGTGATGGAAGCCGTCCTGGCGGACATGCATATCTCGTACTATTCCATGCGTGATATCCCGGCCGACCTGGAGGCGGCAGGCCGGAAGCTGGTTGAAGGATTTAACGTACGGGAACGGTTCTTTCACTTCGAGTTCTTCCGCCGGAAGGACGGGACTTTATGCGCTCTTGAGGTGAATATCCGGCCTCCCGGCGGTATGACCATGGATATGTTCAATTTTGCCTGCGATATAGATATGTACGCCGTCTGGGCCAGAATGATGGCGCATGGCGCTATCCGGCTGGATTACGAACGGAAATACCATTGCGGCTACGCCGGCAGGAAGAACAGGCTGCGCTACGCGCATTCCCACGAAGAGATAATGGAGAGGCTGGGCGCGTGGATAGTCCACCACGAGGGGCTTCCCCCCGTATTGGCAAGGGCCATGGGCGACAACGGTTACCTTATCCGCACCCGGGACGTCGCCGCCATGGACCGGGCGGTTAATTTTATACAGGAATTAGCGCAGGACTAGAGGACCCTCAACGGGTCATGCCGGACTATGCCGCCGTTCTTTTGAGATCTACCCGCCTTAGCCGTGAAAGAGGGCCCTGTCGGCCCCGCACGTTATTTCTTCCCGGTTCCCTGCTCTCCGCTCTTCAGCTTCAGCATATAGCCCATCAAACCGGCTCCGGCGCCGAAGAACAGTATGCATAAAGCCCCGGCAAGTTTGGCGGTCGCGGGACCCGGGCGTAATGCCAGCCAGGCCCCGAAAGCGACAAAGGCGCACGAGGTCAGCAGCAGGAGCCACAGCACGGCTTCATTATTGGCGGCCCCCATGGCCGCGCAGGTCTCTTTTGCGGTGAGGCGTTCCTCGGTTACGGGGCATTGCGAGAGAAGGGTGCGGGTCGTAAATACGAACCAGGCGAACAGTACGGCGGCAAGCACCGCCACGAGGTATCCCGCGCCGGTGAAGACTACGAGCGCCGGCACCAGGACGATGACGGCTATATAGTATTTCAGGAGGAACGCGCGGAGCGTCCGTTCCGTGCCCGCGTTCTCCAGGACTCGGCCCTGTCCGAATATTCCCCACGGGTAGTAGACCGTCCTGCCGGAACCGTCCTTTTTGAAGCCGCTGTTGACCAAGCCGTCGAAATATCCCATTGGTTCCTCCTCCCCCTCCCCGCCGCTGCCGCGAGTTCAAGGATAATATATCAAATTAACGTCATGCGGGGCAGGCTGCCGTCAAAGCGCAAAGAAAGTGTTTACATCGGCGCCGCGAATCTTGTATCATCTAGGTAGGAAATATAAATGCCGAAGTACGGACTTAGGCGAAGGACATGTAAACAAATGACGAAAGGAAAAGTGAAGTGGTTTAACGACAAAAAAGGTTACGGTTTCATCACTCCCGACGAGGGCGGGACGGAGCTTTTTGTGCACCATCAGGATATATTGGGCGATGGTTTCAAAACGCTCGCTGAAGGACAGGCCGTGGAGTTCGAGCCCGCTCAGGGCGAAAAGGGCCCCAAAGCCACCAAAGTCGTTAAACTGTAAAAGTTCGACTTTAAAAATAGAAAACCCGCTTAACCGCGGGTTTTTTATTTTATGGGGTCCCTTCAGTACTTGTACATGGCGGAGCCGTTGTAGTCCCTGTGGCTGCAGTTGAAGAGCAGGGTCCCCCTGATCGGCGACGTCCTGTCGCCTACGTATAGCCAGTTCCCGGCGTCGTCTATTTTTTGAAAGAGCTCTTCCTTGCTCTTCACTCCCTTAAGTATCTTCACCGAGCTGGTGGCGGTCCGGTGTCCCGGAAGCGTGATCTCGGGTATGCGCGGCAGGTATTTGCCCACCAGTTCGGCCGGGTCCTCGGGAAAAAGAGAGCCATGATCGGCGCGGAACGCCGCAAGCGCGGCGCGGAATTCGGCCAGGCGGGCCTTTGCGGCGCGTGAACCTTCCGTTTCGTTCGCGGGGGTCGAGAGGGACTTCTCCATCCTTTCCAGGGCCGCCAGGTTCTCCTTCTTTCCGCCGCCTCCCGCCTGCGTCACGGTGAGCGCCTGTATCCCGAACTGCGTCCTCCTGAATTCCTCTATCATTTCCAGGCGCAGGAGGTTCTCCTCTCCCATCTCTTTCTGAACGGCTTTGAGCGTCCGCATTTTTTTCTGGAGCTCGGCGAGGCTGTCCGTGTCGAGGTCCACCATTATGACGTTGAGCAGCGAGGCGACGTTCTCCGCTTTAGCGGCCAGTTCCGGATCTATCCGCGCGGCGCCCTGTCCCTCCGCCGCCGCTGGGCCTTCCGCCCGGGAGAAAGTCACCCCGGCCGAGATCAGTATAAGAACGGCGATCTTCAGTTTCATATTTCCGCTCCTTTGCTATTTTCGATAACGGACGGCGACTATCTCAAGCTGGTTCTCCTGCGGTCCGCGCGCCAGGGATACCCGGGCTCCGGGGCGCGCGCCCAGCAGCGCCGAAGCCAGGGGCGAAGCCCAGCTTATTTTGCCCGCAGCCGCGTCAGCCTCGTCCTCTCCCACTATAGCGAACTCCTGCGTGGCCCCCGCGGCATCCCTGACGGAAACCCGCGCTCCGAAGCGCACTTCGTCGGCGCCGGCCCCGGAATTGTCTATCAAAACCGCGCTCTTCAAGCGTGCCTCGTAATAGCGCAAGTCGCGCTCGAGGAGCCGAAGCTGGGCGCCCTGTAAAGGATCGTCGGATTTTTTGGCCATGAGCGCTTTGCGCGCTTCGACAAGGGCGGCCAGCCGGTTCTCAATGTCGGCCCGGCCCTCCGGGGTAACATAGTTCGGCAGCGAGCTGACCTGCCGTTCCGGTAATTCTTCCGGAAGATTGTTCGCATCCTCTTTAACAAAAGCCCTGCTCATAGTCCCCCCTGCACCGCCTCATGGTCGATATGGTTCTCCACTATCCATTTCGTGAACGGGAAACTCCCGGTGAAAGCCGGGCTTACGGCGTTAAGTATATGCGTACTGGCCTTGTCGCCTTCGATCACGAAATCCTGGACCAATTCAAAAGTCTCTACGTTCAGCAGTTGAGCCCGTATCCCCGGCCTGGTCCACTGGTCGAAGCGGGAAGCGTCGAGCTTGTTGACCAGCTTTTGTCCCAGGCGTACGAAGAAAGGCCTGTAATATTTCCGGACCTCTTCCAGGGCCAGGCGCCGGAAGCCGAAGGAATTCATGAAGAAGAGGCGGGCCTCATATCCCGCGACCTCCACGGCCTCGGCCGCGCTGAAATTAGCGAAGCCGCCGTAATTCTCGCGCCAGAAAGCTGGGATGGCCGTCGGCCCGAGCTTGACGTGTCCGTCTACGGTCACCGTGTAATGGACGCCTAAAAAAGGATTCCTGAGGTCCGGGACGGGGTATACGTTCACTTTCAGCGGCGCGGGCTCGCCGGAATATTTCAGATATATGCCCTTAAAGGGTATGATGACGTAGTTCTTGGAGAAACCGAAATCCCTGGCGATCCTGTCGGCGTACAGACCGGCGGCGTTTATCACCCTTTCCGCTCTGATAAGGCGGCCTGCGGTCGTTTTTATGATGTTGTCGCCGGCGAGGGCCTTGTAGCCTTCGGCGAACAGGATCCTGACCCCGGAAGACAGAAGCCTGTCCTTAAGAGAGGCGCAGATCTCGACCGGGTCGACGGTAGCCGTCGTAGGGGAGTAAATGGCTTTTTCGAACGTTCTGGCGTTCGGCTCTATTTCCGCCAGCTCTTTCGCGTCGATGAGCCTGATATCCACGCCGTTGGCCGCCCCGCGCTTCTCAAGCTCGTACAGCGAGCGGAGCTCGGCCTCGCCGGAGGCCACTACCACTTTGCCGCATTCGTTCAGGCCCAGGCCGTTCTCCCTGCAGTATTGCCTGAGCGCGAGATTCCCGTCCCTGGTGAACCGGGCTTTCAGGGAGTTTGCGGTATAGTAGAAACCGGCGTGCAGGACGCCGCTGTTCCTGCCGCTGCTGTGGAAGGCCACGTCCGGCTCTTTTTCCAGCATCGTTACCGTTTTGCCGGGATGCTTTTCGCGGAGCTGCCTGGCGAGCGCGAGCCCTATTATGCCGGCTCCGATTATAAGATAGTCGGTGTTCTCTGTCTGCATGAGTTTTTCCGGGCCAGGCATGGGGTTGCCCATTACGCCGCGTAGGAAACGGGGAAGTGTCGGCGGCCTCCACGCTCCCGTGGTTTCCCCCCAATCTTGCAGATTGGGGCCCCCCATCCGCTATGCGGCTCCAGAGCAACCCCATG
>Ga0334722_10007123_pt1 | contig 10902 bp, 11 predicted proteins | sample C3_bottom_MG_FD_207210 | JGI IMG/M metagenome (GOLD analysis project Ga0334722, IMG submission 207210) | Sediment microbial communities from Yellowstone Lake, YNP, Wyoming, USA - C3_bottom | ecosystem: Environmental > Aquatic > Freshwater > Lake > Sediment | place: USA: Wyoming | collected...
ATAGTCCTCTTTTTTTGTTGCATGCGATTCATCACCTCCGATGTGAAGATATGGTCCTGTTGTAAGAGCTGCCAGTTCCCTGAAAACATCTTCAATAAACTTGTATGTGACTTCTTTTTTTGTTGCCAGGGTACTGAAACCTACCTGTGTACCGGTATATAATTCCGTTGCTTTCCCGCTGATGTTCAGTTCAGGATAAGAAGCAAGTGCTGCATTTGTATGGCCTGGCATGTCAATTTCAGGAACAATTGTTACAAAATGTTCATCAGCATATTTTACTATTTCTGAGTATTGTTCCTGTGTATAATATCCCCCTGTACCGCCTCCTACTTCAGTTTTACCACCAAAGAGAGCAAGATTGGGCCATGACTTGATCTCAATTCTCCACCCCTGGTCATCAGAAAGATGAAGATGGAGATAATTGATTTTATAGGCAGATATCAGATCGATATATCTTTTTACATCTTCAACAGTGAAAAAGTGACGTGTTACATCGAGCATTGTACCCCTGTAAGAGTATACCGGATAATCGGTAATCTTCCCTCCTGCAATATGCCAGTCGATATCTTGTTTTGATTTCAACTCAATACTGGGTGGAAAAAGCTGACGAAGAGTCTGCACACCATTGAATAATCCGGCAGGTTTATTTGCCGCAAGTGTTATTAGTTTTCTTGTTATCGTCAGTGTATATCCTTCGTCTCCAAGAGATTGATCTGGGTCTGATAAGGTTAGTAAAATATTCCCTTTAGCCGGAACTTCTGTTGTAGATTTTACCTCTATATCAAAACCAGTAGCAGGTTTCAGTAATCCGGCAAGGTAATTTGCAATTTTCCCAGATTCTTCAGAATTACCCTGGAAATAAATGTCTGCTTTTTCTCCAAAGCAGAAATAATCTCCAGTTGCTTCTACAGATACAGGCCTTGGAATGATGTTCTCTTTTGCAAGATTGGTGGGCGCCTGAGTTTTGCAGGAAATCTGTAAAAGAAATGCAGCAATAATCAGGATGAAAATGATCGGATTGGTTGATTTTCTGTATATCATGACATTTAAAAATTTAGGGTCGTTAAGATAAATATTTTATTTTTAATCTGTTCGAATAAACTTATACTCATATTTTAATGTTACTTCATTGTATTATTGCTTTTATGTCATGAAGATTGTAAGAAAACGTTAAGGCGAAAATATCAATTGAAATCAAAACTTGATGAATATTAGCGTCTTGGGGCCTTGGTGGTAAAGAATATATACTATGAATATTAAAATCTTCCTTTCTGAAAATATAGTTGATCCTGATCCATTTGAGCAGTTTGATATTTGGTACAAAGAACATCTGTCTTCTGTAAATAAATATCCTGATGCCGTTAGCCTTGCAACTTCATCAAAAGAGGGTCATGTATCATTAAGAACAGTACTTCTTAAAGAATACAATAAGTCTGGTTTCAGCTTTTTTACAAACTTCAACAGCAAAAAAGGTAAACAGCTTTCTCAAAATCCGATTGCAGCAATGCTTTTCTACTGGCCAGAATCAGGCCGCCAGGTAAGAATTGAAGGAAAGATTGAAAAGATCCCTACTAAAGATGCGAAGGCTTATTTTGCCACCCGTCCAAGGGAAAGCCAGATAGGGGCCTGGGCCAGCGAACAGAGCAGTTCAATTCCCGATCGTCAGTACCTGGAAAATAGAGTTGAGTTATTTGAAAACAAATTTAAGGGCAAGCCCGTTAAAAAACCATTACACTGGGGCGGCTTCCGGCTTGTTCCGGAAAGTATTGAATTCTGGCAGGAAGGAGAATTCCGTCTTCATGACCGCATCTTATATACCAGGAAAAAAAGATCCTGGTTAATAGAACGGCTTGCACCTTAAAATGAAATAAATATTTCTGAGGGGCTACTTCACCAAAGGATTGCTTGCCCTTTTAAAGAATTCATCCTGAAGCTGCTGTACAGTCTTGTCGCTCTTCATAAATTTCACAAGTTCTGCAAGCTGGCTGGCATCACTCGTAATAAGCAATTCACCAAGTCGTTTGTTGGGTGTATTTACATCGCTTGCAAAATGATTTGGATATTTAGCATACCACCATATTCCTGTATAACCAAAAGGAAGCTTGCCCAGCCTGTTCTGATCCTGCCCTGATTCACTCTTAAGGGCTTCCTGATCAACCAGCTCCGGGGCAATGAAAGTCATCATCGAGGTCTCTTCTTCACCGGCATGGCTGTCAAGCTTTGCCTTTTTCAGTGATGCTATTTCTTTTTCATATTGAGGATTATTCTCAGGTCTGAAAAAAACTACAACATAATCGTGCTGAGATGCGAGCTGTGACTGGCAGAAAAACTGGAGAAAGCTTGTATTTCCTCCATGTCCGTTCATCAGAATAATCTTTTTTAATCCATTCCTGGACAGTTCATTGCATGTTTCTTCAAGCATTTTCCACATTAGCTCCGGACTATATGCTATGGTTCCCGGTTGATGTTTTGCCTCAAATATCTGTCCGGTAAAGTACGGAGGAAAAACTACTGCATATTCCTTTTGAGCTGCAGCAAATGCAATCTCTCTTGATTCATATAAATCGGTTCCCAGAGGAAGGGCAGGACCATGTTTTTCCATTATTCCCATAGGAATAATACAGACCCCTCCAGCCTGTTCTACGGCTTTTGGAAACCGTGGAGATGTAATATCTTCCATTTTATAAGGTTGCCCTCCCTGAGTAGCAGGCTGTGCCAGGAGGTTCAATGCTGCCGATAAGGCTGCTAAGAAAACTGTAATTTTTTTCATGATTTAATATTTAATTCTGAGTTAATGAGTTGATTCTTAAAAAGAACCAGAGCGACAAAAAACCTGAAATACCTGACTCCGGATAAAAATAGTCCGAAACCTATCCCATTATATAATATAGACAGGTACGGTTTTGGAATGTCAGAGTGACGAAGAAAAATACCCATAGAAACCATAACCGGAACAATTAAATAGCTTTTCCAGGTCATAAAAGAAAAAAGACATCTTTTCTCTGTAAGCGGCAACAGCCTTTTCAGGTTTTTATTGGCAAGCCTCAGGAATCCAAAGCGATGTATTATTAATCCTGCTATAAATCCGGAAATCCCAAAAATCACAAGCGGTGCCAGGTCAAGAACACTTAACCAGATAATTGCATACCTGATAAGCATTAATCCTACCCCACACCACATGGCTCCGGCGATAAGGACCAGTATCTTTTTATCGACAGCTGGTCTGAATTTCATTATTTTGGCCTTCATTACTTAATCTGAGCAAGCCTGAATGGCTGAATTTCAACTTTTTTCCAGACGTCCTTAGTATAATAGGGCTCATCTTTAAGCATTTTATCAAGCGAAAACCTGTCGGGATACTCATAAACAATCATTGATCCGATCATTTTACCAGAATCATCAAGAATTGCTCCGCCTGCAATGAATTCTCCCCTGCTCTTTAGGACCTCTATTTTTTCAAGGTGCTCCCCCCGAACTCTCATCCTTCTGCCCAACGCTTCGCCATCGGTGCCATCATAAGCTATAAGCAAGTATTGCATATGTTTTCCTTTTAATTAATTCAACGCTCAAATGTATAACAAAAACGATTCCATAATGCCTTTCATTATCTACATCACTTTTTGCTATATCCTTGCTATATTTGTTTAAGATTTTTGCAATTTTCTGCAAATTTTATTTCTAATTCTGAGAATTCTCAAAATGCTGAATTTCAAAAATATAATTAATCTCCCCGGATTTATCAAGGACCTTAAACGGAAAGATCATTCTCCTGTCTATGGCGGTCTTGATATCCTGAAATTTATTGGTCCCGGATTATTGGTAACTGTTGGTTTTACTGACCCCGGAAACTGGGCAGCAAACATTGCATCAGGATCAGATTACGGTTATACTTTATTATGGATTGTCTCACTTTCAACTGTTATGCTGATTGTTTTACAGCATAATGTTGCACATCTTGGCATTGCTACAGGACTATGTCTCTCAGAAGCTGCAACCATCCATCTTCCAAAAAGTCTCTCAAAAACCATCCTTTCGTTTGCCGTTCTGGCATCTGTTTCAACATCTGTTGCAGAGATACTTGGCGGAGCAATTGCTTTGAACATGCTGTTTGATGTTCCCCAGATAATCGGGTCAATACTGGTCACAATATTTGTAATGATAATTCTCCTGACAAATTCATATCAGAAAATTGAAAAATGGATTATAGGATTTGTTTCCATAATAGGTCTCTCATTTCTCTATGAACTCTTCCTTGTAGACATTGATTGGGCTCAGGCAGGAATATCATGGGTAAAACCTTCAATACCTGAAGGATCGATGCTTTTATTAATGAGTATACTGGGTGCTGTGATAATGCCCCATAATCTATTTCTTCATTCTGAAGTGATACAGAGCCGCCAGTGGAACCTTCAGGATGAAAAAATAATAAGAAAACAGCTTAAATTTGAATTTGCAGACACTCTTTTGTCAATGATCATCGGATGGGCAATAAATAGCGCCATGATTCTTCTTGCTGCATCAACTTTTTTCAAAAATAATATCAAAGTACATGAAATTCAGCAGGCAGAAAGATTGCTTGAACCTCTTTTAGGAAACACTGCATCAATAGTTTTTGCACTGGCTCTTTTACTCTCCGGACTAGCCTCAACAATAACCTCGGGAATGGCAGGCGGCTCAATAGTTTCAGGTATGTATAAAGAACCCTATAATGTAAAGGACAATCATTCCAGAATAGGAGTTCTGATTTCCCTTGTGGGTGCTTTATGCCTGATTTTTTTCATCAGAGATCCGTTTAAAGGCCTCATTTATTCGCAGGTATTTTTAAGCATACAGCTTCCTTTTACCATTGCAGTACAGGTCTATCTTACTTCATCAAAAAAGGTAATGGGTAAATATGCCAATTCCCGGTATATGCAATTCTTGTTATGGTCAATAACAGCTCTTGTCACATATTTCAATTTCAGACTTCTCCTTGGTTTTTTAGATAGTTAAGACATTATTTAAAAATGGTAAATAAAAAATACAAAACTGGTTTTGTTCTCAGTGGTGGCGGTGCAAGGGGCTTTGCGCATCTTGGATTTATACAGGCATTAAATGAGGCTGGTATCTATCCGGATGTAATATCAGGAACCAGCGCCGGTGCTCTTGTTGGTGTATTGTATTCCGATGGATTTTCTCCAAAAGACATTCTAAAGCTTCTCAACACCGGAAGTCGTCTGGATCTGATGAGACCAACACTTCCCCGTGAGGGTCTGCTTCAGATATCAGGCATTCACAAAATTTTAGATGAAAGTCTTCGTGCAAAAAAGTTTGAGGATCTCAAAATTCCATTATTTGTCACCGCTACTGATATAAATAATGGAAAAGCTGTCTATTTTTCTAAAGGAAAACTTGTAGAAAGGGTAATTGCTTCAATGAGCATCCCTGTATTGTTTCAGCCGGTTATTATTGATAATGTCCAGTATCTCGATGGAGGAATTATTGATAATCTGCCCGTTCATCCACTTGAAAGTATATGCAATTACCTTATAGGCTCATTTGTTAATACAGTTGGTTATGCAGAAAAATTAAGTGGTCTGATAAATATTGCTGAAAGAACATTCTTGCTTAGTATGACAAAAGAAGTTGCTGAAAAAGCAGATAAATTTGATATGCTGGTTGCTCCTCCGGAACTTCAGAATTACGGTATTCTGGAACAAGAAAAAGCTGTGGAGCTCTTCTCCCTGGGCTATAAAGCCACATTGGATAAATTAAAAGAGATTCATATTGATGATCTCCTACAATAATGTAATCTTAAATTTCATTGATATGAAAATCCATATAAAAACATTATTTCTGTTATTGTCTTTCTTAACTGGTTCATTCCCGCTTACTTCTTGCAATACTGAAGAAAAAACATCTTCAGAATTCAGGGGTCTATGGCTTCATACCGGACTTTTCAGCCTGGATGAAGACAGGGCTAAAATACAGATTGACAGTCTTTTTGACATGTACAAAGAGGTAGGAATTAATAACCTCTTCTGCTATAATGCTATGAAAAGTGAAAATGATTTCAGTTGGGATTACCTTCAGACCCTGATCGATAAAGGTCATGCCAGGGGTATTAAGATACACCCGATCTTTTATCCGGGTTATACTATTAATCTTGAGAAAGAAAAAGCCAAAAATCCTGAATGGCTTATCCGTGATATGGAAGGCAATTACCTTCCCCACTTAAACCTTGCGAATCCTGAGGTCAGAGATTTTTGGGTAAACAGAATTAAAGAAGCCATGAAATATGACATTGATGGTATTCATCTTGATTATATTAGATTCCCAACTACTCAGGTTTATAGCTATGACAGTCTCACGTGTTCTGCTTTCAAAAATGAGTATGGTTACTCTCCAATAGAGGTATATCACGATTGTGGAAGTATGATATGGTGTGAATGGATAAAATGGAATTCCCGCCAGGTAACTTTGCTGGTATCAGAAATAAGCCGTGCCGTTAAATCCTCTGGAAAAAAATTGTTGCTTGGTGCAGACGTATTTCCCGATCTTGAAACAGCTAAGATTCTGATCGCACAGGATTGGGGACAATGGGCTCAATCAGGTCTGGTAGATTTTATATGCCCAATGACATATACTAACAACCTCGAATTGCTGAAAGAATATATTCAGAATGCAAAATACGCTTCTCAAAATAAATGCCAGGTTTATCCGGGAATAGGAGTCCTTTCTGCACATAATAAAATCACTAAAGAACTTATAGTCAAGGAGGTACTTTTGACTCGTGAGCTTGGAACAAAAGGAATGGTATTCTTCTCCGGCAATTCTTTCAATAAAGAAATGAGAGATACGCTTAAAGTTTCTGTGTTTTGATGCCGATTTAAAAACAATTGTCCATAAGAAATGAAAAAATCAGGATTACACCTGGCAATACTCCTGGTACCTTGTATTATTTCCGGAATGGTAGTAATTCCTGAGGGAAATAAACAAACACCACAAATTCATCTCGGTTCCAGACTGGAATTATTTGTTGATAGTTTCCTGATAGAATCTTTAAATAATCTTGAGTTACGAATTCATGCACCTGTTGCAATGGATTTCGGTACAGCTCCGATTGAAGAATTGTACACAAACCAAACCAGTCCATATTTTCGGGCTCCGCATATCTATATTGCCGTTGCAGCAAGATTTTTTCCTGGAAAACAAATAATATCTGATGAACAGGCAAAAAGACTTAATGGAAATCCGGATCAAACCTTGCCAGGCTGAAAAACCTTCCTGTAAAAATACATTTCACGATGAAAGACGCTGACCTGTATTCTCTCCGGTTTGAATAATATATTGATCATGATGCATAAAATACCCGGAAGATCATTTTTGACTGAATCTTAAATTTGGAATATTATCCTTTACGGGAAGTTTCTTTTCTATGGATTTATTGAATATACTTTCATCAGATTTCAATGATCTCAAGAAAAAAACCAAACCTGCAATCAGGTACTTTAAGTGTTTATTAATGAATATAGTTTCTTAATCTCTGCTTGCCAAAGTGATTCATCCGGAGTTTCCAGTATAAGGGGCATGTTATCGAATCTGGGATCATTCATCAGAAAGGAGAACATCTCTTCTCCCAGCAAGCCAACACCAAGATTATCATGACGGTCTACCCTTGTGCCAAGATCCTTTTTAGAATCGTTCAAATGCATTCCTTTCAGGTATTTAAATCCTATGACTTCATCAAATTTGTTGAATGTCTCTTTGAATCCCTCTGCTGTCTTTACATTATATCCGGAAGTAAATGCATGACAGGTATCTATGCAAACTCCTACCCTTGATTTATCCTCAACCTGATCAATAATCGCCCTGAGCTGTTCGAATTTATGTCCAAGATTTGTCCCCTGTCCTGCAGTATTTTCAATTACAGCAGTAACTCTTTTTGTTTTATCCAGAACTATATTTATTGACTCCGCTATACGTTTAAGACAATCTTCAATACTTATTGTATTAAGATGGCTGCCAGGATGGAAATTAAGACGGTCAAGTCCAAGCTGCTCACATCTTTGCATTTCATCAATAAATGAGGTTCTTGATTTTTCAAGGGCGTCAGCATCAGGATGTCCCAGGTTAATGAGGTAGCTATCGTGCGGAAGTATCTGAAAAGGCTTATAGCCATACTTATCGCAGTTATCCCTGAATGATTTAATGCTGGTCTTTGAAAGAGGATTGGAGAACCATTGTCTCTGATTCTTTGTGAACAATGCAAAAGCCCTTGCTCCTATCTCATTTGCATTCAGAGGAGCGTTTTCAACTCCTCCTTGTGCGCTGACATGTGCACCTATGTATTTCATTTGATATCTGTTTATTAATAAAACCTATCTTCATTTCTTTCGGTTGTCGGTCACCGGACTAAAAATAACTTGATCCGTCCCAGCAATGAGTACACAATTTCTCTTTCGGTAATCCTATTGCTTCAACAAGATCATCAAGTCTCTGATAAATAAGAGAATCCAGATTCAGGTTGCTGGCGATTTGGTTTACCATTGCCGCATGCTTCTCCGAATCAGGATCTGCATATTCTTTAAGATCCTTTTCATCTCCTCCAAGCTGCTGTATTGCCTTCCTTCCCGCCAGCTCCAGTACAGACCTCGACTCTGAAAAATTCAGAAACTCGCAGGAGAAAAGCAACGGCGGACAGGCAATTCTCATATGTACTTCTGAAGCTCCTGATTCCCGGAGATCAATAGTATTGTCTTTTAACTGAGTTCCCCTGACAATACTGTCATCCAGAAAAACCATCTTTTTACCATTAATAACAGCTTTGTTGGGAATAAGTTTCATTTTGGCAACAAGATCTCTTTGTCCCTGATATTGTGGCATGAAGCTTCTTGGCCATGTTGGAGTATATTTTGAATATGCTCTTTTATAAGGAATCGTCTTCTGGTTTCCATATCCCACAGCATGACCTACTCCAGAATCTGGAATACCACAGACAAAATCTGCTTTTATAGTGTCTCTTTTTGCCAGCGTTGCCCCACACCTGTATCGGCATTCGTCCACATTAATCCCTTCATAATACGAAGGAGGATAACCATAATATACCCATAAAAACGAGCATATTTGCATTTTATCTCCTGGTTTTCTAAGCTGTGAATACCCATCAGATGTAATGCTGATAATTTCGCCAGGGCCCAGGAAATATTCAATTTCAAATCCAGTATTAGGAAAAGCACAGGTTTCAGATGCAACAGCATATCCATCTTTATTCTTTCCTATGACTATAGGTGTTCGCCCAAGCTTATCTCTTGCTGCAATTATTTCATTTTCAGTAAGAACAATAAGAGAACATGAACCTTTAATCTGCTCAAAGACATTTTCTATTCCCTCTGCAAAACTCATTTTTTCACATATAAGATTTGCAATAACTTCTGTCGGATTGATGTTACCTTCAAAATTTTCAGTGAAGTGATTCTTCTTTTTGAGAAACTTTGTTTCCAGCTCATGAAGATTTACAAGTCTGCTGACTGTAACAATTGCAAAACGGCCAAGGTGAGAATTGAAAAGAATTGGCTGAGGATCTGTATCACTTATTACTCCAAGACCTGAATTACCTGAGAATGTATTTAATTCGTTTTCAAATTTGTTTCTGAAATAAGAGTTCTCAATGCTATGTATTGATCGTCTGAATCCTTTGCCGGGAACAATAAATACTAATCCCGCTCGTTTTGTTCCAAGATGGGAATGATAATCTGTACCGTAAAAAACTTCTTCTATACAGTCTGATTTTGAAATAACTCCAAAAAACCCACCCATATAACTGTATTTTAATTAATTAACAAATATATGCCTCGTGGTAAATTTAATCATTGAAAAGGAATTATTAAATATTATCAGGATATTATTATTTTTGTCCACCTGATATAATTAAAATAAAGAACGAGACTAATGACTGAACCTGCTAATTCCAATTTACCACTCTCAAAAAAGCTGACACCATCAAGCATGATGGCAGTTGCTGTCACTCTGGCAATTCTCCTCATTTTGTTGGTTATTATGTTTTTCAGCCAGAAAAACAAAATGGTCGAAATGGAAACAGTTCTGACCGAAGAAAAAGATTCTCTGACAAACGAATTAAAATCAATGGTTTATGCATATGATACTTTGAAAACAAATAACGATACCCTCAAGGCCGGGCTGGAAAAAGAAAGAGCCAGAATTGTTCAGCTTCTGTCTATTAATGCATCAAATGCTCAGCTTATAAAAAAGTACAAGAGTGAAATCACGACGATGAGAGAAATAATGAAAAGTTACATCGTTCAGATTGATTCCCTTAATACAAGAAACAAAATACTAGTCGCTGAAAACACGGAAATAAAGCAGCAGATAAAACAGGTCAGGAATGCAAATACAGAGCTTTCCAAAGTCAAGGAAGCATTGACTGATAAAGTTGAAATTGCATCGGTTATACAGGCCAAGGATGTTGTTGCTGTTGCCCTTAACAAAAAGAGAAAAGAGACCACAAGGATAAGTCTTTTGGATAAGATAAGAGTTTGCTTTACGCTCCGAGAAAATCCTATTGCAAAAGCTGGACAGAAAGAAGTTTTTATGAGACTGATCCGCCCCGATTCGCTTGTAATAACTACCAGCCCTGATAATCTGTTTGAATACCACAAGAGCAAGATCATTTATTCTGCAAATCGTACTGTGGATTACATTAATCAGGATATTGAAATGTGTATTTTTATGGATAATACCGGTGACTTTATTGTCGGTACTTATACTGTCGAACTTTATCTGGAGGACAACATTATAGGTCGCACAACATTTATGCTGCCAAAGAAGTAGGGTCTACTCCGGAGGCATCATAAATTCAGAAATTATATTGTCAGATATCATTTTGCCCTGGTTTGTCAGAAT
>Ga0334722_10007124_pt1 | contig 10900 bp, 7 predicted proteins | sample C3_bottom_MG_FD_207210 | JGI IMG/M metagenome (GOLD analysis project Ga0334722, IMG submission 207210) | Sediment microbial communities from Yellowstone Lake, YNP, Wyoming, USA - C3_bottom | ecosystem: Environmental > Aquatic > Freshwater > Lake > Sediment | place: USA: Wyoming | collected...
TCTCTATGCCTCCATCGGCTGCTTCGGGGTCACCGCCTGGGCTATTCCATCGATCATCGCCGCCATGGCCGGCGACTTGGCCGGCCCGCAGCGGGCGGTCCGGGTCTTCGGCTTCATCACCTTTATCTTCGCGCTGGGGCAGATCTCGGCCCCGGCCGTGGCCGGGATGCTGGCCGAACGGAGCGGCAGCTTTTCCTCCAGCTTCCTGCTCACCGCCGCCCTGGCCGTCGGCGGCGCCGTTCTAGCGGTGATCTTGCCAGGCAACGGAACCGGCGGCCAGCACCAATAAGGCTTGGCGGCGAATAGCCCGGCGGTACTCAGCCCTTTTCCCGGCTTGTTGCCAGACTTCTCTTGATATCGAGGATGGGGGTGCCATCGATCACATCCAGCCCGGCCACTTCCAGGGTCAAATCCCGCACCGCCAACACCTTCAGCTCGGAAACGGCGATGGGATTGGGCCGCATCGGGCTGCGGGTGGTGAACACCCCTTGCAGGCCCCGGCTCCGGTCGCCGCGCGGGTAGACCTGGAGCAGATCCCGCTGCGCCTCGTGCAGCCAGAAGAGAACCAGGATGGTCTGCCCGGCCTGGACACCCTTCAGCCCCTCCCGGTACTCCGGATAGATTTCCAGGCTGCCGGTCTCGCTGGATTCGGAGTAGTTTTTTGGTGTCTCCTCCCTGGTCTGGAGGCGGCAATGGACCACGCCAATTGGGGTTACAGTGAATTGCTGTGTCTTGGTCATCCTGGGTAAAATTCCTAATGATTATATGGCGTTATCTCTGAAAGGCGGCGCTTTCCGGGCAGGGCGGCCTCCTCTCGGCAGGCCAGAGTGAGTGCAGATGCATTGGGAGAATCTACCAGGTGTCTGGAAAAATGCCAGGGGCATAATAATCAGGTAGACTTGCACTATGTACTTCCCCTTGACTTCACCGCCCCCGGCCTTTAAACAGTAACGATTGTTTCCCGTCCGATCCATTACCAACCGCCAACCATCGACGAGGTAATCATGAGCAAGCAAATCTTACTACCCTACGAGGATCGCATCACCCAGTGGTACAACGTGCTGCCCGATATCCCCAACGGCTTGCAGCCGCCGCTGGACCCGGAAAACAACCAGCCCATGGCCCCGGAAAAACTCCTGGCCATTTTCCCCGGCTCCCTGCTGGAGCAGGAGATGAGCCCCAATCCCTGGATCGATATTCCCGAAGCGGTGCAGGATATCTTCGCCATCTGGCGGCCCTCGCCGCTGGTCCGGGCCACCTTCCTGGAGCAGGCCCTGGGCACCAAGGCCAAGATCTACTTCAAGAACGAAAGCGTCTCGCCCTCCGGCAGCCATAAGACCAACAGCAGCGTGCCCCAGGCCTACTACAACCAGCAGGCCGGGATCAAGCGGCTGGCCACCGAGACCGGGGCCGGCCAGTGGGGCAGCGCCCTGTCGTTTGCCACCTCGAAGTTCGGCATGGAGTGCATGATCTATATGGTCAAGGTCTCCTTCGACCAGAAGCCCTACCGCAAGGCGATGATGCACACCTACGGCGCCGAGGTGGTGGCCAGCCCCAGCATGCTCACCCCCACTGGCCAGTCGATCCTGGCTAAAGACCCCAATTCCCCCGGCTCATTGGGTATCGCCATCAGCGAGGCCCTGGAGGATACTGTCTCTCATCCCGGCACCAACTACGCCTTGGGCTCGGTGTTGAACCATGTCTGTCTGCATCAGACCATCATCGGCCTGGAGGCCAAGAAGCAGCTGGCCATGGTCGGGGATTATCCGGATGTGGTCATCGGCTGCTGCGGCGGCGGCTCCAACTTTGCTGGGATCGCCAACCCCTTCGTGCCCGATAAATTAAACGGCAAGAAGATCCGGCTGCTGGGGGTGGAACCGGCCTCCTGCCCCTCGATGACCCGGGGCGTCTATGCCTACGACTTCGGCGACCTTTCTAAGCGCACCCCGATGATGCAGATGTACACCCTGGGCCACGACTTCATCCCGCCCGGCATTCACGCTGGCGGCCTGCGCTACCATGGCATGGCGCCCATCGTTAGCGCCCTTTACCGGGAGAAGGTCATTGAGGTGATGGCCCTGCACCAATTGGAGTGCTTTGAGGCCGGGGTATTTTTTGCCAAGTGTGAGGGGATCATCCCGGCGCCGGAGTCGTGCCACGCGGTGCGGGCGGCGATCATGGAGGCCACCCGGGATTTAAACGAGCCCAAGACCATCCTCTTCAACCTCTCTGGTCACGGCCTGCTTGACCTGGCCAGCTACGAGCAGTACCACGCCGGGGCGTTGGCCAACTACGAGTATCCAGCTGAGGCCATCGCCGAGGCCACTAAGCGGCTGCCGAAGATCTGCTGAGGCGGGGAAGAGGCTTGAATTGTCAGGGGGCCGGAGGGAATTCCTCTGGCCCCCTGTTTTTCTTGCCCCGAACGGAGGCCGGGGCGGTGGCGGGCGCTGGTCTAGCACCCCATCAAGGTTCAGATGACCGCGCCATAGCTTTCACCGAAGAAGCCAGCATTAATGTAAGCCTCACTGGCGTAGCCGAAGCCTTTGTCGCCCCAGGCTGTGCCCCAGCTATTGCGGACGATGAAGCGTTTGTCCGCGGTGTAACCAACGATGCAGACGGCGTGACCGCCACGGACGGTGGTGGGTTTGAAGGTATCCAGTTTGCCCAGGGTCGCCTTGGCGTTATCCCAGGTTGCATCAACATTTAATCCGGCCATGAAAGGGCCGTAAGTGGCGAGCCAGGTGCGCCACGCGTTTAGGTTCTTGCCCAGATTGTAATAAGCGGCGATGCGGCGAGTCGCGGCAGTGGCGTAGAAGATGTTCTCATCGCCCAAATACATGGTGGTTGGAACATGAAAAGGCAGCAATGTTTCAGGCACCGATCCGTATTTGCGCAAGAATTCCATGGCGGCCTTGAGGCTTGTGCCGGCCCCTTCGATGAAAGTTTCAGCACGAGTGGTGAATTCGTCGGTTTCTTTGGACGCCATCCAGGTGCAGCGTGGCGATAGCCGTCCTGTTTTGGGCAACTTCCCGGCTTTGACCAGGTGATAACGGGCAACCCCGTCGGTGGAAGCCCAACCGACACACGATCCCGTCGATTCCTGGTTACCGATATCCCACCAGGCAGCGCGGAGATCCACGCTGGCTGGTAAGGCCGGTGCCGCTATGGCATTGACCGCCAGGGCATGGTCGATGTTCCAGTCACGCTCGGTATTGCGAGAAGGCACCAAATTACATATGCGATTTGTTTCGGGTGTTGCTTTTGATGTTTTAACCATGACAACCCTCCTTTCATTTATGTCCAGCAGACCGATTCCGCCGAACCTTCAAGGCGCATTTATCATTTATCAAGTGCAGATAATTCCGCATAAGTTGCTGTATGACGCCACTGAAAACCCACCTGTAGCTTTCCGAGGTAGCCAGAAACCTATCCCTCTATCTGGGCTTTGTCCAGCAAAAAGAACCTCCTGCAAATATTGAATTCCTTCCAGATTGTAAGAATTATTCGCCAATATTCAGCGAGGTATAGCAGATATATCCTTGTGCTTCATAACAATATGCCAACCTTTGTGGCTTATTCTAAGGGCGATATGTTGACAAATTCATGGGCTCTTTTTCGCGGTATATTGAAGATAGCATTATCAATTCACATGATTGCCGATGTACAACTACGCCACCTTTTTTATGGATATAAAGTCTGCCGGTAATCATAAAACGGGTGCGCCGCCAAAAAAAAACGCCGCCCGGAATTAATTCCGGGCGGCGCGAAAGCCTATATTTAGGTGGCCTGCGAGTAAGTAAGTTTGCTCACTCGCAGGCAAACTTAGGGCAAGACCAAGGCGAAGAGCCGCCTAACGCGGCAGGTGAAGTAGGGCAAATGATCTGGCAATGGCATTAGAAACGCACGGTCACACCGGCGTTGATGCTGGAGGATTCCCAGTTGACCTCGTTGAGTTTGGTCACCCCGATGCTACCGTCGCTGAAGTATGTTTGATCCTCACCGTCCTTGGCCCGCCATTTCTGGTAATTGAAATCCAGGGTCAAGAAGAGGTTGCGAGCTCCGGCCCGCATGCCTATGTTGGTGACGATCCCGCTGGCTTCCTTCGAGGTCTGGCTGAAACTGCGCGGATGTGCAAATGTGGAACGCAGGTTCCAATCAGCTTCGGCCTCGTATTTGCCACCATGCAACTCTACCCCACCGTGCAGGTCGAAAAACGGAGTGGGAATATAGTCGAGATCAAGACCCAGCCAACCGCTGCGCCACTTGGTTTCATAGGTACTGTTCAGGCCGTTAATGGGGCCCAAGGCCTGAGGAAAACCATAGTCGCTCAAGGTCTGATAGCCATTTTGGATCGTCAGGTTTTGCTGATGCTGGGAAAAGCCCAGCAGGGGCGTTAAGGAGAAGGTTCGGGAGTGGTTGAAGAAAACCAAGCCGCCGCCCAGGCTGACATCCCAAAGCTCGCCGCTGTCGGCGCTGTTGTTGGAGCGGGAAAATTCCTGGGTGCGGCCATCGCCGCCATAGTCCGAGTCCTGATTGGCGCCGGAGTAAATCTCGCCGTAGCTGCCCCCGAGCTTGATCGCACCAGCGAAGGGAACCTGATCGTTAACCATGATCACCTTGGCTCGGACGGAGACTTGGTCGCTTTTCAGATCCTTCCAGGTCAGTTCGGAGAGAACGTCAGGATTGTTGCCGTTAACATTGCCAGCGATGTTAAAGTCGAGTTGGTCGACCCGGTAACCTCCGCTTACCTCCAAGTCTAAACGCTCAAGGATGTCCCGGGCCGAGGCCTGGGAGGGAAGGAAGGCGAACAAAGCGGCGGAGGCCAGGAGAACGGGAACGGGTTTTGCTAATATTCTGGGCATGGGTCTGGTCCGTAACTAGGGTTAAATGAGACAGATGATCAGCCACCGGTTGGTCTGTTTGATTCTCAATCTGCTTCCCTTGCCTGTCAAGGGTTTTTATCAGTGCTCGGCCCGGCATTAAGGTAGCAGACCTCAAGCCGCCGCCCGGCGAAATCGATCCGATCATGCTGCTCGAGCTGCCGCCCCCGACGGGTCTCCACCTGACCGTTGACCCGGACCTCGCCGTCCTGGATCCGGGCCTTGGCCTCGCCGCCGTTCTCAACCAGTCCGGCCAGTTTGAGCAATTGCCCCAGCCTGATGATTTCACCACTAAGTTCGATTTTTTCCATACCCGGTTCTGCCTGCTGGAGTTTTTCTGAAAAGATGTAATTATGTGAGAATCCTTGATCAGGCAACTGGTGTCTACTGGATTCTGAATTCTTAGAAAAGATTAACAGCCCCTGCGCAAAAGCGCGACTGGATTTTCCATGACGATTGCCCTCCTCGCCTTCTTGCTGGCGGCCCTGGTGATGTTGCTGGGCCGGATGCAACGGCGGATGATCTATTTCCCCCGCCCCTACCCGGAGCCCCTGACCCTGCCCGCCGGGGCACAGCTCGTGGAATACCGGACAGCGCAAGGGGGGCAGACCGCCTATTACCTGCCGCCTACCCCGCCAAGCACAGGTTCGCCCAACCTCTGGTTGCTCTGCGGCGGCAACGGCGCTTTGGCCCTGGACTGGCTGGAGCTCCTCAGCGACTTTCCCGATCCCACCGCCGCCTTTCTGCTGCTGGACTATCCCGGCTACGGGCGCTGCCAGGGGAGTCCCAGCCCGGCGGCCATCGGCGAGTCCATCGCGCAGGCTCTGCTTGCTCTGGCTGCTCACCTGCATATTCCGCCCACCACCCTTAATGACAACCTGCACGCCCTCGGTCACTCCCTGGGGGCGGCGGCGGTGCTGCTGGCCGTGGCCCACCGACCGGTTAAGCGGCTGGTGCTGATCTCACCCTTCACCAGCCTCAAAGAGATGGCGGCCCTGCTGGTTGGTAAACCACTCAGCCTGACCTTGCTGCACGATTACGATAACCGGGCCCGGCTCCGCCAGGTGCTGGCCCGGGAAGTTCCGGTGCCAATCACCATTATCCACGGCAGCCATGACAAGATAGTGCCGGTGGCCATGGGCCGGGAACTGGCCGCCCTTTCTCCCCGGATCAACTATCAGGAGATCGAGCGCGGCGACCACAACTATATCCTCCTGACCAATCGCGCCGAGATTCGCCGGGCCATGCTCGCGCAGGACACCCCATGATCGATCTACCCGTCAAGGAATGCTGGCCGGAACTGCGGGCGGCCCTGCGCGAGCAAGGCCGAGCTGTGCTCACTGCCCCGCCCGGCTCCGGTAAGACCACCTTGTTGCCCTTGTTGCTGCGGGAAGAGGAGTGGCTGGCGGGCCGGACTATCCTGATGCTGGAGCCGCGCCGCCTGGCCGCCCGGATGGCGGCGGACCGGATGGCCAGCCTGCTGGGCGAGGAGAGCGGCCAGACCGTCGGCTACCGGATTCGCTTCGAGCGAAAAATATCGGCGGCCACCCGCATTGAGGTGCTGACCGAAGGCATTCTTACCCGGATGCTGCAAGATGACCCCGCCCTGGAACGGGCCGGGCTGGTGATTTTCGACGAATTTCACGAACGCTCCCTGCACGCTGACCTGGCCCTGGCCCTGTGTCTGGACAGTGCCTCGGGGCTGCGCGACGACCTGCGAATTCTGGTGATGTCGGCCACCCTGGAGGTGGAGGCCTTAAGCCGGTTGCTGGGAGATGCCCCGATCATTCGCGGCGGTGGTCGGGCCTTTCCGGTGACCACCCGCCATCTAGGGGGAGCAGAGCGCAGCCCCGCCGCGCCCGGCTATTCCTTCACCGCCACTGTCCGCGCCACCAGCGCTGCCATCCGCTTGGCCCTGGCCGAACAGGTCGGTGATATTCTGGCCTTTCTTCCCGGGGCCGGAGAGATCAAGGCGGTGGCGGCCAACCTGGGCGAACTGGCAGAGAGGGAACAACTCCGTCTCCGCCCCCTTTATGGCGAGTTGAGCCGCGCTGAGCAGGACCGGGCCGTTCTGCCCGACCCGGAAGGGGGGCGGCGGGTGGTGCTGGCCACCAACATCGCCGAGACCTCGCTGACCATTGAGGGCGTCACCACCGTGGTCGATTCCGGCTGGGGCCGGGTGGTCCGCTTCGATCCCGACAGCGGCCTCTCCAAGCTGGTCAGCGAACGGGTCTCCCGGGCTGCCGCCAGCCAAAGGGCCGGGCGGGCAGGGCGTCTGTGGCCGGGCTACTGTTACCGGCTCTGGGATGAAACTATTCACCACACCTTAAGGGAACAAAATCGCCCGGAAATTCTGGCCGCTGACCTCTGCCGCTTGGTTTTGGAACTGGCGGCCTGGGGGGTAAACGACCCCAGCGCCTTGAACTGGCTGGACCCGCCGCCGCCCACCGCCCTGGCCCGGGCCCGGGAGCTGCTGGTGGAACTGGACGCCCTTGACGGCCGGGGCAACCTCACTTCGCTTGGGCGCAAACTGGCAGCCCTGCCGCTCCACCCCCGCCTGGCCCATCTCCTGCTGGCCGCCACCGCAATGGGCCACCGGGATCTGGCCTGCGACCTGGCTGCCATCCTCTCCGAACGCGACCTGCTGCGCGGCGAGGTCGGCAGGGAACGCCCGGTTGACTTGGAGCTGCGTCTCCTGGCCCTGGCCGCCTTCCGTAAGGGTAGCCGGGGCGAGGTCCGCGCCCTGGGCGGCGAGGCTGAACTCTGCCGCAAGGTGGACCAGGCCAGCCGCCAGTTCCGGCAGCTCTGTCCCAGCGGCCCGCAATTGGTCAGCCCCCAAGGGATCGGCTCGCTGCTGGCCTGCGCCTATCCCGACCGGGTGGCGGGCCTGCGGCCCGGCTCGCGGGAGCGCTACCTGCTGGCCTCGGGCCGGGGCGCAAAACTGTCCGGTAGCGATGCCTTGGCCGGGAGCCCCTGGTTGGTGGCCGCCAGCCTTGACGCCGACCGGCAGGATGGGCGGATTTTTCTGGCTGCCGCCGTCACCCTGGCCGAGTTGCGCCGCTTCCACGCTGCCCGCATTACCGTGGCCAGCGAGGTGGAGTGGGATGAGCGTAATTGCCTGAGCAGCCGGGAGGTGGAACGTTTTCTGGCCCTGCCGTTGAGCGCCAAGGCGGGCAGCAAGATTGCGCCAGAGCAAGCCCTCCCTCTGCTTCTCTCCGAAATCCACAAACGTGGCCTTGAGATTCTTCCTTGGAGCCCGGCGGCGCGCGAGTTCCAGACCCGGCTCAGCTGTCTGCGCCAATGGCAGACCCCGGTCAGTTGGCCCGATTTCAGTGATGCCGCTCTCGGCGACAGCCTGGCGGAATGGCTCGCGCCCTGGCTCAGTAAGATCATCTGTCTGGAACAACTGGCCCGCCTGGATCTGCCCGCCATCTTGGCGGCGCGCCTTGACTGGCAACAACTCCGGCAGGTGGACGATCTGGCTCCCACCCATTTATCGGTGCCGAGTGGTTCCCGGGTCCGCCTGCAATATCGGCCTGGCGATAGCCCGCTGCTGGCGGTGCGGCTGCAGGAGGTGTTCGGTCTGGCTGACACACCTAGGATATGTGGCGGGATGGTGCCGGTGACCCTGCAGTTGCTTTCCCCCGCCGGGCGACCGGTGCAGGTCACCAGCGATCTGAAAAATTTTTGGAACACCACTTATCGGGAGGTAAAAAAAGAATTGCAGGGCCGTTATCCCCGCCATCACTGGCCGGATGACCCCTGGACAGCTGCTCCTACTGCCCGGGTTAAGCGGCGGCAGAAATGAGCCAACGGGGGAAAATGATGTACTTGTGCCAAACAAAGACCCTTGAGTTCAGACGAAGCAACTTTTTTCGCGTATCTGTGCAAATTGGCGAAATGATACGGGTTTATTTCCCATGACTTTTAAGTGGATTTGCTGGTACGATTTATCTTCCGGGTCGGTCCAACAAAGCGCCAAAGGATTATAGTCTGACAAGGGCTGTGAAATGAAAATGGTGACTTATCTAACGGATCGATTAATAACTCACGGGAAAGAGGCTCCTGTAAAATTAGTTATCGGCAATCATTCTTGTTTTAAAGTTTACGGACCTGGAGTGACAAAATGGGACCATTGCAAAGGGCTCGACAAAGGCGGGATAGCTGACGAGTTGTTAAGCGATCCCTGTTTGAAATGGTTCAGGCTTTTGGGAGGTTTATCATGAGATATAAAAGTTTCCCCGTCCTGGTGTTCTTGTTGCTGTTGCTGCAAGCGTGTGGGAGCGGTGGCGGTGGTGGCTCTACCCCGGCTGGTACTTCCACGCCTCCTCCCATTGTCCGCACCGCCAGTTTCGTTATCAGCACCATCAGCAACCCCACCAGTGAGTCCGGGACTCCGACGGCCACCTTCACAGTTCGCCTCGGCTCCCAGCCCACTGACAACGTGACCATCCCGGTCAGCAGCTCCGACACAACTGAAGGTACGGTCGCCATCACCAGTCTGACTTTTACCAATAGCACTTGGAACGCGGATCAGACCGTTACTGTCACCGGTGTCAGCGACCTCCTGGCCGATGGCAATGTTGCTTACAACATTCTCCTCGGCACCACCTCTTCAGCTGACGCCCTGTATAACGGTCTCAATCCGGACGATGTGGCGGTTACTAATACCGATGTCCGCACCGCCAGTTTCGTCATCAGCACCATCAGCAACCCCACCAGTGAGTCCGGGACTCCGACGGCAACCTTCACGGTTCGTTTGGGCTCCCAGCCCACCGCCAACGTTACCATTCCTGTTACCAGCGGTGACCCCAGTGAAGGGACGGTATCCCCGGCCAGTCTGATCTTTACCAATGCCAACTGGAGCACGCCTCAGAATGTTACTGTCACCGGTGTTAGCGACAACTTGGCCGATGGCAACATAACCTATAATGTTGTGCTTGGACCCACCTCTTCACCAGGTGACAGTCTCTATAACAATCTTAATCCAGGTGTCGTCGCAGTTACCAATAACGATATCGGCGTCCCCACCGCCAGCTGTATCATCAGCGCCATCAGCGGCAGCACCAGTGAATCGGGCACGACGGCCACCTTCACGGTTCACCTTGCCTCCCTGCCCACCGCCAACGTCACCATCCCGGTTACCAGCGGTGACCTCACCGAAGGGACGGTATCCCCGGCCAGCCTGATTTTCACCAGTGGTATCAATAGTAACTATAATATTAACCAGACTGTCACTGTCACCGGCGTCAGCGACAACTTGGCAGATGGGCCGATAACCTACAATATCCAGCTCGGCCCCACCATCTCTAACGACACCCAGTATAACAACCTTACCCCTGCCGCCGTCTCGGTCACCAATACTGACGTCCGCAGCGCCAGTTTCGGCATCAGTCCACTTAGCGGAACCACCAATGAATCTGGAGGAATATTCACCTTCACAGTCCGCTTGGGCTCCCAGCCTACCAACGACGTGACCATCCCGGTTAGCAGTTCTGACACCACGGAAGGTACGGTTTCCCCGGCCAGCCTGATCTTCACCAACGCCAACTGGAACACGAACCAGACCGTCACTGTCACTGGCGTTAACGACAACCTGGCCGATGGCAATGTGGCTTATAACATCGTGCTTGGCTCCGCTACCTCTAGCGATAGTGTCTATAGCGGCCAAAATCCCGCCGATGTAGCGGTGACCAATACCGATGTCCGCAGCGCCAGTTTCGTAATCAGCCCACTTAGCGGAACCACCAATGAATCTGGAGGAATATTCACCTTCACAGTCCGCTTGGGCACCCAGCCTACCAACGACGTGACCATCCCGGTTAGCAGTTCCGACACCACGGAGGGTACGGTTTCCCCGGCCAGCCTGATCTTCACCAACGCCAACTGGAACACGAACCAGACCGTCACGGTCACTGGTGTTAATGACAACCTGGCCGATGGCAATGTGGCTTATAACATCGTGCTTGGCTCCGCTACCTCCAGCGATAGTGTCTATAGCGGCCAAAATCCTGCTGATG
>Ga0334722_10007125_pt1 | contig 10900 bp, 12 predicted proteins | sample C3_bottom_MG_FD_207210 | JGI IMG/M metagenome (GOLD analysis project Ga0334722, IMG submission 207210) | Sediment microbial communities from Yellowstone Lake, YNP, Wyoming, USA - C3_bottom | ecosystem: Environmental > Aquatic > Freshwater > Lake > Sediment | place: USA: Wyoming | collected...
TGAAAGAAAGGCCCTCATTGATATTATGACTCTGAATCTTGATAGACTTAAATTACGAGGAGAAGAGCCCCTTCAGGGCGCTCTGTTTTAACCGGCCAGCAATGACTGCGCATGACTAATTCTTCAGTGCGACTGTTTTGCTCCATTCCGCCCCATTTCCCGGAAAACCGCCTCATGCTCGCCCAATAAGACCGGCCAGTCGAACTCCTCCCCGCAGCATAAACAAAGTCCACGGACGCCACAGTCGTTATGAGTTACTGATTCGGCTCAATGTTATCTTCATATATCGAAAGGACCCTGGTAACAACGGCATCATTTGCGTACTTTTCTCTCAACTCTGCAAGCAGCCTGTCGGTGCCTGCGCACAGTTCAGTCATGTTGAGAATAAGAAACTTCCTGCGTTCCTCGTCATATGGTTCTTCACCTCTGAAATGGTCGCATAGATCGCGTTTCTCGACAAATTGAGCAACGTCTTCAGGTAAAGTCGCCTTTCCCGACGCAGTTGTCTGCATGGGACATAAGAGGATCATTATTACGAAGCCGGCGTTTATTATATTTTTAATCTTTATGGTCATACTCAGGCAGCAAGCAACATAACCGGCATTTCACATAACCGAAATGATATCCAGATTTTGCACTATCCAGGCAACGGCATGAGAGTATTCCCTGAATATGCGAAGTTCCTTTGTGGTATTCGGCCTGATACTGCGAAAGATTTCATACATTCGCGCCAGGCCGTAGGCTGAGGGCAGGGTAACGACGATCGCGAGTTTTGTTTTAACGCCGTGAACGTCCTTTGAAGATGTCATGTTAACAAGCTTTCGCAGACCGTCAAGGCTAAGGTTGAAATCGTCCGTTTTGCTGAAGTCGACAATTTCATTGTAGGCGTAGTATTCGGGTTTGCCTTTTACGTCCCGGTGATATTGCAGAAACGCGTCTATAAGCCCGGCGTCTGTTGCTTCACCGGTCCATGTGGTTGTTATCAGCCTGTTGTCGTCGTCTATTTTATGCAGAGCCGGCATAAGACACCTTGCGCGCGAATTTGTTGTCTGTTGTCTAAGATGATTGTAGCCACTAACAGCCGGTGTGTCAAATGTTAACGCCGCATATGCGCGGGGTCCGCGTTTTGTCTTCTTCCTGACTCAAAAATGCGGTAAGATAAAAATGACCATGAAGACAAAAGTTCTGTCGATTAAGGGCCTTTACAAAAGTTACGGCCGCCTGGCCGCTGTGGACGGTGTTTCCTTCGATGTGGCGGGCAATGAGATCGTCGGACTGCTGGGTCCCAACGGGGCCGGCAAGACAACGATAATCAACATGGTCCTCGGTGTGCTTGAACCGGACAGAGGGACGATCCTAATCGAGGGGACGGATATTCAAAAGAACCGGTCTGAGGCGCTTCAGCCTGTGAACTTCGCTGCTGTCTATACCCCTCTGCCCGGCAACCTGACGGTTTTTCAGAACCTGCGCATCTTCGGTCTGTTGTACGGGGTGGCCGGTCTGACCGACCGGATCAATGAGCTTCTTACACTCTTTGACCTCAATAAATACAGGGATCTGAAATGCGGCGTCTTGTCTTCCGGAGAACAGACGCGGGTCGGACTTGCAAAGGCCCTGCTTAACAGCCCGAGACTTCTGCTGCTGGACGAGCCGACCGCTTCTCTGGATCCTTCAACCGCCCGGGACATAAGGACCAAAATACGCGAATTTGTTTCGCAGGGGACCTCTGGCGTACTCTGGACCTCGCACAACATGTATGAGGTTGAGGAGGTGTGCGACCGGGTGCTCTTTCTTTCGCGCGGGAGGATACTGCTGGAAGGCGACCCCAGGGTCCTGCCTGGCGAGCACGGCAAACAGTCGCTGGAGGAGCTATTCATAAGCGTTGCCCGCGAAGGGCTCGAGGCCGCATGACATATGGGTTTAAAGCTGCGACCTAACAGGATAGCGGCCATAATGCTGCGCCACTATTATCTCATTCGCGGCAGCTTTTCGCGCTTTTTCCCGTTGTTCTCCTGGGCCGCAATCGATATTGTGCTGTGGGGCTTTATAACCAGATACCTTAATTCGGTCAGTTCGTCCGGCCTCAATTTCGTCCCCGTTTTACTGGGCGCCGTGCTGTTGTGGGATTTCTTCACGCGGATCATGCACGGGGTCACAACAGCATTTTTTGAAGATGTCTGGGCGCGTAATTTCCTGAATATATTTGCGACGCCTCTTTCGATATGGGAGTACCTGAGCGGTCTTGTGTTGTCGAGCATGGCCACAAGTATCATCGGGATCATAGTGATGGTTTTCCTGGCCACTGTTGCATACGGCCTTTCGTTTGCGGCCTACGGAGTTATGCTGACGCCGTTTCTGCTTGTGCTTTTCATGTCCGGCATAGCGCTTGGGATTTTCGCCTGCGGAGTCGTGCTAAGGCTGGGTCCCGCATCCGAGTGGTTTATCTGGCCGATCCCCGCTTTTATTTCACCGTTTGTCGGAGTTTTTTATCCGGTCTCTACTCTGCCGCTGTGGATGCAATATGTCGCTCGTTTTCTGCCTCCGACCTATGTTTTTGAAAGTATGAGGGCGGTTATCGCGGGCGCTGAGGTTTCAGCGGGCGAATTGCTGCAGGCATTATTTCTTGCTGCGCTCTATATCCTGCTGGCGTGCCGGTTCTTCGCGCGGATTTACAGGCACGCGGTCCGCACAGGCCTTATCGCGCGCTACAGCGCCGAAAACCTGAGCTGATGCAAACGGTTATTTGCGAAAATTCAGCCGAAAAAAGATAAGCTAAAAAATGAACCGAAGAAAGTTGAATTAAAGAAACATGAACTGAAAGAGGGAGCAGCCGGCGAACCGGCTGTTATTATTTTGTGACTGTCTTATATCCCTTTCCCGTCCACTCGGGATAGCCGCCCTGAAAGATGTAAATGTTGTTGTACCCGGCGTCTTCGGCTGCGACCGCAGCCTCCTTCGACAGGGTTCAGCCCGCGCCGCGGCAGTAAAATACGACGGCGGCCTTCCTGTTCTTCGGAAGAAGTTGTCCTATATTGTTTGTCTTGTCGGGCGGGACATTGATCGCCTTGGGTATATGACCTTCCCTGAATTCCTTCTCAGTGCGGGCGTCGACGATGACTACCTTGCCGGTGTCAGCCATCTTCTTCAGCTCTTCAGCGGACAGATATCTGTAATAGTCGGCGTACGAAAATGACGGGGCCAGCAAAAGGACCAATGAAAATAAAAGCGGCATAATCGACATCATAACCATATCTCCCTTCTGTGTCGGATCTTTGCTGAATATTATACCCGAATCAGCGCCAACAGGACCAAATTGCCGGCAAAAGCCCGGAATATTTTTTGATAAATAAAATTGGAGGTCATTGGTGCGCCATAGATAGCTATGGACCGCTTCAGCGCAGTTATAAAAGGGGGCAATATAATGAGTATTTGACTATATTACAAAGGCAGACCTAAAATCATATTAACCTTGCGCCATGGCATATATTAATAAACCCGGTTCAATTCGTCTGCTTTTTACCGCCGCTATCTTTGTAAGCGCCTGTCTGCTTTTTTTAGTGGAGCTGATGATAGCCAGGATGATACTGCCGCTATTGGGCGGCACGCCTGCGGTATGGAACACCTGTATGATGTTTTTCCAGTTCGCCTTGCTGGCGGGTTACCTTTATGCCCATCTTGTGAATAAGTGGGCTTCGCTCAGGCAACAGCTTATCATGCAAGGCGTTCTGCTTGCTTTGGCAGCCATGACGCTGCCGGTCGCCGTCTCAAAACAATGGATGCCCTCAGGGGAATCCAATCCCATTGCGGCGGTGCTTATCATCCTGTCGTTTTCCATCGGTTTGCCTTTTTTCATGCTTTCATCCAGCGCCCCTTTGCTGCAGCGCTGGTTCGTGCAAACCGGCCACCCCAAAGCCGGAAACCCTTACTTCTTATATAGTGCAAGCAATGCAGGCAGCCTGCTGGCGCTTATAAGTTATCCCTTATTCATCGAACCGACCTTCAGGCTTAAAGAACAGGGCGCACTCTGGACCGCCGGCTACGGCGTACTTTTTGCTCTTACCATAACCTGTGCTGCTGTGGCGTGGAGAGCCCGTTCAAAAACAAAAGAGAGCGCATCCGCTGCTCTGTCCCCTGATTTAAGCGACAACACCGCAGACGCTATCGGCCTGCGTCGGAAGCTGCTCTGGCTCGCTCTGGCTTTTGTGCCCTCAAGTCTGATGCTGGGAGTTACCAGCTACCTGACCACTGATATCGCATCTATCCCCTTATTCTGGGTCATTCCGCTGTCTCTTTATCTGCTTTCTTTTATATTTGTTTTTTCCGGGCTGCCGCAACGGCTTCACAGGGTCATGCTTGGCCTTGCGCCGGCAGCAATAATTTTACAGCTGGCCTTAAACTCCTCCTACATAAAACCCTCTGTGCTGATCATGTTCCTGGTAAATCTTGGCGTCTTCTTTATCATCGCCATGGCCTGCCACGGTGAACTGGCGCGGACCAAACCATCGGCGCGCCGCCTTACCGAGTTCTATCTTTGGATGTCCATAGGTGGGGTGCTGGGAGGAATTTTTAACGCTATTGTCGCCCCGATCGCCTTTGAATCGATTGCCGAGTATCCCCTCACGCTGGCCTTCGGCGCATTGTTCATACCCCTGCAGGGATATAAAATATTTCGGCAGAGGGAAAGACTAAACACCTTATTCGGCATAGCCTTGCCGGTTCTCATGATTGCAGTGCTGGGATGGTTCATGGCGGAAAACCCGATAATCAGCAAGTCGCTGTCCGGGTTCACGGATTCACTGGGACTGAAGACAGCTGACGTAAACATCCTTTTAGCCTTCTGGCTTCCCGCGCTGTTATGCTATATTCTTTCTTTCCTGCGAAACCCGATGATATTCCGTATAAGCGTCATGGTCCTGGCAATCTCCTTCATTTTTCTCAGCGACTGGACAGTTGAAAAAGTCATATACAGAAACCGCAGCTTCTTCGGCACGATAAAGATCCTCAGGAGCGCCGATAACGCTTACCATCTCTTCTGGCACGGGACAACGTTGCATGGGGCCCAGAGACTTGACCCTTCCTTCAGCAACATTCCTATGACTTATTACAGCCCTGAAGGACCGGCAGGACAGATCTTTGAAGCGTTAAAGGCCAAAAAGCAGACCTCGCCTGTAGCGATTATAGGACTGGGCGCAGGCGCGCTCGCCGCCTACTATCCGGAGCCGGGCCGGCAATTCACCTTTTATGAAATAGACCCTGCTGTAGCGCGGGTCGCAAAGGACCCGAAGCTTTTTACTTATTTGAAAAATTCACCTGCAAAAATAGATATCGTCATAGGCGATGCAAGACTGAAGATAGGCGAGGCCCCTGACCGGCATTACGGACTCATTGTACTGGATGCGTTCAGCTCGGACGCTATCCCTGTGCACCTGCTTACCCGAGAGGCGGTCAAACTCTATATGTCCAAGCTTGAGGACAAAGGGATTCTGGCCATGCATATCTCCAGCAAGTATCTGGACCTGGAACCGGTTATCAAAAAACTGGCGGAAGACGCGGGGTTGACGGTCCGTATCAGTCAGGGACAGGCGTCTTTCCCCGCGCGCTGGGTGGCGTTGGCCCGCAACGAATCGGACCTCGGGAATATAATGCAGGACACCAAATGGACCCACATATTCGGCAAGAGCAGCTCAGCCGTCTGGACGGACGACTATTCGAATATCCTCAGCATTATCAAAAGCATTTATTACCAGAAGCCTCAAGGTGTCTATATGTAACCGGCCCGCGGCCGCCTGAAATTATCGTAAACAGAAGGCGCGCCAATTAGCCCCAACACCTCTGCGCCGTGATATAATTTACAAGTCGCTTAAACAGGAGGACAATGGAAGCCCTTAACCCTCAGAATTTATTGAAGACCATGGGATCAGGCAATAACCTGATCTATGTGGTCTCGGACAACGAACGGAGTACCGAAGGCATTGTGGCGCGGGCCGCCTCGCACGTGAAAGACGCCGGGAGCCCGTATATATGGACCTGCACCGAAGGCGTTACCCGGGAGGGGGCCGCGATACAGGACACTATAGAGCCGCTGAAGGCGCTCGATTATGCCGCAGACCATCCGGGGCCTGCCGTCTTTCTTTTCAAGGACCTGCCCTTTTTCTGGATGGACAATCCGTTTATTATCAGGAAGCTGAAGGATTTCGCTGCGCGGACACGAACAAAGTTCCTGATAGTTATCGGGGAAGAGGCGGCAGCGCCGGACCACCTGCGGGAAGACCTTGTTGTTTTGCACCAGGGACTGCCCGCTGCTGCTGAGATCAAGGCCTACCTTGAGTCGCTGAAGGGCAAGGTGCCGCAACTCGCGCAGGCCTGCGCGGCGGATCCCGAACTCCTGGACAGGATTGTTGTTGCGTCCCAGGGGCTATATCTTACAGACATCGAGCGCAGCATGCGCACTTTCAGCCAGTCGCAGTCCGGCAGCGAGATCGTCCGGACACTCTTTGAGCACAAACAGCAGATCATCAGAAAAAGCGGCATCATGGATTTTGTGGTCAACGATGTGGACGGCAATCAACTGGGCGGCATGGAAAACCTTAAACGCTGGCTGAGCCGGCGCGAAGCCGCGTTCGGACTGGACAACATCTCTTCCGGCGCGAAGATGCCTAAAGGGGTATTGGTCATGGGCATAGCGGGCTGCGGCAAATCGCTGTTCGTCAAGGTGATTGCGGCCCAATGGCATCTGCCCCTCATCCGTCTGGATATGGCGGTGGTGTACGGAGGCTCCTTCGGCTCGCCTGAGACAAGTCTTCGCAAGGCCTTCAGGACTGCCGAGGCGATCTCGCCCTGCGTGTTGTGGATAGACGAGATCGAGTCAGGCATATCTTCTCAGGGCTTCAAGGCTGAAGGAGGCTCGGCCTCCAGGGTACTCGGCTCTTTTCTGACCTGGATGCAGGAAAAAAAGGCGCCGGTCTTTGTGGCAGCTACTGCAAATGCCATCGAGATGCTGCCGGCGGAAATGCTGCGCAAGGGGCGCTTTGACGAGATATTCTACGTGGGCTTACCCGATGCAAAGGCGCGTGAGGAAATATTCCGCATCCATATGAAGAAACAGAATATAGACACTTCCAAAATAGACGTAAAGCTTCTGGCATCGACCCTGCTGCGGCTTTCCGGAGCAGAGATCGAGCAGGTAGTCCAGTCCGCGGCCTTTGAGGCGCTTGCGGACAAAAGGCCGGTAGTTGAACAGGACCTGCTGGTGGCGCTAAGCAAGACAGTGCCGCTTGCCGTGACCATGGCCGAACAGATTAAAAGCATAGAGGCGTGGGCATATAAGAGGGCGGTGCCGGCCTCGGGCAAGCTGACATAGCGTTGCAATGATTAAGACCTTGGGAATGAAACAGTCGCCGGAATTGAAGCTTATATATGGAAACTAAACCCAAACCGATTCAGTCAGGCCTGATCACTCTCTGGCTGTCGACCTTCTCACTGGTGTTGCTCTGGTCTGTAATCCACCCGCACGACCTGTTTACCTGGTTTCTAGAAGTGCTGCCCGCGCTGATCGGGATCGTTGCTCTCGCGGTTGTCTACCATAAATTCCGCTTCACAGAGATGTTGTATTGGCTTATGCTGGCGCATGCGATAATCCTGATGATCGGCGGGCACTATACCTATGCCGAGGTGCCGCTGTTCAACTGGATAAGGGACGCATTCCATATGGCCCGGAACAATTACGACAAGGTAGGACATTTTGCTCAGGGCTTTGTTCCGGCCCTTATAGCCAGGGAGATACTCCTGAGAAGGTCTGCGCTGGAACGGGGGAAACTGCTCTCTTTTATAGTCGTCTGCATCTGCCTTGCAATAAGCGCGTCTTATGAGCTTTTCGAGTGGCAGGTCGCGGTGTGGACCGGCACGGCTGCCGACTCCTTTCTTGGAAGTCAGGGGGATGTCTGGGATACACAGTCCGATATGCTGATGGCGCTCATCGGGGCTCTTGCCGCGGTCCTCGTCCTGTCGCGCGCCCATGACAGGGCGCTTACAAAGGTCTGATAAAAGTCCGGCAAAGTCCTGATCCGGGCGGACGGCAAAGTTCTTTTTAAGGGAGGCTCAACAGCAAGAGCCTTTTTTATCGCCGCCGCTGCAGTCGCATGAGGGCTCACCGCCCGTGATCATCCCATTTATAATTGCAGCCGCGCAGCCCACCCCTTTGTCCACGCTCAACGCGCCGAAGGCGCAGTTGCTTACGCAGGCGCCGCATTCCATGCAGGCGTCCCTGTCGGCTATCGAGGCCTTGCCGTTTCTGAGTTCGAATACGGCATGAGGGCAAACTTCAGCGCAAAGGCCGCAACCCGTGCAACGCTCGCCGGCAAGTCCGATCGTGGCTATGCCTGAAAGATATCTCATATTATCCCCCATTGAAGAAGCTTGTGAATTGTTAACAGCGCCGTCGAGATTATCGCGGCGGAAATCGAGATTGGCAAGGCAAGCCTGAGTTCTTTCCTGACCCCGGTCATGCCTGTAAAGGTTGTCGAGCCTGTAAACTGGAGCGCTATAAACGAGCTTGCGACAGGAAAAAAGAGATAAACGCAGACCAGCAGCAGGGGCGATCCTGCCACGCTCAAGGATGAATAACGCTCCACAGGATATAAAGTAAGCATACCCATGATCCAGCCCTTGACCGCAAAGGAGCTCGAAGGGATTGCCGGAAGCAACAGAGGTGTCAGGAAGGCGCCTGAAAATACGGACAGCAGGCCGAAGATCAAAAAAGGCATGCCGCCGGTCAGGGCGTCCCTAAACAATATCCCTGTTGGCTGGAGCCCGAAGATAAGGAGCACAGCCGCAGCATACCAAAGAAAATATCCGAGCGCCGGCCGTATTTCCATCGGCGTCAGTATCAGCCTGTCAATGAGCGGGAACTTTACCTCTCTCATTTCGCGGGAGGCCTTATATCCGGCCGCGACATATGCAGGAATATCAGCCGCGCGCACAGGACCGTATTTGACCTGAAACCCGCTTTTTTGTCTCACCTTGTGAGCGCTTATGCCGGGCGCTCCGAGTTGGGGGACTATAACTCTCCGGTGCCGCACCACGGCCGGCAGTTGCGTGGAGGAAATGCGGCCCACGAGTTCTTCAGTGCTGAAGGTGCCTTTGCCTGCAGCGCACCAGACGTTTATGCCCTTTGTATCCAGCACAAGCACCCACGCATTGATGCCTTTAAGCGAACTTCTCAGGGCATCGAAACTGAGTTTATAATTGGCGCTTACAAATACCTCCGAGTTCGCGTCGGGCGATCCTGCTGTGTATAATCCCGGCGGCACGGTGTAGCTGTTCCTGTATGCGCTTATCCTGCACCTGGCATGGCCGATAAAATCCTCTGCTGTAAGATTGACGGATATTTCCGGAACAGCGCCGGCCTCAGTCATTATTGTCCCTTTTATCCATGCAGGGGCTTTGCCCGTTCCTGTTGCGACTGTTGGTGAAGGACAACAAACGCCGGCCGGCTTTGACCCGACAGAGATAAATGAAGGCGAACAGCCGCATCCTGTCGATGCCTCGGGACCGCCCTGTTCCCCGGGCCGGTTTATGAATTTCAGCTCAGTCATGATTTCGATTCTCCCTTGTTCCGCTTCAGCCCTGTTAAACTCCCACAGCAGCCGCCGCCTGCTTTCGCATTGATTAATTTTGATGCGTTCCTCTTTGTCTGAAGAAACATATCAAGCCTGTCCCTGTCGGCTGCCGCAGCCGCCTGCGGGGTCTTTTCCAGAACGGCAAGCACAAGAAACCTCCTGAACATGTCGGAGCTTTCGATGCGGTAATGCGTCCACTTGCCCTGTTTTCTGTCCGCGATAAGACCCGCCTCTTTCAGCGCATTGAGATGGAATGAAACCTTTGGCTGACTCATGTCGAGTGAGGAGACAATGTCGCATACGCATAGTTCGCCGCTCTCCAGCAGTTTTAATATCCTGAGTCTGGTTTCTTCTGAAAGGGCCTTGAATATATTGACCATATCCTGCACTGATTACCTTTTGCCTCCGCTAAATCGATTTGAATATATATAAACAAAAGTTGATACGTTTGTCAAGCGAGGCAAAACAGGATACGACTGACGCGTTTAACAGAGGAACTAATTTTTCAGTTCAGGGGGCGGGGGGAACAGGGCCGTTATATCTTTCTTGCCGGTCTTTTTGCCGGGGGACGGGTAGTCCTTCCTCTTGCGCCGCTCTTTGCGGGTTTCTTTACGGGCTTCTCAGCAGCGACTTTTCTGCGGGACGGAGGGATGTTTACCCAGAAAGAGGCCTCGGGCGGCTCTTTGCCGGTCAAGGCCTTTACCCATACGGAAGAAGGCTTGTCTTCAGTTCTCTTGTAGGCGCTCTTTACTGTATGACGCAGGTTGTAACGGTAGTATGACGGCTTGTGGTACAAAGGATAGAGTTCCGTGAAATTGGGCAGCGCCCGCAACCTTTCACTCCAGGAAGTGATCAGGTCTACGGCCTGTTCAAGTTTTATATCAGTTTCACGGCAGATGAGGCCGAAGGTATAGGCTATATGCCGGATATCTTTCTCAGACTCCGGCAGTATGCTTAAAAGCAGTTCGAGAGAGTCCCTAGCTGCCTGTTTGTCCTGCTTGTTTATCTTTGCCATAGAATTCTCCTTATGGACGTCCTGAAAAGGGTAATCACAACCGCTTTTAAATATAAACTTTTCCGTCTAAAAGATTCAATAACATATTCCTTCAGCTCAATAAACCCGGTATGCCGGCCGACAAAAAAAAGGGACTGAAGTTTGATCTTCAGCCCCTCTGATACCCTCTGATACCCTCTGATACCCTCTGATACCCTCTGATACCCTCTGATACCCTCTGATACCCTCTGATACCCTCTGATACCCTCTGATACCCTCTGATACCCTC
>Ga0334722_10007126_pt1 | contig 10900 bp, 9 predicted proteins | sample C3_bottom_MG_FD_207210 | JGI IMG/M metagenome (GOLD analysis project Ga0334722, IMG submission 207210) | Sediment microbial communities from Yellowstone Lake, YNP, Wyoming, USA - C3_bottom | ecosystem: Environmental > Aquatic > Freshwater > Lake > Sediment | place: USA: Wyoming | collected...
TCACTGCCGGTTTTTGGCTCCAGCGCTGCAAGCCGGTCCTTCACCTGGGCCACGACAGGGTCCGTTGTTTCGTTGCGAAGCGGCTCCGCTGAAACCGGAGGCGTGGCCACTGTTGCTGCATGCAGCCTTTCCTGTTTGACCGCCGCATGCACCACCGGCATACCGGGTTGGCTTTCGCCGGCATGTTCCGGAGCCTTTTCTGCCACGTTGCTGCTGGATTCTCCTTCGGTTACGGCCATAACAGCCTGATGGCTGACCGTTCCTGCGTGCTGCTGACTTGACGGTGCTTCGACCGAATCCGGCTGGCGCTTGCTTGTATCCGGCAGAATCTCTGATCGTGCGGATACATAACGGTGCGCCGCAGCCATGACCGCCGGCTGCGCCTCCTTGGCTGGCGTAGCAGCATACTGCTGCACCTCCTCTGCCACTGCGGTGTTCTCAGTGGCCTGTGCCTCGGTAACAGGGGGGGCGACAGGCTGGGGGACGGTCGCCTGGAGTGGCGCGATCCGTTCCCGCACGTCACGGGGTAGGGGCGTTGCCTGCGCTCCGTTACCCGTCGGAAGTGACACCGCTGCCGGTACTACGGTCAGGGGTGTGTCATGTTGTTCAGCTACAGGTGGTGTTGCGACTGATTCGACCATACCGTTGTGTTTCTCTGCGAACAGTGCGATATGTTGCTGCGTCTCCGTCCGAACTATGGGCGCGGAGCGTTGCGCATCGATCCCCTGTGGCAGGACCGCTGGTACGACTGTTTCTGCCACTTCGGCCTTGACAGCCGTTTGCTCCGGGACGGCAGCCGGCTGCGGCATAACAACCGTGTCCTGGCGCAGCTGCTGCCCAGGTTGCTGCGGAACGTCCACTTTCGGTCTGTCCGGGTGAACCGGTGTCGGCATGCTGACGGCATGCTGACAAACGGTGACGGCCTGCTGACGTACGGGCATACTCTCCGCTCGTGCCGTCATTACAGCACCAAAAACAGCGCCGTCACGCAACGGTATGTTACTGCGTAATGCCCGCCGCGGTTCTGGCGTATCGGCGGCCACAGGCGTTGCTGCCGCTTGCATCCCCGTTCCGAACGAGCCGGGACCGGCCGCCGGCTGCTCACTGTTGCGCATTTGCACCAGCGGAGCGTCATGTGAAACGGGCTTCTGCTCCGTCTGTTCTCCTTGTACCGCCACATCTACTGCCGGGGTGATGGCCGCCTGTGCGGCACTGGTCATGACGACTGCAGCCGACCTGGCTGCCGGCATCACACCTGGCACCGAAGCGTCCGACCTGGCACTGTCCGCCGACGGCATTCTGCTGTCGATTACGGCTGCGGCACCTGACGATACCGCTGCAACCGTGCTCACCACGTTCTGTGGTATGGCATCCAAGCTCTTCACTACCGGGGGGGTGCTGTCCGTATCCTGTTTCCTGACATCCGCCCGCGGCGACATTCCAGCCCGTACGGCATCCGACATGGCTAACAGCATTCCGGCCAGTGGTTCCGCCACCGGCACCGGTGGCAACTCCAGAACAACCTGCCGGTCATCCTCAGGTTTCACGCCGCTGGCGGGGCTACCGCTGGTCGTTCCGAGCACTTCCTTATCCGGAACAAGCGTGGTCAGCAATCCGGCAAATATGCCGGCGCTGCCGTTTTCAGACGGGGCAGCGGTGGACTGGGCATCGACGTGCGCCGACAAGCCCGGCATCTGCATCATTACTATCTGTCCTGCATTCATTATGTCTCACCTCCTTTCCTGTATATTTTTATGGGCACGGACAGGGTAGTGCCCATAAAGCGACTACACACCTTTCAGATTCGCGTTAATCCATTTCAGGACTCTGGGCTGATTAAGGAAGGGCACCAACTTGATCACCGTCTTGGTGTCCATCTGGTCCAGAACCGAAATGGCCAGACCTTCCTCCAGCTTGTCCAGCATCTGACCGGCCTGTTCAGGACGCATCTTCTTGAACATGGCGATCATCTTTTTGCGCTTTTCTTCCTGAGATTTCTTTTTGGCAGCATTCTGCACCTTCTGTGCGTCATCCTGCTGTTTTTTATTCTCCTCCGCAGCCTTCAGCTGGGACTCAAGCTTGTCGCTCAGCTTTTTCAGCTCCTGTTCCTTGGCGGCCAGGGCGGCCTCCTTTTCAGCCAATTGCTGTCGGCGGGCATCCTGAATCGCCTTTTCTTCCCGAGCGGCCCGGGAGGGACTGAGCGGCGTCTGCACCGCCGGCGCCTCCTTGCCTGCTGCAGGCACTTCCGGCTTCGACGCCGCTGTCGTTTCCGCCACGGCCTGCCCGGAACGCCGTATGTGACTGGCTGCTGCCACCATTGCCACGGCGCAGGCCACCAGAGTCACTATTTTGACAACGCGCATCATCAACTTTTGTCACCCTTTTTCTGCACCGTAATTTCGTCCTGAAACGCCTGTTCCTTCTGCTCTACCTGCTGGACGAATTCCTTGGTCTTCTTTTCCTTCAACGACTCGAGTACCTTTTTGTCCTTGGTGGCATCGAGCAGATGCTCACGGCGGTTGGTCATCTCCTGCCCCAACTGTTCGACATTCTGTTTGTGAGCCTCGATGTCGCGGCGCTTGCGCTTGAAAAAATCCGCATACATGCGCAGTTCGTCGATAGTCTTCAGCTCTTCCTGCCGACTGCTGAACTCTTGGGACAGCTCCTCCATCTTGCGCTCTTCCTGTTGCAGCCGGTCGCTGGCATGCTCGAAGGCCTGTTTGGCGCTGGCGAATTCCTGTTTGCGCAGCTTTTCCATCTCGCTGCGGTAATTGAGCACCTGCTGCAGTTTGAAGCGATCGCCTTTCACGGCTGCTCACCAACCTCTCGGTGACACTACTGAAAAAGGTCTTTCAAATCCTGAACCGCGTCCTGCAGGGAAACCGGGTCATGCACCGCCTGTTTCATATACGCGACCATGCGGTCGATATGTGCTACAGCATAATCTATACCGGGATTGCTCCCGTTTTTGTAGGCGCCTATATTTATCAGATCCTCGGACTGGCGGTAGGTGGCCATGACTTCCTTGAACTTGCCCGCCAATTGCTGGTGCTCGGACGGTGTCACATCGGTCATGACCCTGCTGGCGCTTGCCAGCACGTCGATGGGCGGATAGATATTGCGGGCCGCCAGACTTCTGGACAGGATGATGTGGCCATCCAGTATGCTGCGCATGGCGTCGGAAATCGGCTCGTTGAAATCATCCCCCTCAACCAGGACGGTATAGAGCCCGGTAATGCTCCCTTCGGCAAAATTGCCGGTCCGCTCCAGCAGTTTGGGCAAAGCGGCAAACACCGAAGGGGTGTATCCCTTGGTGGTAGGGGGTTCGCCGATGGCCAGGCCGACTTCCCGCATCGCCATGGCAAAGCGTGTCGCTGAATCCATCATCAGCAGCACTTTCTTGCCCTGCTTCTGGAAGTATTCGGCAATGGTGGTGGCGATATAGGCGCCGCGCATACGCACAAGCGGCGGCTGATCAGAGGTCGCCACCACGACTACCGACTTGTGCAGCCCCTGCTCCTGCAGATCCTTTTCAATGAACTCGCGCAGCTCGCGGCCCCGCTCGCCGATCAGGGCGATGACGTTGACGTCGGCCTCCGTATAACGGGCAATCATACCAAGCAGGGTCGATTTGCCGACACCGGAACCGGCCATAATGCCGACCCGCTGTCCCTGGCCACAGGTCAAGAGTCCGTTTATGCTTCTGATCCCCAGATCCAGCGGGTTGCGGATGGGGGGGCGTGTCATGGGATTGACAGGGGTGGCATAGATGGGAAACTCTTCCTCGACCCCGATCGGCCCTTTGCCGTCGATCGGATTGCCGAGCCCGTCGATGACCCGCCCCAGCATGAGCGGCCCCACGCCCAAGGTGGCCCGCTCCCGCCGGACCGAAATCAGGCTGTCGAGCCCAACCCCTCGGAGTTCGCCCAAGGGCATCAGCAGCGTTTTGTTGTTGCGGAAACCGACCACCTCGGCCGGGATCGGCTCTCCTTCCTGCGGCTTGATCTCGCAGATAGCCCCCACCGAGGTGTCGGGGCAGTACCCCTCGATGACCAGGCCGACAACCTGGGTGACCTTGCCGTGCAACCGAAGCGTCTTGGCCGTTTCCACAGCGGTGCGGTATTTTTCCAGATCCAGGGCATAGTCAGGCACAGACGCACTTCCTTTCTGAGCCTAGCTGCCCGATCCGAACGCGGCGGTGCGCTCTTCCAGCAGACGGCGGTACACCTCTTCCAACTGGGCATCGATACTTGCGTCGATAGTCCCCATCTCGCTGTCGATCAGACAGTCGCCCGGCGCAACCTGGGGATCCGGCTTGAAACGCATCCGCTCGCTGGTCAGCTCACTTTTGAAATAGTCGGCATACCCGCTGGTAATCATGGCATGATCTTCGGGATTGAGGCGGATGGTGACCTCGTCACGTTCGTGCAGGCCCGCCATGGCAGCCTGTATGACCCGCGCCAGAATGCCCCGGTCCTGGGACACCTCGCGCTGAATGACCTTACGAGCCACCACGATGATCAGCTTGACCAGTTCGTCTTCCGACTCGCGCAAGACTTTTTCCCGTAAGGCGTGAATCCCCTCGGTCGAGTTGCGCAAGGCGCGGAAGACATTCACCAAGCCGCGCTCCGCCAAGTTCTTCCCTTCCTGAAGGCCGCTGTTGAAGGAATCGCGCAGTTGCCGGTCCAGATCTTCATCGCTGATGAAGCTGCCGGCCGGCAGCTCTTCCGCACTCTCGGCTGAGGCTTCCTCATAGCCAGGCAACTGGCTGGGGTCGAAAAAACCGAGCGGCACGAATCCGGAACCGTGCGCCTCGCCTGCCGGCACCGGGGCTCCCTGGCCGATCGGCCTGAAACTGAATGCGCTGATACCGTTATCCGGCTGCAGCTGCTCGGACTTGATGATCCTAGACGAGGACATCGTCCCCTCCGCGTCCGGCAAGTACGACCTTGCCCTCCTCCTCCATCTTGCGGACGATCTTGATGATCTCCGACTGGGCCTTTTCCACGTCGGAAAGGCGCACCGGCCCCATGACCTCCAAGTCCTCCTTGATCATTTCCGCTGCGCGGCTGGAAATATTCTTGAATATCTTTTCCTTGACGTCGTCCGGCGACGTCTTCATGGCCAGGGTCAAGGTGTCGTTGCTGACTTCGCGCATGATCGACTGGATGCTGCGGTCGTCAAGCTTGAAGACATCCTCGAACGTGAACAGATGCTTGCGGATGATCTCCGCCAGGGGGGGGCTGAGCACGTCGAGCTTGTCGAGGATCTGCTTTTCCTTGCTCCGCTCGAAATGGTTGAACATGTCCACGACCTTTTCGATGCCGCCCACCTTGTAGCGCTGCACGCCGCCCATGGACTTGATCTCGTTTTTCATGGCCTCGTCGATTTCTGACAGGATCTCCGGCGACACCTGTTCCACATCGGCAATGCGCAGGACAACCTCGGCCTGCAGTTCAGGAGGCAGCAGACTGATGATCTCGCTGGTCTGCTTGGACTTGAGCTTGGCCAGGATCACGGCGATGGTCTGGGGATGCTCCTGGGAGAGGAAGTTGGCGATGCTCTTGGAGTCCATGTTGGCCAGGACATCCACCAGATCGCCATAACTGGAGGCCTGGAGCTCCTCCATGAGCATCTCCGCCTTGACCGGCCCGAGCGCCTTTTCCAGAATTTTGCGCACGAACTCGTCGCCCTGGGAGAAGATGCCCGACTCGGGATCGATCACCTCGGTGAAATTCTCCACCACTTCCATGATGGTGGTGCGGGGCACATGGCCGAGACGGGCCATGCTTTTACTGATCTTCTTGATCTCGTCGTCGTCCATGTGCTCGAAGACCTTGCTGGTTACCTCGTTGCCCAGATACAGGAGCAGGATTGCAGCTTTGTCGGCGCCGGACAGGGGGCCTTTATGTGATATCGTCAATGCGTCTTGAGCCATAGGTATGATTCCCGAAGGTGATTATTTTTCTTCCGTCAGCCAGTTCTGCAGTATCTGGGCGACCTGATAGGGGTCTTTCTTGGCCGCTTCTATCAGATTCTGCTGCTCGGCCATCTGTACGGCGATCTGGGCCCGTTCCGCCGATGAGAGCTTCTCCAAGGATTCCAGGTCCGGCTCGAATGACTCCAGAGCAGCCGGCCGCATGCCCCTAAGCGATGCCAGAAGCGGCCTGATGACCAGCAGTATCAGGGCCAGGAAACCGAGGCCGATGACCAGATTCTTGAACAGCGACATGAAGAAGGGATTCATCCACCATTTCGCGGTCTCGGCCACCCCAGCCTCACCCGTATCCTGGAACGGAATGTTCTGCACGCTCAGCTGATCGCCCCGCTCGGGATTGAATCCGACCGCACTCTTGACCAAGGTCTCGATTTTCTGCAGCTCCTCGGGCGAACGGGGGGTATATTTGGCCTTGGCCACCTGCCCCTCCTTGACCGCCGCCGGCTGTTCGTACTTGCCGTCCACCAGCACCGCCACCGACAGTTTACTCAGGGCGCCGACCGGCTCGATGGTCTTGGAGGTCGAGCGGCTGACCTCGTAATTGAGCGTTTCATCGTTCTTCGACCCGCCGCCGGATGATGCTGCACCGGCACCGGCTGTCCTGCCGAGGTTGGTCTGGACTCCCGGTACGCCGGAGCTGGCCGTGGTGGTGGCACCCTTCTCCTCGGTACGCTGTTCGCTCCTGACTGCGATGGTTTCCGGGTCGAACTTCTCCTCGACCCGCTCTACCTGGCGGAAATCAAAGGCCGCCGTGACCCGGGCCACGGACTTGCCGGAACCGACAATGCGGTCCAACAGCGACTGGAGACGCTCTTCCACGTTCTTTTCGTACGTGCGCTGTGTTTCCTGCATGGCCGAGGTCATCCGGCTGGCCGGGTCGCTGCTGCCGGCCTTGCTCAGAATCTTGCCGCGGCTGTCCATGACCGTGACATGCTCCGGGTCCATCCCTTCGATCGAGGAGGAAACCAGATGCGTGACCCCCTGCACCTCGCTGTCGCGCAGCGCCCGGTTGGACTTCATTTTCAGGACCACCGATGCGGTAGCGGGTTTTTCGTTTTCCTTGAACAGCGACTTTTCCGGAATAACCAGGTGCACCCGGGCCTGCTCGACCCCGTTGATCTGGGAAATGGTCCGGGACAGTTCTCCCTGCAGGGCCCGCTGATAGTTGAGTTTCTGAACGAATTCGGTCATACCGAAGTTTTTGCGGTCGAAAATCTCGAAGCCGACGCCCCCCCCCTGTGGCAGCCCCTCGGAGGCCAGGGACATGCGCAGTTCATAGACCTTGTCGGAAGGCACCAGGACGCCTTTGCCGTCAGCCGTGATCTGGTAGGGGGTCTTGCTGTCCTTGAGCTTTTTGACGATCTCGCCCGCATCTTCAGCGGTCAGATTGGTGAACAGCGGCCGATAGTCGGTGCGGTTGGCAACGAAAATCAGGACCGCGAAGGCCGCCGCGGCGAGAAATACGACCCCGGCGATCAGCATGCGCTTGCCGGGGGAGAGCGCCATGAATGGCTCTATAAGTCTTTTCAGTCCTTCGGGCATGGTGGTACGTGATTTCCTTTCCGAACAATACGGGACCGCCGGCCGGTACGGCGCATCCCGTCAAAGCACCGCGTCAAACCTGCATGCGCATGACTTCCTGATATGCCTCGATCGCCTTGTTGCGCACCTGGGACATGAACAGGAAGGAGATGCTCGCCTTTTCCATGGAGATCATGACCTCATGGAGATTCTTGTTCTCGCCGCTCGCCAAAGCCTGTATCGACTGGTCGGAACGCACCTGCATGTCATTGACTTTGGACACGAGCTCGCTGAAAAACTTGCCGGCCCCTTCGGCCGGCGCAGCCCCTTTGGCAACACCGGTGCCCGGAAATGCCTTGCCGATCCCGAGCCCGCTTTCAATCCCTTTTATATCCACGATGGAGCCTCCTTTTGTTCCGTTACGGTTTATCTACCGATGTCCAGCGTCTTCATGGCCATGCTTTTGGCAGCCTGAACCGCCGTCACATTGGCCTCGTAGGCGCGGGTCGCGTTGATCATGTCGGCCATCTCTTCGACCACGTTCACATTAGGCATCGCCACATACCCCTGACCATCGGCATCGGGATGGTTCGGGTCATAGACCATGCGCGGCGGATTCCGGTCTTCGACAATCGAGACCACTTCCACCTGGCGCACATCCTGCGACACCGCCCGATCCAGGGTGCGGCCGAACCGGTTTTCCGCCGGTGTCGCACTGAACACGGCATCTTTACGCTTGTAAGGTCCGCCTTCCGGAGTGCGGGTGGCATTCGCGTTGGCCAAATTGCCGGAGATGAGATTCATGCGGGTCCGCTCGGCCGCCAGCGCTGATGAACTGACATTCATTGAGCTGAAAAAATCCATGAATTATTTGCCCTCCCTGATTGCGATCCTGAGGTCACTGAACTGTTTGTTGAGCATCTGCACCGAGGCGTTGTACATGATCTGGTTCTCCGCCAGCCGGCCCATTTCGTTCTCCAGCTCCACCGCGTTGCCATCCTTGCCAGGCGTTTTGGCCGGACGCTCGACGACACTGCCGGTTACGGCATCAAGTCGGGAAACGCCTTTGCCGGCAAGCGGTATGTGGCGCGGATTGGTGACCGTCTGCACCTGGCGCCCCTTGCGGCCGGACTTGAGGGCGCTCTGCAGTTCTCCCTCGAAATCAAGTGCCTTGGGGGTGTAATTGGGCGTTTCCGCATTGGCTATATTGGATGAAAGCAGGTTCTGGTTCTTGGCCCGCAAATCCATCGACTTGCCCAGCACCTCGACCGTTGTCGTGAAAATTCCATTTACCGGCATGCGACCCCTCCTTCGAGCACCTATCTATGCAAGATACATACCTTTTATGGCAAACCGCATAAAAGTGCCACATCCGCTGTAATTGCAGCAGATTGCAGGAACGGTGCGGCACCATTTCGACTGCCAGGGAAACATCATGGGTCATGTTTTTGACACTGTCCGTTTTTTGACAACCAGGCTGTCCGAAGCGGCACGACGGACCTTGTACCACGTGATGAAAGCCGGACTGGCGGGATACACCTTGTGGGGACTTTGGATCAGCAAGAGTACGTGCGGGGAGAACGGCCGCCAGCGCACCGCTATTTCGGCTTCGCGGCCGGAGATGCTGGCGAGACAGACTTCTGATCAAGATCTTCGACGGCCTGCCGGGCCAGTTTTTGCCAGTCGGCATCCTTGCCCGCCTTGATGAGTTGCGCGAAATACGCGCGCGCCTGCTGCGGCTTCCCTTCCAGGGCGCTCAATTCTCCTGCCTTGTACAGGAATTCATCGCTGCGACTCTGATTGGGCAGTTTGAGGGCTGCCTCCAGAAGCCGCAGGGCTCCCTTGCGATCCCCGGTGGCCACGCGGGACGCAACACCCACGGCATACGCATCGACCTGGATACCGGCGTCGCCGCTTGTGGGCCTAGCGGACGCTACGTACAGATCGATGGCCTTCTGGGCAGGCCCATACTGCTTGAGCGCCAACGCCGCTCGCCCCAGATAGTAGTAGCTTTCCGCCTTGTTGGCATGCTGCCCCTTGTCCAGGAGCCAGAACAGTGCGTCCCGGGCCTCGGCATTCATGCCTGCCGAGAAGTATAAGCCCCCGAGGCGTTCCTGCACGTATTTGCTGCGAGGATGGCCGGGGTATTTCCTGAGGAATACGCGCAGGGTCTTTCGCGCCAGCTCGCCGTCACCGAGCACATCGGCGCTTTCGGCAATCTGTTCGTGCAGATATGGACCGCTGGCGGCTGCCCATGGGTGGTCGAGCAGCGTGGAAAGCAATTTGACCAGCTCGATTGGCCGGCCGGCCTCCTCGTAGGCCTTGACCACGGACGGCAGGAAATCCGCCTGCTCCAGACATCCGGCGAGATAGTCGTGATGCTCTTCGGCAAAACGGATCAGCCCTTCGGCATTCTTGATCCAGACCGCCTCCCGGTAGGACAGGGCCACCAGCACCTCGCGCATGGTCCGACACACGGTCCCATATACCCCGCGCGGAAAGCGCTTCTGCAACAAGACGACCTGCTGCAGGGCCTGGGGCGCATCGGCATGCATTGAGAGCAGCAGCACATACTTGAACTGGGCCTCTTCGCGCAGATCGATGTCGCTACTGGCACGGGAAATGGCAAGGTAGGTATCGGCAAGCGGCCGATAGTTCCAGGAGTTGACCCGCAGGAACTCCCGGTCGGCAAGGCGCAGGCGGGCCATTACCCCGGCCTTGCTCTGCGTGAAATCGTCGGCCACGGTGCGATAAATGCCCAGTGCTTCCTGCTCGTGCCCCTGCCGCACCAAGATGTCGGCAAGGCGCACCAGCAGGGCCGGCGCATAGTTCTTGTCAGCCAGCCGGGCGATCAGGCGGGCCAGCAGGACCCTGCCGGCCGCAAGATTACCGCTGCGGGCAATGCTGTCGCCGTAATAAAAGGTTGCCCCGGAATTGAAGTTGAGATAGGCGGGCCAGAGTCGTTCCGCCTCGCGAAAGGCACCCAGTGCCTGGGGATATTTCTGCAGTTTGTACCAGGTCTCGCCCAGCCGATATAACGCCAATGCCTTGATGGCGGTCTGGCGGCCGGCGAACTGGGCGAAAATCTCTTCTGCTTCGGAAAGGCGCCCCTTGTAGAGGGCGCTTTCCGCAACACTAAATGATTGCAGGTCGTTGGCATCAAGAATACCCTTCAGCACCTGCGGGTCGGTGGGCTGAAAAGGTATTTCAGTTTTCAGGGGGGGGTCGAAATCCCTGACGAGTTTTTCCACCCCGCTCCAGATTTTTTCACGGCCGCGCAGAGCGGGCTGCGGCGCCTGGTGCGCAAAGGGTTGGCCCACATCCAGCGTCACGGCGGAGATCCCCTCCTGGGTGACATCTCGCACACCGGCTGACGAGGCG
>Ga0334722_10007127_pt1 | contig 10899 bp, 11 predicted proteins | sample C3_bottom_MG_FD_207210 | JGI IMG/M metagenome (GOLD analysis project Ga0334722, IMG submission 207210) | Sediment microbial communities from Yellowstone Lake, YNP, Wyoming, USA - C3_bottom | ecosystem: Environmental > Aquatic > Freshwater > Lake > Sediment | place: USA: Wyoming | collected...
ACGGCTTTGTGGTCCGCGATTTTGTCGAGTTGCTGCTCTTTGTCGGCATCCTCTCGCTGGCGATCATCTATGCGTGGAAAAAGGGAGTGTTCAAGTGGGGAAGGAAAATCTACAGTCAGCCATAGTTCAGTTCGCACCCCTTGACCAGCTGCTGGCCTTGGGGCGGGCTAATTCGCTGTGGCCGATGACCTTCGGTCTGGCCTGTTGTGCTATCGAAATGATGGCCGCCGGTGCCTCGCGTTTTGATCTGGCCCGTTTTGGTGCCGAGGTTTTTCGCCCCTCGCCGCGCCAGTGTGATGTGATGATCGTCGCTGGCACCATCAGCAAGAAGATGGCCCCGGCCGTGCAGACCCTTTACGACCAAATGCCGGAACCCAAATGGGTTATCGCCATGGGCAACTGCGCCATCTCCGGCGGCCCTTTCGTCTTTGAAGGCCAGTATGGCATTGTTGAAGGAGCTGATAAGCTTTTCCCGGTGGACATCTTTATTCCCGGTTGTCCGCCTCGGCCGGAGGCCCTTATTGAGGGCATCCTGGAGCTTGAGGAAAAAATCACCGGCTCTCGTCGGTGGCCCAGAGTGGAGGCCGTCTAAAGATGCTCTGTGATGCACTGAAAAATGACTTTCTCGCCCTGGCCCCTCTGGCCATGGTCGATACCGATTATCGGGCCAAAGGTTACCATCTTGATATTAATCTGGCTTCATCCCAAGTGGTGCAAGCTGCGACGATCATGGCCGGTCGGGGTTATACCCTGGAAGCGGTAACTGGGGTTGACTGGCTCTCGTCGGCAGCCCCTAAGCCCGCTAAGAAACCGGCAGTTGCCGAGGGTGAAGAAGTTCCAGCCGAGCCACCTGTTGCCGCGGTCGAGGAGCAGATGGAGGTGGTTTACGACTACATCCACACTGGTAAAGAATTGTGTCGGGTGGTGGTGCGTTGCCGCATTCCCCGGGCCAATCCGGAACTGCCGACCATTTCCGAGGTCTTCGCCGGGGCCAACTGGCACGAGCGCGAGACCCACGATTTCTTCGGCATCCGTTTTCTCGGTCATCCCGACCTTTCCCCCTTGCTGCTGCCCGAAGACGCCGACTTTCATCCTCTGCTCAAGGACTTCAAGGTATGAATGATCTAGCTTGCAGTCCGAACCAGGAAACCTTCGTCATCAATCTGGGTCCGCAGCATCCCGCCACCCACGGGGTTTTGCGGGTCAAGCTGACCATGGACGGTGAGTACATTGTTCACGCCGAGCCGGTTCTTGGCTACATTCATCGGATGCACGAAAAGATGGGAGAGAACCGGACCTGGGCGCAGTTTATGCCCAACACCGGTCGTCTCGACTATCTGGGGGCGCTCTCGTACAACCATGGCTACGCGCTGGTGGTGGAGCGGGCCGCTGGGATTGAGGTGCCGGAACGGGCTGAATATATCCGGGTGATCACCGTGGAACTGAACCGGATCGCCAGCCATCTCCTCTGGTACGGGGCCTTCGTCCTCGATCTGGGTGGCTTTACCCCTTTGCTTTACGCCTTCGATGATCGTGAGCACATCCTTGATCTTCTGGAGTCGGTGACTGGTTCCCGGTTGACATTCTGCTATTTTCGTTTCGGCGGGGTCTATAACGATATCGACGACAACTTCATCACCGGCACCCGGGCCTTCATCAAGCGGTTGCGCAGTCGCTTGCCCGACTATCACAATCTGGTGACCAAGAATGTTATCCTGATCAACCGTCTTAAGGATGTGGGGATGATCTCCGCCGAGATGTGCCGACGTTACGGGGCCACCGGCCCGGTGTTGCGCGGCTCGGGGGTGTGCTACGATGTCCGCAAGAACGAGCCTTACTCGGTTTACCCCGAGCTTAATTTTGATATCCCGGTCTACGGCGAATGCGATTCCATGGCCCGTTACATGGTGCGGATGGACGAGATCGAGCAGAGTCTGCGGATCATTGAGCAGGGACTGGACAAGTTGCCGGAGGGGCCGGTGATGGCTGAGAAGGCACCCAAGATTATCAAACCCCCGGTTGGTGACTACTATGCGGCGGTGGAAGCGGCCCGGGGGACTTTCGGGATTCGGGTGGTCAGCGATGGCACCAACACCCCTTACCGCCTGAAACTGCGCTCACCGACCTTCTCCAACCTGAGCCTGTATGGTGAGGCCTGCCAGGGTATGTTGTTGGCCGATGCCTTGGCGCTGATGGGCAGTCTGGACCTGGTAATTCCCGAGATCGACCGGTAAGGAGAACAGCATGGCACTTCTGGAAATTGAACCATTTCGGCTGCTGATTTTCCTGGGCGGGCTGATCGCCTTCGCCGCCTTGAACGCCGCCTACCTGGTTTGGCTGGAACGTAAGGTTGCCGCCCATATCCAGTGTCGAATCGGACCCAAGGAGGTTGGACCTTTCGGCCTCCTGCAGCCGCTGGTTGACGGTATCAAGCTGATGAGTAAGCAGCTCCTGGTCCCGGGCGGGGTTGATCCGGTGCTCTTCAAGGTGGCGCCACTGCTGGTTCTGGTGCCGGCGGTGATGTCCTTTGTCACCATTCCCTTTGGCGAAAACCTGGCAGCGCGGAATATCGATCTGGGCTTATTGATGATCTTCGCCTTTGCCTCGGTTAATGTTTTGGGATTGCTTCTGGGTGGCTGGGGTTCGGCCAACAAATATGCGGTTATCTCCGCCGCCCGTGCGGTTTCCCAGAACGTTGCCTACGAAATTCCCATGCTGATCACGGTGATCACCATGATCATGGTCACCCATACCATGAATTTAAACGAGATCGTTAAGCAGCAGGAAGGGATGTTCTGGCACTGGTATCTGTTCCGGTTATCTGCCAACCCCCTGATGTTTGTTTCTTTTCTGATCTTCTTCGTTTGCTCCCTGGCCGAGACCAACCGCGCCCCCTTCGATCTGGGCGAGGCTGAAAGCGAGTTGATTGCCGGCTTCCACACCGAGTACTCCGGTATGGGTTTCGGGGTCTTTTTCATGGGCGAGTATGCCAATATCGTTATCGGTTGCAGCCTGGCCACCGTCCTCTTTCTGGGCGGTTGGCAGTCGCCCATCGGGGTTGCTTCCGGCTGGTGGTGGTTCCTGCTCAAGGTTTACACCCTGATCTTCTGCGTGATGTGGATACGCTGGACCTATCCCCGCACCACCCTCTGGGGGCTGTTGAATCTCTCCTGGAAGGTGTTGATCCCCATTTCCCTCTTCAACCTGCTGTTGACCGGGGCCACCATTAAGCTCTGGTCCTTCTTCATGGGAGCTGCATAAGATGAGTGGTTATTTCTGTGAACTCTATCAGGGCACCAAGAGCCTGGCGGTGGGCCTGGGTATTACCTTTCGCTATATGCTCAAGCCGGTGGTGACGCTGCAATACCCGCACGAATCGCTGCCCATGACCCCGCGCTACCGGGGCCACATCGAGCTGATCGGCGACGAAGAGAGCGGGGCGCCCAAGTGCGTGGTCTGTGGCATGTGCCAGAAGGCCTGTCCCTCCAACTGCATCACCCTGGCTGGCGAGAAGCCGGAAGGTGGCAAGGGTAAGGTTTTGACCAGTTATATTCTCGATTTTACCAAGTGCAGCCTCTGCGGGCAGTGTGTGGAAAGTTGTAAGTTCGCCGCGATTACCTTCTCGAAAGAATACAACCTGGCCGGGCCCCGCAAGGAGGCCTATATCTTCGATCTGAAAAAAAGACTTGAGGAAAAGAGCCGATGAGTTCCCTGTTCACTGCCGAGGGCTTGGCTGGACTGCTTTTCCTGTTCATTGTCGCGGTCACTCTGCTCGGCGCCCTGATTGCCACCAATTCGGTCCGGTTGCCCCGGGCGGTTTCCGGTTTGGCCCTGTGTCTGTCCGGGGTTGCGGCGCTTTATTATTACCTCAATAGCCCCTTTGTGGCGGCCATGGAGATGCTGATCTATGTTGGGGCGGTATGTGTGACCATCGTTTTCGCCATCATGCTGGCTGACCCCGGGGCCGAAAAACGGACGGGTCGTCAGACGGCCTTGAGCGGCGTGCTGAGCTTTGGCGTTGCGGCTGTTCTGGTTTGGGGGCTGGTGATTCTGGCTACTTCCACCATGTGGCCGGCGGTGCCGATCAAGGTCAACGATGGCTCGGTCAAAGACATCGGCAGATCGTTGCTGACCACCTACAGCATGGTCTTCGAGCTGATTTCCGTGGTTCTACTGCTGGCCATCATCGGGGCGCTGACCTTGGCCCGCACCGGGAGGAACAAGATATGAACATCGCGTCCGTGGCTAATTCTCTGGAAAGCTATCTGGTTGTGGCGGCCCTGCTCTTCGGCTTGGGTATCTACGGGATGCTTAACCGCCGCACCTTGATCGGCCTGTTGATCTCTTCCGAACTCTTGCTCTCCGGCGCCTCGCTGAACTTCATGGCCTTTGGCCATTTTCTGGCCCCTGATCCCAGCACCGGGCAGATTTTCACTCTCTTCATCATGGGGATTGCCGCCGCCGAGGCCGCCATCGCCCTGAGCATCATTATTGCGGTCTATCGAAATTATCAGTCGATCGATACCGAAGACGTCGCCGAGCTGCAAGGCTAACCAGATATAGGGACCAGGATTATGCAAATTGAATCCGCCAAATTATTGTATGCCCTGCTGGCGCCGCTGATCGGCGCGCTGGTGGTGATGCGCTGCGGCAAGCAGCCGAACCTGCGGGAAGGGGTGTCATTTGCCGCCTCGCTCACCATGTTCGGTCTGGTTATGTCCATGGTTCCTGAAGTCCTGGCCGGCAATCGCTTGCACTTTGTCCTCTTTCAGATCCTCCCCGGCTTGAGTGTGACCCTGCGGGCCGATGGTTTCTCGATGATTTTCGCTTTGGTCGCCTCCTTCCTGTGGATGCTGGCGGTTTTCTACTCCATGGGCTACATGCGAGGGCTCAAGGAACATGCCCAGACTCGCTTCAATGCCTGTTTCGCCCTCTCCCTCTTCGGGGCCATCGGGGTGGCCTTTTCCGACAACCTCTTCACCATGTACCTCTTCTATGAGATTGTCAGTGTCTGTACCTATCCGTTGGTTGCCCATCATCAGGACGAGGAGTCCTACTCTGGCGCTCGTAAGTACATCATTTATCTGACCACCACCGCCAAGGGTCTGCTGCTGCCGGCAATGATCCTGATCTTTGTCTTGACTGGCACCCTGGATTTCGCCACCAATATTTCCACCGGTATCTTCCCGCCCGGATACAATGCGGCCCTGGTGACCATGCTCTACATCTTCTGCCTTCTGGGCTTTGCCAAGTCGGGTATCATGCCGCTGCACAACTGGCTGCCTTCGGCAATGGTGGCGCCAACTCCGGTCAGTGCTCTGTTGCATGCGGTGGCGGTGGTAAAGGTTGGTGTTTTCTCCACCACCCGGGTGATGCTCTACGTTTTCGGGGTTAACACCATGACCGCCCTGAATTTAGGTATTCCCACCGCCTATTTTGTTTCTTTCACCATTCTGGTTGCCTCGATTATCGCCCTCAGCAAGGACAACTTGAAGGCGCGGCTGGCCTATTCCACGGTCAGTCAGCTCTCCTATATCATCCTGGGTGTGGCTCTGCTTACTCCCAGTGGTATCGAGGGCGGCTTGATCCATATCGCCAATCATGCCTTCTCCAAGATCACCCTGTTCTTCTGTGCGGGCGCCATCTATGTTGCCACCCACAAGAAGAATATCTCCGAGATGGGCGGCCTGGGTAAGACCATGCCCTTCACCTTCGGGGCCTTCGCCATCGCCTCACTCTCCATGATTGGCGCGCCGCCGGTGGCCGGGTTTGTCACCAAGTGGAAACTGCTGATGGGAACCATGGAGCTGCCTTCCCCCCATTACATCGGCATCCTTCTGGTGCTCCTGGCCTCCACCCTGTTGAACGTCGGGTATTTTGCGCCGGTTACCTACAATGCCTTCTTCGGCAAGCGGCCGGAAGGCGAGGTGTATGAGGGTGTCAAAGAGGCGCCGCTGGCCATGCTGATCCCTCTGCTGCTGGCCGCGGTTATCTCGCTGGTTATGGGTATTTATCCTGATTTCATGATGTCTTTCGTCAAGCTGGCGACAAAGGTGGTGGTGGGATGATAGTCAAGCTGATCGATTATCTGCGGGATCGTCTGCCGACGGTAATCAAGTACTGTTACGTCCTTCTGGGACTCGTGGTGGTCGTGGATATCCTGCTGATTGATAAGGAGCATGCCCATACCAGTTATGAGAAAATCTGGGGATTTTGGTCGGTGTTCGGTTTCCTCGCCTGCGTGATCATCATTCTGGTCTCCAAATGGATCGGCCATTGCCACTGGTTCGGCGGCAAGTTCACCATCATGGCCCGGGAGGATTTCTATGATAAGTAGCACCTTCATCCACCCCTCCCTGCTCCTGTTTTTTGGCGCCCTGTTGCTGCCTTTCGTGCCGCGCGGCACGGTGCGCCGGATCTTTCTGGTGGCGGTGCCTGCGGTAGCCTTTCTCCTTACCTGGTTCACCGAGCCGGGCACTTATGGCGTCGTCAATTTCCTGGACTGGGATCTAACCTTCGGGCGGGTTGATGGCTTAAGCAAGGTATTTGCCTACATCATGACCCTGATGTGCGTGATCGGCACCATTTACGGTCTCCACGTCGATGAAGACGTCCAGCATATCGCGGCCTGGTTTTACGTGGCTGGTTCCCTGGGGGTGATCTATGCCGGGGATTATCTGGTGCTCTTCCTCTTCTGGGAAGTGATGGCCTTTTCCTCGGTCTTCCTGATCTGGTTCCGGCGCGGCCCCAAATCGCTGGCCACCGGTTATCGCTATATTTTGGTTCACACCTTCGGGGGATTGCTGCTGCTGGCCGGTATCGTCCTGCACTACAAGGCCACCGGCGAGATCGCCTTTAATTTATTGAGTGACATCACCACTAACCAAGAGGGTTTCAGCTTCGGCAACCTCTTCAACGTCTCGCTGCCCACCTTCCTGATCATGCTGGGCTTTATTTTGAATGCCGCCGTGCCGCCCCTGCACGCCTGGCTGCCCGACGCCTACGGCGAGGCCACCGTCACCGGCGCGGTTTTCATGTGCGCCTTCACCACCAAGACCGCGGTCTATGCCCTGGCCCGGGGCTGCGCCGGGATGGATATTCTGGTGCCGCTGGGGGTCTGCATGGCCCTCTACGGGGTGGTTTACGCGGTACTCGAAAATGACAGTCGTCGCCTGCTGGCCTATCACATTATCAGCCAGGTCGGCTACATGGTGGCCGGTTGCGGCATCGGCACCGCCATGGCCATCAACGGTGCCGTCGCCCATGCCTTCGCCCACATCCTCTACAAGGGTTTGCTGTTCATGGGTTGCGGCTCGGTGCTCTACATGACCGGCCAGAGCAAGTTCACCGAATTGGGCGGGTTATATAAGAAGATGCCGCGGGCCTTTGTCTTCACCATGATCGGCGGCCTATCGATCTCCGCCTTTCCGCTTTTTTCCGGCTTCGTCAGCAAATCGATGATCGTTGCCGCCGGGTTTGAAGAGCACCTTTACTGGGCCGGTTTTCTGTTGATGCTGGCCTCGGCCGGTACCTTTCTCCACACCGGCTTAAAGGTTCCCTACTTTATCTGGTTCGGGAAGAACAACTGTAGCCAGGAGACCTGGGACAAGGCCGCCGATCCGCCCGCCAACATGCAATGGGCCATGGGCATTGCTGCCTTTCTCTGCATCTTCATCGGCTGTTATGTCCCCTATCTGTACGGGATGCTGCCATACCAGGAAGAGGCACACCATTACGCCCAGCTGGTTTACGGGGGTTACCATGTTTCGGAGACCCTGCAAATTCTGCTCTTTACCGCCGTTGGCTTCTTCCTGCTTCTGAAGAAACTGAAACCGGAACCGACCATCAGTGTTGATATGGACTGGTTTTACCGTATGGGTGGGCGCGGCTTTTACTGGCTGGCCCGCAAGCCGATCCAGGGCGTCGATAACGGCGTCAACGAGGGTTACCGTTATCTGGGCCTCTACCCGTTGATGACCATGGCGCGATTCTGGTCCTGGTTTGACTGGCATGCCATTGACGGCGTGGTGGATGGCATTGCCCGTTCGGTTCGGGGACTAGGCAGTTCCGGCCGACGGCTGCAAAGTGGTTGGCTGCAGGCCAGTCTCTTTTATGCCGCCTCGACGGTGGCCATCATTCTGATTGTTTATGTGCTGAATTAAGCCGTTGTTAAGGAAATGAAATAACCTGGGCACTCTGGTAGCCAAGGCGGCATGAAGAGCCGTGCGGGAAAGCTGGAACTGAACAAGTTATTTAATAACGGCTCTTAAGGCCAATTCTGGGGAACGAGTTAATGAACGATTTTCTCATCATCAAGGACGGCGCCTTTCCCATCCTGAGCGCCCTGATATTTTTGCCCTTGGCCGGCGCCCTGGTGCTGCTGCTCAGCGGCAATGATAATTTTGTCAGGTTTTGGGCATTATTGGTCACGGCTGCTACGGCGGTTATTTCTCTGCCGCTCTATTTTGGTTTTGATCCCACTACCGCCAAATATCAGTTCGGTGAAAATCATCCCTGGATCAGCTTTTTTGATGTGCAGATCAACTATACCCTGGGGGTCGACGGGATCAGTCTGCTTCTGGTGCTGATGACCACGCTGTTGATGCCGCTCTGCGTTCTTGGCTCCTGGCGCTATATCCAGACCAGGGTCCGGGAGTTCATGATTTGTCTGCTGATTATGGAAACCTCGATGCTCGGGGTGTTCGTGGCCCTGGATTTTGTCTTGTTTTACGTATTATGGGAAGCGATGCTCATTCCCATGTATCTGCTGATCGCCATCTGGGGCGGGCCGCGCAAGACCTATGCCTCAATTAAGTTCTTCCTTTACACCCTGGCGGGTTCTGTTCTCCTGCTAGTTGCCATCATCGCCCTCTATTTGCAGAATGACAGCTTCAGCATTCCCCTGATGATGGGGCAGGCCTATTCGACAAACTTTCAGATCTGGGTGTTTCTGGCCTTTTTTCTGGCCTTTGCCATCAAGGTGCCGATGTTCCCTTTTCATACCTGGTTACCGGCCGCCCATGTTGAGGCGCCTACTGCCGGTAGCGTCATCCTGGCCAGCATCCTTTTGAAGATGGGAACCTACGGTTTTCTCCGTTTCTGTCTGCCCATCACACCCGAGGCCACCCTGATTTTCATGCCGTATGTCCTCTGGTTGTCGGTGGCCGGGATTCTTTACGGTGGTTTCACCGCCCTGGCCCAGAGCGACATGAAGAAGCTGATCGCCTACTCCAGTGTTGGTCATATGGGTTTTGTTACCTTGGGGATCTTTGTCTTGAACACCAATGGTATTGAGGGAGCCCTCCTGCAGATGATCAACCACGGTATCACCACCGGGGCGCTGTTCCTCTGTGTCGGCATGATCTATGAGCGGACCCACAGTCGCGAGTTGGCGTCGGCCACCGGCATTGGCAAACTGATGCCGATATTTGTGACCTTCCTGGCCTTTTTCTCGCTTTCCTCCCTGGCCTTCCCTGGTACCAACTCCTTTGTCGGAGAATTTTTGATTTTGGTCGGGGCTTTCACCGAGAACAAGATTGTTGCCGGTTGCGCCATCCCTGGCGCGGTCCTGGCCGCCGCCTACATGCTGCGCATGTTGCAAAAGGTGGTTTGGGGGGGAGCCAATAACCCTGCCCCCCACGAAGGGTTGCTTGACCTGAATCCCCGGGAAATCTTGACCTTGGCGCCATTTCTGGTCTTGGTCTTCTGGATCGGGTTGGCGCCGACACCTTTCATGGATGTGTTGCACACCAGCGTCGCCCATCTGGTGGATCAGGTCAATAACACCGTGCCGGTGCAGTCGGTGACCATGGCCAGCCTTGGACTCCATTGAGGTTGGACGCTCCGCATCCTTTGGGAAAATGTCTGATGTCTACTCCGGTTTACGGGGCTGACGATATCGAGAGGGAAATATGAAATTAATGTTGTTCATGCCGGAGTTATGGGTCATGTGCGGGTGTTTGTTCCTGTTTTTAGGGAGCATCTTTAACACCAGCGGCCGGGCTACCCGAGCGATTGCCGCCACTTTTGCCGTTGGCTCCATCATCCTGGTCGCCATGAGTCTCTACATGCAGGGCAGCCTGTTTTTTGAGGCCTACCGGGTAGATCTCTTCTCGCAACTCTTTAAGTTTCTGGTGGCTGCCGGGCTGAGTGTGGTCATTCTGATGGACCGTGGGCTAATGACCGTCGATGCGGAGGTCAAGGCGGAGTATTATCTGTTCCTCTTCCTCAGCGCCTTAGGTTTGATGATGGTGGTCAGTTGTGTGGAGCTGCTTTCTCTCTTTGTGGCCTTGGAGCTTTCCTCTTTTGCCTTGTATCTGTTGGTGCCGATGCGCAGTGAGGCAACCGGGGTGCGCAGCCAGATGGAAGCGGCGGCCAAGTATATCCTTTTTGGGGTTATGGCCACGGGGATCATGCTCTTCGGGATGAGCTACCTGTTCGGGCTGACCGGCACCACCTATCTTGGCGAGTTGTTGCCCCGTTTGCATGGAGTAGGCGCCCAGCCGGCGGCAATCATCGGCATCGTCATGGTCCTGGCGGGTTTCTTCTTTAAGCTGGGGCTGTTTCCCTTCCATTTCTGGCTGCCCGATGTTTACCAGGGTGCTGCCAATGAAACCACGGCCTTTATTGCGGCGGTGCCAAAGTTGGCGGCGGTGGCGCTGCTGATTAGAGTCTCTTCCTTGGCTGTGCCCGATTCTCACGCGGTTGGTGGAGTTCTCGGCGCCTTGGCCGTTGCCTCCATGTTTTACGGTAACCTCCTGGCCTTGGTGCAGAAGGATATCAAGCGCATGTTGGGCTTTTCGGGCATTGCCCATGCTGGTTACGTGGTTCTGGGAATTCTGGTTCTGGGTGAGACTGGCTACGCCGCCTCCGTCTTCTATATTGTTGGCTATCTGGTGA
>Ga0334722_10007128_pt1 | contig 10899 bp, 11 predicted proteins | sample C3_bottom_MG_FD_207210 | JGI IMG/M metagenome (GOLD analysis project Ga0334722, IMG submission 207210) | Sediment microbial communities from Yellowstone Lake, YNP, Wyoming, USA - C3_bottom | ecosystem: Environmental > Aquatic > Freshwater > Lake > Sediment | place: USA: Wyoming | collected...
GGATAATTATGTAGCCCTGGTCTTTTATCTGACCTCGGCGCTTCTAGGAATGCTTATCACCCGCGGCCAGGGCTTTGAGATCCATTTCTGGGTGACCATCGCTTCTCTGGCGCCGGTGATGACGGCCCACTTGGGTTCGGCTATCTACCTGGCGGTCCATCCGGCCCCGGGGCGGACAAGGGTGCCGCTCATACTTTTAAATTACGTCGCCGCGGGCTTCTATCTGTGGATCACTTATGCCGGCTTCATGATCCGTCAGGGAGTGCCGTTCGATTACCATTTGACCATCTCGATCACCGGCTTCTTCTTTGGGGTCTCCGCCATAGTTTTTAGCGCTCTCTTTTTGGCCTTGAAATATAAGCAACCGCCGGCCGCAGTCGATCGAATGCCGCTTACGCAAGAATGACGGCGCCCGCATGACCGAAACGAAAACCAAGTCCAAGGCATTTAACGCATTTATCATCGGTTTGTCCGCGATCATCCTGATCGGGGCCGCCGGTCTGGGTATCTATATATATAAAAAAACGCTCAAGGAATTGGAGACCAGGTCCAAATGTCCGCCCAGCGTCATCGGGGTCAACCAGGCCAATTTTCGGATGACCACCAGGGCAATCGTAAAAGACGTTCCCAAGAGCGCCAAGGTCATCGACTTGTGGATGCCCTATCCTGAAAACCGTATCAACCAGATAATCAGCAACGTCGTGGTAAAGAGTCCCTACAAGGTCGAGGTCAACCACGAGAAGGAATACGGCAACGCGGTTCTGCACACGCGGGTCGAGAATCCCGGAAAAGACTTTGAAGTCGCCATCAATTTCAGCGTCATCCGTTCCGAGAACATGGCGGCCAAGTTTATCGATCGGAACGTCTACCAGCTCAAGGACTCCGGCGATTACGCGGTCTGGAAGCGATACGATAAGGTCGGGGCGCTGACGCCGCTGCTTAAAGGCCAGGCAATGCGTTTGACTAAAGGCTTGCCTAACAATGTCGACAAAGCCAAAGCCATTTACGACTACATCGCCAAGACTTATATCTACGATTATGATAAAAAGAACCTGCCGACTACGCGGGGCGACTTGTCGGTTTTTTGTCAGACGAAGAAAGGGCGCTGCACCGAACTGTCGACGCTCTTTGGGACGCTGGCCCGGGCAGCCGGCATCCCAGTCAAGTACGTTTCGGGTTACACATTGAGGAATCACCAGCCCGGTGAAGTGGGCGGCCACTGCTGTTGGGTCGAGTTCTTCGCGCCGGGATATGGCTGGTTGCCCGTCGATTTGGCCAGCGCTAAGAAGTTTCCTCAGGATAAAGAGTATTATTTCGGCAACACCGACGAATGGCGGGTGGAGTTGGTTGTCGGCCGCGACCTGATCTTGGAACCGCCGCAAAAAGGGCCGCGCATCAACGCGTGGATAGACCCCTACGCGGAGGTCGACGGCCGGCCGTTTACAGTGGGAAAGAGAGTGACTTGGGCGAAAGAATTTTAAACCGGAAGATACTGTTCATTACCCCGCCTTATCACGCGGGAGTGCTTGAGGTGGCGGGGCGGTGGGTCCCGCTTTACCTGGTTTATCTGTCGGGGGCGGCGCGCAAAGCGGGCTGGGAGCCTGTTGTCTATGACGCTATGGGTAATTTCGCGGGCTATCGGGAGATCGAGCAGACCATCAGGGACGTTAACCCGGATGTCGTCGGCGTTGGCGCCATCACCTCGACCATCAACGATGCGCTTAACGTAGTGACGCTCGTTAAATCGGTGGATCCGGCGATCAAGACGGTACTCGGAGGTGTCCATCCGACCTTCATGTACGAGGAGATTCTAAGCGACCCCAAGCACGGCGCCGATGTCGATTTTGTCGTCCGGGGCGAGGGTGAAGCCACTCTGACGGAACTGCTGGGGGCTGTCGAGCGCGGTTCCGCGGCCGATGGACTTAAGAAAATCAAAGGCCTGGTTTTCAAAGAGGGCGGTCAGACTATCGTCACCGCGCCGCGGCCGCTCGCCAAAGACATCGACACCCTTCCGGTTGCCTGGGATGTCCTTGATTGGCCCAGTTACACATACTACGTTATGCCGGGTTCGCGGCTCGGGGCCATCTCCACATCCAGGGGGTGCGAGCAAGACTGCACCTTCTGCTCCCAGCAAAAGCTGTGGGAACATAGTTGGCGGTCGCGCAAACCTGAAAAGATAGTCGCGGAACTTGTGTATCTGCAACAAAACTATGGCCTTGACGTCGTTCTTTTTACGGACGAAGACCCCGTGAAAGACCGGGACCGCTTCGAGAAGTTGCTCGATCTGATGATCGAAGCCGACCTCGATCTAAAGGTCCTGATGGAGACCCGGGCCGACAACATCGTGCGCGACAAAGATATTCTGTGGAAATGGCGGAAAGCCGGCATCATCCATATTTATGTCGGGATAGAAAATATCGACCAAGATGTCCTCAACGACACCATGAAGAAGGGGATCACGGTCGAGCAGGGCAAAGAAGCGCTAAGGCTGCTGGATGAACATGGAATACTCAGCGAGACATCGTTTATTCTCGGTCTGCCCGAAGAGACGCCCGAGAGCATCGCCAAGACTCTCAGGATATCGCTGGAATTCAACCCCGATATGGCCCACTACGTCGCTATCTGTCCCTGGCCGTATTGCGATATCTACAGCGAACTGAAAGACCGGATCGAGGTGACCGACTACTCGCAATACAACCTGGTCACGCCAATCGTCAAGCCGGATAACATGACCTTGCGCGAGCTCGATGAGGAGATCATCGTTTGCTACAAGACTTTCTACATGGGCAAGATGGCCGAGGTCTTGAGTTACAAGGACAAATTCAAACGGGAATACATGCTCTCGGCGTTCAAACGCATCATGCTCTCGCCTTTTATCCAGGCAAAGATGGGCAGCTTAGGCAAAATGCCCAAAGAGATGGCGGAGGAGATGTCGAAGATGATGCCTACGGGCAAGGAGTCATGATGATATCGAGACTTAAAGTCCTCGGGATCGTCGGCTTGTTCTGGCTGGTTTTGACCGGCTGCGGCTTAATATCGTTGACTCCGCCAAAGGGGCTGACCGCCCAACAGGGCCGCGGCTGGGGGATCTATACCCGGCGCTGTGCCGCTTGCCACCGGATAAAAGGCAAAGGTGGAGGCAGCGCCCGCGAGCTGACCCATATCGCCCGGTATCGGGACGAGGCATGGCTGCGTAAATGGACCCGCAAGCCCAAATCGATCGACCCGCGCACCAAGATGCCGCCGCCAAATCTCTCCGAGTCGCAAATCGACGATCTGGTCGATTATTTTTTAACATTGAAATAGAGTGAAGGCGGTGGGGGCGATGAAGACACGGCCTGTCTGCTTAATAATCCTTGACGGTTTCGGGGTCGCTCCGGCGGGGCGGACCAATGCCGTGACTGTTGCCAATACGCCTAATTACGACGCGTATGCGGCCGCTTATCCGCACACCACGCTGAGCGCGTCCGGTCTCGATGTCGGCTTGCCCGAAGGCCAGATGGGCAATTCCGAAGTCGGCCACTTGAATATCGGGGCCGGGCGGGTTGTCTACCAGGACCTGACGCGAATCAGCCGGGCCATCGACGACGGCTCTTTTGGCGCTAATCCGGTCCTGGTCGAGGTCGTCGATAAAGCCGAGACCGCCGGGACGGCCCTCCACTTGATGGGCCTACTGTCCGACGGCGGCGTCCACAGCCACAACACTCATCTTTACGCGCTGCTCGAACTGGCGAAAGCGCGGGGATTAAAACGAGTATTCGTCCACGCGTTTCTCGACGGCCGCGACACGCCGCCCAACAGCGCCTTGGTCTATATCGAAGAACTGGAAGAAACGATGGCCGGGATAGGCGTCGGCAGAATAGCGACGGTCTCCGGCCGTTACTACGCTATGGATCGCGACCGGCGCTGGGACCGGACGAAGGCGGCTTACGATTGCCTGGTCTACAGCCAAGGGGAGCGGGCCGCCTCCGCTGCCGCCGCCGTCGAAGCTTCTTACGGCGCCGGGGCGGGCGATGAATTCGTCAAGCCGACCGTCGTAGATGGCGCCGACGGGCGGATAAAGACCGGCGATTCAGTCGTCTTCTTCAATTTCCGGGCCGACCGGGCCCGCCAGCTGACTGCCGCCCTAACTCAACCCGGCTTTGACGGTTTCGATTTGGGCTCCGCGCCGCCCCGGATATTTTTCGTCTGCTTGGCGCTCTTTGATGTCAAATTCAACTTGCCCGTCGCTTTCGGGCCCGAATCGTATAAAAACATCTTGGCGCAAGTCCTGGCCGAGCGGGGATTAAAGCAACTCCATATCGCCGAAACGGAAAAATACGCCCACGTGACATTCTTTTTCAACGGCGGGGTCGAAGAGCCGGCGCCCGGCGAGGACCGCCTCCTGGTTCCATCGCCGAAGGTCGCCACTTATGATTTGCAGCCCGAAATGAGCGCGCCCGAAGTGGCCCGCAAGGTGGTTGAGGCGGTCGGCGGCGGTAAATACGATTTCGTCGTCGTCAACTTCGCCAATTGCGATATGGTCGGCCACACGGGGATTTTGGCCGCGGCGGTCAAGGCCATCGAAGCGGTTGACAGAGCAATAGGGGCGATAGTCGAAGCTGTCGGGGCCGCCGGAGGCGCGGTTATCATCACCTCCGACCACGGCAACGCCGAGCGGATGACCGACCCCGGCGGCACCCCCCGAACCGCCCACACCGTCAACCGCGTCCCGATGCTCTACATAGGCGATGCCGGCGTCGGGCTCAAGTCCGGCGGCCGTCTGGCCGATCTGGCGCCGACCATCCTCACCATAATGGGCCTTCCGGTCCCTCCGGAGATGACCGGGAAAAGTCTAGTCACGGTTTTTGGGAATACTTAGACAGAGGGAGAGCCGTTATGTTATTATCACCGCCATGGTAATTATTTTTGTGGTCCTGCATTCGATCGTCAGTTTCGGCCTTATCGGGGCCGTGTTGCTCCATTCCGGCAAAGGAACGGGGCTTTCCAGCTCGTTCGGGGGCGGCATCCCCAGCGCTATCGGCGGCACCGGGGTCATTGAAAGAAACCTCGACCGCATCACTATCGGCCTGGCCGTCACCTTTATCTTCACATCCATCGCCTTAGTTCTAAGTCTATAAAAGCGCGCTTCTCTATTGCCATCCGAGCTTCGTTAACTATATGATTACACCGGACTGCTTTTCTTGTGGAGGCGCAAATCAACAGGCTGTCGACGTATAGGTCGTTTCGGATATTACTTATCCTGTCTCTCGCGCTGCTCGTGATGGTATCCTTATCCGCTTGCGGGCCGGCGCCAGGCCCGGCTAAGAAAGCCGTCTCTTCCAGGTACGGCGGCACCATAAATTATTTTCTCGGCGAACCGGTCGCTATCGACCCCGCCTTCGTCACCGACGGCGAGGGGATAGAGGTGGCCAAACAGCTCTTTGACGGTCTGGTCGACTACGACCCGAAAACTCTGGCCTTAAAGCCGGCTGTAGCCCGGCGGTGGCGGTCGAACAAAGCCGGCAATGAGTGGACGTTCTGGCTCCGTCGCGGGGTCCGGTTCCATGATGGACGGGAAGTGACGGCGCGCGATTTTATCTATGCCTGGGAGAGGGTCGCGGCTAAAAAAACCGGTTCGGAAGTCGCTTATCATCTGGCGCCGATAAAAGGCTTCGCGGCAATGCAAAAAGGCCGGACCGCCCACCTCACCGGGTTGAGCGCCGCCGGGAAATATATTTTGAAGGTCAAACTCAATTATCCGTTCGCGGATTTTCCCGTGACCTTAGGTCATCCCGTCTTCTCGCCGGCACCAAAAGCAGCGGTAGCGAAGGGTAAGCTTAAATATGGCGATATGCCGGTCGGCAACGGTCCCTTTGCCATGGATGGCGCCTGGCGCCACGAGAAGGGAATCGCTTTAAAGAGGTTCAAGCGTTATTACGCCGCCAAGCCGTATCTTGACGGCGTCAACTTTAAGATATTCAACAATCAGCAAGCCGGATTCTTAGATTTCAACGGCGGCGGCCTCGATTATGCGCCTATTCCGCAAGGGCAGATTAAAGCGACATTGACGCAATTCGGGTCGAGAGCCATCGTCGGCCGGCCCCAGTTGGTCCTCAATTTCTTCGGTCTTAACCTGCGCAAGGCTCCGTTTAAGGGAAATGTGCCACTGGGGCAAGCTATAAACTATGCCGTAAACCGGAACGCCATCGCCACAAATATATATGAGGGCGCTTATCTGCCGGCCGGGGGCATAGTCCCGCCGGCCATCCAGGATTATAAGCGGCCATCCGACGCCTATACTTATTCGCCGGCTAAAGCCAAGCGCTTGCTAAAAGAGGCGGGCTATCCGGGCGGCAAAGGGTTGCCGGCGCTGAAACTTATTTATGGCGCCGGCCGCGGCTACGAAGAGCCCGCCCAGGTCGTCCAGGAAAATCTGCGCTCGCTCGGCGTTAACGTGGAACTCGAGGGCTTGGAATTCGGCGCGTTTATCGAGGCCATGGGAAAGGGCAATATGTCGATTTTTGCCGCCAGCTGGCAGGGAGATTATCCTTTGCGCGACTCATTCCTCTGGCCGCTGTTTTACTCAAAGAGCAGCGACAACATGGTCGGGTTTGCCGACAAGAGGATAGACAGCCGGCTGCTTGAGGCTAGGAAAGAACCCAATGCCGCCAAACGACGACGGCTCTACGATCAGGTTGAAGTCGACGTGCTGAAGAAAGCGCCGATCGTCCCATTTGTTTATGTCGGCACCAGCGTCATCCATTCCGCGCGGGTCAAAGGTTTTGTCCGGACCGGTTTGGACTACACGCCGCTGGACCGTGTGTGGCTGACAAAGGACTAAGGATAAGCCCGTGCCTGCTTATGCTCTGCGGCGGTTGCTCGCAACGGCGCCGATCTTATTCGGCATAACATTGCTCTTATTTATCCTCCTCCAGGTTTTGCCGGGTGATCCGGCCAGGATGGCGACCGGCTACCGGACCCCGGCCCCGCAAGCCCTGGACAACATCGAGGGCCGGATGGATATCCGGGCGCCCCTTTACCGGCAATATTTTAACTATATAAGCGCGTTAAGCCGGGGAGACCTCGGCCGATCGTACCGGACCCAGCGGCCCGTGATCTCAATAATCGGCGAAACCTTGCCGAATTCTTTGGTCCTGGCGATGCTGGCGCTGCTTTTAGAGATGTCCATAAGTATTCCCGCCGGCGCTATCGCCGCCCTCAAGCGGGGTTCTCTCTTCGACCGGGGCTCCATCGTCGCGGCGACGCTGCTGGGGGCGACCCCGATCTTTGCGCTTGGGTTGATCTTCCAGCTGGTCCTGGGCGTGCGTCTGCGGTGGTTGCCGGTGACCGGCGCCGGGAGCCCAAGTTCATATGTGATGCCGGCTACGGTTATGGCGCTGGTGGCCGCTGCTTATTTGACGCGGGTCGTTCGGAGCAGCTTTCTGGATGTGCTCGCCAAGGATTACATCACCGCGGCCCGGGCCAACGGCTTGAGCGAGCGGCGGATTTTACTGGTCCACGCCTTAAAAAACGCTCTGGCGCCAATCGTCACTGTCGCCGGAGTTCACTTCGGGTTTTTAATCGGCAGCGCCGTCGCGACCGAAGTCGTTTTCAATTGGCCGGGCATCGGCCGCCAGCTGTTTGCCGCCGTTATGGAACGGGACCGGCCGGTGGTCGTCGGCGCGACCTTGGTGATCGCGGCTCTCTTTATCCTGGTAAACCTGTTGGTCGACATCTTGCAGGCTTGGGTCAATCCCAGGGTGAGGGCGGGGCTGTAGAGGAGGGAAGAGTGAGGAGTGAGGAGTGAGGAGTCAGGAGTGCTAGGTGGCCGGGGACGGCTTGGCAGGGCGCGATCACGCAAGCTCCGGATCGGCTTCATTATCGTCGCCGCCTTATTTCTATTGGCTGCCGGCGCGGATATCGTCAGTTCGTACGATCCGCTTCGCCAGGATAATGAAGCGGTCCTTCAGACCCCCGGGGCGACCCACTTTTTGGGAACCGATTCCCTCGGACGCGACAACCTGGCTCGGCTGGTCCACGGGGCCCGGGTATCGCTGGCGGTGGCGATAGGGTCGGTGGCCCTCATGATCCTCATCGGTTTGCCGCTCGGAGCGGCGGCCGGATACTTTGGCGGTATCGTCGATTCGGCGATAATGCGCGCCGCCGATGTCTTCTTAGCCTTTCCCTTTGCTCTCGGGGCCATTGTCCTGATGGCGGTGATCGGGCCCGGCGCGGCCAATGTCCTTGTCGCGCTGGCGCTTTTCGGCTGGCCGCAAATCGCGCGAGTGGCCAGGGCCCAGGTAATGAATGAAGCGGCCAAAGACTATGTCGCCGCCGTTAAGGTGGCCGGGGGTTCCGCCTGGTATATTACCCGCCGCCATTTGCTGCCGAATGCCGTCGGTCCGGTGGCCGTCTTTAGTTTGACGGGGCTGAGCACAGCTTTGTTGACCGAGGCTACCTTGAGTTTTCTCGGCATCGGCATTCAGCTTCCCTATCCAGCCTGGGGTTCGATGCTGGCGGAGGCGGTCGGCCGTTTGGCTATCGCCCCCTGGCTTATTCTTGGCCCCGGCGTCGCGGTTGTCCTGGCCTGCCTGGGGTTTAATCTGTTGGCCGAGGGACTTCATGAATCGCTTCAAATCGATGGATAAAATAGTCCGCGGTGCCGGGGCGGCACTGGAGCTGAGATCTTTGAGCTTGTGGCCGGCTGAAAAAGCCGGTCAGGCCGTCGCCTGCGACATCAGCTTTGCCGTGACGCCGGGGCGGACAATGGCTTTGATCGGTGAATCGGGCGCGGGAAAGACTTCTCTGGCTCTGGCTATCATGGGGTTGTGGCCGGGCGATAAGTCGGGCCATATTTATTTTGGCGGGCAAGAGTTGGGGGGAGCAGCCGGGCCGGACTGGGGGTCTTTGCGCGGGCGCCGGTTGGTTTTGATGATGCAAGACCCGACCGCTTCGCTAAATCCCGTTCTGACCATCGGCTATCAATTGCGCGAGATACTCCGGTTCAGGCGCGGGCCGGCCAAAACAGTCGCCAAGGCTGAGGCGTTGGCTTGTCTGGAGCGCGTCGGGCTGGCGCCGGCAGGCGAGATAGCGCGTCTCTATCTCCACGAGCTGAGCGGTGGTATGGCTCAAAGAGCGGCGCTGGCGCTAGCTTTAGCTTGCGAGCCGCAGTTTCTGATCGCCGACGAACCGTTTTCGGCGCTCGATCCCGAGACCGCCGCGGACCAAATAGAGCTGCTTAAGGGGTATCGCGCGCGTCTCGGGTTTTCCTTGTTGTTGATCACGCACGATTTGAGGCTCGCCCGCGACTTGGCGGATGACGTGGTTGTCTTAAGAGGCGGGCTGGTCGTCGAGGCCGGCGACATTAAAGAAATCTTTGCCGGACCCAAGGCCGAGTACACGGCGGACCTGCTGGCCGCGGCCGGCTTGACGGAGAAGGCGCGGGTATGAGCTCGATCGGACCCCTTTTAGCCTTCGAGAAAGTCACTAAAGAATATCGACGCCGGCAACCGGGTTTCCGGCGGTCTGTCGTTTTTAAGGCTATAGACTCCCTGGACTTGGCTGTTTATCCGGGCGAACTATTGTTGATAACCGGGCGCAGCGGGGCGGGGAAATCGACGGTGGCCCAATTAATGGTCGGGTTGGCCTTGCCGACCTCCGGGTCCGTTATCTTCTCCGGGCGCAGACTTACCGATAGCAAATCGGTTCGCGACTTGGCCGGACGGCGCCAGATAGTCTTTCAAAACCCGTACAGGTCTTTAAGTCCGCGCTTGACTGTCGGTGAGATCGTCGTCGAGCCGGCGCGCATAGTCGGCCTGGACGCCGTCGCTGTGGCCCTGCTGGAGCGGGTCGATCTGTCTCCGAAACTTATCCGCCGTTATCCCTCTCAACTGAGCGCCGGCCAACGACAGCGCGTCGCGCTCGCCCGGGCTTTATCGACGGACCCTGATTTGCTGGTTCTGGACGAGCCCTCTTCTTCCCTCGATCCGATCGCCGCCGCGACCGTCAACCGGATCATCTCGGGCCTCGGGCCGCAGATAACAGTGGTGCTGATCAGTCACGACCCTCTCATGCGGAAGGCCGCCGATCGCGTCTTGCTTATAGAGAGTGGCCGTCTTTTCTCTTAAGCCCAGCCCTTACTCGACCGATATATACAGAGAAATCACCAAGCCGATCGTAAGCACGGAGGATTTTCTTGGTTACTGTTATCGTGGCTCATGAACGCCGGCTGGTCCGTCAGGCGCTGGCAAAGATTCTGACTCTGCAAAACCGAATATCCGTCATCGGCGATGCCGCCACCGGGCCGGACGCCGTCGCTAAAGCTGAGGAACTGAGGCCCGACGTCATTGTGGTCGACTCCGTTCTGCCCGGTTTAAACGGGATGCTGGGCCGGGAGAACGGCAAAAGAGACTGGCCGGAAGTGGTAGTTTTTCCTCGCCGACACCACGGTGAAGACGGCCATTCTTTCAATCATCTCACCTATGATGACGATATAGGCGTTCTAATAGCGGCGGTTCTCGGCGCCGCCGGTCAAGAAGCCGGCGATGACACGCAGGCCATCGGCGAATCGGCGTTGACCAAGTTGACCAGGCGGGAACAGCAAGTCCTGCCGCTGTTGGCGGACGGGTTATCGAACAAACAGATCGCGCACCGCATGACCATAACCGAGCGGACGGTTAAATATCACATCAGCAACATTCTGCGAAAACTCGATCTCTTCTCTCGCACCGAAGCGGCCGTGGCTTTCCTGAGAAGCAGCATAAACGAAAACTAGACCTATCTTTCCCCAGCCATGCTTTTTAGATTAAGTTGATATATAATTCTGACCATTGGTCCGAGTGGCGGAATTGGTAGACGCGCAAGGTTGAGGGCCTTGTGGGCGCAAGCCTGTAGGGGTTCAAGTCCCCTCTCGGACAC
>Ga0334722_10007129_pt1 | contig 10899 bp, 10 predicted proteins | sample C3_bottom_MG_FD_207210 | JGI IMG/M metagenome (GOLD analysis project Ga0334722, IMG submission 207210) | Sediment microbial communities from Yellowstone Lake, YNP, Wyoming, USA - C3_bottom | ecosystem: Environmental > Aquatic > Freshwater > Lake > Sediment | place: USA: Wyoming | collected...
TTCCTTCGGGGAAAAATAGTACTCGGCCCCGCCTGAGTACCAGCGGGCGTCCTTGGAACTGTTCATGGCCGCCATGAGCGTGACCTGGTCCAGATCGGTCTGGGCGCCTATCACGACCGTTCTAGGCAGGCTCTCGTTCACCTCGTTGAGTTTTACTTTACCGCCGCTGTTCTTCAGCGCGGCGCCAAGGGTTACAGGGGAAAAACGCAGCAGCAGGCCCGCATCGGAGGTGAACGCCGAATCATCATTATCTATTTTGACCGAGACCTGCTTCACCGCGGCGCCCACCGACGCGTGTTCCCAAAAGCGCAGCCCCCAGGCCGCCGACAGCACCCTGTCGGAGGGCGTGAACGAGCCGTCGACCGTACCCGCGTTGTCGCGGGAATCCAGCTTGCCGTAGTTAAGGGATTGCCCGCCCAGGGCCGCGGCGCCAAAACCTTTAACCGGACAAGCGGCGGCGGCCGCCGCGTGGCCGACCGACTCGACCAGGCTGGCGTAGCTCGTGGAAACGGAGCAGCGGTCCACCAGACCCAGCGCGGCCGGATTCCAGAAGATGGCGTAAGAATCCCCGGCGTCGGAGTAGCCGGTATCGCCGAGAGCCGCATAACGCGCGCCGACACCCAGTTTAAGGATGTGCCCGGCGGAATTACCGGCCGACGCCGCGAAAGCGGAAGCGGGGGGAAGGGCCAGCAGCGCCGCGACCGGCAGGATAAATTTCATTTTCATCTTTCTATAGCTATCTTCACGACTTTCATGACGCTGGAAGAAACCTTCACATTGGCGAAATACACGCCGCTGGCCACGTTCTTGCCGGCGGAATTCTTGCCGTCCCAGATCTTAAAGTTCAGGTCGGCCGGGACTACCGCGAACTCGTACACCAGTTCGCCCGCGACGGTATAGATCCTGACCGTGGCATTATCGGGAAGATTCGCGAAGGTTATCCCCGCCGCGTCGTGCGTGCCGCCCGAGCGGGGTTTCCAGGGCTGGGGGTAAACGACGGTCGAAGGCGCGGACGGGGCGGCGCCAACCAGATAGAACCTCATGCTGTCGCCGCTTGCCGGGATATCCCGCACCGTCATTCCCATGGGCTGCGCGGAATAGCTTAAACTGCTCGGGGTCGTGGTATCGTTGAAAACGGTGTTATTACCGAGGCGGAAATAATCGGCGTCGGTGCCGTAGTTCGTTTTACTCTCAAGATCCTTGTGCCCATCGGCCTGCATGAGCGCCACCAAATAGTGCGTCTTATCGGTGTTGTTGGCTTTGGTTTCGTCCACATGCCAGATAAGTATGCCCCTGGTGGGGCCGGGGAGGCCCGCGTCAAAACCGAAACCCTGCTTATTTTCCATTAAAAAATATTCGGTGGCCGCGAAAGCCGGACCCCTGATAAGATATATGGCATCGCTATGGTCTTCCACCCGGTCCAGGCTATAGGTGCCGGATAAGGCCAATTGCGTCGGCGTGGACCAACCCAATGTTTTCTTACACCACGCGCTCATATGCGCCGGAGAGGTTCCGTCATCCCCGTTCCAAGAGCCAAAAGCCATTACGCAGAAATTCCCGATGCCGTAACTGGCGTAGGTGGTATCGTAAAGATCGGGCAGGCCCAGGAAATGGCCGGTTTCGTGGCAGATGACCCCGATACGCGTTATTTTCGATGAAACGTCGGTATCATAGCCCCGCACTTCCGGCTCCGTATGGTAGGCCTGCATGGTTACGCCGCCCACCGTCACAGGAGCGGCCAGGCTCCACTGGTGAGACCAGATATAATTCGGGTTGTTGCCCGCTTTTTCCTCGCCCCGGCCCGAGTGTATGATATCAAGCCCGTCCACCAGCCCGTCGCCATTCCCATCCGCCGCGGAAAAATCGAAACCGTCGGCGTCCAGCTGGTATATAGCGTCTAAGACCATCTGCCTGGGATTCACGTCTGCGACGGGGGCATTCGCGCCGTAGTAGGCGGCCGGAGTGGATAACGCGACCCACGGGCTTACCGTGGACACAACGGTAAGCTTGTTGTAGGAGGTTTCCAGGTAATAAGATTTTACCGAACCCGCTGCGCCGTCCGTCACATAGCCGGCGTCGTTGAACAAACTGGCGAATTCGGCCTGGGAATAGGTGGTGGTCTGGTCGGAGAACTTGACCAGGATCACAAGGTTCTTCAGGGTGCCGCTGGTTATAGCTACCCGTAAGGGAGCGCCGCTTTCCGCGCGGGGGGACCTTGCGGCACGCATATCCCACGCCTGCCCAGTCTTCACCGCATCCCTCATATGCTGTTTAATACCAAGCTTGGCCGGGTCGTAGGAACCGGCTTTATACGGGCCGGCCCTGAGCGTTCCGTCCGCGTTCGGTTCGGCGTACACCCATTCACGGGTGACGCCGTCTTTAAGGACGGTGTAGCCCTTGTCGTCCTCGTTCCAACTGTAGAATTCGTCGCCTTTAAGGAAGATGGTAACCGGGGCGGCGCCCGGCTGGAAGAGTTGGACGCCTTTAGGATCGGCGGGCACGCCCCACGCGGGGCCGGCGTTAAAAACGCCCAGGAACAGCGTATTCGCGGCTATGAGCGCCGCTGTGGAAAGTATTTTCCGCATCGTGATTAGATTATATATAAGATTACACCCTATTGCCATTGAACTCATAAAATTTTAGAATAGTGTTCCGGCTCATTCTAACGATGTGCCGGTTCGCCACGTATCAAGTCGCGCTTTCCGGTTTAAACGGTGGTTGTAGCTCAGTGGTTAGAGCGCTCGGCTGTGGCCCGAGAGGTCGCGGGTTCAAATCCCGTCAGCCACCCGTAATTTTAAAATGTTGTTTTTTTGTTAATTTTTGCGCGCAGCATTTAATGGCCCGAAGGGTCGCCCTGCTTGTACGCAGGGCAGGCTTCGAAAAAACCACGCTAAAGCAAAAAATCCCCGACTACAGGCCGGGGATTTTGATTCTTTCATCACTCCGTTACTTAGTATAATATGACTATGGTAATGAAGCGAAAAATCGTTAAACTCATTAAGAATGCCAGGCAGGAGGATGCTTTTGTTAATGCGTCCCCGGCACAGCGCGTTTCATCCATCTGGGATATAACAGCAGAAGTATGGGGAATGAGCGGGTCCAAAGATGCTGAACGAAGACTACAAAGACATATTACGCACTTTAGCAGCAAATAAAGTGCGGTTTCTTGTAATCGGCGCCTACGCTATGGGGGCTTACGGATATGTTCGCGCGACGGGGGATTTTGATATTTGGGTTGAACATTCTCCGGAAAATTCCGAAAAAGTCTATAAAGCTCTGAAAAAGTTCGGGGCTCCTTTAACCCAGATCACACCCGCCACTTTTGCCGCAGAAGGAGTTGTTTTTCAGATCGGCGTTGCTCCGCGCCGCATAGACATATTAACCAGCATAGACGGGGTCTCTTTCCAGAAGGCATATTCCGCCCGTGAAGTATTCAAGATCGAAAGGATAACGATCCCGTTGCTTTCAAAAGCCGACCTTATAAAAAATAAAACCGCTACTGGCCGGGCAAAGGACAAACTGGACGCACAAGAACTTCGCCGCCGCCATTAATTGAATGCCTGCCAAGGTCCCAAGAATTATATTTTTGCAGCCCTATCAATAACCAGCCGGGTCGCCCTGCTTGTACGCAGGGCAGGCTACGGAAAAGCCACGCTAAACTAAAATCCCCGTATTCCCGTTCCCGTTCCCGCCTGTGCCAATATCATGTCTGGACCATTTACAGCCACCATGAAATTCGAAAGTCGCATTTTCGTATTTCATGGTATAATAAGATATGCTGATAAAACGCCCAGTACTATTAAAGCAATTAAAAGACTCCGCAAGGCGCAGCCGCGTTACTGCCCTCATAGGGCCCAGGCAATGCGGCAAGACAACATTGGCGCGCCAGTTGGTACCGGTTGATTCCATTAATTATTTTGATCTGGAGGATCCGGAGAGCCTGGCCAGGCTGGCCGAGCCCGCTGTCGCGTTGCGCGACCTCAGGGGATTGGTTGTTATTGATGAAATCCAAAGAAAGCCGGACTTGTTTCCCGTAATACGGGTTCTGGCGGATCGAACGCCGCTTCCGGCCAGGTTTTTAGTACTGGGCAGCGCCTCGCCCGCGCTACAGCGTCAATCTTCGGAATCACTGGCCGGCAGGGTTGAAACAGTTACAATAAGCGGCTTAAGCCTGCACGAAACCGGAATTCAATCGCACCAGCGCCATTGGCTCAGGGGAGGATTTCCGCCGTCCTTCCTGGCGAGGACGGAAGCCGACAGCCTGGCCTGGCGCAAGAGTTTTATACAAACATTTATCGAACGCGACATCCGCCAGTGGGGGATCGGCGTTCCTCCGACCGCATTAATGCGCTTTTGGTCTTTGCTGACGCACTACCATGGACAGAGCTGGAGCGCCGCCGAACCGGCCAGGTCGCTGGGGATCAGTGAACCAACCGTCCGGAATTATCTGGATATTCTCTCGGGTATTTTCATGATCAGGCAGCTTCAGCCGTGGCACGCCAGCCTGAAAAAACGACAGGTTAAGGCGCCAAAGATATATTTTCGCGATACCGGCATTCTGCACCAAATGATGGGGATCCGCTCCGAGAAAGACCTGCTAACGCACCCCAAACATGGCGCTTCCTGGGAAGGCTATGTTATTGAAGAAACCATCAAAGCGACGGAACCTGATGAAGCGTACTACTGGGCCACGCACGGAGGGGCGGAACTGGATCTATTATTGGTTAAAGACGGACGGATGTTAGGCATCGAGTGTAAACGCATGGACGCGCCGCGGCTTACACCTTCAATGGCCACAGCGCTTAAAGACCTGAAACTTGAACAGATCGCCGTCATCTATCCCGGAAATAAGCGCTACTCGCTGCACGACAAAGTACACGCGGTACCTTTTGCGGCACTGGCCGGCGGCCTAAAGGGATTATTCGGCGCGCTGTCCCGGGCCTAACACTATCTCGTTATGCAAAAACACGCTCAAAAGATATCTAACGAGGAATGGAAAGGGCCGCGTGATGCCGCCTGGAAAGCCATTATGAACGCGGATTATAAAAAAGCCATTGAGATTTTAACTCCGATTTATAAAAAGTATCCCAAAGATTTCAGAGTGATCAACTTTTACACATCAACACTCGCCGACTACGGGGAATTCCTGCCTGAAAGAAAAAGAAAGGCGTTTAAAAAGCGGGGGTGCGAGCTTTTATCCGGATTGCTGAAACGCCTGCGCGGAATAGACCGTGCATGGAGTTTTTCCACCCGGAACGAATACTATTACCACTCAGCGCAATATGATAAGCAGTATTATCTGGGTCTGGAGCGCGCGCGGTCAGGTGATAAAACCGGTTACTATAGCCAGGGAGTAGGCTCTGCCTGGCACGCATACAGCCACGCCAAGAAAGGACGCATATATTTTGCCAATATTTGGGCCAGACGTTCCGTGCGGGCATGGGCAAACTATTTCAAATTTAAGGCCGACTATTACAACGCTTATGTACATTACGCCTTAGCCTTAGGCATACTGGGCCGGACAGCAGACATGGAAACCGCCCTTAACAAAAGCGCCAAGCTCAGCGGCAAGCCGGATTCCTATCACGAATTCAAAGACGTACGGACAAAGATCTCCGAACTCCGCCTGAAAGGGAGATTTTCGCGCAAACACGCCATGAGCGACGATGAGGTGTACGATAAATTGCTGAATTTATTTAAAGGGCAATATCTTGGACGTCAATGGCAGATCCATGCTCAGAACACCCCTGTTGAGATAAAGAAGCGCCATGGTGATGCGCCTCTTAAACAACTCCGAAGCCTGATGATATTAACAGCAAACCATCACTTGGCCGATTCTACCAGAACAGTGGAACATGAATTATGGAATCCGCGGCGTCCTTTGGTAGGGAAACGCCTGATGAATGAAGCCTGGAAACTTCCACTCCCGGGATACAAGGATTAACAAGGTCCTTGAACCGCTTCCTTTAATAAACAACTTCCTAATTAAACTTTGGCTAGATACCAGCGGACAGCGGTTAAGGCGTAAGTCCTTCATTTGCAGCGGTGTTTCCGCCTCGGCCGGTAGTCATTAATAAACAACAACTCGGTTGCAGTGCGCGCGGGAGATAATTTTCTGCGTTGTACGGACGCTGAAGGCGGACGGGGGTGGAGCGAAGCGACACTGCAGTTCGGAGGATGATTGACTTCACCGGGAGAAGTTGGTAACATTTAGTTATTGGCATAAGCCAATAACTATGACGCGACCGTTCAAATGCCGGAAAGTGGTTTCAGAGCCCAGGGCGTATTACTTCAAGCCGAGGGCCGTGCCGCTTTGCGAACTGAAAGAAATAATCCTCCAGTTGGACGAGTTCCAATCCCTGAAATATTCCGATCTGGAACGCCGCAGTCAGACAAGCGCCGCAGCGGCCATGAAAATTTCAAGACAGACTTTCGGTAACATACTCGCTTCCGCCAGAAGGAAGCTGGCCGATGCCGTAGTAAACGGCAAGGCCCTTAAAATAGAAGGCGGCCCGGTGGAATTATTGCGGGGCCCCTGTAAAGGAGAACACAAATGAAAATATGTATACCGACCGAAACAAAAGACGGATTAAAAGCGAAGGTCTACGGACATTTCGGCAGCGCTCCGTATTTCACGGTTTGCGACACTGAAACGCTTAAATGCGAGATCATAGATAACGGCAACCTGGATCACGAGCACGGCATGTGTAATCCGCTCAAGGCCGTGGGTAATGCCAAGCCCGATGCCGTGATTGCCGGGGGGATGGGCGCCGGTGCCATAAACGGATTGAGAGCCGCAGGCATTAAAGTCTATCTTAGTCCTGCCTCTACGGTTGAAGAAGCGGCAAAGGCCGTAAAATCCGGCAAACTTAAGGAAGCCGATCCTTCCTGTGCCTGTGGACATCATGGCGGACAGGGCTGCCATTGAGTACCTAGCTCATTCCTGAAAACCCGCTGCACATGTGCATAGGGTAACGGGGTTTTATCTTTTCAGCGCACATCAATAACGCATACTCACCTCACATTAGAGGGAGATTTTGCGTATTCTTCGAAACTCTTCCAGAATATCCCTTGACAAGTATTTGGCTATCTGGTAGAATAGCAAAATGAAACAATCGATCCTTGATACATACTCCAGAGAGGCCTCCGCCTTTAAGGCGCTCGGTCATCCGACGCGTCTTTTTATCGTGCACCAACTCGGCAAACGCGACACCTGCGTGTGCGAGCTTACTGATATGGTGGGCGACGACGTGTCTACCATTTCCAAACATCTATCGGTGCTCCGCAATGCCGGTGTTGTGGATTCTGTAAGGAAAGGCAACCAGATAATTTACAGTTTAAAGCTACGTTGCGTGCTAAACCTGTCCGCCTGCGCTAATTTCAGCAAAAGGAAGAGTTGAACTATGAACTGGAAAGACGAATGGAAATGGCTGGCGGGTTTCGTAACGGTCTTCTTCGTGCTGTATTTCCTCCCCGTGGGCTCGGCCCGGTTCGACACGGCCATAACAGAAGCGCTGGAGCTGACCAAGTGGTACACCCGGGAGCATGTGGTACTCTGTCTTATCCCCGCGCTCTTCATAGCCGGCGGCATCTCCGCTTTCGTCAGCCAGGCCTCGGTTATGAAGTATTTCGGCGCGAAGGCCAATAAATTCCTTTCATACGGCGTGGCTTCCGTTTCCGGCACCATCCTCGCCGTCTGTTCCTGCACGGTACTGCCGCTGTTCGCGGGCATCTACAAGCGCGGCGCGGGCCTGGGCCCGGCTATCGCTTTTCTTTACTCCGGCCCGGCCATCAATGTGCTGGCCATAGTGCTGACCGCCCGCATACTGGGTTTCGAGCTGGGCGCGGCCCGCGCTATAGGCGCGGTAGTGTTCAGCGTGGTCATAGGCCTCGCCATGCATTTTATCTACAGACATGAAGAGGCGGCCAAGGCCGCCGCGCAGGCCGACCTGCCCGAGCCGGAAGTGAAAAGGCCGCTGTGGCAGACCACGCTGTATTTCGCTTCCATGGCCGCGGTGCTGGTTTTCGCCAACTGGGCGAAAGCCGAACCTTCCGACGTTTTCTTCCACGCCATGTACGGCGTTAAATGGCCGCTTACGGCTTTCTTCGCCGCGGCGCTGGGCCTTATGCTCAAAACCTGGTTCGGCGCGGACGGAAAAAAACTTATTATCGCCGCCGTGCCCGCCATACTTCTGGCTGTTTTCTTCAGCGGCCTGCCCATACTGTCCTTCTCGGCGGGCTTTATCGGCCTTTCCTGGGTGCTGAATACTTCCGGCGACGGGGAACTTGACGACTGGTTCTCCGCGGCCTGGTCGCTGGCCAAAGACATCTTCCCGCTGCTCATCGGCGGCGTGCTGGTGTCGGGCTTCCTGCTTGGCCGTCCCGGGCACGAGGGCGTAATCCCTTCCGCCTGGGTGGCCTGGGCGGTGGGCGGCAATTCCTTCTGGGCCAACTTCTTCTCGTCCATAGTAGCAGCCTTCATGTATTTCGCCACCCTCACCGAGATCCCGATACTCCAGGGGTTGATGGGCTCCGGCATGGGCAAAGGCCCGGCCCTTGCCCTGCTGCTGGCCGGTCCGGCGCTTTCCCTGCCCAGTATGCTGGTGCTTAAAAGCATTATGGGCGCAAAGAAAACCGTGGTCTATGTGACGCTGGTGGTAATAATGTCCACTTTCACCGGCATGTTCTACGGCGCGTTCTTTTGAAGTAGTCTTTTGTTCCTTCGGATAACGACGCGAAGCGATTAAGGAGAATACAAATGGAAAACAAATACATACCTCCGGAATGGGCGTTCGAGTTCCACGGGCATAAATGTCCTTTCATGCCTATCGGTTACAGGATGGGCAAGCTTGCTCTTGAAAAACTCGGTGTTGACCGGGAAAAAGATCACGGCTTCTTTGCTTTCCCCGAAATAGGCGCAGGCCACCCGCAGACCTGCATGGTGGACGGCGTGCAAGCCGCGACAGGCGCTACTTACGGCAAACTGCTGATGGAAAAAACCTCCTACGGCAAACTTGCCGTTACTTTCTATCACCCGAAGAAAGGCGCGGTAAGATATTCCCTTAAACCCGAATTCGTGGAAGCTTTCGGCAAGTTCGAGTTCTTCGCGCACCGCAAGAAGGGGTTGGAACCTTCGCAGATACCGGCGGCCGCGGCAGACGAGGTGCTTAATTGGGTTTACGCCCAGGCTGACGAGTTTATGTTCAAGGTAGAGCTGAAACCGGACTTTAAGTTCAGCCCGGTGAAAGGCTCTTTCAATAAAACATTGTGCACGTCCTGCGGCGAGATAGTGTTCGAGCGCTACGCCCGCACTAAAGACGGGAAAACCGTCTGCATTCCCTGCTCGGGATATTGAGGCCGGTTCTCCGTCCCTGCCGCCAATAGCGGCGGCGGGGCGGGAGAATTACAATGATAATTCCGTTCATAGTCATACTGATAATCTCGACCGTCTTCTCCATGTTCGGCAAAGGAGGCGGTTCCCTTTACACGCCCGTCCTCGTGATGCTCGGGCTGGACCTTGGCGCTTCCATAGCCACCGCGCTATTCCTGAACCTTGTCACAGCTTTTGTAGCCACCATGGTTTTCGCCCGCAATAAGCTGGTGGACTTTAAGTTCTGCTATCTTTTCCTGCCCGGCACAATCCTGGGTTCATTGCTTGGCGCTTTGCTTTCTGCCCGGGCGCCCAGGGAACTGCTGCTTGGCATCTTCTCTGTTTTCCTTTACGGGGCCGGGGCCTTTATGGCTTTCTCAAAAAAAGAAACGCCGGGCCAGACCGCGCGGCCGCTGGACTTTAACCTGATCGCACTGATAGCCGTTTTCTCTTTCGGCGTGGGGATCCTTTCAAGCCTTATCGGCGTGGGCGGCGGGCTTGTCATCTTCCCGTTCCTCGTGCTTTATATGAAGTACCCGGCGCAGAAGGCGGCGGGGGCTAACGCTTTTATCGTGGCGGTCAGTTCCCTGGTGGGCACGGCCGGGCATTTCGCTTCGGCACACGCCCCGCTGTCGCTGATGCTGTCCACCTCGGCCGCTTGCGTCATAGGTTCCACTATCGGTTCGCATGTGACGGTAAAGGCCAGTCCGGCTTTCGTGAAGATCGCTTTCGCTTTCGTAATGTGGTTTTTCGCCACGCAAATAGCACTTAAGCTTTTTGGAGTGTTGTAGCGCTTCAGACAGGATATTATTCTATGAGCCATAACCATGATCATGAACGGGATCAGCGGGCGCTGGGTATTTCAATAGCCCTGAATTTTATTATTACAGCGGCGGAAACGGCCGGCGGCATTATTTCCGGCAGCCTTTCGCTGCTCTCCGACGCGCTGCACAACTTCTCGGACGCCATAGCGCTGATAATAAGCCTTATAGCCATGCGGCTGGGTGCGCGCGAGAACAGCGAAGACAAGACCTTCGGCTACAAGCGGGCCGAAATAATAGCCGCCTTCATAAATTCTCTCGCGCTTATCCTTATATCGGTTTTTCTTTTCAAGGAAGCCTTCTCTCGCTTCGCCCATCCGGTGGAGATAAAGACCGGCCTCATGCTGGCGGTGGCCTCGATAGGGCTGGCCGCCAACGCGGCTTCGGTTTTCCTGCTTAAAGGCGGCGCCGAAGAGAACATGAACATGCGCGCGGCTTACCTGCACTTGTTCTCGGACGCGCTGTCCTCTATGGGCGTGATCCTGGGGGCGCTTTGCATAAGGTATTTCGGCCTGGTCTGGGTGGACCCGCTGCTGACGATCCTTATCGGCGCGTATGTGCTGTACGAAGGTTATGGAATTGCAGTTGACGCGCTTAAGGTGCTGATGCATTACACTCCCGAAGGGCTGGACGTGCGCCTGATAGAAAAGGACATTAATGCGGTGGAAGGCGTAAAGAACCTGCACCACGTGCATGTGTGGACGCTTT
>Ga0334722_10007130_pt1 | contig 10895 bp, 7 predicted proteins | sample C3_bottom_MG_FD_207210 | JGI IMG/M metagenome (GOLD analysis project Ga0334722, IMG submission 207210) | Sediment microbial communities from Yellowstone Lake, YNP, Wyoming, USA - C3_bottom | ecosystem: Environmental > Aquatic > Freshwater > Lake > Sediment | place: USA: Wyoming | collected...
CAGGCAGATGATTGATGCCAGTGAAGGGCTGGAACAATGTTTTTAGCGAAAGAGCACGCTTAAATACTTCAAGAGGGATACGGCCTGCTATCATTGCATCCAGACTTTCAATGTCGCTCGATTCCGGCTTGAGCCCTTCGAGCCATGCATGCTGGGGGAATTCGTCGCGCAGCTGCTTGATGGCAGGATCCCATACAGAATTGAGGGGCATAAATGAGCCAATTTTCATCGCTACCTCGCTTGGCTGTTGAATACAGCATTTCCATGCAATCATACTTTGCGTGGGAGAAGCAAGGGGCATCATGAAATCTTCGAAATTTTGCGATATAGATAGTGGTGGCTGCGTATTTGCGAGCAAGTTGCCGATAATTCAAGAGGGAGTGGTATAACCGATGCAAAAGCACACGCTGAGACCTTCAAAACTTCTGGGCTTTATGATTCTTGCCCTTTTATTGATTACAGGATGCGCAACTTCTCCGGCATCGAACAAAGAAGTCACGCTGAGAGAACTCGTCATTAAACGCGATATAGAAGGAATCAGAAAATTCTATGCAAATCAGGAACAGCTCCAGGAACAGCTCAATAAGGCGGACAGCCAGGGGCTCTATTTCTTGCACTATGCCGTATCGTGGGGAGATGCGCAGACTGCGGAAATTCTGATTGTGCTCGGAGCCAAGCCGGACAACAAAGACCTGTCTGGCAAGACAGCGCTGCGATATGCCGTTGATCGATATCCAACAGAACCTGCCAAACAGAAAGAAATAATAAAAATGCTCGTCGATCGAGGGGCCGATCCTTTCCTGCCCGATGTAGCAGGAACTTCGCCTGCCCAAGTCGCACTCAAATCAGATATAAATATTCTCGATGCAATGTTCAATTCGAAAAATATCAACAACACCGCTGCGGATGGCAGAACGATCCTGCACTATGCCTCGGACGCGCTCATGACCAAGGAAGTAGAACTTCTTCTTTCGAAAGGCGCTTCGGTACAGATAAAGGACAAGGCTGACCGGACGGCCCTGGATCTGGTGCTTCTGTATCCTGACAAGCTCGAAGCAGCACAGATTGCGGAAAAACTCATTCTGAAAGACGCAAATCCTTCTTTCCCGGAATTTGCATGGTTTGCCCAGACAGTGCGGGCACCAGATTACAACGCAGTCCGCTTCGCAAACGGCAATTCCCCCCTGCACGAGGCGATTTCCCGATATCAGTATGGCTTTGCCTCATTTTTGCTTCTCAATAAGGCTGATCCGAACAACAAAAATCTGAACGGCGATGCCCCATTGCACCTTGCGGTGAAGGCAGGCTATGTGGAAGGTGCAAAGTTGCTTCTTTCCATGAATGCGAACCAGGACATCCTCGATGCAAACCGCAATACACCCCTGCTTCTTCCCATTCCTGCAGCGCGCAGGCTGGAAATGATCAAACTGCTTCTCAATTTCAAAGCCAATCCAGCACTTGCCGACAATCAAGGGAATACGCCGCTCCACAAGGCAGTCATCCAGAGCTATACTCCGGAAATTGTCGAAACGCTTATCCAGGCGGGCGCCCCTGTCAACGCACAGAACGCGAATGGTGATACACCGCTGATTCTCTGCGTGAGAAGCGAACGTTACGAATATGCAAAACCCCTCATCGAGGCGAAAGCAGACATTTTCAAGATGAATCAGGCGGGCGAAAACGCGCTCAAGCTTGCGATATCGAAAGGATACCAGGCGGTGGACAGCATTGTGCTTCCAGCGAATGTCAATCAGAGCGACGACAATTCGAACAGCGTGCTGATGACAGCGGTTTCGCTCAAAGCGCCTGCGGATGTGCTCAAGCTCATTCTTGCCAAAGGCGCTGACCCCAATGCAAGAAACAAGGCGCTGGACAGCGCGCTTCATATTGCTGTCCGGCAAAACTATGCCGAGCAGGGCGTTGTGCTTCTGGACGCAAATGCCGATATCTTCCAGTACAATTCAAAACAGGAAAATCCTCTGTTCCTTGCGCTTACCGCCAAACCTGCACCGCTTGAATGGTTCTTCAGGCCCAATGTCATTGCAGCCCGCGATGCAAATGGCGATTCAGTCGTACACCATGCTGCCCGCAAGAATCTGCCAGACGGCATCGAATATTTGGTGGTCAAGAAGGGAGCAGATATCAATGTACTCAATAATGCAAAAGAGACTCCTTTGCATACGGCAGCGAAGTACGATGCGGTCGATGCTATCGCTTACCTTGCCCGCGCAGGCTCTTCTCTGGAAGCAGCTGATATAAAGGGAGATATTCCTCTTCAGAGCGCGGTTCTTGCAGGTGCAGCTCGAGCGACGCAAGCGCTGCTTACAGCTGGATCTCCAATCGACAATCAGAATTATTCAGGAGAAACAGCACTCCACCAGGCTGCAAAGAACAACTTGGCCACAATCGTAATTTTGCTGGCAACGAATGGGGCAAAGACAGAAATATTGGATAGCCGTGGATTTACTCCTCTGGCGGCGGCCGCTGCAAATGGAGCATTTGAATCTGCAAACGAACTCTTGAAGGCAAAAGCAGAGGTGGATACTCGGGATAATTCGGGATCAACGCCTTTGTTCCAGGCTGTGAGCGGTGAGCACATTGCAACAGTTCGGCTTCTGCTCGCCAACGGGGCTGACATGCATGCGCTGAACGCAAGAGGGCTTTCGTCATTCAAGCTTTCGCTCATGAAAAATGCGCAGGTCACCGCTGAATTCTTTGCTCCATGGCTCATAAATAAGCCCGATTCGAATGGCGACGCTATTCTCCATATGCTTGCAGGCAGTTCTGCCGGACCCGACCTGATTGAAGCTGCACTAAAGAATGGAGCAAATCCCAATGCGCGCAATGCCCGTGGCGACACGCCGCTTATGGTTGCCTTGAAAAAGAATGATATAGCGACTGCTGCCCAGCTGATCAATGCAGGCTCTTCGGTATTTGCCTCCAATGCTGAAAATAAATCGGCGGTTTCAATGATATTCGAAATGGATTCCGGATCTCGCACAAAATTGCTCTCGGCCATACTTTCGTCCATAAAGGCGCCTAAAACCGATTTTGCCAGCGAGTCGCTTTTGCACTATGCTGTGCGAGCGAACAATAAAGAAGCAGTCGCTGACCTTCTAACGCTTCGCGCAGACAAAAGTGTCCGCAACCGGAAGGGCGAGGCGCCACTCGATATCGCACAATCAAAGGGATTTCAGGATATTGTGTTATTATTGACGAACAATTGAGAAGCCAAGCTTCTGAAATGCATAAGAATATAAGGAATCAGGCAAAATGAGTTTGCAGCGCCGCTGTTCAAGTCCTGCAGTCTGAAAGCTCCTGGCGCTGTTTGATTTTTTCAAGTGCCTGTTCCTGGATCTGGCGGACCCGCTCCCGGGTGATGCCGAGCGCACGCCCAGTCTCTTCGAGCGTCTTGGGACCTTCGCCATTAAGACCATACCGCAATTGGAGCACGATCTGCTCGCGCTCCGAGAGAGAGCACATGACATACCGCAAGAGCTCGCGAATTGTTGCCGCAAATGCTTGACTGAAGGGATCGGGTGCTTTTTCGTCCTTTACGCTGTCGCCTATGCTGCCATTTCGTTCTTCGTCGAGGCCTGCGTCGAGGCTGGAAGTCCCTTGGGCGAGCTGCATGGCGTTTTCGACTTTATTCTGCGGTATTCCCATTTTTTCCGCGAGCTCCAGCATATTGGGATCGCGGCCGAGCTCTTGCACAAGCTGCTTGGCTGAAGCATAGCAGCGCCGGATTGTATTGAGCATATGGATGGGAAGACGGATGACTCTGCTCTGATCGACAAGGCATTTTATAATCGCTTGCCTGATCCACCAGCTCGCATAGGTGGAAAAGCGATAGCCTCGCTTGTAATCGAAGCGCCTTACTGCTTCGATGAGTCCGATATTCCCTTCATCGATGAGATCCAGAAGGTTTACGCCGCGCATCTGATATCCCTTTGCGATGGATACCACAAGGCGAAGGTTCGAGGTAGTCAGAAGCTCTCTTGTAGCGCGAATATCCGCCGCAATTCGATTGCGTTCTCTTTCCAATTCCGCATTATCAGGCTTTTCAGCAATAGCGAGTTCTATCTGGGCAAGTTGCGCACCTAAGTCGGCGAGGCGCGCGCCAATTTCTTTTTCTCGAGAAGCGTCCAAAAGAGGATATTTCGATATTTGTCGAAGATATAGGCTGAGAGGATCAAGATCAGCCATTGAACCTTCATTTTTGCGCGTGGGCCGCTCAGAACTGCTCCCTGTATTGCAGTTCTCCAGGTCGCTCATACTTTTCCCTTTGACTATAGTTTCATATCTTCTTTTATAAGATACAATACTCAACACTCAGGGACAAGAGCAAAATCAACATAGGCACATTTCTAGTCACGGGGAGCAAGAGAAGGATCTATAGGCTGTCCATTGCGGAAAACGAAGAAATAGGCAATTGCAGTGCCATCTTTTGCATCGATCCCCACCCTGCCTATAGTCTTTCCAGGCTCGACGTTTTCTCCGGTCTTTACGAGAATCGATTCATTCCCTCCATATACATACACAAAGCCCGATTTGGACTGGATGAAAACGACGTCCCCAAAACCCCGCGACGGTCCTGCTGATACAACTGTACCGGATGCAACCGCTTTGACAGGTGCTCCTCGAGCTGTCTGGAACATGATGCCCTCGAGCTTGCCGCTCATGTACTGGCCTTTGCCTTCTACCGGCCAAATAGAGAAAGCATCTGGCGTACGGGAAGCCGCTGAAGCATTTTTCGAATTTGAATTTGAAGAAGAAGACAGGGCCGTGTCGGAAGACGAAGCTGTTGCAGGTGCAGAGGGGGGCGCTGCCGGCATAGATGCGGCAGGCGTATCCGAAGCTGGCTTTGGACTAGATGGAGGCGCGGTGCCGGCAGGCGGAGCTATTGGAGGCGCTGGTTGAGCAGGCGCTGCTTGAGCAGGCGCTGCTTGTGAGGAGCTGGATACTGCAACGCCTTTATCCGGAATAACAAGAACATCTCCGACTCTGAGAACATATGATTCGGAAAGGCTATTTGCCATTTTCAATTCCTGGATAGAAACATCGTATTTCTTGGCAATTCCGAAAAATGTCTCGCCTTTTGCAACAACATGCACCAAGGGAATAAGCAAGACTGTCCCTGGGCGAATTTTGGATGGATCGGTAATACCGTTGACGCTGGCAAGCATTTCATAGGGCACCGAATAGCTTTTTGCAATCGAATAGAGTGTCTCGCCCGACTGAATCACATGGTATTCCTGCTCTGCCCCGCACAAGCCAAGCGGCATAAGAAATAGAGAAAGTAAAGAAATTGCTATCACAACGGCGCGTCTTGCCATATGCCTTCCTGTTCATTTATCGGCACTTCTTGAAGATTCATCAAGAAGGAAATTGCCGGCCTTTTCAATGATGTGCCAATTCAGTACAATAGTAATGATACTTTTTAGCAGGAGAAACGCAAATGCTTGAACGATCACCTCTTCATACCGCACGATATGCATACACTCCAAAAGTACCCGAGATTTTTCTTGAGCCCCTAGCCCATATCAAAGCATTGCCAAGCGAAGTCATCGAACCTGACAAGGACAAAGAGCTTCTGAAAAGCATTTTCCCCAACAGTTTCGGAAAGCCCGCGGTCAAATTCGTAAAAGGAGAAGGAGCGCCCTCGGAAAAAGCCTTTACTGTGGGGGTAATCCTTTCAGGGGGACCAGCAGCAGGCGGGCACAATGTCATCGCCGGGCTGTTCGACGGTCTCAAGAAAGCAAATCCCAAATCGAAGCTTCTCGGTTTCAAAGGCGGACCATCCGGCCTGATCGATGGGAAATATCTGGAAATCAATGCAGATCTGCTTGAGCAATATCGCAATACGGGCGGTTTCGATATCATCGGTTCCGGAAGAACCAAGATCGAGACGCCACAGCAGCTCGAAAAATCTTTCGAAAATGCGACAAAACTTGACCTTGATGCGCTCGTGGTCATTGGCGGCGACGATTCCAATACCAATGCTGCTCTTCTTTCTGAATATTTTATTCAGAAAGGAGCCCCTGTCACCGTCGTCGGCGTGCCGAAGACAATCGACGGCGACCTTAAAAATGAATGGATCGAAACCTCCTTCGGTTTCGACACCGCGACAAAGGTATATTCGGAACTGATTGGCAATATTTGCCGCGATGCTTCCTCGGGGCGCAAATATTGGCATTTCATAAAACTGATGGGCCGCTCGGCATCGCACATCTCCCTGGAATGCGCCTTCCAGACACGGCCGAATATTGCCCTCATTTCAGAAGAGATCGAAGCCAGGCAGATGAGTCTTGCGCACATCGTCGCGACGATCGCAGATGCAATCGCAGCCCGAGCCGCAAAAGGTGAGAATTTCGGCGTTATCATTGTGCCGGAAGGACTTATCGAATTTATTCCCGAAATTAAGGCGCTCATCGCTCAAATTAATGAAATCATCGCGGCAGCCGGATCCGAATATGAGTCGCTCCCGCGCGGCGAAGCGCAGCGCTCCTTTATTCTCTCGAAGCTGTCCGCCGAAACCGCAGCGCTCTTTTCGCAACTTCCCGAATCTATCCAGACACAGCTGTGCTGGGATCGCGATCCTCATGGCAACGTGCAGGTTTCGAGAATCGAGACTGAAAAACTACTCGTCGAAATGGTTTCGCGCCGGCTGAAAGAAATGTCAGCCGAAGGGACCTATACCGGCACATTCGACTATCAAACCCACTTTTTTGGATACGAAGGCCGCTGTGCATTCCCCTCGAATTTCGATGCGGACTATTGCTACTCGCTCGGCTATTCGACATGTCTGCTCATTCTGCACGGGCTTACTGGGTATATCGCCGCAATCAGAAATCTGGCCGCCCCGCCCAAAGAATGGATACCTGGCGGCATTCCGATTGTTTCAATGATGAATATCGAACGCAGGCACGGGAAAGAAAAACCGGTCATCAAGAAAGCCCTTGTCGAGCTCGAAGGGAAACCGTTCAAAGCCTTTGCGCAAGTGCGCGAAAAATGGGCGCTATCCTCCGATTATCGGATTCCTGGCAGCATCCAGTATTTCGGACCGCCATCGATTACCGATGTTCCTGCAATTATTTTGCAACTGGAGCAGAATTCGTGAAACGAAAACACTTTTTTGTTCTGATGTTCATTGTGGGCTTTTATGTGGCCCTATCGAACATTGGCGCGCAGACTCTTCTGACCGCAGACCAATTCTTCTCGAAGCTTGCTGATCGGTACGCCTCGGTCACTGACTATCAAGCAGACGTGCAAATTACTGCCGGCAGACAGCCGATGACAGGAAAACTTACTTTCAAGTCGCCAACACTGTTGCGCATCGATTTCTCCCAGCCTGCAGACCAGGTTATCGTGTTTGACGGCAAGACACTGCTTGTGTATCTGCCGCAATACCGGGCGGTTCTGCGTCAGGATGCGAGCGATCAGGGCATTTCTTTGGGTGCGGCAACACTTGCATCGAAGGAAGGCCTTTCTCTGCTCAGGCGGAACTATACAATCGGGTGGGAGCGCAGTCCGAACGAAGAACCCCTCGATCCCGGTTCCACAGAGCAGGTCTATCGGCTCATGCTGTCGAGGAAGAGCGTTTCTGAAGGATACAAGAATATTCGGCTTTCCGTGAGCGGCGATACAATGCTTATCCGCAGGCTTGAGGGCTGGACTGTCTCGAATGATAAAATCGCCTTCGATTTCCAGAATGTCCTGCTCAACCAGGGCATTCGCGATGACAGGTTTGTGTATGATGCGCCCGCGAGCGCGAATGTCTATAACAATTTCCTATTTCAGTAAGAGAGGCTGCAGGAGCGGGGGTGGCGATGGGAAAGGTTGGAAGCATTTTTCGGGACACTCGTCTGAGCAAAGGCCTCACGCTCGATCAGGTCGCTGATGAAACAAATGTCAGCAAACGCTTTCTTCAGGGCATTGAAAACGACAATTTCGATGGATTCCCTGGCGAAGTGTATATCATCGGCTTTATCCGGAATTATGCCGAATTTCTGGGGCTGAATCCAGCAGAAACTGTAGCCCGCTTCAGGGCGGCAGAACATGAGCCAGAGCCTCCTAGCCAAGACAGAAGCCCAGAAAAGCCTTCACCCGAAACACCCCAAGCCATCGAGCCCATTGCAAAAAGCCCCGATACGCAAACATCAGCTGAAATCAAGCCAGCACGCAAGGAACCTGAAGGACCGCTTCTTTTCGCTGAAGAATCTGAAGAAACGGGGGCCAAAGCTTCTACGCCTTCCTCTGAGCATGCAAAAAGCGGTAAGAAGCCCCGGACATCGAAAAAGCAAGCAATTGCAAAGCATCCTTCCGAGCCTGAAAAAGCGCCCCCCGCGGCTGGCCCGGCTCCCGCTGCAGAATCCGAAACGCCTTTGGCAAAGGCTCAGCCTTCTTTGGCAGATTCACAGAAAGATAAAATTACGCTTTCACGTCAGCCTTTCCCCCCTGCGCGAAAAAACCAGAAAGCGCACGCAGTCCCCATCCAGCTGGGACGTTATTTGCTGTATGCGCTTGCTATGCTCATTATTATTGTCGGGGTTGCAAGCATGCTCCCGCGCCTCAAGTTCCCATCTCGTGCAAGCCGGGCACCTGCTGACTATCGCGCTGAAGGACTGCCCTTCGAACAGCGGCTCTATCCGCAGGATCGCGTCTATCTTCCCCTCGAGAATGATTTTATTTCAGTCACACTCAAGTCAGTGAAAGACAAGGTTGTTCTGGACACGCCGTATGGCGAATTAACCATAGGAATGAATGAGGAGACGGTCATCAATCCTGCAGCCGACAAGGATCGTCTCATTATATCAATCATTGATTATGCGCAAAATGAGCCGCAAAACGGGGCTCTCGTCCACTTCGATGTAAAAGAAGCCCTATCGCGTCAAGAAGCCTCAAGCGATATTACCGTTCCGGCAGGCGCTGCTGCTGCAGCTGCATCCAAAGCTGAGCCAGCACCAGTTGTTCTCTTCAAGAGCGCCAGTGGCCCGCATCCTTTCTATGCAAATGCAAGTTTTGTGTCGCCTGTCATGTTCCGCTATGAAGCTGACAGAAAAGAGTGGGTGGAAAAATATTACCGCAAGGGAGAATCTATCACTGTCAGCGCCTCAAACAGCATTACATTCTGGACAGCCAACGCCCAGGCAGTCAAAGTGAGCGTGTTTCAATCTGCAGGAAAGTCGACTGAATTGATGATGGGTGGTCCAGGGGAAATTTCAGTCCAGCGTCTTTCATGGTCGAATTCGCAAGGCGGCTGGGCTCTCGTCGCTGCGCCCCTCGACTGAAACGCGCCGCCAGTCTGGGGCACGAGTATTCACAAGGATTTTTTATCTATATTACATGAATTTACAGAAGATTATCGAGGATAGAATATGCCGGCATTTTTTATTGATCAGCATGGTTGCGCCAAAAATCAAGTCGACGGGGAAGAGATAGCTTCCAGACTTGTGGATGCTGGCTTTGTCGCCGTTGACTCTCCTGAAAATGCCGAGGTTATTATCGTCAATACCTGCGGGTTTATAGAAGACGCAAAAAAAGAATCCATACAGGCAATTATCGAGGCCAAGCGCCAGTGGCCAGAGAAAAAAGTCGTTGTTGCAGGCTGTCTGTCCCAGCGATATCCCGATGCTCTATTCCAGGATCTCACCGATGTCGACGGCATTGTGGGCAACGCAGACCTTTCACTCATACCCGACTCGATTCAGAAAGTGATCGGAGGAGAACGCGTCCTCGTCTGCCCTCCTCAGCAAGCCAGCTTGCCTTCCGCATACTATCCTCGCAAGGCACTGTTCGATTTTCCGGGTACGGCACACATCAAAATCACTGAAGGATGCTCCAATCACTGCACATATTGTGCAATTCCCCTTATCCGAGGAGAGCTCCGCTCGCGAACGATAGAGGATATTGTTCATGAAGCTCGAACGCTCATCGAAAGAGGCATATTCGAACTCGTACTGATTGGCCAGGATCTTGGCAATTTCGGGCGAGATCTAAAAGGCAGGTGTCTGCTTCCCGATCTGCTCGAAGCGCTTACCCGCCTTGAAGGGAATTTTCGTGTCCGCATCCTCTATATCCATCCCGACCATTTTCCAGAAGCAATGCTCCCGATCATCCGTGGAGACCGGCGCTTTGCTCCCTATTTCGATTTGCCCTTCCAACATGCCTCCGAATCGGTATTGAGGCGCATGAACCGAAAAGGCTCATCTTCGGCATATCTCGAGCTGCTCGCGTCGATCAGGCATGCTCTCCCCGATGCTATGATCCGTTCGACATTCCTCGTGGGCTTTCCCGGAGAGACAGAGGATGATTTCGAGGAGCTCCTGCAATTCCAGAAGAAGGCTCAGCTCGACTGGCTCGGTGCATTTGCCTATTCGAGGGAAGAAAACACGCCTGCTTATGCAATGAAGAATCGCGTGCTCAAATCCGTTGCCAAAAAACGAAAAACGCTCATCGAAGAAGCACAAACCGCAATTACCGGAGCAAAGCTGCAGCGTTTTATCGGCTCGAAAGACACATTTGTTGTTGAAGAAGCCTTTGACCATGATGATATGTGCATCGCGCGCGGATGGATGCAAGCTCCCGATGTCGATGGAGTGACGCTCATCCATTCAAAGCAGAAACCTGGAGCTGTTGCGCCGGCCCGGATTATTTCCGTGAATGGAGTCGATTTTAATGCGATTCTGGATTATACTTCCGAGCCATGATGCTTGGTAACATTCCGGATTATCTGCAAGGGCTCAACCCGGAACAGCTCGAAGCGGTTAGCTTCGATGGAACGCGCCTGTTGATACTCGCAGGCGCCGGCACAGGCAAGACGAGGGTAATTACAACAAAAATTGCCTATCTCGTGAGAGAAAAAGGTATTCCGCCCGAGTCCATCCTTGCGGTTA
>Ga0334722_10007131_pt1 | contig 10895 bp, 9 predicted proteins | sample C3_bottom_MG_FD_207210 | JGI IMG/M metagenome (GOLD analysis project Ga0334722, IMG submission 207210) | Sediment microbial communities from Yellowstone Lake, YNP, Wyoming, USA - C3_bottom | ecosystem: Environmental > Aquatic > Freshwater > Lake > Sediment | place: USA: Wyoming | collected...
CCTGCTCGGCGGGCCGTCGGGCTCGGGTGTCGCGACCACGGTTACCCTGGGTGCAGTCGCCTGGCCGATGCTGGCCAAGGCCGGCTACGAAAAGAACGCCGCGGGTGGTCTGCTGGCCGCAGGCGGCCTCGGCGCGATCATCTCACCCCCGGTGCTGGGTGCCGCGGCCTTTCTAATCGCAGAATTCCTGAAGATTTCATATCTCGACGTGCTGCTGATGGCCTGCATCCCGACCGTGCTGTTCTACCTCGCGCTGTTCCTGATGGTGGAAATCGACGCGCGCAAGTTTCACATGGGCGAATTGCTGATCGAGAAGGCCGATACCGTATGGAATCTGACGCGGCACTACTGGTATCATTTCCTGTCGCTGATCTCCATCGTCGCCTTCATGATGTGGGGCTTCTCGCCGGTGCTGTCGGTGTTCTGGGCGACCGTGGTGTCCTTCGTCACCAGTTTCCTGCGCAGCGATACGTCCTTGTTCTCCTACGACCTGTTCCGCGGCAAGGGCCGGATTGCCGATCTGATTTTCAAGTCGCCTTTCGTCAAAGCGATGGAAGGCGGCTCGATCGGCGTGCTCAACGTCGCCGCCACCTGCGCCGGCGCGGGCATTATCGTGGGCGTGGTGACGCTCACCGGGCTCGGGCTCAAGTTCAGTTCGATCGTCATCGATTACGCCGGCGGTTCGCTCTTGATGACCGCGATCTACACCTCGCTGGTAGTGTGGATCGTCGGACTGGCGGTGCCGGTGACCGCCTCTTACATTATCTGCGCGGTCATCGCCGCGCCGGCGCTGATCAAACTCGGCGTGCCCGATTTCGCCGCGCATATGTTCATTTTCTACTACGCCGTGCTGTCCGAAGTCTCGCCGCCTACGGCGCTGTCGCCGTTCGCGGCCGCGGCGATCACCGGCGGCGATCCGTACAAGACCACGCTGCAATGCTGGAAGTACACCGTGCCCGCGTTTCTGGTGCCGTTCATGTTCGTGCTCGACCCGAGCGGCCAGGGCTTGCTGCTGATGGGTTCGACCAAGGCGCTCGCGACGGCCAACTGGTGGTCTATCGCCGAGGTCACGCTGACCGCGGCCGTGGGTATCGCCGCGCTTGCCGGCGGCTTCCAGGGCTGGGCGCTGATCAAGACCAATAGCCTCGAGCGCTGGATGCTGATCATTGCCGGCTTCGCGCTCGTCTACCCATCGAGCATCGCCGACCTGATCGGATTTGGATTCGTGGTTGCCGCGCTAACCCTTCAGGTCCTGCGGCGCGGCAAAGTTCCGGTCGCGACGGCCTGAGACCTTGACCCGAATAGGATGCCCGTGCGCAAGCGCGGGCAAGGGCCGCTACGTCGTCCGTCGATCGAGGGACGACGATATATCGAGCTGCAGCGATTGAACTTGCGCGGACGGCGACCCGTCCGCGCGGATCCCCGATTGCGCACGGACGATGAACCCGTCCGCGCGCAATCGGGGATCTTGAATTAAACCCAAGCCCGAGCCGTCTTGGTTTTATCCATAACCCTGTTTTTCGGTGCGGATACGCTTTTCATCCGCACCGAAAAACAGGGTTGGCGCGCGCAGCGCGCAATGGTCACTACGTCCACATCCATCGAAGTGGCACACGCAAGCGATCGAGCTTGGCCGAAAGCAAGCCTAAGCGGCGGCCTGCGATGAGCGCGAGGCGCGCTTGCGGTCGTGCTCTTTCAGGTAGCGCTTGCGCAGGCGTATGCTCTTCGGCGTGATTTCGACGAGTTCGTCGTCGGCGATGAATTCCACCGCCTTCTCCAGCGTCAGTTCGATCGCGGGTTCGAGCCGAACCGCCTCGTCCGTGCCGGACGCGCGCACATTGGTCAGCTGCTTGCCCTTGATCGGATTGACGACCAGGTCGTTGTCGCGCGAGTGGATGCCGATGATCATGCCTTCGTACAAGGCTTCGCCGGGGGCGACGAACATGCGGCCGCGCTCCTGCAGCTTCCACAGCGCATAAGCTACGGCAGCGCCGTCCTCCTGGCTGATCAGCACCCCGTTGCGGCGCTCGTCCATGTCGCCCTTGACCGGGCCATAGTCGTCGAAAATGTGGCTCGCGAGTCCGGTGCCGCGCGTCAGCGTCAGGAACTGGCCCTGGAAACCGATCAAACCGCGCGCCGGAATGCGGTATTCAAGGCGCACGCGGCCGCGGCCGTCGGACACCATGTCCTGCATATCGCCCTTGCGCCGGCCCAGCTCTTCCATCACCGCGCCTTGGTGGGTCTCTTCGACGTCGACCGTCAGCAGTTCGTACGGCTCCTGCTTCTCGCCGTCGATTTCCTTCATCACCACGCGCGGGCGGCCGACGCCCATCTCGTAGCCTTCGCGGCGCATGTTCTCCAGCAGGATGGTCAGGTGCAGCTCGCCCCGGCCGGAGACGATGAACGTATCGGAATCGTGGGTGAATTCGACCTTGAGCGCGACATTGCTCTTGACCTCGCGCTCCAGGCGCTCGCGGATCTGGCGGCTGGTGACGAACTTGCCTTCGCGCCCGGCAAGCGGGGAGTTATTGACCATGAAATTCATGGTCAGCGTCGGCTCGTCCACCTTGAGCATCGGCAGGGCGTCGGTCTGCTCCGGCGCGCAGAGCGTCGAGCCGATGCCGATGTCCTCGATGCCGTTGACCAGCACGATGTCGCCAGCGACCGCTTCCTCCGACACCACGCGTTCCAGCCCTTCGAAAGTCAGCACCTGGTTGATGCGCGCCTTGATCGGCGTCGAATCCGGGCCGTTCAAGACCACCACGTCCTGCAGCGGCTTGATGCGGCCGCGCGAAATGCGGCCGATGCCGATCTTGCCGACATAGCTCGAGTAATCGAGCGAGCAGATCTGCAATTGCAGCGGACCGTCCGGATCGTCGTTGCGGACCGGCACGTGCTTGAGGATGGCGTCGAACAGCGGCCGCATGTTGTACAGCTTATCGTCCTTCAGCGCGTCGATCGAGGCCGGCGCATCCTTCATGTCGGCGACCGCCCATCCATGCAGGGCCGAAGCGTAGATCACCGGGAAATCGAGCTGCTCTTCGGTCGCACCGAGCTTGTCGAACAGTTCGAAGGTGTGGTTCACGACCCAGTCCGGCCGCGCGCTGGGGCGGTCGACCTTGTTCACGACCACGATGGGTTTCAGGCCCAGCGCCAGTGCCTTGCGCGTGACGAAGCGCGTCTGCGGCATCGGGCCTTCTACTGCGTCGACCAGCAGCAGCACGCTGTCGACCATCGACAGCACGCGCTCAACCTCGCCGCCGAAGTCCGCATGACCCGGCGTATCGACGATATTGATATGGGTGCCCTCGTAGGTGACGGCGCAGTTCTTGGCGAGTATGGTGATCCCGCGCTCGCGCTCGAGGTCGTTCGAGTCCATCACCCGTTCCTGGATATGCTGATAGGCGGCGAAGGTCCCGGACTGGCGCAGGAGTTTGTCCACCAGCGTGGTCTTGCCGTGGTCTACGTGGGCGATAATGGCGATGTTGCGTATTGGGCGGGTCATGTGGAAACAGTCTAAAAGAAGTCGCAGGCGATGTCGCTAACCGGTATGGCAAACGGTGGCAAACAAGCGCTTGCCCCCGCCGGATGTTGCTCGAACCCTGATGAGATACCTTGACCGGTGCGTGCATTTGGCAAATCCAAACGCCGCTTTGGAAGGCGAGAAAATTCAAGATGTTAGCATGATTCCTGCAATTTGGCCGAGTTTTCCGGCTTGCTTGTATAATTCCGTCTACCCACGGCTGCAGTGTCACCCTGTTTACTGTTTAGAAAACATTTAGTTACCTATGCCAATCGAGTCCGGTCCCGCGGTCGGGGGAATGGAACGCAAAACCGTCCCGGCGAGCGCGCGACGCGCATCCGGCCGCGGAATCGGTGCGCCCGGCTTTCAGGCACAACTCGACACGCCGTTCGGGCTGGTGGGCGTGCGCACCGAGGGCGACGCGCTGGCCGAGGTCGTATACCTGCCTAGAAGTGCCGGCGCTCTCGCCCCAGCCAATGCGCTGGCAGAGCGGGCCTGCGCGCAAATTGAAAGATATATCACCGATCCCGGCTACCGCTTCAACCTGCCGCTGAAACAAATGGGTACGCCGTTCCAGCGCCGGGTATGGGCCATGATCTCTTCGATTCCGCGCGGCGAGACCATGAGCTATGGCGCCATGGCACGCACCTTGCGCAGCGGGCCGCGTGCGGTGGGTCAAGCCTGCGGCACGAATTATTTTCCACTGGTGATCCCATGCCATCGGGTGGTCGCGGCCCAAGGTCTGGGCGGCTTCGCGCACCACAGCGGCGGTTATCTGATCGAGGTCAAGCGCTGGCTGTTGCTGCATGAAACGCTAGCCCCTTGAGCGACGCTCGATCTCGGCATGCCGATTCGACCAAGAGCAGCACGATGAGCGAAAGCGACGCCGCCTTGCTGGATGAATTCTGCGACCACCTCTGGCTGGAGGACGGCCTATCGAAGAACACGCTGGCAGCGTACCGGCGCGACCTCAGGCTGTTCGGCGACTGGCTCGCGCACGCGCGCCAGCGTACCCTGCTCGATACGAACGAAGCGGATTTGGCGGCGTATTTCGCGCATCGTTACGCCCAGGCCAAGCTGCGCGCGAGTTCGCAGGCGCGGCTGCATTCGAGCCTGAAGCGTTTTTTCCAGTTCGCCTTGCGCGAGCGCCGGCTCGCCGCCGACCCTACGCTGAAGCTGGACACACCGAAGAAGCCGCAGCGCTTTCCCAAGTCCCTCACCGAAGCGGACGTGGAAGCGCTGCTCGCCGCGCCGAAGCTGGGGTCGGCCCTAGGCCTGCGCGACCGCGCCATGCTGGAGATGCTCTACGCCACCGGGCTGCGCGTGTCCGAACTGGTGGCGCTCAAACTGATTGAAATCAGCCAGGACATGGGCGTAGTGCGCGTATTCGGCAAAGGCGGCAAGGAACGCATGGTGCCCATGGGCGAGGAAGCCTCCATCTGGCTCACGCGCTATCTGAAGGAAGCGCGACCTGCGCTGCTCGCGCGCGCGCAATCGGATGCAGCCTTCGTCACCGCGCGCGGCGGGGCGATGACGCGCCAGGCGTTCTGGTACCTGATCAAGAAACACGCGCGCGCTTCGGTGCCGGGCAAGGCCTTGTCGCCGCATACTCTGCGCCACGCATTCGCGACCCATTTGCTGAATCATGGCGCCGACCTGCGCGTGGTGCAAATGCTGCTCGGCCACGCCGATATCTCCACCACCCAGATCTACACGCATGTCGCGCGCGAGCGCCTGAAGCTGCTGCACCAGCAGCACCATCCGCGCGGATAGGGATAGAACCGAAGGCCTTATTGCAGCATGGGCAAACATGTTTCCGAAACACCCGCGACCGCTTTCCTGAAGAAGCATGGAGTCGGCTACACCGAGCACATCTATGCATATGAAGAGCACGGCGGCACCGCGGTATCGGCGCGCGAATTGGGGGTGCCCGAGCACGAGGTGGTGAAGACCCTCGTCATGGAAGACGAGGCGAAGCGCGCGTTCATCGTCCTAATGCACGGCGATCGCAAGGTCTCGACCAAGAACCTGGCGCGCCAAATCGGGGTGAAGAAAGTGGAGCCTTGCACGCCCGAAACCGCCAGCCGCCATTCCGGCTATCTGGTGGGCGGTACTTCACCGTTCGGCACCAGAAAGAAGTTGCCGGTGTACGTCGAAAAAAGCGTGTTGGACCTGCAGAAGGTCTACATCAACGGCGGCCGGCGCGGCTATCTGGTCGCAATCGCTACGGCCGATCTCGCGCGCGTGCTCGACCTCAAGACGGTCGAGGCGGCACTGGAAGAATAGGACGGGATAGGACATTAGGGAATCCGGGTGCATGCGGAAAGCTCCCTCCTCTCCCTGTCCCCTGTCCCTCAGGCTCCCTTAGGGGCCGATTCGGCAATTCCGAAACGGGCTCTTGATGAACTAAGCCTGCTTGCTCCTTTCGATCACCACGCCGACGCGCCGCGCGTTCGGCTGGGCGCCGATCTTGGCGATGCTGACGCGCACCCAGGGCGCATGAAATTCCTGCAGGATAATTTGCGCCACATGCTCTGCCAGATTTTCCACCAAGCCATAGTGCTGCTCGACCAAGGCGGCACGGACGCGCTCGATCACCACCGCGTAGTCGATGGTGTCGGTGACTTTGCCGCTCTTGAATACGCGGTCGTCGGGCAGGGCGAGTTCCAGATCCAGCTCTACCGTCTGGGTAATCGCTTTCTCGCGTTTGTAGACGCCGATGCGCGCCTCCAGCCTGATCTCGCGCAAAAATATAATGTCCATGTCGTGAATTATTGTGGAATCGGAGGCTAGGGCGGAAGGTGGTTCCCGCGTAAAATATGCGGAACATTCTAACAGGCCCTCAGGCAATTGGATGGCGACCGTCGCTTTCGCATTGGCAGCGTATCTCATCGGCTCGCTTTCGTTTGCGGTCATCGTGAGCCAGGCATTCGCGCTGCCCGACCCGCACAGCTACGGCTCGGGCAATCCGGGCGCGACCAATGTGCTGCGCACCGGCAAGAAACTGGCCGCGGCGCTGACCCTGCTAGGGGACTGCGGCAAGGGCGTGGTCGCGGTGCTCCTGGCCCGCTATTTCGCCGCGGATTTCGGCGTGGACCTGGGCGGCATCGCGCTCGCCGCATTGGCGGTGTTTCTCGGCCATCTCTACCCGGTGTTTTTCCGCTTCAAGGGCGGCAAGGGCGTGGCGACGGCACTCGGCATACTCTGCGCCATCAACATCTGGCTCGGATTGGCGACGCTGGCGAGCTGGCTGGTCATCGTGCTGATCTTCCGCATGGTTTCGCTCGCGTCCATCGTTGCCGCGCTGTTCGCCCCGTTTTACACCGCCTGGCTGTTCGGCACGTCGAGCGCGCTGCTGCCGGGGGTGCTGGCGATAGCGGCGCTGCTGATCTACCGGCACAAAGAAAATATCGGGCGCCTGCTGGCCGGCAATGAAAGCCGCATCGGCGCCAAGAAGCAAAGCTAAGCCAGGGAACTGACCGGTGCCCTCCGCTTTCACATCCTGCCGCGCCTGCGGCAAGCCCGTATACGTCGGCGCCAAGCGCTGTCCCAATTGCCACGCGGCTACATCCTGGCGCAGCCGCCTGCGTTCGAACCTATATCCGCTGCTGGTGCTGGCGCTCTTCGTGCTCGTCGTGGTTTACGCCGCCCTGTATTATATTTTATGGTCGGACCAGACAGGGACGAGCAGCCAGCGCCAGGAATCCGCTCCGCCGGCGCCGACCGCACACACTGCTACGCCGGGCGACAGACTGCAGTTGCAGGCTCTAGCTTTGACGCCGCTCGCGCCTAGGGACGGAGCCGAGCCGGGAGCAGGCAATCGAGCCCAGACATCCGCACTGCCGATGCCGCCAGCAGTCACAGCCTTGAAGCGACGCCAGACCGAACGCGCCGAGTTCGTGACCGTGCGCGGCAGGCGCATCGAGCCCGGCATGAGCGCCGACAGCCTGTTCGAACTGGTCTCGGAACGCGATTTGCTCGGTCAGACCATGGAACTCGACCCCGGCAATCCGTCCGACCTGCGGTTCACCAAGTATTACCGCATCGACCAGAATGAATTCTCTGTCGAATTGCGCAAGTCCGGCCGTAATGCCCCGTACACAGTGACTTCGATTCTGGTGCAGCGCTCCGGTGAGCTTGCAAAAGCGAGCCGATAATGGGGCGAAGGCCCAGAATCTTTGTCACCGAGGGATATTTCTACTTCAGAGGTGCGGACATCCCTACTTTGATCTGACCTAGACCTTTGGCCACTTGATTTCCCAGGGTGAATGACTTACATTGAAGAAGGGATTTTCCCGATATTTCGACCGCGACCGCAATTGGTCCGGCCTGCAACACGACCACGGCAGTCCTTGATTTCAGGAGTTGAAATGAAAACGAAACTATCCGCCATGTTCCTCGCCACTGCGCTCAGCGCCAGCCCGCTCGCCTATGCCGCGTTCACCGCCGGCATGACGGAGACGGCGATCCAGGCGGAAATCACCGCGCAGCTAGCGCAAGGTCAGACGCCGTCGCAGATTGCCCAGGCAGCTCTCGCTGTAGGCGTGGCGCCGGTGGCGCTCGCCGCAAGCATCGCCGCCGTATCGCCGCAATCGGCGCCGGCCGCAGCCGCCGCAATCGCTGCCGCGGCGCCGCAATCTGCAGCGGCGATCGCCTCCGCCGTGGCGCAAGTCGCACCGCAGATGGCGGTCCAGGTAGCTGCGCAGGTGACGCAGGCCGTGTCGCAGTCGGCGCCGCAAGCTGCGGCGTCAATCGCGGCGGCCGTGACCCAGGCGGTACCCGCTTCGGCGACACAGATCGCGGCAGCCGTGTCGCAGGCCGCGCCCACGCAGGCGGGGGTAATCACCGCAGCGGTCAACCAGGTTGCGCCACAGAGCGCAAATGCGACGACTCAGGCGGTTGCGGCGGCAACGAATCAAACGGTAGGCGCGGTACAGTCGGCAGCGGCGACGTCGACTGCGCAAGCCAATCAGGCGGTGCAGCAGGCGACACAAGGTACGCAACAGGCGAGCGTCGCAGCTATTGCATCGTTGCCTGCTACCGCAGCGGGCACGCCTGCAACGCCCGCGACACCGGCGACACCGGCATTGCCAGGGACACAGGCAGCAATACCGGCCACACCGGCCTCACCCGCCGCGACACCGTCGGCGGGCGGGTCGGGCGGCGGCGGCGGCGGGGTTGCCAGCCCGAGCTGAGTGCATGATGTGCAATCGAGTAGAAGGGCCCTCCGCGGAGGGCCCTTCCTTTGTATAGGACGACAGTTCTCCAGAGCTTAGCTTAAAGCCGGTTAATGCCACTTCCGCGCCGTCAAGAAGATGGCATGCCGCTTGCACAATAAGTCGACGGCAGATGCCGGTTTATTTGATTAGTCTTGCATTCGGAAGGTTTATCCGGTGACGTTCCAGCCCTATATCGCCCCCATGATTGGCTTCGGCCTGACATTCGGTCTGATTCGCTTCCTTGCCCCCAGGGCCGAGCGCTACGGCCTGATCGATCACCCCGACAGCACGCGCAAGCACCACGCGGACAAGACGCCTACGGTGGGCGGTTTGGCGATCATGGCGGGCCTGTCGCTGACAGCGCTGCTTACCGGATTCGGCGCCCGGTTGCCCGCGGCGTTCTGGGCCTCGTATTTCATCGTCGCGCTCACTGGCGCCTTCGACGACCGGTTCGATCTCGGACCATATATCAAGTTCGCGGCGCAGATCGCCGCGGCCTTGCTGATGATCCACTGGGGCCCACTGGTGTTGAATTCGCTCGGCAATCTGGTGAGCATGGAAGCGCTGACGCTGGGCCGCTACGCAGCCCTGCTGACGGTATTTGCCGTGATCGGGGTGATCAACGCGGTCAACCTCTGCGATGGCGCAGACGGGCTTGCCGGAGGGCTGGTATTCATCGCAGTGTTCTGGATCGCCGTGATGGCGGGTGCCGCAGTTGCGCATGCGGACACGCTCGCATTGGCGCTGGGTCTATTGGGCTGCATCGCGGCCTTCCTGGTGTTCAATTTGCGCTCCCCCTGGCGCAGCCGTGCAGCCATATTCCTTGGCGATGCCGGCAGCCTGTCCCTCGGTTTCGTACTCGCCTGGCTTACGGTGGCGGCGGCGCGGGAAGACGCGCAACTGTTCCCTCCGGTCACCGCAATCTGGCTGGTGGCGATTCCCATCAGCGACACCATCGTCTGCATGAGCCGGCGCCTGCTCAAAGGGCAAAGCCCGTTCCGCGCCGATCGCACCCATCTGCACCACATCCTGATCGATCTCGGCATGCCGGTCGCGCGCGCCGTCGCGCTGATCCATCTGCTCGCGTTCGCGCTCGCCGGCACGGGTGTCGCGGGCTGGGCGATGCGCGTGCCGGAGCATCTCATGTTCTATACTGCGATGGCGGTGTTCGTGGCCTATATTCTCCTGGTGCAATACGGCCTGCGCCGCGTGACGGCGAGCGCACGCGGATTAGGCCTGAGCGGACGGCGGTGAGCACGAGGTCCGCGTGAGCGGCGCGCGGCGACTCGGTGTGGCCCTATTGCTGGCCGGCGGATGCGCCGCCCTAAGCCAAGCCGCGTTCGGCGGGGAGGCTGGCGCTTCCAATCCTGCAGGCACGGAATCAAGCTTACGCTTGGCGCAAATTTCCCGCACCGGCGAGGCGACCCAGGGCGCTGCGCCGCACGCCGATTCGGCACAAAAGAAATTCAGCTCGTCCAAGCGCGCCAAGAAATCGATCAGGCAGCCAAAGACGTCTGTCGCCGCGCCGTACGTAGTCAGCGAGGCGAAAATGCGCGAGTTCATGCAGCTTACAAGTGCGCAATTGGAGCAACGCATCGTAGAGCAGCGCCAGATACTGCGCCTAGATCCCAAAGACGAAGCGGCGCGGCAGATTCTGGGCCTGATCGCGGTCGAGCTGGGCAACCGCATCCTCGACTTGGATGCGCTGGGCCGCAGGCAGGACATCGCACGCTTGATGGACGTAATCCGGAAAGACCTGCACGACACACTATGGCGCGTGTCGCAGATGGCCAAGGCCGATGGCCGCGCCGCAGCCTCGCTGGCGCTGTTCTACTCCGAGGGAATTCTTGCCCAGCGCGAGCCGGGGACAGCCTGCGAGCTGTATGCGCGCGCCGCGCAAGCCGGCCACCTCGCCGCAGCCTACCAAGCTGGGCTCTGCAAAACGCGCACCGATCCCAAGCTCGCCAAGACCCTGCTCGAGCGCGCCGCCGAAAACGGTCACGCCGGCGCCGAGGAACTGATGGGCCGCGCCTGCATCGAAGATGAGGCGAAGGACATTGCGTGCGCGCTCGACTGGCTGCAACGTGCGGCAGTCAGGGGCCGGCCGAGCGCGATGAGCCTGCTGGGGTGGCTATATTCCAGCGATTCGGCAC
>Ga0334722_10007132_pt1 | contig 10894 bp, 9 predicted proteins | sample C3_bottom_MG_FD_207210 | JGI IMG/M metagenome (GOLD analysis project Ga0334722, IMG submission 207210) | Sediment microbial communities from Yellowstone Lake, YNP, Wyoming, USA - C3_bottom | ecosystem: Environmental > Aquatic > Freshwater > Lake > Sediment | place: USA: Wyoming | collected...
GGAGGCGCGTCTGCTTCACCTGATCGCTCACCGTCACTCCTTCGAGACCGCCGGACGCGTGGGGAACACCACACGACCGATCCGCTTCGATTGTTTCATCAATACCACCCCGAACGTCGCCGTCGCGAGCACGTACAGCCCCGCGAACGCGACGAACTCGTCGCGCACCGCCTGTGGGATGTCGGTGTTCTGCGACGCGAGCTGGGCGAGGATGATCGTGAACTCGCCGTGCGCGACGAGCGCCGCGCCGGTGTTCAGGCTCCTGCGCGGCGAGAACCCGGCGACCCGGCCCGCGAGGTACCCGGCGGTCACCTTGCCCAGCATCGTGGCGGCCACCGCAAGGGCCAGCACCAGCCCCACGTCGCCCAGCGCGCCGAGGTCGATCGACAGCCCGAACACGAAGAAGAACAGCGCGGCGAAGATGTCGCGGAATCCGAGCAGACGCGACTCGATCTCCTGGCGCACCGGCGTCTCCGCGAGGATGATCCCCGCCATCAGCGCGCCGATCGCCTCCGAGAGCCCGACGGCCTTCGCTGCCGCGGACATGCCGGCCACCAGCGCGATCACGAACAGCAGCAGGAACTCCGGGTCGAGTCGCTCCAGCAGCCGGCCGATGCGCTGCGCGACCGTCCGCGCGATCAGAATCGACACCCCGACGAAGGCGATGGCCTCGCCGAGCGCCACCAGCGTCGGGCTCACGCCGCCGCCGCCCGCGGCCGCGAACCCCACGAACGCGGCGATCACGATGTCCTCGAACACGAGGATGGCGAGCACCAGGTCGGTTTCGTCGTCGGCGAGGCGCCGGAAGTCGATCAGGCCCTTCACCGTCACAGCGCTGGAGGACACGTAGATCGCGCCCGCCATCAGGATCGCGGCGAACGACGGCCCGAACGCAGCGAGCCCCACCGCGAGCCCGAGGCCCGCGTTCACGGCGAGGTCGATGGAGCCGCCCGCCAGCAGGTGCCGCCCGCTGCGCGACAGGCGGTCGAAGCTGAACTCGAGGCCCAGGAAGAACAGCAGGAACACCAGCCCCAGCTCCGCGACGAACGTCGTCACCTCGGACGGCTCGATCACCGACAGGAAGCGCGGTTCGTTCGGGCCGAGCAGCAGTCCGGCGAGCAGGTACGCCGGGATCGCGGAGAGGCCGATGCGGCTCGCCGCGAGGCCGAGCACGCCGAGCACCGCGAGGGTCAGTGCAAGCTGGGAGAGGGTGACGGGCGTGCCTCCGGTCGCGGTCGACGGGCCGGACGTTCGTGAATGGATCATCTCAGGCGCGTCAATCCCGCAGGATCGGCGACCCGGGGGGGCGGTGATGTAGCGTCGCGGCATGAGCGCCCTGTTCGACCGGCTCGCCGGGCTCGAGGTGGAGATCGACGGGGTCGCCCTCGAGCGGCTCGAGTTCGCGACGGTCCGCTGGGTGCGGGTCTCGACGGTCGTGGCCGTCGCCGGCGACGGCCACGTCGGGAAGGGCGAGGACGTCTCCTACGCCCCCGAGGACCAGGACGCCCACCAGCGCATGGACGTGCCGCGCCTGCGCGGCCGGCGGACGCTCGCCGAGTGGAGCGAGGTCCTCGACGCGACGAACATCATCCCGGTGCCCCCGTCGGTGCCCGAGGCTCGCGGCTACCGCCGCTGGGCGTACGAGAGCGCGCTGCTCGACCTGGCGCTGCGGCAGGCCGGGCTGACGCTCGCGGAGGCCCTCGGCCGGCAGTCGCGGCCGGTGCGGTTCTGCGCGTCGCCGTCCGGCGACCACGGTCCGCTGCTCGCCGAGTACCCGGCGCTCGAGTTCAAGCTCGACGCCCAGGCCGACTGGACCGCCGGCGACATGGCGCGGCTGGAAGCGTCGGGCCGCGTGAGGGTGGTCGATCTGAAGGGCCACTACTCGGGCGAGTGGAACCGCCACCCCGACGACCCGCCGGCGTTCTCGGCAGCCGTCGCCGGGGCGTTCCCTGACGTCGTGATCGAGGACCCGCCGCTCGGCCCGGCGATGGAGGCGTTCGTGGAGCGTCACGCGGGCCGCATCTCGTTCGACGCGCCCGTCCACAGCCTTGACGACCTGCTGCGCCTCCCCGCGACCGGCTGGTGCAACATCAAGCCGTCCCGCTTCGCGACGGTGCGGCGCCTGCTCGACTGCGTCGACCACTGCGAGCGCGCCGGTGTCGCGATGTACGGCGGCGGCCAGTTCGAGATCGGCCCGGGGCGCCCTCAGATTCAGGAAGTGGCAAGCGTCCTTTATTGCGACGGGCCGAACGACGTCGCACCGGCCGGCTACAACGCCGCCGAGCCGGCGGCGGGGCTTCCGCGGAGCCCCCTGAACCCGTTCACCACGCCAGGTTTCGGCGCGTGAGTCGATAACCTCGGTCGCCGCGAGGCGAAACGGATCTCGCGACGTTCGCCTCACCGGAGGCGGCCGATCGTCGCAACAGACCGCACGATCCGTTGACCACCGGTGAACGGTCCTGTAGGAAACGCCCCTCACGGCAATCCCGTGCCGGGGTGAGCGGGCAGTCGAAGGTGATTCTCAAGGCGACCACGGGGGACCGCGGGGGATGGAGCAGACGAGCACGCTGACGATCGGTGCGCTGAAGGAGGCGCTGCCCGGGGAGCGACGCGTGGCGATCACGCCGCCCGTCGTCCCCGGCTACGTGAAGGCGGGGTTCCGCGTGCTCGTCGAGGCCGGCGCGGGCGCATCAGCAGGGTTCGTCGACCAGGCGTACCTGGACCGCGGCGCCGAGATCGTGTCGCGCGAGGCCGCCCTCGCCGCCGACGTGCTCGCCCGCGTGCGGGTACTCGACGGGGATCCGGAGAGCCCCGACCGTGAGATCCTCCGCCCCGGCCAGGTCGTGATCGGGATGGCCGCCCCGCTCGCCGCGCCGGAGGTCGCCGCCGCGGTCGCCGAGCGCGGCGCCGTGCTGTTCGCGCTCGAACTCCTGCCCCGCACGACGCGCGCCCAGAGCATGGACGTGCTGTCTTCCCAGGCGAACATCGCGGGCTACAAGGCGGTGCTGCTCGCCGCCGCCGACCTCCCGAAGATGGCGCCGATGCTCACGACGGCCGCCGGAACGATCGCCCCGGCGAAGGTCTTCGTACTGGGCGCGGGCGTGGCCGGGCTGTCGGCGATCGCCACCGCCCGCCGCCTCGGGGCGGTCGTCGAGGCGTACGACGTGCGCACCGCCGTGAAGGAGGAGGTCGAGAGCCTCGGCGCCCGCTTCGTGGAACTGCCGCTCGAGACCGGTCAGGAGGGCTCGGGCTCCGGAGCGTACGCGACCCAGATGAGCGACGAGCAGATCGCGAAGCAGCGCGAGCTCATGACGAAGACCGTCGCCGGCAGCGACGTCGTGATCACCACGGCGCAGGTGCAGGGCAAGAAGGCGCCCGTGCTCGTGACGAAGGAGATGGTCGCGGCGATGTCGCCCGGATCCGTGATCGTGGACCTCGCCGCCGAGCAGGGCGGCAACTGCGAGGGCTCGCGCCCGGGGGAGACCGTCGAGGTCGGCGGCGTGCGGATCATCGGCCCCACGAACGTGCCCGGCTCGGTCCCGTACGACGCGAGCCTGACCTACGCGAAGAACGTCGCGAACTTCGTGGCGCTGATCGTCCGCGACAAGGCGCTGCACCTCGACGTCGACGATGCGATCGTCCAGGAGACCGTCACGACCCACGACGGTCAGGTCGTCCATCCGCGCGTCCGCGAAGCGCTCGAGCTCGACCCGCTGCCCGCCCCGCCCGAACCCGCCGCCCCCGACGCGACCCAGGAGGCCGCTGCCTGATGCTCTCCACCGAAGTCATCATCACGAGCCTGTTCATCTTCGCGCTCGCGGGATTCCTCGGTCTCGAGGTGATCCGCCGCGTGCCGAAGCTGCTCCACACGCCGTTGATGGCGCTCACGAACGCGCTGTCGGCGATCTCGCTGGTCGGGTCGCTGCTCATCCTCGGCGCGACGGAGACGACCTACGCAGAGATCATGGGCTTCATCGCGGTTGTCGCCTCGACGATCAACGCGGTCGGCGGCTTCCTCATCACCGACAAGATGCTTCGCATGTTCAAGACTCGTGAGCCCGCCAAGCCGAAGCCGGGGTCCGCCCAATGATCGGCGGTACGACGCTTGCCCCGTTCGGGGCGTTCCTCACTCCGGGCGGTGACACGAGGGGCCACATCATCCAGCTCGTGTACCTGGTCTCGGCGATCGGGTTTGCGCTGTCGCTCAAGTGGATGTCGTCGGCGCCGACCGCGCGCCGCGGCCTGTTCGCCGGCGAGGCCGCGTTCGCGCTCGCCGTCGTCGCCACCCTCTGCATCCCCGGGATCACCTCCACCGGCTACGCGCTGATCTTCATCGCGCTGGCGATCGGAACCCTCATCGGAATCCCCATGGGCCTGCGGGTTCCGATGACGGCGATGCCGCAGCGGATCGCGCTCTCGCACTCGTTCGGGGCGCTCGCCGCGGGCCTCGTGGGCGTGGCCCACTACTACCTGGACTGGGATCGGTTCGGTGAGTTCGAGACCGCCGTGCTCGGGTTCGAGATCATCCTCGGGTGCCTGGTGTTCACGGGCAGCCTGATGGCGGCCGGGAAGCTCCAGGAGTGGCTCCCGCAGCGGCCGATCGTCTTCAAGGGGCAGAACTTCACCAACTTCGCGGTGCTCGGCGCGGCGCTCGCGATGGTGGTCGTCCTCATCTTCGACCCGTCGCAGACCGAGCTCATCCCGCCGATCGTCCTGCTGTCGCTGCTGTTCGGGATCCTGCTCATCATCCCGATCGGCGGCGCCGACATGCCGACGGTGATCGCACTGTTGAACAGCTACGCCGGCCTGTCGGCTGCGGCACTCGGCATCGTGCTCGACAACAAGCTGCTGATCGTGGCCGGTGCGCTCGACGGCATGTCCGGGCTGATCCTGGCGATCATCATGTGCCGCGCGATGAACCGCTCGTTCCGCAACGTGATGTTCGGGGCGTTCGGGCAGATCCAGGAGAGCGCGGCGGAGGAGGGCGAGGCCGGGACGGTCAGGTCGGCGTCGTACGACGAGGCCGCGGATATCCTGAAGATGTCGCGATCGGTCGTGATCGTGCCGGGATACGGGATGGCGGTCGCGCAGGCGCAGCACAAGGTGCGGGAACTGGCCGACGCCCTCGAGGCGGAGGGGGTGGACGTCCGGTTTGCGATCCACCCCGTCGCGGGGCGCATGCCGGGCCACATGAACGTGCTGCTCGCCGAGGCGAACGTCCCGTACGACAAGCTCCTCGACATGGACGAGATCAACAGCGAGTTCCCGCAGGTCGACGCGGTGCTCGTGCTGGGCGCGAACGACGTCGTCAACCCGGCTGCGCGCCACAACACCAGCAGCCCGATCTACGGCATGCCGATCCTGAACGTGGACAAGGCCGCCTGCGTGATGGTGATCAAGCGCAGCATGCGCCCCGGGTTCGCCGGTATCGAGAACGAGCTGTTCTTCGACCCGAAGACGCTGATGGTGTTCGGCGACGCGAAGCACGTGGTGGGCGAGCTCACGACCGAGGTCACCGGCCAGCGGGACGCGATCTCGATCTGAACGGACGGGGCGCCCAAACGCGGCGGCGCCGGGCGAGCGGCGCGCGGGGAGCGGCGTGCGCGTCGGCGTGATCGGCGCGGGCCTCTCGGGGCTCGCGGCGGCCCGCACGCTGGCCGACGCCGGGCACGACGTCGCCGTGTTCGAGAAGAGCCGCGGGGTCGGCGGCCGCCTGGCCGCGCGCCGGGTGGACGGCACGGTCGTCGATCACGGCGCACCGGTGATCGAGGTGCCTGCGGGCAGCGCCCTGGGCGCCCTCGTCGACGCCTTGGGCGCCGACGATCTGGTCGAGCTCGGCTCGCCCGCAGGCACCCGGCTCGTGGGGTACCGGTCCGGTGCCACCAGGCTCGCGAAGCTCATATCGGCCGATCTCGCCGTGACGACCGGGGTGCGGATCTCCGCGCTGCGCGCCGCGGGCGACAGCTTCGAGCTCGCGGGCGAGCAGGGCAACACCCACGGAGTCGTCGACGCCGTGATCGTCAGCGCCCCCGCGCCGCAGGCGGCCGACCTGCTCGACGCGAGCCCCGGGCCGCCCGGTCGCGCCGCGCAGCTGCGCGCCGTCCGGTACGACCCGGCGGTGATGGTCCTGGCGGGCCTGCTGGACGTCGAAGCGGAGGGGCTCGACCTGCCGGTGCCGCCACCGCCGTTTCTGCGCGTCACCATCGAGTCGCGCAAGGGGCGGCCCGCGCCCGGCGGGGCGACGCCCGTCGTCGCCCGGCTGGACCCGTCCGTGAGCGCCCGCCTGCTGGACGAGTCAGACGAGCGGATCCTCGCCGAGACGCTCGCGCCCCTCGCCGCGGCGCTCGGCGCCCGCGGGGACCCCGCATGGACACAGGTCAAGCGGTGGCGCTACGCGGTCGTCGCCCGGCCACTCGATCCCGAGGCGGCGAACCCGGCGGGCAGCCGGATCCTGGTCTGCGGCGACTCGGTCGCCGGCGGCGGGCTCGCCGCGGTGTTCGCGTCCGGGGTCGCCGCGGCCGAGCGCATCATGCGCTCCTGAGCCGCGCCCAGGACGTCCCGCGGCGTCCGCGTGCTACACAGGGGGACGCGATGTCCGCTTCGAACGACCAGCCCGCCTCCGCCGCGCGGCGCCAGCGCCTGATGGCGTACCTGCTCGCCGCCGGCTGCGTGTGGTTCGCGGTGCTCGCGCTGACACGCCCGCGCCGCATGGCGGAGATCCTCAGAAGCGAGACCTGGCTGGTGCGCACCCTCGGCGTGCGCGACCTGGCGTCGGCCGCCGCGCTGGTGTCGTTGCGCGACCCGCGCCCGGCGATACTGGCGCGCATCCTGTTCGACCTCGCCGACACCGCGACGTTCGCGCGTCGCCGCCCCCCGATGGCGGCCGTCGCGCTCGCCTACGCAGGCATCGGCGTGTTCGCGCTCCGCGCCGGCCGCGCGTGACCGTCCGGCCCGGGTCAGGCGTCGGGGTCGCGGCGGGCCGACAGGCGGCCCGGCGCCATGCGCTTCACGTCCCACACCAGGCCCAGCCGCTCGAGCCCGCCGATCACCCAGGCGCTCACGTCGACCTGGCGCGGATCGACGCCATGCACCGCGGAGCCCGGGAACGCGTGATGGTTGTTGTGCCACGCCTCCCCGAACGACGGCAGCGCCAGCAGCCACACGTTGCGGCTCTCGTCGGCGGTCCGGTACGAGCGGCTGCCGAACATGTGGCACACGGAGTTGATCGCCCAGGTCGCGTGCTGGAACAGGAAGATCCTGATCAGCCCGGCCCAGATCATCGCCTCCAGGCCTCCCAGCCACGTGCCGCGCACGGCGAAGCCGACGGCGAACGGGATGCCCACCGACAGCGCGACCCACAGCATGTACATGCGGTCGATGCGCCGGATCAGCGGGTCGCCGTAGAGGTCGCGGCCCCACCGGTCGCCGCGCTCCATGCCCTTCGTCCGAAACAGCCACCCCATGTGGGCCCACCAGAGCCCGCCCAGGCCTCCGTGCTCGCCGTCGCGCCCGAAATGCGGGGAGTGGGGGTCGCCGGACTTGTCGCTCATCGCGTGATGCTTGCGGTGGTCGGTGACCCACTGCGTCAGCGGCCCCTGGATTGTCATCGCGCCGAGCACGGCGAGCGTGCCGCGCACGGCGGGTCCGGCCTTGAAGCTCTTGTGCGAGAACAGCCGGTGGTAGCCGACGGTGATCCCCAGGCCGCAGGCCACGTACATCACCGCGAACAGCACGACGTCGACGGGGTGCACCGCGACGCCCCACAGGCGCCAGGCCACCGCGGCCACGCCGAGCGGCGGCACCACGACGGCGACGAGCGTCACGAGCTTGCTGGACAGGCTCGTCTCGTCGCGGACGGTGGCGACCATTCGTCCACGGGTCGTCGGGGGCGGCATCACGAACAGCGTAGCCGGGTTTTCGCCGGTGGGCCTCCGAGCCGGTGATGCGGATCGCGGTCATCGGCACGGGCATCGCCGGGCTCGGCGCCGCCTACCTGCTGTCCCGGAGCCACGACGTCGAGGTGTTCGAGCAGGACGGCCGCGTCGGCGGGCACACGAACACCGTGCCGTACACCGAGCCCGGCGGCAGGCACCTCGCGCTCGACACGGGGTTCATCGTCCACAACCGGGAGAACTACCCGAACCTCGTTCGCCTGTTCGGCGAGCTCGGCGTGGCGACGCAGGACTCGGAGATGTCGTTCTCGGTCGCGTGCGAGCGGTGCGGCCTCGAGTACTCCGGCGCCCGGCCGTGGATGCAGGGCGGCAACCTGACGTCGCCGACGTTCCTGCCGCTGCTGCGCGAGATCGTCCGGTTCATGCGCACCGCGCCGCGTGCCGCGGCGGAGCGCGACGACGAGACGCTGCGGGCGTTCGCCGACCGCGAGGGCTACTCGGCCGCGTTCCGTGATCACTTCCTCGTGCCGCTGACGGCGTCGATCTGGTCGACCTCGCCCGCGCAGACCGGCGACTTCCCCGCCCGCTACGCCATCCGCTTCTTCGAGAACCATGGGATGCTGCGGTTCCGCCGGTTCCGGTGGCGCTCGGTCGCCGGCGGCAGCGACGTCTACGTCCGGGCGATCCTCGACCGCTTGCCGGGGCGGGTCCACGCCGGCCGTGGGGTGCGCGGCGTGCGGCGCGACGCCGACGGGGTGGTGCTGCGCACCGACGGGCACGAGCCCGCCCGCTTCGACGCCGTCGTGGTCGCGACGCACCCCGACCAGGCGCTCGCGCTGCTCGACGACCCCACGGGCGACGAGCGCAGGCTCCTCGGGGCGTTCGCGTACACCGAGAACGAGACGATCCTCCACAGCCACGACGGGCTGTTGCCGAGACGGCGAAGCGCGCGGGCGGCGTGGAACTACCGGATCATGGACTGCCGCAGCCCCGCCCCGACGCTCACGATGACGTACGACCTCAACCGCCTGCAGCGCCTCCAGACGGATCGCCACTATCTTGTGACGCTCAACCGCGGCATCGAGATCCCGGAGGAGCACGTCATCGAACGGCTGTCATACGCCCACCCGCGCTACACGACCGAGTCCCTGCGCGCGCAGGGCAAGCTCCACGGCATCGCCGGCGCCGGCCGGACCTGGTACTGCGGCGCGTGGCAGGGATACGGCTTCCACGAGGACGGGTTCGCCTCGGCGGTCCGCGTGGCCCGCGGGCTGGGGGTGCGCTGGTGAGGTCGGCCCTCTACACCGGCGTGATGATGCACCACCGCACCCGTCCGAAGGACCACGTGTTCCGGTACAAGGTGTGCTTCTACGTCATCGACCTCGACGAGCTGCCCGAACTCGACCGCCGGCTCACGCTGTTCGGCTACAACTCAGGCAACCTGTTCACGCTGCGCGACAGCGACCACATCGGCGACCCCTCGCGGCCGATCAAGGACAACATCGTCGGGTGGCTCGCCGAGCGTGGGGTGGACGTCGCGGGCGGCACGATCCTGATGCTCACGAACCTCCGGACGTTCGGGTACGTGTTCAACCCGGTGACCTTCTTCTACTGCTACCGGGCGGACGGGTCGTTCGCGTGCGCGGTCGCGGAGGTCAGCAACACGTTCGGCGAGCGCCGGCCGTACCTGCTCGGCGACGAGAACCTCGTCGCGAACGGATCGGGCCGAACGTGGCGGCAGGCGAAGGAACTGCACGTGTCGCCGTTCTTCGGGATGGACCAGACGTACGAGTTCATGCTCACCGAGCCCGGCGACCGGGTCAGCGCCCGCGTCGACCTGTACGAGGGCGGCGAGCGGGTGTTCCTCGCGACGCAGTCCGGCACGCGGCAGGAGCTCACGAACGCGACGCTCGCGCGGAGCCTCGCGCGCTACCCCTTGATGTCGCAGCAGGTCATCGGGCTGATCCACCTGGAGGCCCTTAAACTCTGGAGGAAGCGCGTGCCGATTCACCGCAAGCCCCGGTTCCACCCCGACCAGGGATCCTTGCCCCCGGCGTCCGAGCCCGCCGCGCCCGAGCCGTCGCGCCGCGCGCTTCGGGAGCTGCCGGCGCCCACCAGGCTGCCGCTGACCGTCGGGCCGATACGGGCGCTGGTGGGGTGGGGGTTGTCGCGGCCGGAGGGCGGCGCGCTGACCGTCCGGATGCCCGACGGGGTGGCCCGCACGAACGGCGACCCGGGGGAGGGTCGCGCCGCCACCGTCGACATCAGCAGCACGGACCTGTTCCGTCGCCTCGCGACGCGGGGCCGGATCGGCATCGGGGAAGCGTACGTCGCCGGCGACTGGGACGCCGACGATCTCACCGCCGCGCTCGAGATCATGGTCCTCACCGGCGAGGGGATGCGCCGCCGGCCGCCGGCCTCGTGGATGGTGCGTCTGCAGGCGCTGCGCCCGCACCTGCCGCGCCGCAACGGCATCGCCGGGGCGAAGCGCCACATCGCCTACCACTACGACATCGGGAACGACCTCTACGAGCTGTTCCTCGACCCGACGATGACGTACTCGTGCGCCTACTTCGAGGGGCGGGGCGACACGCTCGAGCAGGCCCAGCGCAACAAGTATCGCCGCATCTGCGAGAAGCTCGGCGTGACCGCGGACGACCACATCCTCGAGATCGGCTGCGGGTGGGGCGGTTTCGCGATGCACGCCGCGCAGGAGCACGGCGCCCGGGTCACCGGCGTGACGATCTCCGAGGAGCAGCACGCGCTGGCGACGCGACGCGTCGCCGACGCCGGCCTGTCCGACCGCGTCACGATCCTGCTGCAGGACTACCGCGCGCTCGACGGCGAGTTCACCAAGATCGCCTCGATCGAGATGCTCGAGGCGATCGGCGAGGCGGAGTTCGACACGTTCTTCGCGACCTGCGACCGGCTGCTCGCGCCCGGCGGCACGGCGTGCATCCAGACGATCGCGATTCCCGACCAGCGGTTCGAGCGTTACCGCC
>Ga0334722_10007133_pt1 | contig 10894 bp, 8 predicted proteins | sample C3_bottom_MG_FD_207210 | JGI IMG/M metagenome (GOLD analysis project Ga0334722, IMG submission 207210) | Sediment microbial communities from Yellowstone Lake, YNP, Wyoming, USA - C3_bottom | ecosystem: Environmental > Aquatic > Freshwater > Lake > Sediment | place: USA: Wyoming | collected...
TGACGCCGTCGCTGTAGCCACTCAGTTCATCGGCCTCTCCCTCGGGAAGGTCGCCTACCTCTTCGCGATGGGGTTTGTCGGGGGCCTGGTCAGCGGCTTCATCGGCTCGGGTGGCGCGTTCGTGCTGACGCCGGGAATGATGAGCCTCGGTGTGCCGGGGCTGATGGCGGTCGCGAGCAACATGTGCCACAAGTTCCCGAAGGCGCTTGTCGGCGCGATGAAGCGCGCCAAGTACGGACAGGTCGACGTCAAGCTCGGCCTCGCTCTCGGAGTCTCGGCCGAAGCCGGCGTGCTCTACGGCGCCAGCATCCAGGAAGGCATCAAGAAGGCCTACGGGGATGCCGGCTCGAACCTCTACGTCAGCGCCGCGTTCGTGCTCGTGCTGGCGGTCGTCGGCGGCTTCGTGCTGCGCGACGCGATCAAGAGCTACCGCGCCGGCACCACGAACGACGAGGAGAAGATCACGAAGATCGCCCGCTGGGTGCAGTCGGTCAACATCCCGTACACGATGGTCCACTTCAAGGCGCTCAACGCGCGCATCTCGGTGCTCTTCACGATCCCGCTCGGCTTCGCGACCGGCATCCTCGCTGCGACGATCGCGGTCGGCGGCTTCATCGGCGTCCCCTCGATGATGTACGTGCTCGGCGCCCCGGGCCTGATGGCCTCGGCCACCGAACTGGTCATCGCCTTCGTGATGGGCGTCGGCGGCACCTTCAAGTACGCGCTGCACGGGATGGTCGACATCCGGCTCGCGATGATCATCCTCGCCGGCTCGCTCTTCGGCATCCAGCTCGGCGCGATCGGCACGACCTACGTGCGCCCCTACATGATCAAGCTCGTGATGGGCGTGATCATGGTCACGGTGCTCTTCAGCCGCCTGCTGATGCTGCCGGTCTACATGTCGCAGCTACACCTGATCGGCGACATGAGCCCCGCGACGAGCAAGCTGCTCTCGAACACGAGCTTTGCGATCATGATGTTCGCGCTCGGGCTCGGCGCCTTCATCGTGCTCAAGGCGATGTGGGCGGGCAAGCGTGAGGAGCGGCTGCGCGAGAGCGCCGGCGCTCTGGCGACCAGCAAAGTCTAGCGCAATCCTCCTTCGGCCCCCCCGGCGCCTGCAAAGCCCGGGGGGATTTGCTTTATTGCCGCGGTGCCGCATATCTTTTACCGACGCCCTCGGCCCCGGCAGGGGCATCGAGCTCGCGGCGACCGAACAAGCGGCCGGCTTCCAAGGAGGATGTCATGGGCAAATACCGAAAGATCCTGGTTTCGCTCGACGGCTCGGAGTCGGGCCGGAACGCGCTGGTCCAGTCCTTCGCGCTGGCCCGCGACGAGAAGTGCTGGCTGACCGCGGCGACGGTAGTGCCCGGGGTCGAGGGCGACCTCGAACTGGTCGGCCTCGGCGACGTGCGCGCTGCGCTGCGCAAACCCGGCGAAGCGATTCTTTCCCAGGCGCGTGAGCTCGCCGAAACCGAGCGCGTACCGCTGAAAACGGTGCTCGCCGAGGGGGAGGCCTGGGAGCGGCTCGTACATCTGGCGGATGACCAGCGTTGCGACCTGATCGTGATGGGTCGCCGCGGCTTGCGCCGGCTGGAGCGGGTGATGATGGGCAGCGTCACGGCGCGGGTCATCGGTCACACCGCCAGCGACGTGCTCGTTGTCCCCCAGGGGACGGCGCTCTCGTTCAAGCGCATCCTGGTCGCCACCGACGGATCGCCGACGAGCGCCGCGGGCGCGGATCACGCGGTCAACGTCGCCGCGTCCTATGGCGGCGAACTCGTCGCCCTCTCGGTGGTCGACCTCCCGGACGATGCCTTCGCCGAGGCGCCGAAAGTCGCCGAGCAACTCCTCGAAAAGGCGCAGGGGTACGTCGCCGCGGTCAAGGCCAGGGCCGACGCCGCCGGGGTACCGTGCACGGTCGCCACGCTCGAGGGACCGGTCCATGACGTGGTGACCAGGATCGCCCGCGAGCGACAGGCCGGCTTGATCGTCACCGGCTCGCACGGCCGCACCGGCCTGCGCCGCCTGCTGGTGGGCAGCGTCGCCGAGAAGGTGATCGGCTACGCGCCATGCCCGGTCCTGGTCGTCAAGGGAGAGTAAGCTACAATACGGGGCATCATGCGCATCTGTGCGGACGAGCGACAACGAAGTTCGCTCCTGCGGAGATTGCGCGCCCCGCTGGCCGTTTCGCTTCTTCTCGCCGCGACGGTCGTCGCGCTGTTCTGGCCGCTCGGCGCCAGCGAGTTCATCGATTTCGACGACAACGTCTACGTGACCGATAACGCCCTCGTCCGCTCCGGCGTGAGTTTCGCGGGGTTGCGCCGGGCGTTCCTGTCGACCGACGCCAGCAACTGGCACCCGGCGACCTGGCTCTCGCACATGCTCGACGTGGAGCTCTTCGGGCTGGACGCCGGCGCGCACCACCTGGTCAACGTCACGCTCCACGCCGGCAGCGCCGTACTGCTCTTCCTCGTCCTGCGCGGGATGACCGGCACCCTCTGGCGCAGCGCCGTGGTGGCGGCCTTGTTCGCCGTTCACCCGCTCCATGTGGAGTCGATCGCCTGGGTGTCGGAGCGCAAGGACGTCCTCTGCGCCCTCTTCTGGCTGGCCGCGATGGCGGCCTATCTCCGCTACGTCCACCACCCGGGCCGGAGAACGTATTTCGCGGTCGCCGGGTTGTTCACGCTGGGGCTGATGGCCAAGCCGATGGCCGTGACGCTGCCGGCGGCGCTGCTCCTTCTTGATTACTGGCCTCTCGGGCGTTTCAGATCCGTCGGCCCGCGCCCGGCGCGCGTGCTCGCGGAGAAGATCCCGTTGTTCATACTTGCTGCCCTGTCGAGCGCCGTCACGCTGTATGCCCAACAGCGAGGTGGCGTGGTCCAGACGCTGCGCCTGCTCCCCTTTCCCGACCGGCTCCAGAACGCCGTGGTCTCCTGCGGCGTCTATCTCGGCGCTGCGCTCTGGCCGGCCAAACTCGCCATTTTCTATCCGCTCCCCAGCCACGGTTACCCGGGGTGGCAGGTGGCGACTGCCGCTGCGGTACTGACGCTGCTCCTGATCCTCGCGGTGCGCGCGGCACGGGCGTTCCCTGCCGGTTTCGTCGGTGGGTGCTGGTTCCTGGGCCTGCTCGTGCCGGCGATCGGCCTGGTGCAGGTCGGCGAGCAAGTCCGGGCCGACCGCTATACCTATCTGCCGCTCGTCGGCCTCTTCATCGCGGCCGTGTGGGGGGCGAATGCTCTCTTGCCGCGTCGTGGCGCGCTGAAGGCACTGGCCACACTGCTCGTGCTGGCCGCTGTTGCAGCGGCATGCAGCATGCAAGTGGGCTTCTGGCGCGACAGCACCACCCTCTTCACTCACGCGCGGGCCGTCGCCCCGGAGAGCGCCGCCGTCGAGAACAATCTCGGCCTGGCGCTCTCGAAACGCGGCGAGGTCGCCGAGGCCGCGTTTCATTTCCAGCAGGCGCTCCGGATCAAGCCCGACCTGGCAGCGGCCCACTTCAATCTCGGCCTGCTTCTCCTGCGCTCCGAGAGGCGCGCCGAGGCCGAGACGCTGTTCCGACGGGCTGTCGAGCTCGACCCGCACAGCGCCGAGGTGCGCAACAGCCTCGGACACCTGCTGGAGAGCCAGGGCCGCCACGAGGAGGCGATCGTGCAGCTCATGAGGGCCGTTCAGATCCGGCCTGACGACGCGGACGCGAACAACAACCTGGGCGTGGCTCTTGCGCGGACGGGCCGGATGGCGGAAGCACGCGACTATTTCTCACGGGCGGCGCGACTCGCCCCCGCTGACCAGGAAGTCCGGGAGAATCTCGACCGCGCCCGGGAACAGAACGGGGCGGCACCTTGACCGTCCCGCGGGCCGCAATCAATCCTCCGGGATGACCAGCGGCACCTTCTGCAACCGTTTGTAATAGAAGTTCTGGCCGTAGAGGACCGCGACCGGGTTGTGGCCGGTCACGCGGTCCTTACAGACCAGGGTGGTCACCGGCGCCTTCGAGTGCTTCGTGAAGAGCATGTCGTGCCCGACGCAGAGGCCGACGATGATGTTCACGTCGGTCCCGGCGCGGTTGCACAGCTCGGCCTGCGCGATCGGGTTGCAGGCCGGCTCGAAGGTGCCGGGGCGGATCTTCTCCTTCTCGGCGAGCCCGAGGCGCAGCTTGTCGATGCTGCCGGTCTTGCAGCAGACCGAGAGCGGCTCCAGCCCCTGCGCCGTGAGGATCTTCATCAGCTCGTCGGTCTCGGCGAGCATCCCGATACAGGTCGCGATGCCGACCGTGCGCCAGCCCATGATCTTCGCCAGCGCCACGGTGTCCTCGACGCGCGTCCAGCGGGCGGTCACGGTGCCGGTTCCCGGCGTCTTCTCGTAGCAGAGTCCCTCGACCTTCGCGGCGGCCTGCGCCAGGCGCGCGTCCTCGCCGTCGCCGACGTACGCGTTGAACGCCCCCTCGATCATCTCCGCGTTGGCGTTCACGGGACAGCGCGGCGGCCGGGGCGGCGCGGTCCTGGGATCGCCGCTCCAGCAGTTGGTCGTCCCGGTCTTCTGCCAGGTGGCGCTGCATTTGCTGCACGCGGGGGCGGGTGGGTCGCTGCGCTTTGTCATGGGTGAATCATAGCTTTAAATCCCCGAACATTCACTCGGGGAGGTCTCCCGGGAGGCGCAGGTCAGCACGCGGCTGGCAGAAAGTCACGGATCTGACCAGCTGCCGGAGCATCCTCGAGGGGCAGGCAGATCAAAAAGGTCCAGGTGCAAGGCGCGCGAGTCCCGAGGAGTGAGGCGTACTCCGGTACGCCGCAGCGACGAAGGACGAAGCGCAACGCAGCAGATGGGCCTTTTTCAGCGGCCTGCCAGGTGCTCCCGCACGAACTCGTCGCGGTACCAGTCCGTGACCGAGTCGTTGAACATCGCCATGTCCAGCTGCTTGGTGTAGGCCGTGAGCTTGCCCATCGCCTCGAGCGTGCGCTCCAGATCCTCGCGCCGGTACTTGGCGGCCACCGCGCGCACGACGTCGTCGGCGACCTGCACGCGAAAGTCCATCTTCGCGAGGATCTCGCTGATCAGCCGCACGCGGCGCAGCCGCCGGTCGCGCACCGCGCCCCCCCCCTTGAAGAAGAAGCGCACGTAGTTGTCGTTGAGCTGGTCGCCGACCCAGGCCTCGACCTGCGAGAAGTGGTAGCCGAGGCGGATCGAGAAGTTCATGTAGTTGCCGCCGATCAGCGCGAGGCTCTTCTCGGCCGTGCCGCGCAGCTCGGCCTCGGGGATGGTCGCCGTGTGCGCCATCATGCCGAGCAGCCCGCCGGCGTCGGTCGCGCGCGGCTCCGGCCAGCTCATCGCCTTCATCCCCCGGAGGAAGGCGACGTACGGCACCGAGAGGACCGCCTCGGGGGCGACCTTCTTCTCGTGCACCGCCAGACCGCCGCCCAGGTCGACGAGATGGATCGCCACCGGGATGCCCGCGCGCAGGGCGACCGCCTCCTCGCCGCCATCGCCGCGCCCCTCGGCCAGGTCGAACATCTCGGCCATCGCCTTCTCGTGGGAGAAGCGGGTGATGTCGTGGAAGGTCCGGCAGGATGCGGGGCGAAACTCCTCCGCAGCCGGGTTCACCAGGTTCAACGGCGTCACGTGCTCGAGGGCCCGCCCCAGCGCCTGCAACAGCGGCGTCCCCTCGAGCACCTCGCGGCGGCGCGCCGCGTGCTGCAGCAGCTCCTCGACGCGCCCTTCGTAGACGTTCCCGTGGAAAGCGTCCACGGTGACCTCCATCCCGTTGGTGAGCACTGCGGTGGCGCTGCCGGTGTCCAACAGCGCCGGAATCCGGTACTCCCGCGCCAGCGAGGCCAGGTGCCCGGCGGTCGAGCCGACGTCGGTGACGAGCGCCGCAGCGCGGGCGAGCGCGGCGGCAAGCCCGGTCCCAGTGGTGCGCGCGACGAGGACCGCGCCGTCGGGGAACGCTGCGGCTTCCTCGTCGGTGCGCACGACGACGACAGGCCCCGCGCCCACCCCCTTGCAGGCGACGACGCCCCGGTCGATCAGGATACGCCGGCCCGCGACCCGGCGCGGCATCGCCGCGGGCGCCGCAGCGTCCACGAGTTGCAACGGGCGCGACTGCAGGATCCAGAGGCGCCCCGTCCCGTCGAGCGCCCACTCGACATCCTGCGGGCCGCCGAAACGGGTTTCGAGTGCTGCCCCATAGCGGCCCAGTTCAGCGGCCTGGTCGTCGGTCAGGCAGGGCGCAGCACGGTCCTGCGCGCTCACGTCTTCACGGTGAATGCCGCCGCCGGCATCGACGACCTCGCGCGTGGGCTTCTCCGCGACTCGCCGCTCGACGATCGCGCCGGATGCGCGGTCGACGGCGAAGTTGTCAGCGGGGGCCGCGCCATCCACAACACCGGTGCCGAGCCCCCAGACGCCGTTGATCACCATGACCTCGCGCCCCGGTTCGAGCGGGTCGCGGGTGTACAACACCCCGCCGGCGCGCGCCGCGACCATCCGCATCACGCCCACCGCCATGGCCATCTCCTCCTCCGCAAACCCCTTGGTGCGGTAGTAGAAGATCGCCCGCGGGGTGAAGAGGCTCCCCACGACTTCCTTGTAGCGGCGCTCGACGTCGCCCGCAGGAACGTTGAGACAGCTCGAATACTGCCCGGCGAAGCTGAACTCACCGTCCTCCCAGACGGCGCTGCTGCGGACCGCCAACCCGGCGCCGGGGGCTTCGGCGGCGAGGTGCGCGACGGCGTCCCTGATCGACGCCGCCAACTCCGGAGGCAGCTCGGCGGCCGCGATCAGGCCGCAAATCTCCGCGCTCGCCTGCTCAATTTCCGCCAGGTCCTCGATCCGTACCGTCGCCAGTCGCTCGCGCACCTGCAGCAGCAGGCCGCTGTGGGTCATGAAGCGCGCGAACGCCGCCGCCGTGACCACGAACCCCTCGGGCACCGGCAGTGCGAGGTCGGCGGCGAGCCCGCCGAGGTGCGCCATCTTGCCGCCGGCCAGCTGTGCCGTCTCCGCGGTGATCTGCGCGAGCCGCAACACGAACGGCCCGGCCAGGTCGATGCGCGGCCCCCGCAGCGCCGAGCTGATCCGCGCATCAATGGCGGCGTGCGCCTCGAGCAGCCCGGGGTAGCGCCCGTCGGCGAGCGATTGGAGGCTCTCGACCATGCGACGCACAGCCCCCGAGAGGTCCCCGAACGTCTTCGCGAGGTACGCGCGGTCGAAGAGGTATTCGCCGGTTCGTTTCTCCTCGAGGTCGGCCATCGCCGCAAGCACGGCGTTGTTCTCCTCGAGCAGGCGCTGGAACGCCTCGAGCTTCCCCTGGAACCAGGCCGGGGCCGCGTCCTGCGCGCCGTCCGCACCCTTGCGCCGGAAGAGGTCGGTAAACTTTTTCATTGGCCGGATTATAGTTCTTGTTCATGGTTCTTAGTAGCCCGCGGCTCCCGTTGAGATTGCGGGCTCCTGTCGCTGCGGACCTCCATCTTCCACGCTTCGATGCGGCAGTGAAGATCTCCCTTTAACCCACTCGACGACATGCTAATGAGTCACACCTCCTCATGGAAACATCATGATGAAATCGACTTTCCCGTTTCTGCAACCTATTGACATAATGAATTGCAATATGAGTTCATAAGGTTATAATGAAAAAAGCGTTGCAATTGGTAACGGCCCTGATTTATCCTTATCGAGTCGATAAGGAGCGCTTGGGAGAGATGGCGACATGACGGAAGCGGCAGCGACGAGGACTCAGATCGACCGGGAAAACCCCCAGAAACTCTACCTCCAGCTCCACAGCATCCTCAAGGGGAAGATGGAGCGCGGGGAGTGGGGTGTCGACGCCCAGATCCCGACCGAGGAGGAGCTCTGCCGCCTCTTCGACGTCAGCAAGGCCACCGTCCGCATCGCCGTCGCCGAATTGGTCCGCGAGGGGTACCTGCGCCGCCAGCAGGGGAAGGGGACGTTCGTCTGCAAGCGGGTCATCCCCGAAGGGCTCTCGATGCTCACCAGCTTCAAGGAGATCATGCTCGAGGCTGGCGTCGTCTTCGAGACCCAGGTGCTCGCGCAGACCGTCATGATGCTCACCGACGAACTCGAGCTCAAGCTCGACGTCCCCGAGAACAAGCACATCATCTACCTCAAGCGGGTGCGCCTAGTCGCCGGCGAGCCGGTGCTGCTCCAGGAGTCCTATCTGCCGCACGCCGTCTGCCCGGCGCTGCTCGCCGAGGAGCTCGAGCGGCAGTCGATCCTCGAGCTGCTCGAAGAGCGCTGTGGCGTCCGCGTCACCCGCGTGCGTGACTACATCGAGGTGGTCGCACTCGGCGAAGAGGAGGCGACGATCCTCGGCCTGTCCGCGGGGTCCCCGGCACTGCTGCTGGAGCAGTACTTCTTCGCCGGCGATGCGCAGGTCATGTACACTCGATCGCTCAAGCGGCCGGAGCGTTTCCGGTTTGTCATCGAGCTCGAACGCACCTAATCAGCGACACCCGGGGAGGAGACAGGCGATGGCAGGCGTGAGGTCGGTTCGCGAGATCATGGTGGACGTTTTCGAGTACCCCCACATCCCGTACTGGTTCACGCTGCGTCAGGCGGCGGGGATCGTCCGCAACACCCTGCTCGGCGGGGAAAAGCCGGTGCACCCGCTCGTGGTGCTGGTTTTCGACGAGAAGTACAACCTGGTCGGCATGGCCAACCTGCGCGAGATCATGAAGGGCCTCGAGCCGCTCTGGGGCGCGACGGGCGACCCGGCAGCTGCCGCCGCAGCCGGGGGGAAGCCGGCTTCGGAGTCCCCGGTCGCCACCATCATGCGCCCCACCACGGCTTTCGTCGAGCCGGAGGCGAGCGTCGCGGATGCGGCGCGGATCATCCTCGAGCACGGCCTGGAGTTGGTCCCGGTGCTCGAGGACCGCAAGAAACTCATCGGCGTGGTGCGTTGGCAGGAGGTCTTTCAGGAGTGTTCGCGTACGGCCCTGGGGGGCTAGTGCGAAGGGCAGGGGTAGGGGTGAGCGGGGTGAACCGGTGAGCATCCACCAGCGCTTCTTCGCCGGCTTCGTGCTCGCGCTGGCCGGCGGCGCGCTCGTCGGGGTGCTCGCGACCGCGGAGCTCGGCGACGCCGGGGTGCCCGCCGCCGCCGGCGTCCTCGGCGTACTGCTGGCCGCCGGGATCGGCGCCGCGCACCACCTCGCCGGCCGCATCAGCGCGCCGCTGCGCGAGCTCGAGGAGTCGATGCATCGCGTCGCGGAGGGGGACTTCATGGCCGCCGCTCCGGCGCCGACCCGCGACGCCGAGATCGCCTCGCTGACCAGCTCGTTCACGCAGATGCGCGACCGCCTCAAGGACACCATGATCTCGCTGGAGCTGGCCGTCGAGAACCTGCACGACAAGCAGGAGCAGCTCGTCGAGGTCGAGAAGCTCGCCTCCCTCGGCCGCGTGGCGGCCGGCGTCGCGCACGAGATCAACAACCCGCTGGCGGTCATCAACGAGAAGGCCGGGCTGCTGCAGGACTTCCTCGGGGTCTCCGGCGAGTTCAAGCACCGCGAGCGCTTCGGCGCGCTGCTCGAGGGGATCACCGACAGCGTCAAGCGCTGCCGCGCCATCACGCACCGCCTGCTCGGCTTCGCGCGGCGGATGGAAGTCACGGTCGAGCCGGTCGAGCTCAACGAGGAGGTGCGCCGGGTGCGCGAGTACCTCGAGAGCGACCGCGCCGCCAAGGGGGTGCGTCTCGAACTCGTGCTCGCCGACGGGCTGCCCACGGCGCACACCGACCGCATCGAGTTCGAGCAGGTCCTGGTCAACATCGTCAAGAACGGGATCGACGCCGTGCCCGCGGGCGGCGAGATCACCGTCGCGACGCGCGCCAAGAACCAGCGCTGGCTCCAGATCGCGATCACCGACAACGGCCCCGGGATTCCGCCGGAGCAGATCAAGCGCCTCTTCGAGCCGTTCTTCACGACCAAGGAGAAGGGGAAGGGGACCGGTCTGGGCCTCTTCGTGTCGCGCGGCATCATGAAAAAGCTCGGCGGCAGGATTCTCGTCGAGAGCGCGCCCGGGCGGGGGACGACCTTCACGCTGGAACTGCCGGTGCGCTACGTTGCCCAGGAGATCGCCGGTGCCTAAAGCGCGGGTGCTGCTGGTTGACGACGAGCGGGAGTTCGCCGCGACACTCACCGAGCGGCTGGGCCTGCGCGGTTACGAGGCCAGCGCCGCCTTCTCCGCCGAGGAGGCGATCGCCGCGGTCGCCGCGTCGGCACCCGACGTCGTTCTGCTCGATCTGAACCTGCCCGGCGTGCGCGGCGTCGAGCTGCTGATGTCCCTGCGGCAGCTGCTCCCGCGCGGCGAGATCATCCTGCTCTCCGGGCATCTCGACCTGGCCGAGAAGATCGAGGGCGTGCGGATCGACGCGTTCGGGCTGCTGCTCAAGCCGGTCGACATGACGGAGCTCACCGCCAAGATCGACGCCGCATACCAGAAGCGGAGGACCGATGCACCCCGTTGACGACGCCGCCGTCGAGCGGGCGCTGCGCACGTTCGCCGCGGCGATGCTCGGCCTGGCGGCCCACGAGCTGAACAACCGCCTCGCCGTCATGCGCGAGACGATCGGCTTGATGGAGGATCTCGCGCGCGCCGGCAAAGCCGGCGTCGCGGGCACGGCGCGTGCCCACGCCTCGCTGGACGACCAGGTCGGCCGCGCGCTGAACGTCGTGCGTACCGTCTCGGGGCTCGGTGGCGCCCTGGGCGCCTGCGGCGGCGGGTTCGACGCCGGCGCCGCGCTCGGCGATCTCGCCGGCCTTGCCGAGCGCTGGGCGCGTCAGAACTCGCTGCGGCTGGAGCGCGAGATCGCCAGCGATCTGCCGCGCGCGGCGGGCGACCCCGCACTCTTCCTGTGTCTCGTGCACCGCCTGCTCCTCGGGTGTAC
>Ga0334722_10007134_pt1 | contig 10894 bp, 5 predicted proteins | sample C3_bottom_MG_FD_207210 | JGI IMG/M metagenome (GOLD analysis project Ga0334722, IMG submission 207210) | Sediment microbial communities from Yellowstone Lake, YNP, Wyoming, USA - C3_bottom | ecosystem: Environmental > Aquatic > Freshwater > Lake > Sediment | place: USA: Wyoming | collected...
GTGGTCGTACTGGCCGCCAGCGCCGCCGCGGCCGCCGGCACCTATCTGTGGGGCACCTACCAGGGCTTCCAGGTCATCAAGGTCATCGTGGACGGCAAGTACGTGGACATGCCGGACGTACCGGCGTTCATGTTCAACGGCCGGACTGTGGTGCCGCTGCGGTTCGTGAGTGAGGCTTTGAAGGCCCAGGTCAAGTGGGACGGTACCACGCAGACCGTGACCATCACCTCGCCCGAACCCGGCGCTCCGCCGTCCGCTACCCTGAACATCCCGCCCATTCCCACCGACCCGTCACAGGGTACCGCCGGTACGGCCTGGTCGGTGCTGTGGGGTGAAACCGCCGGTGACACCATCGGCAACGTGCAGATGAACGCTGTCCTGGCCGTGCTGGGCCAGCCGGACGCCGCGGCGCAGGCGGCCGGCGTCTCCGGCGTGATCGGGCTGCGGATCAACCTGAAAAACCTCGGTCCTGGCACTCAGACCGTGGACCTGAGCCGGGCGGCCGTTTGGCTGGACGACAACGAATTCGAGATGGTCTACCCGGGCTCGATCGGAAAGCAGCCGGTGGAGATCGACTCGCACTTGAGCAAACAGGTCACGCTGGTCTTCTTCCTTAGAAACACCACGATCGACAACATCCGGTTCTTCGATGTGCACGTACCCGGCCCGGTGGGCCAGAACAAGATCTTCCATTTCACAGTGAGCCAGCCACAATAGGGCGGGGTAATCTTCCTAGTCCGGGCGGGGTAATGTCCAGATCCGGCAGGTTGTCGCGCGCCCGGTGGCGAAGTCCCGGTGCGCTCTAGGCGAGGCTGAGACCGGTCCCCACGAGGGCGCGGGAGGTGTTTGGGTAGATGTACAGAGACGGCAAAGACCCCGGGAGTCACAAGAGGAAGCCCCGGTGGCAGAGGGTTACGGCGGCAGTGATCATCGCCGCCGTGATCTTTTCCGCCGCCTTGGGGGCGTGGGGGAGCATGTCCACGCAGGCTGCCAGTACTACGATCACCGTCGGCCAGCCGGTGGACACCAGCCTGCTCGTTCAGGTACTCGGGCTGGTGCAATCGATGTATGTCGATAAAATCGACACCAAGACGCTTATGGAAGGCGCCTTGAAAGGCCTGGTCCAGGCCACGGGCGATCCCCATTCCGAGTTCTTGCTGCCCAACGAACTGCAGGACCTCACAAGCTCCCTGGAGGGGAGCTTTGGCGGCATCGGCATCGTGATCGAGATGCGCGACGGGTACGTAACCGTAGTCTCACCCTTCCGCGGCACACCGGCTGAGAAGGCCGGCCTGAAGCCCGGTGACCGTATCCTCAAGGTGGACGGTCAGGAAGTGAAGGACCTGTCTGGGGCGTCGAAAGCCATCCGCGGCCAGCCCGGTACCAAGGTGACGCTCACCATCAGCCGCCCGGGCGTCGACCGGCCCTTCGACGTTACCGTCACGCGCGACACGATCAACGTGAACCCGGTGGAGACGGATTACCTTGACAACGGCCAGATCGGCGTGCTGCGGCTGAGCAGTTTCAACGAAAACGCGGCGATCATGGTGGACGCCGCCCTCCGCGAGTTCAAGGCGAAGGGCGTGAAAGGAATCGTTCTGGACCTGCGCAACGATCCGGGCGGGCTTCTGGACCAGGCTATTGCCGTGGCGGGCCGTTTCATGCACGTGCCCGCGGTGGTGATGCGTATGGTGGGCCGCGACGGCGCCACCGTCACATACAGTTCCGACCAGCAGGGTAACAAGCTCCCCCTGGTGGTGCTGGTAAACGAGGGTACGGCCAGCGCGGCCGAGATCGTCACGGCAGCCATTCACGCCTACGGCTGGGGCACCGTGGTGGGCACAAAGACGTACGGCAAGGGCACGGTACAGAGCATCATGGACCTGCCGGGCGGCTACGGGCTCCGAATCACCATCGCGCGTTACGTGGATCCGCACGGCCGGCAGATCGACGGTGTCGGCATCACGCCGGACGTCGTAGTGCCGGACCCCACGCCGCCCGATTCCACGCTGCACTACCTGGACGGCCACCGGCTGGTGGGCCGCGGCCTCGTGGGGCTGGACGTGCTGGAACTGCAGCAGGTGCTCAACACGCTGGGTTTTGACATCGGCACGCCCAACGGTGTGTTTGGACCCAGGACTGAAGCGGCGGTGCGGGCCTGGCAGAAGGCCGCCGGCCGGCCGGTGACCGGCAGAGTCACGAAAGACGACGCCACGGCCCTGCAGGCGGCGTACGCGCAGGCATTGGCGAAAAAGACGCCGGCCGATCCGCAGATGGACGCGGCCGTCAAAATACTGAAGGGCAAGATCGGCGGGCATTAAGCACAAAAGGCGGCCCCGCCGGGACACCCGCCCCGCGGGGCCGCGGTGATTACGTATGTCCTGGTAGCGGCGTGCTACCGACCGCGCCAGCGGGGCCGCCGCACCGTCTCGCCGGTAGTCTTAGCCGCCTGCGGGTGCGCCCGGCGGTAGCGCGTCCACCACCAGCCGGCGGCCGCCGCTGCGACCAGCAGGACTGCACCGAGGCCAATCCCTTTCCACGGGATTGGCCTTAGTTGTATGAACGTGAGCGCGGCCCCGGTGGCCCCGGTAATGGGCCGCCCGGCCGCATCGACCAGGCTGACCGCCAGCCGGTGTGTCCCAGGCTGCATGAGCGGGAGCTCGAAGGTGTCGTACCACATCGGGAACGGCTTTTGGTCGTCGATCTGCAGCATGAAATAGCCCGTGCCCGGGGTGGGCGTGGTGCCGGGCGGCACAAGTTTGAAGTTCTCCGTAGCCAGTTTCACCATGATGCGACCGCGGCTTTTCACGTCATTGGCCGGTGAGGTCACACTGACCGCGGGGGCCGGTACGGGGCCCACGACGTTGAAAGTGATGCTCTTGACGATGGGCACAGAATACGACTGCCCGTTATTCTGCACCAGTTCCACCGTCAGCCGGTGCTGGCCGTGGTCCAGGTTGGGGAACGTGTAGGTTTCCTGCCATATTTCGATAGGCTTCTGGTTATCGAGCGTAACCTTGAGGTGGCACTGGCCAGAGACGTTGGTCCTGGACGGCGGGGTGAGCACGAACCCGTTGACCTTCACTTCCAGCACGACGTTCGGACCGGCCACGGTCTCCCCGTCCAGCGGGGACAGCACCTGCATGATGCCCGAGGACGTAATGGCTGTGCCTGACGACAAGACATCAGGCGATCCGGCGGCCAGGGCGGCGTGCGATCCGGGGTGGAAGAACATGAGACCCGTGACGAGCAAGGCCGCCGCGCACCAGGTCACGGGGGAACGCGGTCTTTTAAGGCGATCAAACATCTTCCACCACTCCATTCCGGCATGTCTCCGGCCGATAACTTACCCAGGCTATGCTACAGCACACGGCCAAACCCATTCAACGGAAACGCCCTTCCGCCCTTCCGGCGCCCGGCAGGCGTCACATGGGGGAGAAGGCAAGTTTGCTTTTGGACTAGGCCGGCGAGGGATGTGGAGATACCCCCAAAAACCATGGGGCGGCGGCGAAAAAATGGGTACCTGGTCCAACGAGCGATACTCCATCATCAAGGGAGGTGCGGCAGTGTCGAGGAAGTTCCGGATTACCCTGATAGCCCTTACCCTGGTTGCGGCCCTGGTGGCCTTCTCGGGCCTGGCTATGGCCGAAGGGCACGGTAAGGGCGGGGCGAAAGCGGAGTCGGAAGCCGAGTTTGAGTTCGAGGATATGCACGGCCACTGGGCCGAGCCCGCTGTCATGCAGATGTACCTGCAGGGCATCGTGAGCGGCGAAGATGCCATGCACTTCGGCCCAAACAAGCCCGTGACCCGGGCGGACGCGGCCATCATGATCGTCAAGATCACCGGGTGGCAGACAGACGCGGAGGACATGGACGAGCAAGAGGTGCAGGGTTTCCGCGGTAAGATGCACGACCTGGAAGAGGCTCCGGCGGCGGCCCGCGCTTACCTGGCCATGGCCAACCAGCTGCAGATCATCCAGGGCGACGGCAAGTTCGTGAATCCCAACAAGCCTCTCACACGTATGGAAGCGGCGGCCTTGCTCCTGCGGGCCCAGGGGTATACGCTTCAGGACGCACAGGCCTACGCCAACGCCCAGCTCACGTTCAAGGACGCCAAGGCTATCCCGGCTTGGGCGGTGCCGTGGGTGGCTATGGCCCTGGACAAGGGGCTCCTGCACGGCTATACGGACAACACCTTCCGGCCGAAGCAGCCGGTCACGCGGGCGGAGTTCGTGCAAATGCTGGCCAACAACCAGCTCCAGTTCCGGCACAGCATGAAGGCCAAGGAGGGCTTGTATGAGCGGACTGTGGTGGTCGGCACGGTAAAGGCCACCGGCAGTACGAGCATCACCGTGACCACGGGCAGCGGCGACCAGGAGATCCCGCTGGCCAGCCAGTACGCCGTCTTCTTCGGCAAGGCCACGGGCAGCCTGGCTGACCTGCAGGTGGGGGACGTGGTCCGCGTCATGCTCAACGCCGACGGGCAGGCGGTGGTCATCTACGTCCGCATGGAGGGTGAGGACGTTACCGGTACGGTGACGGCCATCACGGACACCAGCATCACCATCACGCCGAACGCGAAGAACGGCGACCAGGAGGAGGAGGACGAGGTCACTCTTCCTAATACTCCTGCGGGCGAGCCGGTTACATTCACCTTCGCGAGCAACGTTGCAGTGAAGATTGACGGCAAGGAGGCCACCGTGGCCGATATCAAGGTAGGCGACAAGGTGGAAGTCCAGGTCCTGCGCGGTGTTGCCTACGAGATCAAGGTCGAGTCCGAAGGCAACGACGAAAATGGCGAAAACGAGAACTCGGGCGAAGTGGATGGCGTGATCCAGACCATCACCGCCGACACAAACGGATTCTCCATCACCCTGGCGGGCCAGGACGGCCAGGCTGGGCCCACGTACGAGGTCTCAGCAGACGTGAAGGTGAAGGCTGGCGACACCGAGATTGCCTTTACCGATCTGAAGCCCGGCGACCGCGTGAAACTGGAACTCGAGCAGAACGTGGTGGTCAAGATCGAGGTGCTGGCGTCACCTTCTGGGTCATAAGGAAGGGAAGCACGACAGCATGACCAGCCTGCCCGGCACCGGTCAACCGGGGAGTCAGCCGGCCCCGGTGCCCGGGCGGGTTACTGGCAAATCGATTACAAGTTCTACCGGTGCCCAACCAAGACCAGCGAGCCGCAGGTGGAACCGGTAGTCCCCCTCATCAGAGGGCGCACCTGACACGGCGCCCTCTGACGCTTTCTTGGAAAGGGATTACCGTGGCAGCCGCCGTCCAGATTTCGCAAAATGCGGCACATCGCGTGGCAGGGATCCCGTAACCCGGGAAGAAACCAATGCTGCAGGTCATCGAACACTGATGGCAATTTGTCCACGCTTTTGCGTCAGGGAGTGCGTGAGCGTCTTGCATATGCGTAAGTTCATGGCCGCGGCGGCCATCGCCGCAGGTGTCATACTGGCCAGCATGGTCACCAGCGCGGCCACCCCGCAACCACAGCCACCTTTTTACGACGTGCAGGGTATGTGGGCGGAGCATGACGTTCTCCTGCTGGCGGCACGTAATGCCACCCATCCCGCCCCCAGTGGCGCCTTCTATCCGGATACGCCGGTCACCCGCGCCCAGGTGGTGGGGATGCTGGTGCGGGGTCTGGGCGAGGATGCCGATGCCGGCATCCTGGCCACGGTGCCGCCCGTTTTCAGCGACATCAGGGCCTCCTCTTACCGGGGACTGGTGGAGTCCGCCTGGGAGCTCGGGTGGGTATATGGTTACCCGGATCATACGTTTGCCCCGGACGCCCCTATCCGCCGCGACGAGCTGGCCGCTCTCCTTGTGCGCGTGCTGGGATGGGAGGAACAGGCGGATACCAGCAACGGGCGGGTATCCTTCCAGGATCGCAGCAGCATCCCGCCCTGGGCGCGCGGGTACGTGGAAGTGGCCACCCGGTACGGGATCGTCACCGGCTATGAGGACAACACGTTCCGCCCGGCTGGCTATACGACCAGGGCGGAAGCGGCTGCCCTGGTAGCACGCGTTTTGCGGGCGAAGGGCGCCGCTTACGACTTCGCTGGCGTGGTCACGAGCACCCCGGGGATAAAGCTTTCCGTGCGCATCGGGGACAGGGTCGCCAGTTTCTCGGTCCTGCCCGGGGCCACGGTCTTCCGTAACCTGCAACGCGCCGACCTCACCGACATCCGGCCCGGTGACGAGGCTTACGTGGTCCTGGACCGGAGCGGGGGGGTCGCGTTTATCGATGCCTTTTTCTGGGACGACATCGGGGCCGTGGTGAGCGTCGATACCGGCAACCGTTTTCTGCAGTACCTGCCGCGGTTTGGTGGCGGCGTCCGCCGGGTGGGGGTCGAGGCGAACGCCAGCATATTCCGCAACGGCCGGGCCGCCGGCCTTTGGTCGCTGCGGCCGGGCGACCGGCTGTACCTGGTGTTCACGGCTGCCACCGGGCAGGCCCGTATAGTGGATGCAGTGAAGCAGGACGTGCAGGGGACGGTGGCGAGCACGTCGGGACTGCGCCGGACCATCTCGATCCGTGGTTACGACGGTGTGGAACGGGCTTATACCGTTTCTCCCGCGGTGATCGCGTACATGGACGGCATATCCACGGCCTGGACCGGTCTGCCGCGGGGCACGCGGGTGATCGCGGCGCTGGAAAACGGCGAGATCGTATATATCGAGGGCGAGCAGTAGCATGGATAGACGCTGGGGGGCGAACGAGTCGCTGGCGGTGGATACGCGGGCTGGGGGTAGACGGGGCGTAAACAGGCGCGGTTGGCCGGGAGCGGGACCGGGCTTGTTGGTGGTCCTGGTGGCCGCGGCATTCCTTGTACCGGGTATACGGGCCATGGCTCTGTCGGCCACGCCCCCGGGGGTTTCGGCGGCACTACAGCAGGCGGTGGCAAAAGCCCAGTTGCAGGGGGAGTCGTCCCTGCCGGTGCTCCTGGCCGTGGAGCCAACGGCCACCAGCTATGTGGAAAACCGCGTGCGCCGCGAGGGCGGGCAGGTGCGTTTTGCCAGTGAGGACGCGGGCTTTCTGACTGTCGTAGTCCCGGTCGACCGGGCAGAAGAAATCGCCACCTGGCCAGGCGTGCTGGAGATCAGCCCAGACAGCGCGGCGGCGGCACAGTCGGCCGGTGCGGTCGCTCAGGCCCTGTCGTTAAGCGGGAGTGCGGCCCTCGATCTGATGGACACAAACCGGCAGGACATGCAGGTGCCGGCCTTCACGGCCGTGACGGGCGCGGACGGGACGGGCGTGACCATCGCCGTCGTCGACACGGGAGTCGACCCGTCGGTGGCGGATCTGGCCTTCACGACCGCTGGCGGCCGCAAGATCGTCGACTGGCAGGACTTCACCGGGGAAGGCGACGTGGATACGCGGTTTTCGGGTGCGGCCTACCGGCAGAGCCTTTATACGATATACGGTAACTACTACCTGGGCAGCATCAGGTCGCTGAGTGGGCGGTATCACTACGGGCTTTTCGACGAGTCGCGCCTGCCTTCAGGCGGCCCGCTGGGCGGCGACATCAACCGCAACAGCCGCACCAACGATACGTTCGGCGTGCTGGTTATCGACCAGAACACCCCCGGCGTGTACGATACGGTCTACATCGATACCAACAAGAACCACAATTTCGCCGACGAGATTCCCCTGCACGTCTACCGTAGCGAGCCAAGCGTGGCGTGGCTGGGGACAGATAACCCGGGTACTCCAGCCTACGACCGCGTGCCGGTGGTGGCCACGCGTGTCGCCGCAGACGGTACCAGCGTCAACATCGGGTTCGACGGGAACGGCCACGGCACGCACGTGGCCGGGGTGGCCGCCGCCAACGGGGGCGGCCGGACGGGCCTCATGGGGGTGGCTCCAGGTGCGAAAATCGTAGCTCTCAAGGCCCTGGGATCGGACGGTAACGGCACCTGGTCGGACATCGCCGAGGCCATGATCTATGCGGCCGAGCACGGTGCCGATGTTATCAGCCTTTCTGTGGCCACCCTGCAGGCGGGGGCGGACGTGGCCGCCCAGACGCAGCTCATCCGCGTACTGGCAGACCGGTATGGGGTGGTGGTGGTGGTGGCGGCCGGGAACAACGGCCCCGGCCTGGGCACGGTCCTGGCTCCGGGTGACGCCGATCACGCCCTCACGGTGGGCGCGTACCTTTCCCCGGCCATGTGGCGGAGGGCGTACGGCCTGAGCATCGGCCAGTCGTCGCTGTGGTATTTCAGCGCCGTGGGACCGCGTAAGGACGGTAGCCTGGCGCCGAACCTGGTCGGGCCTGGCGTCGCGGGATCCACTGTGCCCCGCTGGCTTGATCCCAGCGGTTACACGGTGTTCGACGGTACCAGCATGGCGACGCCGCATGTGGCCGGGGCGGCGGCCCTCCTGGAGTCCGCGGCCCGCGCCCGCGGCATAGGTGCCGGCTGGCGGTCGGTGGAACGAGCCCTGGAACTGGGTGCCGTGCCCATGACGGGTTACACGCCTGTTGAACAAGGTTATGGTGTGGTCAACGTGCGGCAGGCATGGACAGTGCTGGCCGGCGGGTCTCTGGGGCCGGAACTCGACGCTTCGGTGCCGTCCGCGTACGGACCGACCGGTGGGCTTTTCGCCCGTGATTACCTGCCAGGGTCGTTTCCGGTGCGCTTCGGCAGCGATTATTACCGCACCATGCATCTGAGTGTGAGCGGCGGGACGGACTGGGTGTCGGCGGAACGACCGCACCTGGACGTACCGCCGCGGTCGTCGCGGAGTGATCTCATCTATCTGAGCCCCCTCTCAAGGCCCGGGTTGTGGAGTACCTTCATCACGGCCAACGATCCCACCAGGCGCGGGGTGGAGGGGCGGCTTTTGCTCACCATTGCTGTGCCGTGGGACCTGTCCGGCGACAACTCGTACTGGCGGAGTCTATATGGGGAGGCGCCGCCCGGACGGTACGTGCGGTATTTCCTGCGCGTACCCGCAGGCACGGCTACCCTGGATCTCGGCCTGGTAATACCGAAGTCCGCGAGCGGGGGTTACCGGGGGCAGGCTTCCATGGAGGTCTTCGCTCCGGACGGGCGGCTCGAATACCTTTCGGGGGTGGCCGGAGCGGGAACGGCGCTGCCGGGCGTTGATCACACGGTGTACGACCCGCAGCCCGGCGTATGGGAAGTGGTGGTTTACAGTAGCGAGGAAGCCGCCCGGCTGGGCTTTTCCGACTCGCGCTGGGTGCTGAGTGCCCAGGCGGGAGGAGTGTTTGCGAGCACGGAACAGGTGCAGGTCATCTCCCCGGCGGACGACCAGCGGACGTGGGCCGTGGTGCCGCTCAGCCTGGTGAACCGCCTGGAATCGATGCGGGCGCAGCTGGTGGCGGTTGGGCTCGGTACAGGCGCCCCGCAGACCCGCATCGCGGGCGAGGTGGCGCCGGGAGAGGGTTTCACGCAACGCCTGCCTTACCTGGCGACCTCGAGTTTCCTGCGGGTGGCCGTGGCCGAACCTTCTGATCCGGACGCCAGCCTGAGCCTCAACTTGTACCGGGTCGAGAGCGACGGGCGGCTGCACTATGTGGCCAGCGCCCGCCAGGGCGGGCACACGCCGGCCGTCACCCTGGCACCGGCGCCCGCAGGACAGTACGTGGCGGCAGTGGACGGCTACGGCCTGATTGGCCCGGTGACGTTCACGCTCGATGTGGCGGCCCTGCCGGACCGCGGGCAGGTGCTGGCCCAGGACCAGGTCCAGGTGCGGCGTTGGGGCGAGCGCTGGCAGGCGTCGGCGGTGGTGCAGATTCCGGCCACGCCCGGCACGTACCGGGGGCTTATCCTGATCCACAATCTGGACGACGATTCTTATGTCCCCGTTGCGGACGTGCTGGCGCAGAAGGGCGGGCCGGAGATCACTGCCCAGGTGCCACCGGCCAGTGCAGGGCAATTCATCTTCTCTGCCCGCAGCGGGGCCGCGGCCCTCAGCGGTACGGCCAGCCTGAACGGCAGGGTCTTCTGGACGGAAGGGGGCCGGGCTTCGTTCCTGGCGAACCCGCCGGGGGCCGGGACCATGATCGATATACAAATGCAGGCCCCGGGCTATCTTCGCTTCCAGGGGCAATCCTACCTGGCGGCCAGCACGGGCGGTCCGGCGGGGGTTTTCCCGTGGCAGGGGCCGGGCGCCCCGACCAACGGGCCGGCTTACCAGGATCGCGAGGAAGAGTTTTTGCGGCGTAAGGTGCTCGACCAGATGGGCGGGCCGTAGGGCGCTGCGGCACCGGTACCGCGGCTTTCGCGGGCACACTCGCGGTTAGAATTCATAAATTGGTCACAGAATGAGAAGGAAACGGGGCGGCGATGTGGAATATGACCGCTCCGGTACAGACGTTCGTCACGAAGCCCACGTGGCCATCCAGCCGTGATTTTCGGCCAGCAGGAGGAACCCGATGCGTTTATTTCTTGATACGGCGAATGTTGCGGATATTCGTGAAGCCCTGTCCTGGGGTGTGATCAGCGGTGTCACGACCAATCCCACGCTGGTGGCCCGCGAGGGGCGAGATTTCCACGAGGTCATAAAGGAGATCGCCGCCCTGGTGCCCGGGCCTGTAAGCGCGGAGGTCATTGCCCAGGACGCCGGCGGCATGGTAGAAGAAGCCAAGGTCCTGGCCGGTCTGGCCCCCAACGTGGTGATCAAGGTGCCTGTCTCCCGCGAAGGGCTCAAGGCCACCAAGACGCTGGCCGAAATAGGGATCGCGGTGAACATGACGCTGTGCTTCTCCGTCCCGCAGGCGCTGCTGGCCGCCCGGGCGGGGGCGGCGTTCGTGAGCCCGTTCGTGGGGCGGCTGGACGACGTCGGGGAAGACGGCATGGCGGTGGTGCGGGACGCCGTGGAGATCATCACGCACTACGGCCTCGGGACGCAGGT
>Ga0334722_10007137_pt1 | contig 10890 bp, 10 predicted proteins | sample C3_bottom_MG_FD_207210 | JGI IMG/M metagenome (GOLD analysis project Ga0334722, IMG submission 207210) | Sediment microbial communities from Yellowstone Lake, YNP, Wyoming, USA - C3_bottom | ecosystem: Environmental > Aquatic > Freshwater > Lake > Sediment | place: USA: Wyoming | collected...
TTGTGAGTCGCTTTTCGTTATTAATACGCCCTTACATTTTTTCCCTGCATGTAATTAATAAAGGAGCGGTTAGCAACTTTGTTTCCGCCCGGGGTAGGATAATCGCCTGTGAAATACCAATCGCCTTTGTGATTAGGGCAAGAAGCGTGCAGCCCTTCAATGGATTGGTAAATGATTTGCACTTCAGCATTTGTGTTAGCCGGTGTGAGCAGCTGGGTAATCTTGTTTGAAATTTCCTGCGCGATGAAAGGTTTATAAATTTCTTTCACCACATTGCGGATTTCATTGAGCGGTTTTGCATTTTCTGCTATGGCTTTCTCTAAAACTTCGTCTAAAATATTTTCAGTGAATTTTTCCTTGTGAAGTGTAACTGCGGCTTTGAACGCAATTAAATCACCGAGGCGAGCCATATCTATTCCGTAGCAATCAGGAAAACGAATTTGCGGAGCAGAGGAAACAATCACAATTTTTTTCGGTCCGAGCCGGTCGAAGATTCTGATAATGCTTTGCCTGAGCGTTGTTCCGCGCACAATGGAATCATCCAGCACTACGAGGTTGTCCTCGCCTTTGCGTATTACTCCATAAGTAGTATCGTACACGTGAGCAACCATATCATCCCTGTGAGAATCGGCAGTAATGAAAGTGCGAAGCTTTGCGTCTTTGATGGCGATTTTTTCCTGACGTGCACGGAAGGAAACAATTTCATGCACTTCATCCATGATTTCAGCTAAAGGACGGTCTGACCCTTTTGAAGCAAAAAGTTTTCGAATCTCTGTTGTTTTCCATCCGTCTAAATAATTGGAAATGCCCTGCATGAGTCCGATGAACGCTACCTCCGCAGTATTGGGAATGAAAGAAAAAACTGTATTCCTCAAATCGCTTTCCACGGATTTTAAAACCTCAGGACACAATTCAACACCAAGATTTTTTCTTTCCTTATAAATGTCTGCATCGCTTCCTCGTGAAAAATAAATTCGCTCAAACGAACATGATTTTTTCTCTTTCGGTTCCAGTACTTCATGCTCTGCAATGTTTCCATTCTTTTTAATCACGAGAGCGTGTCCAGGTTTTATTTCCTTTATCTTTTCCAGAGGCACATTAAACGTTGTCTGTATTGCAGGCCGTTCCGAAGTCACTACCACAATTTCATCATCGTGATAGTAAAATGCCGGACGGATTCCGTTCGGATCGCGGAGTACAAATGCATCTCCATGTCCGATGAGCCCAGCCATAGCATATCCTCCGTCAAATTTTTTGGAAGCGTCTTTCAGAATTTTCGGAACATCCAGATTCTGAATAATAAGTGATGTGATTTCTTTATTGGTATGCCCGAGCTTATGAAATTGCTTGAATAATAATTGGTTTTCTTCATCCAGAAAATGCCCGATCTTTTCCATTACCGTAACTGTATCCGCTTTTTCCTTCGGATGCTGTCCCAGATCCACCAGTTGCGAAAAAAGCTCTTCGGTATTCGTGAGATTGAAATTTCCCGCGATAACGAGATTGCGAGTCATCCAGTTATTCTGCCGCAGGAAAGGATGAATATATTCAATGCTGTTTTGTCCGTAAGTGCTGTAGCGCAAATGGCCGAGAAACAATTCTCCTGTGAAAGCAATATTTTTTTTCAGCCAATCGGTGTCAGAAAGTTTTTCCGGTTTATTTTTCTCGAGTTCAACAAAACGGGAATTTATCTTGCCGAAAATTTCATCCAGTGCGTTGTGTGAAGTGGAGCGGTAGCGGGAAATATATTTTGTTCCTGGTTCAACATCTAATTTCAAATTCACAACGCCTGCGCCATCTTGCCCGCGGTTGCGCTGTTTCTCCATCAGCAAATAAAGTTTGGAAAGTCCGTAAAGCGCTGTGCCGTATTTTTCGTGGTAATACGAAAGTGGTTTGAGAAGTCGGAGAAGTGCGATACCGCACTCGTGCTTGATGGATTCGCTCATATCCTGCACGAAGATACAAATTATGATTTGATTACACAGATTTTTTTAATACAGATTACACCAATGAATACAAGAGCCGCCTATCTGTGTAATCCCTATTCAAATCGGTGTAATCATTTTCAAATCCCTTTAATTCTTTCAATTAGTTTTGAGAATCCGCTGAAGCGCGACATTCGCCACGCATTACGATTGATTTTTACTCCATAGGGTTCTGAATCGTCCTTTTTCAGCACATAGGTGAAAACAAAATCTCTGGAATCCGGAGAAAATTCTCCTGCAAAAGAAAAGCGTAAATCGTTGTAATGCAGTTCTCCGTTTTCCAAAGTGAAACAATAATATCCGTTGGAAAACCGAATCAGCTGCTGAACAGGATAGGTGTGAAGTATATCCTTCGCCAATGAATCATTTCTGGCAATAAAAGAAAACTGTACATCCTTGGTTTTGTCGAAGTGTGAGTAATATCCAACCTGGAATCCATTCGTGTCTTTGGCAACAACATTCCACAAAATATTATTCAGCGGAGTGGGTGTGGTTACGTAATCTGTAAAGTGAATGTTTTGTTTTCGCATTGAATCAGAAAAAAGTTTTCCGACATATAGTTTATTGAAAATAGCGAGGATTAAATAAATTGTGCTAATCCCTAAACCGAACTTCCCCCAGAATTTTCTTCTGTCGGATTCCCTTTTCAAAATCATCAAAACGATAAAAGCAATCAGTAAGGGAAGAGTATATAGTGGTTCAACTATGAAAAGAGCCGTGAACTGCAAGCGGTAATGACTGAACGGTTCAAAAACTCCCGTGCCATACACCGTGCATGAATCAAGTAGTGGATGAGAGAGGAGGCAAATGAAGAAAAAGAAAATCCAAGCCCACACCCCTCTCCTTCTCTCCCCAAAGGGGAGAGGGTAAATACGCGAGAACAGCCACCCAAGAAGTGGTGTAAAGATTATTACAAAGAGAAAAGAATGTGTAATTCCCCTATGAGCAAAGAGCGCATCTACAGGATGAAAAAGCGGGGTGAAGAAGATATCAATATCGGGAAGATTATTCGCCAGGGCTCCCCATAACATTGCCCTCTTCCCTATTTTTTTACCCAGCATTGCTTCGCCTATGCAGGCGCCAAGTACTATGTGCGTGAGTGTGTCCATGTTGAATCAGCAAAAATAATCTTTGTACTTTCGCGCAAGCTATGAAAAATAAAAACCTGCTTTTAATTTTTTTGCTTGCAGTTGCAGGATTTTCAATGTGGTATTTCTGGCACATTGTGATTTACATTATCATAGCGGGAATTCTCGCACTCATCGGACAGCCGATAGACAGATTTTATACCAAATATCTGAAGTTCGGAAAATTCAAACTCTCCCCAACAATCAGCGCAGGACTTGCTTTTCTGACTTTGTTTCTGATATTTTTTCTTCTAGCCATATTTTTTATTCCGCTTGTGCTGGAAGAAACAGCGCTGCTCACATCCCTTGACAGGAACACCATCATTGCTTCCATGCAAAGACCGATGGAAAACATGGACAGGATTTTGCGCAGCATGAACATTGATTATGATATCGCCAATCTTCAGTCCTATTTCCAGGAAAAACTTATTTCCCTTTTTACTGTTACGAATCTGACGCTTATCATCAACCATTTCATCGGTGCGCTTGGAAATTTTTTCATAGCTGTTTTTGCTATTTCATTTCTTACTTTTTTCTTTTTGCGGGATGAAGACCTTATCATCAGTACGCTGCTCTCGCTCGTTCCAAAAGAATATTCTGAAAAAACAAAAAGCGTCTGGACCGAATCAGAGCGAATGCTCAAAAGATATTTCATCGGAGTTCTTCTGGAAGTTCTTCTCGTCATTACGTTTCTTTTCATCGGACTCTGGATTTGCGGAATAAAACACGCGCTGCTTATAGCGCTGTTTGCAGGATTGATGAATGTGATTCCGTATGTGGGACCGCTCATCGGATGTGCGTTTGCACTGTTCATAGGACTCACCACAAACACCGATATGAGTTTGCTTTCTGTTGTAATTAAAATTCTAATTGTATTCCCGATAGTAAATCTTTCAGATGCTTTCCTCCTTCAGCCGATGATTTATTCCAGTTCCGTGAAAGCGCATCCGGTAGAAATTTTTCTGGTGATTCTTGCCGGTGCCGCTATTGGAGGAATTGGCGGAATGATTTTGGCGGTTCCTTCTTATACTATTCTTCGCGTCTTCGCAAAAGAATTCTTTTCAAAAAAAGCCAGAAGCTAATAGTGCCACAAGTCCTGTTCAAAGTCAAAAATTTTCTCTTTGATATTTTCTGATTCCATAAGCGCTTCAGTTCCTTGTCCTTGCGTGTAAGATGCGATGGAGCGCCCATATACATTTGATTCCTGATAAATGAAACTTGAAAAAATCCTCTTTTGAAATAATTCGTCATAGCTGAGTAGTTGAGAATCGTTATAAGGATTGTAAATGAGATTTTTTGCAAAATAATTTCTGCAATCGGGAAAATAAATCCAGAACAGGGGCTTGTAACCGAACCTTTCAGATTCCGCATCCCCGATTTCAATCACAGGTGCAATGCCGATAATCCGGACATCCATCACCGAGCGCTTCTTGTCGAAAAACCAAACCTCTGAAATAAAATATTGTGAGATGTCTTCCGGTTTAATCGTATCCGCCATTGTGATTTGATTTCCCGATGAGTCCAGCAGCGGATTTCCGACAGAATCTTTAACGTCAATGGTTTCTGTCATTGCCTTTTTAATTTCATCAGGTTTCATAGCTGAGCCAAATTCATTTGTGAAAATATCGTATTCAAAAATTTTTGATATTTTACCTGTGTAAATTCCGTTTTGTATTACGCGAAAAAGAGATTTTCTGTCGGGCAGGTCATCAATCGGATAATAAAGCGGAAGGTTGATTTTTTCACGAAGGTCAATGGTTCTCCAGATTTTTTTCGACCACATCACATCAGCTTCGCGCACATACGGATAAGGAATGGGCTGAGCAAAAGATTTTTTCTCCTTCACATTCAGAAAAGATGCAATCGTCAGCACGCTTATAATGATGCGCGTTCTCATTCAGAGATATGGTGTTCATTTTCATAATGGGGAGAGTAATTTTTTCTTTTGCCATCGTTTCAGTTAAAACGAAGACACAGAAATAAAATTGTATCAGAATTAAAATAGCAAAAGAAGGGATGACGGAAAAAGTATTTTCCGAAGCTTTTTAATAGGGGAATATTCCTTCCCAACAGGAATACAAGAGTTTTGCGCGAATATTATTTTTTCTACTTGCCTTTTGGGCTATGATGAGTAGGACCATCTGTGTAATATTTGATCCGCTCTCCTTTTTTATAAATTTTCCGGACGATTTTTAAATTTCCGCTGTCATAATATTCTTTTTTTACCTCAACAGGTCTTCGGAAAATGCAGCCGCAAAAAATCAGGCTGCCCGACAGAAAAAGTAATGCTAATCTTTTAACCATTTACGAATCAATACCTGTAATAATCCGGCTTGAATGGTCCTTCTTTTTTCACGCCAATATATTTTGCCTGCTCATCGGTAAGCGTATCCAGCTCCACCCCGATTTTCTTCAGGTGAAGGCGGGCAACTTTTTCATCGAGTTCTTTTGGAAGCGTGTAAACTTTATTTTCGTAGTTGGAAGAATTTTTCCAGAGTTCAATCTGAGCAAGCGTTTGATTCGTGAATGAATTCGACATAACAAAACTCGGATGGCCCATCGCGCAGCCGAGATTCACCAAACGCCCTTCAGCGAGAACAATAATATCTTTTCCATCCACCGTGTATTTATCCACCTGCGGCTTGATTTCAATTTTTGTCTTCCCGTAATTTTTATTCAGCCAAGCCATGTCAATCTCATTATCAAAGTGTCCGATGTTGCATACAACTGCGTTGTGCTTCATTGATTTGAAATGCCTTTCAGAAATAATATTATAATTTCCTGTACACGTTACAACAATGTCAGATTCTTTCACTGCGTCATCCATTTTTTTCACTTCGTATCCTTCCATCGCTGCCTGAAGCGCGCAGATAGGATCAATCTCTGTTACGATTACGCGAACCTTTGCTTCTTTCAATGATTCAGCAGAGCCCTTTCCTACATCACCAAAACCTGCAACCACCGCCACTTTTCCGGCAAGCATCAAATCGGTTGCCCTGCGGATTGCATCCACCAAACTTTCGCGGCAGCCGTATTTATTATCGAACTTGGATTTAGTTACAGAATCATTCACGTTGATCGCAGGAATAGGAAGTGTTCCTTTTTCCATGCGCTCGTACAAACGATGAACGCCTGTAGTAGTTTCTTCGGATAATCCTTTTACTCCTTTAATCAGCTCAGTATATTTATCAAAAACCATATTCGTCAAATCTCCTCCGTCATCTAAAATCATATTGAGAGGTTTTCTGTCTTCACCAAAAAATAAAGTTTGCTCAATGCACCAATCAAATTCTTCTGCGTTCATTCCTTTCCAGGCATACACAGGAATTCCAGCAGCGGCAATGGCAGCGGCAGCATGGTCCTGCGTTGAAAAAATATTGCAGGAAGACCAGGTAACTTCCGCGCCAAGTTCTTTTAATGTTTCAATCAGCACAGCCGTTTGAATGGTCATGTGCAGGCATCCAGCTATGCGCGCGCCTTTGAGCGGTTTTTGTTTTCCGTATTCTTCGCGGAGCGCCATCAGCCCGGGCATTTCTGCTTCGGCAAGTTGAATTTCTTTTCTCCCCCACTCTGCGAGGGAAATGTCTTTTACTTTATGTTGAATGAATTTTTCCACTTTGGTTTGTGTTGACATTGTATGAAAGATTTAGATTAATAAAAGCTAAAAAGGTAAATCATCATGTGCAGATTGTGAGGGAACATCTTCCGAAGAAGAGCCAGCGCCCGAATCAGTTTTCTTTGCTCCGCCCAAAAATTCTACTTCGCGCACATTTATTTTCAGGTTGCCAACCGCTTTTCCTTCCTTATTAATGTAGGCGTCCGCATCGGGAGAACCTTCCACATACAATTTTGTTCCTTTGGTGATGTACTGGGCGATAGTTGTAATCTCACGCCACATGGCGCAACGGACATACGAAGTGCGTTCTTGCTTTTGCCCGTTCTTGTCTTTGTAGCGCTCATTCACCGCTACATCAAAATTGATTACGCTTCTTCCGCCATCAAAACTGCGAACCTCCGCGTCTTTGGTTACGTTTCCGATGATTGAAATTTTTTTCATTGTGATTTATTTAGCCACTGATTTTCACGAATTGACACGAACTGCATTAGTGGGAATTTGTGTAATTAGTGGTTTGAATTTTAGGATGACAAAGATAAATAATCCATGAACAGCGCAAAAACTAATTTGCCGCAGATGAAGGTTTCTTTTCATCCAAAAGAATATGCCCCCAGTTTTCTCCCGATTTTATTCTGTATAATTGCATTTCGCTGATTCCGAACTGGCGCGCTATCATTTTCATTCTTGTTTTACGATTTGGGTCGGAAAGTTTTTTCTTGATAATTTTTACCTGCGCTATTGTTAATTTATGCCCGTCACTTCCTTTCATTTTTTCCAGGCGTTTTTTTCTTGCTTCTATAACAAATGGACTTTTTTTGGAATGTTCCACCATTTCACGCGCGGAAGCCCATTTCAAATTATCAATGTGATTGTTTTTCCTGTTATAATCAAGATGAATGACATACAATAATTCGTCCGAATCTTTCGGAAGAAAAGCTTCTGCAATAAGTTTATGAAAGAATAAATGTCCGTTCCGGATTTTTCCGTCCCTTGAGATCTTATAGCGGAAAATTTTATATTCTTCTACCGAACTTCCTTTTAAAATCCTCCCATCTTCAAACCTGTCAGTAAAACTCATCATCCGTCCCAAGTTTGAAACGGCATAACGAAATTTAAAAGTGTGGTCGGTTTTAATTTCTATCCACTCTTCACCCGGAAAAAATTGAATCATAAATAGTGCGGATGTTTTAACAAAATTGCTCAAACGCCATCTTTAAATTTTCTGCAATCATTTCAGCAGGGCGACCTTCAATGTGATGGCGCTCTATGAAGTGCACCAATTTTCCATCCTTGAAAAGCGCAATGGAAGGAGAAGAAGGCGGATACGGCAGAAAATGTTTTCTCGCCTGCGCGGTGGCTTCGGTATCAACGCCTGCGAAAACAGTAGTGAGTTTTTCGGGACGTTTTGCTCCGTGAATGGCAAGTTTCACTCCGGGGCGCGCTCCTCCTGCCGCACATCCGCAAACGGAATTTACCACTACCAGCACAGTTCCTTTTGAATTAATGGCTTGGTCAACCGCATCGGGGGTTGTCAGTTCTTCAAAACCTGCAGAAGTAAGTTCTGATTTCATGGGCTTGACAATTGCTTCGGGATACATAATAAAAAATTTAATGTTAAAAGTTTGATGCTTAAAGTTAGGAAAAAATCATCAGGTATTTCACGCATTAATATAATTTCGTTCTCAATGATTCTCAATTACATCTGGATTTTCTTTTTCATCATCGCGTTCATAGTCGGACTTATCAAACTTATTTTCTTTGGCGATACCGAAGTGTTCGGAAAAATTGTGGACGGAACTTTTTCATCCTCGAAAACCGCTTTTGAAGTTTCACTCGGTCTTACAGGCGCGCTTACGCTATGGATGGGTTTGATGAAAATCGGAGAGCAGGCAGGTGCAATAAATTTTCTATCACGAATCATTGGTCCGTTCTTCCGGAGATTATTTCCGGAAATTCCCAAAGACCATCCTGCTCTTGGACAGATCATTCTGAATTTTTCCGCCAACATGCTAGGGCTCGGAAATGCTGCCACTCCGCTTGGTTTGAAAGCCATGCAAAGCATGCAGGAATTGAATCCTGAAAAAGAAACGGCAAGCAATTCTCAAATAATGTTTTTGGTGCTGAACACTGCCGGCTTCACGCTGATTCCTGTAAGCATTATGGCGATACGCGCGCAGCAAAAAGCCATTGACCCTACGGATGTTTTTGTGCCGATATTGATTTGCTCCTATTGCGCTACATTGATCGGAGTTGTCGCAATTTCTCTCTGGCAAAAAATCCTTGACGGAGTAATGTTGCTTTGGATGACAGCCGTAACAGCCATCATGGCAGGAGTGGTTTATTTTTTCTATTCGCTTCCCCCCAATCAAAAAACATTATTCTCGGGCGTGAGCGGAAATATTATTTTGTTTTCCATTGTGGTGGCATTCATTTCCGCTGGGGCGTATAAAAAAATAAATGTGTTCAGCGCGTTTATTGAAGGAGCGAAGGATGGATTTTCCACTGTGATAAAAATCATTCCGTATCTCGTGGCAATGCTTGTTGGCATTGGCGTATTCCGCGCCTGCGGTGCGATGGATTATCTCATCAGCGGAATCTCGCACGGAATTGCATTTCTCGGATTGAATACTGATTTCACTCCATCGCTTCCCATTGCATTCATGAAACCGCTGAGCGGTGGCGGCACGCAGGGATTAACCGTTGACGCAATAAAAACCTATGGTGTAGATTCTTTTGTCGGAAAACTTTCTTCCATCATGTACGCATCGGCAGATACAACTTTTTACATCGTGGCTCTTTACTTCGGCTCTGTAGGAATTAAAAAAACCCGCTATGCAGTTGCGGGCGGCTTAATTGCGGATTTTGCCGGAGTACTTGCTGCAATTCTGATTGCGTATTTATTTTTTCATTAAGGCCCCACCTAAATCCCCCAAGGGGAGGACTTTCAAATCGAAATGAAATTTACTTTTCTCCCTTTCCTTTGGGAAGGGTTGGGGATGGGCTTTATTTCTTCCTCTGCTTCTTCAAAAATATTTTTTGTCCCGCCACAGGTTCCTGACCATCGGTCATATTATTCATCCTGTACAGATGACGCATTTTAATCCCGTATAGCTGAGAAATGTAATACATGGTCTCGCCCCAGCGCGCAATGTGAGTTTCTTCTTGTTGTGAATGTCTTCGTTTGGGCTGCAGGTAAACAATATCTCCAACCTGCAAACAGGTTTGTTTTCCGGTTTCGTTATAGTTATGCAGTTGCCAGAGGCGCATATCCAGATCGTGAGCTATTTTGTAATAGGTGTCGCCATCCTGCACCACTACATATTTTATTTTGTTGTTCAGAAAAAGTTTTCGTGAAGATGAAATTACAGATGTGGTTGGCTTGATAATCTGCGGTTCTGTTTTTTTCTTCTCGTGCTTGTCAATAGCCATTTGCTGCATGCGGTCGTACTGGTAAAGTTTCAGATCATCAATAAGTTTGATGAGCCGGTCGGCATAATTCGGGTCGGTGGCATAGCCGGCTTCGTGCAATCCTTCCGCCCATCCTTTGTAGTCCGTTTTGCGGAGTTCAAATAAAAAAGCATAGCGCCCTTTTGTTTTTAAAAAATCAGAGTGATCGTCATACGACTCTTCGGGCATTTTATATTTCCGGAAACATTCATCTTTTGTGTCATCATCCTGAATATAGGTTTCGCCTTTCCAGTCGTCATGGCATTTTATCCCGAAGTGATTATTGGCATACATTGCCAGCGCGCTGTTGCCGTTATCAGATTCAAGCAATCCCTGCGCGAGCGTAATACTTGCGGGAATATTATTCTCCAGCATTTCTTTTATTGCGATGTCTTTGTATTTCTCCACATACTCCTGCCTCGTCATTTTGTATTCGGATGGCTGGGCAATACAAATGGAAAATGAATAGCGGATAATGAATAATGAAAGGCAAAACGTGCCGGGACATTTGATTCTGAAATACATAATTGTAAAAATACTTCACTCATTTTCAATTTTCAATTTTCAATTTTCAATTTGTCAACAGAAGTTTGTTAATCCATATCTTTGCTTTTATGCATGAAAAGATAAATGATTTTTCAAAAATTTCTACTCTTGGAGATGAAGATTATTATATGAGCGAAGAAGGATTCGTTGTCTTTACAGAAAAATATCA
>Ga0334722_10007139_pt1 | contig 10888 bp, 14 predicted proteins | sample C3_bottom_MG_FD_207210 | JGI IMG/M metagenome (GOLD analysis project Ga0334722, IMG submission 207210) | Sediment microbial communities from Yellowstone Lake, YNP, Wyoming, USA - C3_bottom | ecosystem: Environmental > Aquatic > Freshwater > Lake > Sediment | place: USA: Wyoming | collected...
CCCCCCGATTACGTCGGTCATCGCCGGCGTTGTGCCCTTGTAGGGGACGTGCACGATTTCCGCGCCGATCTGGGAAGCGAACAATTCGGCGGAGATATGCGGGCTCGATGCCATTCCCGATGAGGCGAATTTGATCGCACCCGGAGCGGATTTCGCGCGCGCGACGACGTCTGCGAGCGTCTTTAGCGGCGATGTCGCACCGACGACCAGCATGCTCGAGCTCGTGCCTATCAAGAGCAGCGGGGTGAGCGAGGCGGGATCGTAGGCAAGGTTCTTGCGCAGGACCGGGTTCGACGTGAATGCATAGCTCGTCACCAGCAGCGTGTAACCATCGCCCGGTGCGCGGCTCACGAACTGCGTGCCGATGATCGTACCGCCGCCCGCCTTGTTGTCGACGACAATCGGTTGACCCCACATCTGCGTGAGCTTGGCGCCGATCGCACGCGCGTAGACGTCGGTTACGCCGCCCGGCGTATAGGCCACGACGAAGGTGACCGGGCGCTCCGGAAAGGGGGCCGCGAAGGAGGATGCTGCGACTAGTGCGAGCCAAGAGCCAAAGACGAGTTTGATCAACCGCCTCACGTTATGTGCTCCCAAGCCGAGTTGCGTCAAGCAAGGTAGGTTCGATGCGTGCGCGCTCCTCATTGCGGTTTCACTCCGGCAATCTCGATGACCTTCTTCCATTTGGCGGATTCGCTCTTGATCAGCGCCTGCATCTGTTCGGGCGTGCTTCCTTTCGGTATCGTGCCGTTCGCTTGAAATTTCGCTTGCACTTCCGGCGTCTTCAATGCGGCGTTGATTTCCTTGCTGAGCCGCTCGATGATCGGCTTTGGCGTCCCGGCCGGTGCGGTGATGTAGTTCACGACCAACGCTTCGAAACCCGGGACGGCGTCGGCGATCGGCGGCGTATCGGGCAGGCTCGGGTTTCTCTCGAGCGACGATACGCCGAGTGCGCGCAGCGCGCCGGATTTGATGTGCGGCATATACACCGAGATGGAATCGATCGCCATCTGCACCCTGCCGCCGATGACATCGGCGACGGCGGGTCCCGATCCTTTGTACGGTACGTGGACGATATCGATGCCGGCCATGGACTTGAACAATTCGCCACCGAGGTGGCTGCCGGCGCCTATGCCGGAACTGGCGAAATTGACCTTGCCGGGCTGCGATTTTGCGTACGCCACGAGTTCCGCGACGCTTTTTGCGGGTACATCCTTGTGCACGACCAGAACGTAGGTGCCCAGTGACAACTGCGACACGCCGGTCAGATCGTTGGCCGCATCGTAGGGCAGTTTCGCCATCAGATGCGGATTGACCATCTGTTGCCCTGGCGTCGTGTACAGGAGCGTATACCCGTCAGGCGCGGAATGCGCGACCAGGTCTGCGCCGAGCGTGCCGCCGGCCCCGCCTTTGTTGTCGATGATAATCGGCTGGCCCAGGCGCTTGCTGAGCGGATCGTTGATGATGCGCGCGATGATGTCGGCGCCGCCCCCGGGCGGGAAGGGCACGATCAGGCGAATCGGCTTGGTGGGATAGCTCTGGGCAGACGCCACGTGCGGGAGTGCACAGGCGAGTGCCAGGGGTAGCGCAAGTGCAAGAGCGTTCAGCTGTCTCATTTGCTTCTCCTTAATGGCAAGACCGATGGGGCAGATCGCGCTTGCACAGCGCGCTTGCGCGGGTCATTGCGGTTTCGCGCCGGAAAGCTCGATGACCTTCTTCCATTTGGCGGATTCGCTCTTGACCAGCGCTTCCATTTGCTCCGGCGTGCCCCCTTTAAGTCCGCTGCCGCCCATGGCATGAAATCGTTCTCGCACAGCCGGCATGTCGAGCACGGCGTTTATTTCCTTGTTGAGACGGTTGACGATCGCCCTTGGCGTCCCCGCCGGGGCCGATACGTAGTTCACGGCCTGCGCGTCGAATCCCGGCAGGGTTTCGGCGATCGCCGGCACATCGGGAAGGAGCGGGCTCCTCTCGGGCGAGGACACGCCAAGCGCGCGTACCGCGCCTGACTTGATATATTGCATATATACCGACAGGGTATCGATGGTCATCTGCACCCTGCCGCTGAGTACGTCCGCCACGGCGAGCCCCGATCCTTTGTAGGGCACGTGGATGATATCGATGCCGGCCATGTGTTTGAACAACTCGCCGGCGAGATGGCTGCTCGCGCCTATGCCGGAACTCGCGAAGTTCACTTTGCCGGGATTCGCCTTGGCGTACGCTATCAATTCTGCGATGTTCTTCGCCGGAAAGTCCTTATGCACGACCAAGACGTTCGGGGCCGCGACCAGCTGACAGATTGCGACGAACCCATTGACCGGATCGTAGGGAAGCTTCAACATCAGATGCGGATTGACCATCTGCTGTCCCGGCGTGACATACAGGAGCGTATAACCGTCGGGCGCGGCATGCGCGACAAGGTCCGCGGCGAGCGTGCCGCCGGCCCCGCCTTTGTTGTCGACGATGACCGGCTGGCCGAGGCGCTTGCCGAGCGGTTCGGCGAGGAGCCGGGCAATTTGGTCGGCGCCGCCTCCGGGCGGGAAGGGCACGATCAGGCGAATTGCTTTGTCGGGGTAGGTCTGAGCAAGTGCGCAATGCGGGAGCGCATACGCCAGTACCAGGGATAGCGCGAGCGCAAGAGCTTTGAACTGTTTCATTGGTTTCCTCCTTTGAAGCGTCGTTTGACATTCATTATTTCATAGTCGGGCCCGGTAACGCAGTCCGGCCGCGAGGCTCGAGGCTTTATGCGCGCTCGAAGATGGCCGCGAGGCCCTGGCCGCTTCCCACGCACATGGTTTCAAGCCCATAGCGGCCCTTGCGCCGCTTAAGTTCATTTAACATCGTCGCGAGTATGCGCACGCCGGTTGCGCCGATCGGGTGGCCGAGCGAAATACCCGAGCCGTTGACGTTCAAGCGCGCAGGATCGTTCCAGCCCCAGCCCTTGAGCACCGACAGCACCTGAACTGCGAAAGCTTCGTTCAGTTCCACCAGGTCCATCTGGTCAAAGCCGAGGCCGGTCTTGGCGAAGAGCTTCTTCACTGCCGGCACCGGGCCTATGCCCATGGTCGCGGGATGGCAGCCTGCTGCGGCCCAGCCGACCAGGTAGCCCATGGGCTCGAGCTTGAGTTCCTTCAACTTGTCCTCGGCGACGACGAGGCACGCAGCCGCGGCATCGTTCTGCTGGCTCGCGTTGCCCGCTGTGACGGTGCCGCCCTGCATCAGGGGTTTCAACTTCGCCAGCGTATCCATGCTCGCGTCGGCGCGATAGCCCTCGTCCTCGGCGAATACCTTGGGTTCGCCCCTTGGCTGCGGCACGCTGATCGGTACGACCTCGTCTGCGAACTTGCCCGATTTCCAGGCTGCGGCGGCGCGCTGGTGGCTGCGCACGGCGTAGGCATCCGCGTCGGCGCGCGCGATGTTGTATTCCTTGGCGAGGTTCTCTGCTGTTTCTATCATCCCGGAGATACGGCCGAAGCGCCATTCGGGTTGCGAGCGCTCGCGGCCGCGCTGCAACCGGTCGTGCAGCGTGACCGAGCCGGCGCGCTTGCCCCAGCGCATGTCGGTGGTGTAATACTCGATGTTACTCATGCTCTCGACGCCGCCCGCGAGCACCATGTCGGCGGCGCCGGTCTGCACCATCATCGCGGCATTGAGCACCGCCTGCAGCCCGCCGCCGCAGCGACGGTCGATCTGGCAGCCCGGAATTTCGATCGGCAGGTCCGCCTCGAGCACCGCATAGCGCCCGATGCACGGTGCCTCGCCGTTGGCGTACGACTGCGCGATGATGACGTCGTCGAGCCTTGCGGGGTCGATGCCAGAGCGCGCAATCAGCGCCTTGATCACCTGCGCGAGGAGTTTCTCCACCGGGATGGGACGCAGGCTCCCGCCGTACACACCGACGGCGCTGCGAACCGGGGCTACGATAGCTGCTCTTCTCATGTCTCTCTCCTTGGGATAGCGAATGTTCTCGCGTGCATGCAGTGGGTTGCGTATTCAGGAAGCGGCTTTGATCATATTGCGCGCGATCACGATCTGCTGGATCTGCGTCGTGCCTTCGTAGATGCGGAACAGGCGCACGTCGCGGTAAAAGCGCTCGATGCCGTAGTCGCTCATGTAGCCCGCGCCGCCGAAGATCTGCACGGCGCGGTCGGCGACGCGGCCGCACATTTCGGAGGCGAACATCTTGCAGCACGAGGCCTCGGTGCTGACGTTCTCGCCGCGGTCGCGCCGCTGTGCTGCATCCAGCGTCATCGAGCGCGCGGCATAGATTTCGGCCTTGCTGTCGGCGAGCATCGCCTGCACCAGTTGAAATTCAGCGATCGGCTGGCCGAATTGTTTGCGCTCGATCGCGTAATGCAGCGCGTCATCGAGCATGCGCTCGGCGACGCCGACGCAGATCGCCGCGATATGGATGCGGCCTTTCTCGAGCACTTTCATCGCGGTGCGAAAGCCGCGGCCGGGAATGCCGCCGATGATGTTGGCCGCAGGAACGCGGCAGTCCTCGAAAATGACGTCGCAGGTGTGGGCGCCGCGCTGGCCCATTTTGCGGTCGTACTTGCCGAAACTGATCCCGGGCGTGTCGGCTTCGACGATGAAGGCCGATACGCCGCCCGCGCCCTTGTCCTCCGGGTTGGTGCGCGCCATCAGCGTGAAGATGCCCGCATGCGGCGCATTGGTGATGAAGCGCTTGGTGCCGTTCACCACGTAATGATCGCCATCGAGGACGGCAGTGGTGCGTAGCGACGCCGCGTCCGAACCGGCTTCAGGCTCGGTCAGAGCAAACGAGGCGATGACCTCCCCCGATGCGAGGCGCGGCAGGTAGCGCGCCTTCTGTTCCGGCGTGCCGTCCATGAGGATGCCCTGCGAACCGATGCCGACCGTGGTGCCGAAAACGGAGCGAAACGCAGGCGACGTTTTGCCCATTTCCAGCATCAACAGCGCCTCTTCTTCCATGGTGACGCCCAAGCCGCCGTACTCCTCGGGTATGGTCAGTCCGAAAAGGCCCAGGGCCTTCATCGCGGCGATGATATCCGCGGGGATTTCGTCCGTTTCGGCGACGATGCTCTCGGCCGGCACGAGGCGCTCGCGCACCAGGCGCGTGACGCTCGCGAGCAGCATATTCATGGTGTTCTGGTCGCGGATCATGCTTCCTTCCTGTGCGTGCTCATGCGGCAGCGCGCATGGCCTGAGCAAGTCCGCGCGTTAAGCGTGCGTGCCATCATGTTCATGGTGTGGTTCTTTCGCAAGTGTAGCCAGTCGTCATGGCTGTGCGGCAATATACTCGAACGCCCAGTAGTATTGCCATTCGTGCAGCGTGCCTTGCGTTCCGAGCCCCGCAATGGCGGCCTGAAGTTCCTGCTCGGTCGGAAAGTTCTTGAGGACGCGATGCTTGGAACCGTCATTGAGCGTGCGCACCTGGTAGGTGTTGCCTTCGGCATCCTGCTCGCTGATCGGCGTGCTCGAGCCCGGCACAAAACGATTGTCTAGTAGTATCACGCGCGCACCGGGCTTGATCGCTCCTCCCAAGCCGGACAAAAACGCGTGCCGCCTCACGGCCAGCACGTGCGAAAACCAGAAGCCCGCGAAGACGCCATCGAAAGCGCCGAGTCCTTCGGGAAGCGCATACGCATCGCCGATAACGAATCGGACCTTGTCTTTCGGAACCCGCGTCTCGGCGATCCGGATCGTTTCCTGCGCGGCATCCACGGCGACGATGCTCGATGCGCGCGCGGCGATGAACTGGGTCCAGTAGCCGGTGCCGCAGGCGATTTCCAGAACCGCTCTGCCGTCGAAGCGCGCCGGCAGCCACGCCTCGATCGCGCGCAGATCGGTTTGGCGTTCGGGCTTCGCGTATATGCTGTCGTACTCGTTGGCGCGCGCGGCATAGTAGCTGCGCATCGGGTCGGAGGTGGTGGGCATCATGGCCTCAACATCATAAACGGTGGCGCCGATCAAGTGTGCGGTGGCCGGTCATTTCTAGCCTCCCCACAGCGAGCGGGGTCGGCGGCGACACATCGAGCAACGCGAGTTGGCCGCTGGAGCGCTGCTTGGCGAAAGGGTAGGGCGCCATCAGCGCGTGCGCCTGATGGTGTATCCGTTTTGTACTTTGGTAAATCCCATCTTCGGATAGTAGTCCATGGCTACGGCGGTTGAGAGCAATACCAGCGACACCTCTTCGCCGATTGCGGCGCGCAGGCGAGCGATGAGTTCCTTGCCGATGCCATGCTTCTGAAACTCGCGATCGATCGCGAGATCGGCCAGGTAACAGCAGTGGCAGTAGTCAGTCAGCGCGCGGCATAAACCGACCAGCTTCCCGTCGGACCAGGCCGACAGCATGAGATTCGCGCCGGCGATCATGCGCGCGATGCGCGCGACATCCTTCGTCGGGCGTCGCATACCGGACGAATCGAAGACGCGTATGACGTCTTGCGGATCAAGCGGGAAGTTGTGCCGGTATTCGATCATGGCGATGTTTGGATCCCTGAACAAATTGATGATTATCTGCCCCGCACTCGCGCTAGCCGGTCGAGCGCGGCATGCAGTTGCTTCGAAGATTATAAGTCGGCAAACGCAGTGCCGTGTGGAACGTGCTGGTTGTGCCGTTTCGAGAATGCACGCGGGTCGCGTCTAGGGGTCAGGTGCCGCCCTCGATGAACTTCACATTGGCGATCCAGTTGCGCTTCCTGCGCGCGAGGCGCGACTCTGTCGCTTCGCCATCGTAGCTTGCCGACGCACGGCGAAATAGCGCTGGGTCGAGGCCTTCGAACGCGTTCACGCTGACCACGGCGTAAACACGATCGTCGATGCGGCTCGTGACGACCGGCACTATGCCGCAGCGCGTGCAGACGTAAAATTCCGCGGTGCGCGTTCCGAATGCGTACTTCGATACGAGCGCGGGATCCTTGACCGTCACCTCCAGTGCGCCGCCCGGGTTGGAAGTCCAGACGCCGCCGTGCTTGCTACAAAACGAGCAAGTGCAGGTGCGAACCGGAATTTCGGCGGGACTGGGCTCCCACGTGAGGCAGAAGGCGATGTTCCCGCAGTGACATTTGCCCTGGATCAGCATGCGCGTACTCCCCGTTTTTGTGTCAGATAGACGTGCGTTGCATAGTATCCATCGATTCCGCATTCAGTGCGCGTAGCGAGGCCAGCCAGCCTGCTACGCTTTGCGATCGCAGCGAAACACGCTCTGCGGGTCACGGTAAAACTCGCACTGGTTGTCAAGTGCGTCCTTGAGCCGAAGCCGCGCGCGATGGATCCTGATCTTAGCCGAGGCAACGGAGCAATCACAGATCTCGGCGATCTGCTCAGCGGTAAGTCCCTCGAGATCGTGCAAGACGAGCGCCGCACGGTACGCATCGGGCAGACTGTCTATCACCTGGCGCACGCATGCGTTCATTTCGTCGATGACCAGGCGTTCGTCGTTCGCGCGATCCGGGTCAATTGATTCCGCGGCCTCGTTCAGCTCGACGATGCACGCCTTGCGCCCGGGCTCGCGCAAATAGTCGGCAGCAACCCGGCTCGCGATGGAAAAAGCCCAGGTCTTGATCGACGCGCGACCGGCGAACGAGGATAAGCCCTTGTGCATGCGCATGAGGGTTTCCTGCCACAGTTCTTCGGCCACGGCATGGTTGCCAACGTAACGTTCGAGATAGCGCACGATCGGCTGCGCCAGTTCGCGCGCAAGGTCCTCGAACGCGGGCAGTTCCTGTATCTCGTTCATCTCCATGCTCCCCAAGCGAAACTCCGCCCCCGAATCGTAGCGGAACGGAGCTTTGCCCAATGCCACCTCAGCCGCAGCCGCATCCTGCGCTCGTCGCGGCTGCTCCCGTCGGTTTCTTCTCCGCGGAATTCGGCGCCGCGGCGGACTGGGCGCGAGTAGCGCAGGCCGCCATCATTTTCGACATCATCGCCATCATCATATCGCCAGGTTGCACGGTCTTGCTCGATCCAGCCTTAGCGGCCCCGGTCGCGGCGTCGCAGCCGCAGTCCTCCGCTGTTGCGGCGGGGGCTACATCGCCGGCGACAGACGGCAGCAATTTCAGTGCGGCTTGCAGCGTCTTGCGCGCCGGGACCTGGCGGATCTTGTCCGCATGCTCGATCGCCGCGCGGATTTCCGGGTCAGTAAGACCCGCTTTTCGCGATTCCGGGATGTGATACTCGACGCAGCCTACGCAGTTGCTGCCCATAGCGGCACCGAGTGCCACCAGTTCACGATCGCGGGGAGTCAGTTCATTCATGTCGTTTTCCTCTAAGGTTGGGGTGATGGTAACGGACGAAAATGTCTCATCCATCTCCTTAGACGGAGTTTCCGGGCCTAGGGATACACCCTTCGGCAACAGGGATTGGCCGGGCGCCGCGCCCGGAACCCTTCAGACGACAGCGCGCGAACGCGCTAGCGATGTCCAGTCCATGGCCCTATCCTCCGGCGACCCAAGCCCCGCGCCACGAGTCAAGCCCCAGCCGGAAAGACTTTGGCCCAGGCGACAAGGATGATCGCGGCGGTGACCATCCACGCCACTGTCGCCAGTATCAGCGTAAGCGCGAGCTCAAAGCGCACGCACAGCCAATAGACCGCCAACAGGTAGACGGCGTAGGGGATGATCGACCAAAGCCCGAAGAGTGCAGTGGTGCGCAGGTCGACGGCGGAGCGCTCGGTGCCCACGATGTAGTGCGCGATGAGGCCAAACGTCGGAAAGAGCGGTACGAGGCCCGCTACGAAGAAGTTCCTGGACTTCGACAGCAGAGCGATGATCAGCACGGCAACGGCGCCGGCGAGGCACTTGGAAAGCAGGGAAATCATTGCGATGCCTCACGTTCGAGGGTTTTGGCTTTGCGCGGGTTCATGCGCAAAGCCCGATTGGCCGCAAGGTTGGGTGTCGTGGAAACACCAATGCCATGGCTCATATTGAAAACCGAAAGGATTAGCGGCGGGATAAGACAAATAGTAGCCGAATTCGGCGGCCCGTTTTGTACGCCAGTCATATGCAACGGTTTGATCGAACGCGATGTCAGGCGCGCGGCCGGCGGGAGTCGAAAGATCGACCGCGCAGGCCGTGTGGTGTTCGCTGAAGCCAGGCGGCGCACAGATGGTTATCGGGCTTGGGCAAACCAGCGCGTACGGCCATGCCTACACTGGAGCGGGCGAGGTCGATGCGCGCCCCGGCGGCGATTTTGCACGCCTAGGCATTGTTTCTGGCGTAATTGGCACCATTTGAGTACAAGGCAACTGCGCACAGCGAAAGCTGTCGGTGCTGCGGACTCGGCGCGGCACTGAATCATGTGTTTCATCTGGGGGTGGCATGACCAAAACCTTAAGCTTCCTGTATTTTCTGCTGTTTGCATCTCTGGCGAATGCTGTCGACTCCGCACCGGCGCTGAGCGATAAGGCGGGCGCGCGTGAGATGGCAGTAGCCCTAAGCCTGTACCTGTGCTTTTGCGTTGCCTTTATCGGATTAGCCTGGTACAAGGCACATCAACGCAAGAAAGCCCAAGAGCAGCGGTGACCTGCTGGCGCGCTCGCCGAGACGCAGGCGCGTGCGGACTGCGTGCGACGTGCTACATTGCCAGGCAGAAAATCACCATGCCGTTGGCACAATGAAACACACCTTCCGCGCTTTGGCCGAACGCGATTTCCGCCTGTACTTGTTCGGACAGACGCCATCCCTCGTTGGTGCCTGGGTACAGCAGGTCGCGATGTCTTGGATTCGTGTGGCCGTACTTGGCATCCGCAATCATGTTTACTCAATAATCGAACAAGCAGCGCTCAGGGGCGCGGCGATGGCGGCGTATCCGCCGGAGGAAGTTGATCGGTGTTCGCGCGATTGACTCCTACAGCCTTGAAAAACGTATAACAAAAGACGCCATCTGTTTCGGCGGTCCGATACAAGTCGGCTATGCCCCGATCGAACTCCGCTTCGCTCATAAGTCCGTCGGCAATTGCGGGTCCGCGGATCCCCTCGACCATCGCGGTAAATGTTCTCTTGGTGAAGCCTTCAACGAGATCGGGTTTGCTCGAGTCGACGTAGACCATGCGCGGAGAAACACACACGTCGTCGAATCCGGCGTCGCGCAGCAGGGGATAGAGCGATCTTCCGATCAGAGCATTGCCGCCTGCGCTGGCCTGCAACTCCACCAGGCAATGCACCGCCCTTCGCGCAAACTCGCTGTCAGGATAAAAGTAGGCAGAGCCGTGGTCGCCTTCTATCGCCGTGATGCTGCCGCCCGGCTTCAGCACGCGTTTCAGCGCTTTCAGCGCCTCTAGCGGCCGAACCAGATGCTCCAGGACGAAGCACAGAAAGATGTCATCGAATGCATTGGGCGCAAACGGCAGATCGAAGATGTCCGCCTGTTGCAAGCTGACGTTGCGCAGTCCAGCCGCGTGTACCGCTTTCCCGGCTTGTGCAACGGATGCTGCGGATACGTCGATCGATGTGATCCGAGCTTTCGGACTATTGCGTGCCAGGGTGACGGTCTGCGCGCCGACGCCGCAACCTGCCTCCAGGACGGTATGTCCCTCGGGGTACGCGGTGTCCGCATGCAATAGTTCGGCCAAGGTGCTCGCCTGATCGCGCAGCCGCACGGCTTCTCGCGGATCGTAGCCATGCACGTAAGCCTTGCTCATCTTTGCCGTTCCGCAAAGCGCTTGAACGATTTCATATGTCGATGATATCGAGGGCTGCCAGCGAGCGTGCACATCCCTTCACTTCGGCCGTCGGACGTGCAATCGACGGCGCAACGCGCGGATGACGTCCGACATGAGAGGCGGGCTACAGCAGGCGTAGCCTGATGTTGGACGTCTGCTCGATCGAAAGGCAATCCGTTTATCTCGAAACTTCGAAGTTCTGATTAGTATAGGGGTTGCCAGTCGGGCGGGTGACTACGTTAA
>Ga0334722_10007140_pt1 | contig 10886 bp, 10 predicted proteins | sample C3_bottom_MG_FD_207210 | JGI IMG/M metagenome (GOLD analysis project Ga0334722, IMG submission 207210) | Sediment microbial communities from Yellowstone Lake, YNP, Wyoming, USA - C3_bottom | ecosystem: Environmental > Aquatic > Freshwater > Lake > Sediment | place: USA: Wyoming | collected...
CGTTCGCGACGGCGAAACGCTGGCCGCGGCGGAATTGACCCTCTTCAACCAACCGCCCGGGGAGCCGCCGTCGTGAACCGTCGCCGCTGTGCGCTCGTGTGCCTGCTGTTGACCGCGGCCGCCCCGGTCTGCGCCGCCACGGCGCCGGAGGCGGTGCTGGCGCGGCTGGCCCGCGGCGCCGCGGGGATCGAAACCCTGCAGGCCCGCATCGTGCAGGAGAAGCGTCTGGAGATGTTCCAGGACACCATCACCTCCCGGGGCCGCTTCGCATACCGCCGCCCCGACCGGCTGCGGTGGGAACTGACCGATCCGGTGGTCACCGGCTTCGTTCTTGCCGGCCCCACCGGGCGCCGCTGGCACGGGCTCACGGGGAAGCAGGAGGCGTTCACGCTCGAGAGCGATCCGCTGATGCATGTCGTGGCCGGTCAGCTGCTGGCCTGGGCGCGCGCGGATTTCAGCGCCATGCAGCGCGAGTATCGCATCAGTGTCGCCGCGGAGACTCCCGTGACGCTCTTGCTCGAACCGCTGACTCCCAACAGCTTCATCAACCGGGTGACGCTGGTCTTTTCCCGCGACGCCGATCACGTGGAAACGGTCACGGTCCTGGAACAAGGCGGGGACCAGACGATCATCAGATTCACCGCTGTCGAGGTGAATCGCCCGCTTCCCGATGATCTCTTCTGAAACGCCCCCGCTCGCCCGGGCCGTTGCGTCGATTCACCGCCGGCTCGCCGGGCACCGCCGCCTGCTCGTCGCCGTGACGCTCGCCCTGGTGGCGGTGGCCGCGCTCATCTCGACACGGGCGACGATCCGCGAGGACATCGGGGCGCTGCTCCCCGACGACCGTTCCGACGTCGGCCGGGACTTCGCGCTGTTCTCCGGCACGCCGCTGGCCCGCAAGGTGCTGGTTTCGCTCTCCGCGCAGCCCGGCGCTGCGGCGGACGCGCTCGAAACAGCCGCCGACCGCGTCGAGTCGCTGCTTGGACCGCCCCTCTTTTCGCCGATTCCGGCGGCGGCGGGGCCGGCGGAGGTGGCCGCGCTCCTCCCCCGGGCGCTGCCGGTCATGGCCGCCCGGGAAGATCTCGAGCGCCTCTCCTCTTTTTCGCCGCACACCGTCCGGGAGCGCCTCGCGGCCATGTACGCGCTGCTGCTTTCACCCGAAGGCTGGGGAGCGAAGGGCTTCCTGAAGACCGATCCGCTGGGTATCGCCGGCCCCATTCTCGAACGCACGAGCTCTCTCGGCTGGCTCCCCGGCACCCGGACCTCCGGCGGGCGTCTGCGCGGCTCCGACGGGCACAGCCTGCTCCTGGTGCTCGACACTCCGGTGCCGATGACCGACTTCGGCAGGGCGCGCGCGATGGAAGAGCGACTGGAGTCGGCCGCGGCGGCGTTGCCCGCGGGGGTGCTGATGAAATCGGTCAGCGGTCACCGCTACACCCTGGCGAACTCGCGGGCGATCAGAAAAGACCTGACCATCATCCTGTCGCTGTCGTCGCTCGCGATCCTCGCCATCTACGTCTGGTTCCTGCGCAGCCGGCTGGCACTCTTCGTCTTCCTCGTCCCCGTGACCGTGCTCGTGCTCGCCACGGCGGGAGTGAGCCTGCAGCGCGGCGGCATTTTCGCCATCACGCTCGGATTCGGCGGCGTCCTGCTGGGCATGGCCGACGAGTACGCGATGCACATCTTCTTTGCCGTCAGGCAGCACAGCGGCGACCCGGCCCGCGTCGTGGGCGCGGCCGCCCGCCCGGTGATCATGGGCGGGCTGGCCACGGCGGCGGCGTTCGGCGTCATGAGCTTTTCGAGCCTGCCCGGGCAGCGGCAGCTCGGTCTCTTCTGCCTGCTGGGCATCGGCGCGTCCCTGCTCATCTCGCTCGTGGTGCTGCCGCACCTGGTGACCCCGCGCTCGGCAACCATTCCGCCCTTGCCGCGAACCCCCACTCTCCCCGCGCGGTTCGTCGTCCCGGTGTGGGTCGCGATTCTCGTGATCGGACTCGCGGGCGCCGCACACGTGCGATTCGACGGTTCCTTGAACACCCTGAACCTCGTCCCCGCAGAGCTGACGGCGGCCGAGGACGAGATCCGCCAGCGTTGGGGCGACATGCGCAGCCGCGCGATCATCTTCGCCCGGGGCGCCACGTTCGAGGAGGCGCTGGAAAAAAACGAGATGGTCTACCGGCGCCTGCTCGGGTCGCTCGCCCCGGCGGAAATCGTCAGTCTCGCCCCGGTCTTCCCTGCCGCGGGAACCCGCGAGGAGCGCCGCCGCGACTGGCTGCGCTTCTGGGAGCAGCCGCAGGGCGCGCTGCTCCTCGCAGCGCTGCGCGCGGAGGGGGCGCGGCTCGGGTTCTCCACCGACGCGTTTCGCCCCTTTTTCGACTCGACCGCGCACCCCGCCCCCGCGCTCGACCCCGACACGCTGCGGAGCGCCGGGTTCGGGAGCATCGTCGACTCGCTGCTGCTGCGCGGCGAGGGGGGCGTCAGCCTGCTGACACTGGCGCCCGACGACGGACGCGCCGCCGCCGCGCTTGCGGCCTCGGGCGCGGTGGCCGATGTCATCTTCGTCTCGCCCAAACGCTTCGGGGAGACGATCGCCGCGGCTCTGCACCGCGAATTCCTCCGTTACCTGTTCATCGCCTCGCTGGTGATCCTCGGGGTCGTGGGCCTCGCGTTCCGGGAGACGCGCGCCCGGCTACTCGCCCTGGTGCCGGTTATCACCGGCCTGATCTTCATGTTCGGCGTCATGGGTGCGTTCGGGATCGCGGTCAACCTGTTCAACATCATCGCCACCGTCCTCATCATCGGCCTCTGCGTCGACTACGGTATCTTCATGGTCTCCCGGGTCGCCGGCGAGGACGATCCGGCGACCTCCCGCGCGGTGCTCGTCTCCGGCCTGACGACCATCGCGGGTTTCGGCGTGCTGGCTCTCGCGAAACACCCGGCCCTGCACTCCCTGGGGCTGACGGTCCTGCTCGGTTTCGGCGCCGCCGTGCCCGCAGCGCTTTTCGTCATCCCCGCCCTGCAGTCGAAAGTACGGCGGTGAGCAGGTTGCCGAATCAGGACCCGCGGCGTACTGCGTTTTCAGGGACCGTTTCGTGCTCGTGCGGGCTGCGGGGGCCTGTCGCGAAGTTCACACCGGCTTTGCCTGGGGACCCCCGTCGTGCTTGTGCCGGCCCTGCCGGTGCTTGTGCCGGCCCTGCCGGTGCTTGTGTCGGCCCGGCCGGTGCTCCCTGCGGTCCACCGGCGGAGACCTCCCCTCTGCTCCGAAGGGCATTTCAGCAGTCTGTTCTGAGGGCACCGTTGTTCGTGGCGATCTTACTCGCCGGCTGCGCCATCTTCCCCCGGTCGGAGACCCCCGAGGTCGGTGCGCCCGCCTGGGCGATCGCACCCGCGGTCTGGCGGATCAGGCAGGTGGTCCTGATCGAGTTCGGGGAGGCCAAAATACCGATCCAGGGCTATCTCGAACTGAACGCCGCGACCCGCACGGTGCGCCTGATCGCCATGGACGACTTCGGCGTCACGCTCTTCCGTCTGACGATCACCACCGCCGGCGAAACGGTCGACTTCATGCTGCCGCTCGTGCCGCACGGGGAAGAGGTGGCCCGTTCCGTCGCCACCAGCCTCCGGCGCATCTACCTCGCCCCCGGGGTCGCCGTTGCCGGTGCGGGCGAAAGTCGCCTCGAGGCCGACCGCGAGGGACACGTCGCCGCGGCCGGGCCGCGCAGCGGCGGGCGCTGGCGGATTTGGTATGATGACTACCGGGACGAGGGTGGCGTGCCGGTTCCGCACGTGATCCGCTACCGGGAGCGGGGGGGGGTCAGCCTCGCGATCAGACAGGAGAGCGTGAAACGTGTCGACCGGTGATTTGGCCGAGGCGATCCGCGGCGCCGCCAGCGGCGGCATCGAGCGCGGTGACGACGGGATCTTCCGGCAGCGGTACGTCTTCGGCCCGGAGTTCCCGGCCTTCGTCGGACACTTCCCGCGGCAGCCGGTGCTCCCGGCGGTCCTGCAGATCATGGCGGCGGGGCTGCTGGTCGAAGCGGCGACGGGGCTGAGCCTGTTGCCGATCGCGATCGAGCGGGCCAAGTTCGTGACGCCCATCCCCCCGGCCGCGCTGGTCGAGATCAGCTGCCGGCGCTCCGCGGGACCAGCCGGGGATCTCTGGGACGTTCGCATCGTCGCCGACGGCCAGCCGGCCGCCTCGTTCTTCCTCGAGCTTCGCGCCGCGACAACCGGCAGATGAGAAAACCGTACTTCCCCGGCCGGCAGGGGGACCCGCCTCCCCTGCGGACGATCGTCGAGCGCCAGGTCCGTTTCGAAGAGGTCGACCCGATGGGCATCGTCTGGCACGGGCGCTACCCCGGCTATTTCGAGGACGCTCGGGTGGCTCTCGGCAGCCGCTACGGCATCGGCTACGAGGATTTCATCCGCCATGGCGTCCCGGCCCCGATCCGGAGGCTCCAGATCGACTACCTGACACCGCTGCAGTTCCGGGACGAGTTTTCGATCGAAGCGCTGCTGCACTGGTCGGATGCCGCGCGTCTCGATTTCGAATTCGTCATCCGCCGCGCCGACGGCGGCCTTGCGGCCACCGGCTGCTCGGTTCAACTGCTGCTCGAACCGACGGGAGCCCTGCTGCTGCTGCCTCCGCCCTTCGTGCTCGCGCTGCGGGAACGGTGGCTGGCCGGAGCGCTCGCGTGAACCGGGTCCTGGTCGTCGGCGGAGCGTCGGTCACGGCCCTCGGCGACACCACCGACACGCTCTGGGACAATCTGCTCGCGCGGCGGACCGGTATCCGTCCGCTCGCGCGATTTCCGACCGCGGGCTACGGAACGAACCTGGCCGCCTGCGTGCCGGAACTGGTCTCGTCGGGCCCCCGGAGCATGGTCATCGCCCTGCTCGACCGGCTGTGCGAACACCTGCCGCCGCTCCCCCCCGACACGCTCTTGATCGCCTCGACCACCAAGGGCGGGGTCGACAACCTGGAACGACTCGCCGGCGGCGCTGCGGCGGACGCCGACGACATCCCGCTGCCGGCCATCGGCGCGGCGCTGCGGCGGCGGCTCGGCCTGACCGTCCCCGGATTCACGGTCAGCGCCGCCTGCGCGTCCGGCAGCATCGCGCTCGGTCGCGGCGCCCGGATCGTCGCCGCTGGCCAGGCCGGCGCAGTCCTGGTCGTCGCATTCGACGTGATTACCGAGTTCGTCTTTTCGGGCTTCTCCGCGCTGCAGGCGCTCTCGCGCGAGCCCTGCAATCCGTTCGATCGGGGGCGAACCGGTCTTTCCCTCGGCGAAGGGGCGGCGGCGATCCTGCTGGAGGATTCCGCACACGCCGACGCGGAGGGGCGCGAGCCGCTCGGCGAAGTGCTGGGCTGGGGCGCGACGAACGACGCCGTCCACATCACCGCCCCGGCACGCGACAGCCGGGGACTGGTCCAGGCGATCGGCGCGGCACTCGCGCGCGCCGGCTGCGAACCGCGCGACGTGGCGGGCGTGAGCGCGCACGGCACCGGCACCATTTATAATGATCTCATGGAGCTCAACGCGTTTCGCGCCGTCTTCGGGGAACGCCAGGTTCCCGTCTACGGCATCAAGGGCGCCTTGGGGCATACACTCGGGGCCGCCGGAGCCGTCGAAACGCTCGTCGCCCTGCGCGCAATCGCCGCCGGGGTCGTGCCCGGCACGGTGGGGCTCAAAGATCCCGACCCTGCCGCGGCCGGCAGGGTCAGCCCCGATCCCGTGCCGTTGGACGGCCACCGCATCCTGCTCACCAACTCCGGTTTCGGCGGCGTCAACGGCGCCCTGGTGCTCGGCGGAAAACCGCGGTGAAGATCTTCGTGACGGGTATCGGCTGGGTTGGCGCGGCGGGCATGGGCAGCGGGCGCGGCCCGGTCCCCCTCTCTCTCCCGCCGGGAAACCTGCCGCACATCTCCCGGCGTGACATCCAGGAGGAGCCCGATCCCCGGTTCGGGCGGCTGGATGCCTTTTCCCGGATCGGCCTCGCCGCAGTGGCGCTGGCGTTGCGGGACGCCGGTCTCGGCGGCTGGACGCAGCCCCGCGCCGTGGGAGTTTTTGCGGCGACTACCTACGGTTGCCTGAGCACCGACGTAGACTATCTCGCGAGCGTCGGCGCCGCTCCGGGGCTCGCCAGTCCGCACCTGTTCGCGTACACGCTGCCGAACGTCTTTCTCGGCGAGGCCGCGATCCGCTACGGCCTGACAGGTCCGACGGTCGTCGTCAGCGACGAGAAAGGCCACGGCACGGCCGCCCTCGAGTCGGCTGCGGACTACGTTGCCGACAGCGACGTCGCCGCACTGGCCGGCATCTGCGACCTGGCCCGGCCCGCGCTCCTGCCCGAGCGCCCCGCGCAGAGGACGGGGGCGTTGTTTCTCGTCCTCGAGCGCCGGCCCACGCTCGAGCCGCTTGGCGAACTCACGGCGCGGGCCAACGGCCGCTGGGGCCTGGACGGCGCGGACAGCCTGCACGCTCTGGCGCAGCGGCTGTGCGCCGGGAATAAACCGGATCGTAGCGACCGGTCAAGCGATGGGACATCATGAATAGGACCGGGTCAGCGATGCGGGCGGGAGTCAATCCCGCCCCTACGGCGATCCGTAACGTAGGGGAGGGTTTCACACCCTCCCAAGGTACACTACAAACATCTCTGGTCAGGCCAACTTCTGATATCCACACAATGCGAAAGGGCAGAGCATGAAGGCGACAATCATCTACCCCTCCTGGCCGAAACTGGAGCGACAAACGGAGTTCCACCTGCCCCCGCACGGGCCGGTGGTGTTCGCGGCGGCGCTGCCGCCGGACGTGGAAGTGGAATTCTTCGACGACAACCTCCAGCAGATTCCCTTCACCACCGACACCGACGTGGCGGCGATCTCGGTCATGCTCTCCTGCCAGTTGCCGCGAGCCTTCGCGATCGCCGCCCGCTACCGGGCGCTCGGGGTCCCCGTGCTCATGGGGGGGATCGCGATCATGCTGCACGCCGCAGAGGCGAGCCGCCACGCCGACAGCGTCTTTCTCGGCGAGGCCGAAGGGCGCATGGAGCAGGTCTTCGCGGACCTGCGGCAGCAGCGCCTGCAGCCGGTCTACGATTTCATGAAGACCCACCCGGACATCACCCAGGTCGGCACCGCGCGGCGGGACATCCTCGCCCGCGAACTCTACAACTATCGGGGCGTCCAGATGCTCGACCTCGTCCACGCCTCGCGGGGCTGCCGTTTCAACTGCGCCCCCTGCTGCGCCGAGTACCTCGGCGGGCGCAAATTCCGGCCGCGGCCGGTGGCCAAGGTCATCGCCGAGATGGAGGCGATCCCCAACAACCGGCTCTTCATCGTCGACAACTCGCTCGCGCAGGACAAGGGCTGGCTGCGCGAGCTGTTCACGGCGATGATCCCGCTGCGCAAGATCTGGGTCTCGCACCCGATCCTCGACGACGACGAGATCCTGAACCTCGCCGCGCAGGCCGGCTGCTGGTATGTCTATCAGGCGATCTTCGACACCTCGGACAAGATCCGGGGCCGTGTCAAACGGCTCAAGGACCACGGCATCGCCGTCGAGGGGACTATTCTGCTCGGCACCGACGACCAGGACGAGGCCGGTCTCCGGCGGCTCGTGGAGTTCCTGCTGGAGATCGAGCTGGAGGTCGCCGAATTCACGATCATGACGCCGTTCCCGCACTCGCCGATCCGCGCGAAGTACGAGCAGGAGGGGCGCATCCTGACCAGCGACTGGAGCAGGTACACCGCGGACAAGGTCGTCTTCCGCCCGAAGCAGATGTCCCCCGAGAAGCTCCAGGAACTCTTTTTCTGGGCCTGGGACACCTTCTACGCCAACGGCGGCCAGCAGCTGAAGATGGGCGAACTTTTCGCCAAAGGGATGCTGAAGGAGGTCCGCAACGGCACCTACCACCGCTACGACCAGCAGCGGCAGCGGGGGTTCCGGCGGCGGCCGGGAGCGGAGTGAGCCGCGTTCTCTTCGTCTCCGGCAACCGCTGCGTCGACCCCTACCCCGTCTATCCGATGGGGATGGCGGTCGTCGCCGCCGCGCTCGCCGCGCGGGGTCACGAAGTCCGGCAGCTCGACCTGCTCTCGGCCGGCACGGATCTGACCGCCTTGCGCGAGGCCGCGCGCACCGGCAACCCCGACATCATCTGCTACTCGCTGCGCAACGTCGACACGTCGGACTCCCTCGACCCCGGCAGCTGGCTGCTGGACGGAGATCGCGCCGCCGTCAAAGCCCTGCGCGAGGGCTCGGGCGCCCCGTTGGTGATCGGCGGATCCGGGTTCTCCATCCTGCCGGAGGAGCTCCTCGAGTTTTTCGCAGCCGACTACGGCATCACCGGCGCGGGCGAGCACCTGGCCTGCGAGCTTGTCGCGGCTCTGGAGGCCGGGCGACCCTGGCCCCGTCTGGTGCACTCGCGTCCGGGGGGGTCCGCCACCGCGATCGGACGGCCTTGCTTCGATGCGGCGATCGTCCCGTATTACCTCAAGGCGTCGGGCATCGTCGGCCTGCAGACCAAGCGCGGCTGCCCCCACGGCTGTTCGTACTGCAGTTACCCCCTGCTCGAGGGCGCGCGCGTTCGTCAGCGGGATCCGCGCGAGGTCGTCGAAGACCTCGAGGCGATGCGGCGCGATCACGGCATCGACAACGTGTTCTTCACCGATTCGATCTTCAACGACGTCGACGGCGGCTACCTGGCCCTGGCCGAGGAGTTGGTGCGCCGGGGCACGGGAATCCGCTGGACCGCCTTTTTCCGCCCTCAGGGTCTCGACCGCGAGCGGCTCGGGCTGCTCAAACGCGCGGGGCTCTACGCCCTCGAGCTGGGAACCGACGCGGCCGACGACGCCACGCTGGAGGCCCTGGGAAAGGGCTTCTCCTTCGACGACGTCCTGAGCGCGGCGACGGCGTGCGCCGCCGAGGGGCTGCCCGTGGCCCACTACGTCATGTTCGGCGGGCCGCTGGAGAGCGACGCGACCGCCGCGCGCGGCCTGGCCAATCTGGAGCGGCTGCCGTTCGCGGTGGTTTTCGCCTTCGTCGGCATCCGGATTCTGCCGGCGACCAGGCTGCGGCTGAGGGCGGTTCAGGAAGGGATCATCGCGGCGGACGCTTCCCTGCTCCGGCCGACGTACTACGTCTCCCCCGGGGTGCACCAGCCGGAGCTCGAAGCCGCGATCGCCAAGGCGTTCCGCAAGCGCCGCAACTGGATTTTCCCCCCCTCCGACGCCCGGATCCGCCTCAAGGTGATGCACCGCTTCGGATTCCGCGGCATCCTCTGGGATCAACTGCTGCTCCACGATGCCGGGCGCACCCGTCCCGCGCACGTCCGACAGGCGCCGTGAGATCGCCGACATGACCTCACTCGACGACCGCCGCGTCCTGCTCGTACACCCGCTGGGGTACGGAGCCGCATCCGCCGCGGGTGACATCTCCCGCAAGGCCAACATCATGCCGCCGCTGGGGCTGGCCTCGCTCGCGGCCTATCTGGAGCGGCGCGGTTTTGTCGCCGACATCGTCGACTGCTACGCCGATCCCGCCGCCGACCGGCGCATCCGCGAGTACCTGCTCGACCGCCGTCCGGCCCTGCTCGGCTTCTCCTGCACCACGTCGTCTTTCCTCGACGGCGCCCGTCTGGCCGCCTGGGCCAAGGGGCTGCTGCCGCAGGTGACCACGGTGTTCGGCGGACCGCACGTCTCGGCGCTCCGTGAACGCGTCCTGCGCGAGAGCCCGGCGGTCGACCTCGTGGTCGTCGGCGAAGGCGAGGAGACCCTCTGCGACCTGCTCGACGGCGGGGCCGCCGCGCCCGCGGGAGTGCCCGGCATCGTCTATCGGGACGCCGCGGGCGAGCCGCTCTTCACGGGACGCAGGAAGACCGCCCTCGAGCTGGACTCCCTGCCCTTCCCGGCCTACGACAAGCTCCTGGGGTACCCCGGCGCCTACACCCTGCCGATCTTCAACTACCCGCGCACGCCGAACACCAGCTGCATCAGCAGCCGCGGCTGCCCGTACGCCTGCTCCTACTGCGACCGCTCGGTCTTCGGGCGCAGCTTTCGCTACAACTCGGCCGACTACCTCTATGAGCACCTGCGCCTCCTGCGCGAGCGCTACGGCGTGCGCCACATCAACTTCTACGACGACCAGTTCACCTTCCACCGGGCGCGCGTCGAGCGGTTCTGCCAACTGCTGCTCGAGCGCCCGCTCGGCATGACCTTCAACTGCGCCGTGCGCGCGGAGCACGTCGACCCCGCGCTGCTCGCGCTGATGAAACGCGCCGGCTGCTGGATGATCAGCCTCGGGATCGAGAGCGGCGACGAACAGCTGCTCGCGCAGCATCGGCAGCGGCCGAATCTCGATCTGCTGGCGCAGACCATCCGCGCGATCGCGGCAGCCGGCATCCGCACCAAGGGGTTGCTGATGATGGGGCTGCCGGGGGAGACCGAGGCGAGCATCCGCCACAGCATGGACTATGTCTTCTCGCTGCCGCTGGACGATTTCAACCTCTCCAAGTTCACGCCGTTCCCCGGCGCCCCGCTTTACGAAACGATCCGGGAACTCGGCGAGTTCGACGAGGATTGGGAGCGGATGGACTGCATGCACTTCCAGTTCGTCCCCCGGGGAATGACGCGGGAGAGGCTCGAGGAACTCTTCAACCTCTTCTACCAGACGCACTTCAGGCGCCCGCGGGTCATTCTCGCCTACCTGACGATGTTCTGGAAATCGCCCGACTCCTGGCGGCGTTTTCTCGCGAACCTCGGTTCGTTCCTGCGTTTCACGCGCAGCCACCGGCGGCTGGGCAACTGACACGGCGAATGGACACGGCGCCGGCACGGCTGCTCGTCGCGATTCCGGTCTATAACCACGGACGCACCTTGCGCGCGGTGGTCG
>Ga0334722_10007142_pt1 | contig 10881 bp, 12 predicted proteins | sample C3_bottom_MG_FD_207210 | JGI IMG/M metagenome (GOLD analysis project Ga0334722, IMG submission 207210) | Sediment microbial communities from Yellowstone Lake, YNP, Wyoming, USA - C3_bottom | ecosystem: Environmental > Aquatic > Freshwater > Lake > Sediment | place: USA: Wyoming | collected...
CCTCGTCGAGGAGTGCGTCGATCGCGAGGAAGTCGAGCGGGTCGAGGGCGGGGAGCTGGGCCCTGGGCACGGTCACAGGCGAACCTCCGACGTCGGAGAAGGAGAGGGGGTCAGGTCTTCAATGTTACACTCTTTCGGTGGAACATGGAAGACCTGACCCCCTCAAGCGGCCGCGACCGCATGCCAGCGACCGTTCGAGCGCGCCACCCCGACCCGGAGTCCGAAGCACATGGAGAGCGCGTCCGCCGTGAGCGTCGCCTCGACCGGGCCGTCGCGGACGACGCGACCCTCGCGCAGCAGCAGGGCGTGAGTCGTCTCGGCGGGAAGCTCCTCGAGGTGGTGAGTGGTGACGACGGTCGCGAGCTCGGGCTCCTCCACCGCCAGCCGTGCGAGGGCGGCAAGCAGTGTCTCTCGGCCTTCGAGGTCGAGCCCGGCCCCCGGTTCGTCGAGGAGGAGGAGCTGGGGGCTCGAGACAAGGGCGCGCGCGATCAGGGTGCGTGTGCGCTCGCCGTGAGAGCAGTCGGCGTAGCGCTGCGACAAGATCGTGCGCACGCCGAAGGTCGTGACCAGGGAGTCCGCTCGCTCACGATCCGCGTCCGTGACCCGTTCCTCGAACAGCCCGACCGTGCCGGTGGCACCCGTCAGCACGACCTGCTCGACCGAAAGAGCCGGCGCGAAGCGCCTCCCGAGCCGGGCGTCGACGAACCCGATGCGCTCACGCAGACGGAACACATCCGTGCGACCGAGCCGCGCGCCGAGGATCTCGGCGGATCCGGCGCTCGGGAAGTCGACCGCACTCAGGAGCGTGAGCAGGGTCGTCTTGCCCGCGCCGTTGGGACCGAGGAGCGCCCACCGCTCGCCGGCGCCTGCACTCCAGCTGACGTCGTCGAGGATCGGACGCCGGCTGCCGACGCGCGCGTCCCAGCGCCACAGCGAGACCGAATCGAGGCTGAAAGCCGGCGTCGTCACCGCGGGAACGTAGCTCGCAGCCCGCCGAGAGGCTGCGGTTGCGACGGGTCCGACGCTCGCGTAGCATATTGACTGACTAGTCAATCGACTCAATCGACTGCGACGGAGCGGGCTGATGGCCACACTCGAGACAGGCGTGACCGGTATCTCGTTCGCGCTGACGGACGAGCAGAAGGAGCTCCGCGCTCTGGCACGCGAGTTCGCCGAGAAGGAGATCCGGCCGAAAGCGGCAGAGTATGACGAGGAGCAGACGCATCCGGCCGACGTGATCGCCAAGGCCCACGAGGTGGGCCTGATGAACCCGCACATCCCCACCGAGTACGGCGGGCTTGGGCTTCCCACCTTCGCGGGCATGCTGATCGGCGAGGAGCTCTCGTGGGGTTGCGCGGGCATCGCCGTCTCGATCGTCGGAAACACTCTCGGCGCGGCGCCCGTTCTGCTCGCTGGGACCGACGATCAGAAGCGGCGGTGGCTGCCGCCGCTCCTCGACGAGCCTCTTCTCTGCTCCTTCGCTCTCACCGAGCCGGACGCCGGCTCGGACGCAGCCCGCATCAAGACGACAGCGGTACGTGTCGGCGACGACTACGTCTTGAACGGCTCGAAGATGTTCATCTCGAACGCGGGCCATGCGGCCTGGTCGGTCGTGTTCGCGTCAACCGATCGCTCGAAGGGACATCGCGGGCTCTCGGCGTTCGTGGTGCCGATGGACGGCGAGGGCGTGGCGATCGAGAAGCACCTCGACAAGATGGGCCAGCGGGCGACGGACACGTCGGCGTTCGCCCTGAGCGACGTCCGGGTGCCTGCGGCCGACCGGCTGGGTGAGGACGGCGACGGATTCAAGATCGCGATGCAGACGCTCGACTTCACTCGGCCCGGCACGGCGGCGGGCGCGGTCGGCGTGGCGCAGGCGGCGTACGAGTACTCGGTCGCGTACGCGAAGGAGCGCGTGACGTTCGACGTTCCGATCGCGATGCACCAGGGGGTCAACTTCCTGATCGCCGACATGGCGACGGAGATCGAGGCGGCGCGCCTGCTCACCTGGCAGGCGGCGTGGATGCTCGACGCGGGCTACGGCCGCCGCACGACCCTCTACTCGTCGTTCGCCAAGCGGTTTGCGGCTGACACCGCGATGAAGGTGACCACCGACGCGGTGCAGGTGTTCGGCGGCTACGGCTATACGAAGGAGTACCCGGTCGAGAAGCTCATGCGGGACGCGAAGCTGTTCCAGATCTACGAGGGCACCTCGCAGATCCAGCGGCTCGTGATTGCCAAGGAGATCTTCTTGCCGCGCGACAACTGAGTCGTAGGGGCGAGGTTCCACCTCGCCCTCGATGCGCGTGCCGGTCCGAAGGGCGACCCAAAGGGTCGCCCCTACGAGTGTCCGCTGCCCCGTGCCTCGGGCGTAGGATCGTCGGGTGGCGCTCCAGATCGACCTGTCCGGGCGTGTCGCCTTCGTCACGGGCGGCTCGCGCGGGCTGGGGCGGGCGGATGCGTTGACGTTCGCCCGCGCCGGCGCGGACGTCGTCGTCGCAGACATCCTCGTCGAGTCGGACACGTCTGGTCAGGTCGAGGAGCGCTATGGAACGCTCGCACAAGTCGCCCGTGCGCAGGGGATGGTGCACACGGAGGAGACCGCCGAGGAGATTCGAGGGCTCGGCCGGCGCTCGCTCGCCCTCAAGTGCGACATCACCGACCGCGCGCAGGTGGACGCGGCCGTCGCGCGCACCGTCGACGAGCTCGGCGCCCTCGACATCCTGGTCAACAACGCTGGGACACTCGACCACCTCGGCCGGTTTCCAAACCAACGCGCCGACCTCTGGGAGCGCGACCTGCGCGTCAACCTCACCGGAGCATTCAACTGCGCGCAGGCCGTCTGGCCGCACATGGTCGAGCGCGGTTTCGGTCGCATCGTCAACATGGCCTCCGTCGCGGGCACGCTCGGAGGCTTCGGCCAAGCGAGCTACTCGACGACGAAGGCGGGGATCCTCGGGCTTACGCGAACGCTTGCGATGGAGGGGGGTCGCCATGGGATCACGTGCAATGCGATCGTGCCGGGTGTCATCGGCACGGAGGCCTTCCACATGGCCGATGCCGCAATGAACGAGCGGATCACGAAGCGCACCGTGTTCCGGCGGCCCGGCGAGCCACAGGACATCGCGAACGCGATCGCATTCCTCTGCTCCGACCTCGCTGGGTACATCACCGGGATCGAGCTGAACGTCTCGGGCGGCGTCGAGCTCTTCGTCTTCTGATGCTGCTCCAGTGCCTTATGGATCACGTGAAGATGCCACCGAGCCGGTTCTGCATCGGTCGAGGCGACCGGTAGAATCAGCCCCTCGGTGCGGGCCGAGACCACCATCTACCAGGCGCGGGCGCGTCGCCGCCGCCAGTCCGTCGTCGTGCTCCAGCGCGTGGGCGTCGTCGTGGTCATGCTCACCGTGATCGTGGGGATCGTCGGCCTGGCGTTCGCGGGCTCGGCGGCGAAGCTTGCGGGTGGAACGAAGGTCGGCGGCCTCGATGTCGGCGGTCTTACCAAGACACAGGCGATCGCAAAGCTTCGCGCACGTGAGCGCTCGCTCGAGAACGTGCAGGTGTCGTTCGTCGCCGCGGACACGACGACGCGCTATTCGGCGTCGCAACTCGGGGTGCAGGCCGACTGGAGAGCGGCGGTCGGACACGCGATGCGGGACGGAGACGGGTTCTGGCCCATTCGCGGCTTCCAGCGGCTCGTTACTCGAATCTCGGGCGACGAGATCACGCCGCGTCTGACGACGTACCCCTCGGCGCTCGACTATGCGGTCGCTGAGATCCGGAAGAAAGTGGAGACAAAGCACCTCGAGGCGCGCGTCGTTCGGCACGGGCTTCGGATGGTCGTCGTTCCGGGGACGCTCGGCCGGCGGCTCGACCGGGTCGCCGCACGACGCGCGCTCGTCACAGCTCTCGGTGCCGCGGACCGGCCGAGTCAGGTCACCTTGCGGGTTCGAGTCGACGCGCCGACGGTCACGGCTGCTCGTCTTGCTCCGGTCGCCGCGAAAGCTCGCCTGGTCGTTTCCGCTCCCGTGCGCCTGACATATGGTGGTACGACGTGGCGCATCCCCCGCTGGCGGCTCGCGCAGCTGCTCGAGCTCCCATCGGGAGGGGCGACCAAGCTCGCCATCAGTGGCCGGACCGCGGCGGAGTTCTTCCGACAGCTCGGGAAGAGGGTCGACAGAGCGCCGGTCGACGCGACCTTCCGCATCCTGGCGGGCAACCGCGTCGGCATCGTGCCGTCGAAGCAAGGGCTTACGCTCGACACGGCGAGGACGGCCAAGGCGCTGCTCGCTGCCGGGCTCGCACCCGCGAACCGAGTCGGCCGGGTCGCTGTCAGCGTGGCCGAGCCGCAACGGACGACGGACGCCGCTGGGAAGATGGGAATCACCGGGGTCGTCTCGAGCTTCGAGACCACGTACGGCGGCACTCCGGGGCGCTTGCACAACGTGGCGCTCGTTGCCAAGCTGATCGACGGGGCGCTGATCGCCCCCGGCGAAGTCTTCTCGTTCAACGAGACGACCGGTGCGCGGACACCCGCGAGGGGTTTCGAGGTCGCGCCGGTGATCATCAACGGCGAGCTCAAGAACGGCATTGGCGGAGGCGTCTGCCAGGTCTCGACGACGACGTTCAACGCTGCGTTCTTCGCCGGCCTGCCGATCATCGAGCGGACGAACCACGCGCTCTACATCAGCCACTACCCGCAGGGCCGTGACGCGACTGTCGACTACCCGGGAATCGACCTCAAATTCCGAAACGACACGAAGGAGTGGCTCCTGCTCCGCACCTTCGTCGGCTCCGGCTCGTTGACGGTGACGCTCTACGGAACGCCTCAGGGCCGCAAGGTCGAGTACGAAACCGGGCCGCTCGTCGTCACCGGGGCGATGCCGATCAAGCGCGTCAAGGACCCGGCGCTCAAGAAGGGCGAGCAGAAGGTGGACGAAGAGGGCGCGCCTCGGCGCTCGACGAGCGTCCGCCGCAAGGTCTACGACGCCGACGGCAAGCTCCTCTACGACACGACCTGGCGCTCCAGCTACGACGCGGAGCGGGAGATTCTGCGCGTCGGGGCGAAGAAGCCGAAGCTGACCGCGGCGGATCTGCCTAGCCCGCTGCATGCGCGGTAGCGACGGCGTCCGCGAACCACTCGGGAACGCGGGTCGGGCGTCGTGAAGCGGCGTCGACCGTGGCGTGCCCGGTGTGCCCGTCCGCAACCAACTCGCCGTCGCGCTCGATTCGATACTCGTAGTTGAAACGCGCTCCGCGGATGTCGGCGCACCGCGTCCAGACGGTCAGCCGGTCGTGGAAATGGGCGGCGCGGTGGTAGTGCAGGGCCACCTCGGTGGTGAGCGCCTCGATGCCTCGTTCCTGGATCGACCTGTAGCCACCCACGTACATGTCGAGCCAGGCGACGCGGGCCACCTCGCACCAGACAAGGAACGCGGCGTGATGTGCGATGCCCTGCGCGTCGGTCTCCGCGAAGCGAACTTGCACGTCCGTCGAGAACGAGAACCCTTCCATCGATGTAACCCTAAGCTTGCTGCGCAGAACGGAAATCTGCAGGAGCAGATTTCCGTTCGCGCGAAGATCCCTGAAGAGGGCCGCCAGCGGCCCTCCCTTGTCAGCACAGAACGGAGATCCGCAGAAGCAGATTTCCGTTCGCGCGAAGATCCCTGAAGTGGGCCGCCAGCGGCCCAAGAGCCTCGGCAAGCCTACGATGGCGAGGTGTCCTCGGCGCGGCTGGCAGAGCTGATCAAGGCGCGGCAGCCGTGTGTCGTGCTGAGCGGCGCGGGGATGAGCACGGAGTCGGGGATCCCCGACTTCCGGTCGCCGACCGGGATCTGGGCGCAGTACGACCCGATGGAGGTGGCGACGCTCGACGCGTTTCGGCGCGACCCGGCGCGCGTGTGGGAGTTCTATGCGCGCCGGCTCGGTGTTCTCGGCGAGGTCGAGCCGAACGACGGGCACCGCGCGATCGCCGAGCTCGAGGAATGCGGGCTCGTGCAGGCCGTCGTGACCCAGAACGTCGACGGGCTGCACCAGCGAGCCGGCAGCCGGGAGGTGATCGAGGTTCACGGCTCTCTTCGGGAGGCCGTCTGCCCTTCGTGCGCGGCACGCGAGCCGATCGAGTCGGTCCTGCAACAACTCGCCGCGGCGCCCGTGCCGGTGTGTGCGGCGTGCGGAGAGGTGCTCAAGCCCGGCGTCGTCATGTTCGGCGAGCTCTTGCCGACGAGAGCGATCGACCGCGCGAGCGTGCTCGCGCGCGGTGCCGCGCTGATGCTCGTCGTCGGCTCGTCGCTCGAGGTCTGGCCGGTCGCAGGGCTGCCGCTCGAGGCGCGTGCGTTCGCCATCCTCAACCGCGGTCCGACCGCGCTCGACGATCGAGCAGTCACGAAGATCGACGCGGGTGCCGGCAAGACCCTCAGAGCGGTCGTGGATGCCCTCTAACGCTTGTCTCGAGCGCGAAGACACGCTACAAACCGAGGAGTGCCCCGGCTCCCCGTTCTCATAGGGCTCGTCGCGGCCGCAACTGTTGCGGGCACGCTTGCCTTCGTGCTCGGTGCACGCGACCGAGCGACGCCCGAGCTGCTGGTGGCGCCGGTGCAGCATCAGGAGGGGGTCGTGCCGCCACACGTGCTGCAGGTTCCGGTCTGCACGGCGGGGAGCATCGTGCGGCTCGACGACGTACGGGGCGCGCACGCTGTCACCGTTCGACGAGGGGCTACCGCGTTCCGCGCCCCGGGCAAGCGCCCATTTGCCCGATTCGGACGCCTCAACGTCAACGGTGTGCCGACCGTGTTCGCGGTCCTGGGCGCACGACTCGACCGCACGTGCCACGCGAGCTGGTACCACGTCCAGCTGCCGTTGCGACCGAACGGAGTCACCGGCTGGGTGCGCGCGAGCGCTGTCGCGGAGCGGGCTCTCCGCGTCCGGATCGTGGTCGACCTCTCGCAGCGGCGTGTCACGCTCTATCGAGGTGCCAAGCCGTTGATCGTCACGACTGCCGCGATCGGCTCGCCGTCCACGCCGACTCCCACAGGCCGGTACTTCGTGAACCAGAAGCTGGTCTCACCCGATCCTCTTGGACCGTTCGGGCCCGCGGCAATCGGGATCTCCGCGTTCTCGCCGGTGCTCCAGAGCTGGACGCAAGGCGGCCCGATCGCGATCCACGGCACGAACCAGGCGGAGTTGCTCGGGAGCGCCGTGTCGCACGGGTGCATCCGCGTGTCGAACGACGTCGTCGAACGGCTTTGGAAGCTTGTGCCGACCGGCACGCCCGTGCTGATTAGGATGTGACCATGGCCAAGGCGAAGAAGGACAAGGACGTGCTCTCTCGACTCGCCGACCGCGGTGAGGAAGCACTGAGCAGGCTCGCGGACCTGCCGGGCGGCACGAAGGCGCTGAAGGCTGTCAGCGACTTGCGTGAGCGCGTCGACGAGCTCGGCAAGAAGGTGCGCGGGATCGACATGCTCGAAGCGCGGATCGGCAAGCTCGAGAAGGAGTTTGCGACGCTGAAGCGCCAGGCGAAACCGGCCGCGACGCGCGCCGCCTCGCGCGCGAAGGCAGCGGCGACCCGCAAGCCCCCAGCCGGCCCACCTCCCGCATCCTCCTAAGCGGGCGGCACACGCAGGCTGAGCCTGCCCGGTAGCGCCTCGAACCTCACGGGCGTCGTTCCCGGCTGCTCGCCGTCGAGCTCGATCGGCACCGCTGGCTCGGAGCTCACGGTGACCGTTCTGCCACGGAGGAGCTCGGCTTTCGGATGAGGGAGATACGTGCCACGGTAGATGCGCGGCATTGTCGTCACGAGATCGCGTTTCGTCACGTCCCCGATCGTGACGACGTCGAGGAGCCCGTCGTCGGGCGCCGCGTCGGGGCAGATCTTCATCCCGCCGCCGAAGAACTTCCCGTTTCCGACGACGACGTCGAACATCCGGCCGCTCCGGTGTTCGCCGTCGACCGTGACGTGCATCTCGTTCGCCGACCAGCGTGCGAAGACCGCGAACAGCGCCCATAGGTACGAGGCCTTCCCGCCGAGCGATTTCGTGGTCTCGTTCGCGCGCTTCGCGATCGCGCCGCTCATCCCGGCGCTTGCGACGTTCGCAAACACCGCCTCCGTTTCGCTTCCGTCCCACGCGCGGTAGGAGACACGACCGAGGTCGACCGTGCGGACAGACCCGTTCAGTGCGATCGCGACTGCCTCTTCCACGCGCCGTGGGATCCCGAATGTGCGCACGAAGTCCCAGCCGGTGCCTCGCGGGATGATCGCCACCTCCGGCGGCCCGTCGAGATCCGCGATCCCGTTCACCACCTCGTTGACGGATCCGTCGCCCCCGACGACGACGAGCAGCGCCGCGCCGCTGTCGGCCGCGCTCCGTGCCAGCTCGGTGAGGTGGCCTGGGCGCTCGCTGAAGAGTGCATCTCCGGAGAGCCCCGACGCCGCGGCGCGATGGGCGATCTCCGGCCACCGCCGACCCGTCGAGCCGGCTCCGGAGGCCGGGTTGACGAGGAACACTACGTTCGCTGATCGCTTCGCGATCAGCGAACGCTAGACACTGAGGCGACGCGGTGCATTTTGGGTCGTTAGCCGTTTCCGCCGGTTCTCAGGCGGAAACGGCAGTTTCGAGCGCGATGCGGGTCATGCGGTCCACGCCGGCGCGGAGCTCGTCGTCCGAGATCCGCGTGAACTCCCCCTCGACGACGATGTCGCTCACGGTCAGGATGCAGCCGGCCTGCACGCCCCGCAACGCCGCCAGGGTGAACAGCGCGGCCGCCTCCATCTCCACGCCGAGCACGCCGCGCTGCGCCCAGCGCTCGAACTGACCGTCGTCCGGGTTGTAGAACAGATCGCTGGAGACGACCGGGCCGACGGAGATCTTCTGCCCGAGCTCCTTTGCCACGTGCACAGCTCCGTGGACGAGATCCCAGCTCGCCGTCGGGCAGTGAGGCTCGTTGCCCACGAGGTGCATCGCCGTCGAGTCCGCCGGCACGGCGGAGATTGCCACGACGATGTCGCCGAGGGCGAAGTCCGGCTGGAGTCCTCCACACGTGCCGACGCGCAGGAGCCGCTTCACGCCCAGCCGAATCAGCTCTTCGGCGACGATCGTCGTGGTCGGGCAGCCGATGCCCGTGCTCTGGACCGAGACGCGCTTCCCCTGGTAGGTGCCGGTGTACCCGAGCAGCCCTCGCTCGGCGTTCGTCTGGACGACGTCCGAGAGGTACGTCTCGCCGATGTACTTGGCGCGGAGCGGGTCGCCAGGGAGAAGGCACGCGTCGGCGTAGTCGCCGGTCTCCGCTCTCACGTGGATCGGCATCGCCGAAACCCTACGGGTTTCGGCGATAGAGGTGCGCACCAAAGGCGCGTGCCGTGCTCCATTAGGTTTCCTGCGTGAGCGGGAAACCTAGCGAGAAACTCTTCGAGCCTCGGATCGACGACGTGCTCGACTTCTGCCGACGGGATCCCGTCGAGCGGGTCTTCCTCGAGGACGTCGCTCGCCGCGGCCACAGTCGCTTCGTTGCAACGCGCGGGGAGGAAGGCTTGCGTGCGATCTGCCACCTCGGCACGAATGTCGTTCCCTCCGGTGACGACTGCGGCGCGTTTGCGGACGCCGCGTCGAAGGTCGGCGCACGGATGCTCATCGGTGAGGAGGGTGCGGTGACGGATCTGTTCGAGGCGGCGCGGCGAAGGCTCCCGCGGCCGCGGGACGACCGGCCCGGTCAGCCCGTCTACGCGATCTCGGTACCCCCTGCCCCCGGCGACACGGGCTTGCGGCCTGCAACACCGGCAGATCTCGATCTCCTCGTTCCTGCCTGCGCTGCCTCGCACCGCGAGGAGCTCGGCGTCGATCCGCTCCGCCGCGACCCCGAGGGATTTCGGTGGCGGACACGCACGCAGATCGAGGATGGACGATCGTGGCTGTGGGAGGTGGGGGGCGTGATCCGCTTCAAGGCCGAGGCCTCTGCGTGGACGCCGTCCGCAGTGCAGCTCCAGCAGGTCTGGGTCGATCCACCCGTTCGACGCCAGGGTTTCGCAACGCGTGGCCTGTGCGACCTCATTCGCCTGCTCCTCGAGCGAACGCCGGTCGTGACGCTCTTCGTGCGTCGGGACAATGTCCCCGCCATCCGCCTCTACGAGGCGATCGACATGCGCCACGTGTTCAGCTACCGCAGCATTCTCTTGTGAAGACGCTCATCTTCGCCCGGCACGGCCAGGCCGGCTCGAACGCGGCTGCAATCGTCAGTGGGACTCCGCCCGGGGAAGGGCTCACGGCCGAGGGGCGAGATCAGGCGCGGCAGCTGGCGAAGGAGCTCGCAGGAAGTCGCGTCGACCTCGGGGTGGCGACGGAGCTCCGACGGGCACGGGAGACGCTCGAGGTCGCCCTCGCGGGGCGCGAGGTGCCGCGCATCGTCATGCCCCAGCTAAACGAGATCCGGTTCGGTGCGTTCGACGGCGGTGCGCTTGCGACCTATCGCGAATGGGCCTGGTCGGAGGAGCCAGACGTGAGGCCTCCGGGCGACGGTGAAAGCCGCTCCGAGGTGGCGGCACGGATCGCCGACGGTCTGGACGCGCTGCTGGCACGCCGTGAGGCGGTGATTCTGGCGGTCGGTCATGCGTTGCCGGTCCGATACATCCTGGACGCAGCTGACGGGCGCTTTCCGGCGGCCCGAATCGACCACGTCGAGCACGGAACGCTCCATCGGCTCGATGCGGACTCCGTCCAGGCCGCGGCCGAGACGCTGCGCGTGTGGTCGGAGGAGCCGGCCTTCCGCGACGTCCCCGGGTCAGGCCTGGGGTCAGACCCTCGGGTCTGACCCGTCTTGTTCGCGCAAGATCCCTGAAGGCCACCGCGGCCCGTGCGCAGGTGGCAGGAGATAGGGGTCTACCTGCTT
>Ga0334722_10007143_pt1 | contig 10879 bp, 6 predicted proteins | sample C3_bottom_MG_FD_207210 | JGI IMG/M metagenome (GOLD analysis project Ga0334722, IMG submission 207210) | Sediment microbial communities from Yellowstone Lake, YNP, Wyoming, USA - C3_bottom | ecosystem: Environmental > Aquatic > Freshwater > Lake > Sediment | place: USA: Wyoming | collected...
ATGGCAGTTTGCACACCACTCGGACATACCGGTCCCGTATGCGACCCGCGTCTGCGTGGAGTCCTCGGCACGGTTGTAAGCCTCCGGCGCTACCGCGGACGGGGCCCGGTTAACAAATGCGAAGCCGGGGTCCGACCGGCTCTCATACCCTGCCCCCGCGAGAAGCCTGTACGTGCCGACCGCCTCGTTAGCTCCGGGCGCGGCGCCGTAGGTCCCGCTCGAAACGATGGGCACCTCGGACGTCGTCTCCGTCCCGTCGGGCAGTATCCGGTACTTTCCGTGCGGGTCGTGGCAGCTTGTGCACTGAAGGCTTGCCGCGGGATAAGAGCCGCCGGGCGAACTCGTCAGCCTGGAATCAGACGCGTACCCGTAATCGGCCGCGACAATATTATGCCCGTGCCTTTCGCCCTGGCTTGTCGCGCCCACGCCCTCAGACGCCCAGTTGTACGATTTTTTTAGCCAGCCGAAATCGCCTCCTGGAGAGAGCTGCCGGGGAGGGAAGCCGTCTGGCATGTCGGCCTTTGCCGTGCTTACGTGATAACCGTCGGGACCGGACAGGCCCGGCCTTTCATGGCAGCCAAGGCAGGTCGAGCTCTGGTCGCGCCCTTTAAGCAGGTACTGGTTGGCCTGTCCCGTGGGCAGGTCGTTCAAGGTCGCCTTCCTGCCGTTTGATGAGTTGTGTGTCGTGTGGCAGCCGCCGCAGTAGCCCGTGCCGCCTGAATGAAAGGTCTCGGCGGCCGCGGCAGGGTTCAGGTAAGCCAGGAATACGACTGGTAGGAAATACAGGGCGGGTTTGATACAACTGTACATAGTCCCTCCTTCCGTGCGAAATATAACACAGTAGGAGTTACTATTACAAATAAAAAATCAGGTTATTTTGCCACCGAGAACAACTGCACGCGGCTGTTGCCCCTGTCGGCTATTACCAGGCCGCCGTCCGGGCCTATGCAGACCTGGCAGGGGTAATATAAAAGCCCCTCGGTCCAGCCGAGGCTCAACTGTCTGCCCTGGTATGAACCGTCCTGGCCGATAGTCACAATCCCTCCGCCGTCCTGGTCCACTATCAGCAAGGCCCCCTTTTCGTCCACGGTCATGTACATCGGGAAGCTCATGTACTGCTTCATGCCCTTGGTCATGGGTACGAACGACTTGAAGTCCTTGTCCGTGACGTATACCACGGCCTTGACCGCATCGACGACGTATACCTCGCCGCCCGCCCCGACGCAGAGGTCGGTGATGAACCCCGCGTCGCCCGGCAGTCCGACCTGCCTCAGGTATTTGCCCGCGGGGTCGAGCACGAAGACCTGCGAGGAGAACAGGTCCAGCAGGTATATGTTGTCCTTAGAGTCGAGCTTGAAGGCCAGGGACACTATGTTCACCCCTTCGGGGAGCCCTGAAGGCTCCACGTACCCCTGGAACGTCCCGTCCGCGCCTACCTTCAGCACCTTCCTCTGCCTCCCGTCGAACACGAGCAGCGCGCCCTTGGAGTCTATCTGGACCCTCGTCGGGTACCGCATCTGCTGGAGCCTGATCTCGGTCCCGCCCTTCAAGGCGTCCCCTTCGTAGGTGAACTTCAGGAGCCTGCCGTTCCCGGTGTCCGCGACCACGACCATCTTGTCGTTGCAGGCGACTCCCTCGGGATGGTCCATGGCCCCGCCCTTCTCGTCCGCATACAACGAGAACTTCGGGGCGAAGCCTGTCGCGCCCGTCGCGACAGCCGCGAACGCAAGCACCGCCATGAATAAAGTTAACGCAACAGTTATATTAGCCGACCTTCCGGACATATCATCACCTCTTGAACTTTTCGTGGCATTTGACACACAGGTCCGTGGTTGACGCGAACGGGATCAGGTGGCTGAACTCCGTCCCGTGCGCCCTGTGACAGCTGAGGCACTGAAGCGTCAGGTTCTTGTTCCTCGGGTCCGCGAACTTCCTGCCGATGGGGTGCGTCGAGTGCTGCTCCCAGTCGTGGCACGTGCCGCAGACCGATATGACCGAGGAGTTGTTCAGCATGAGCGGCGCGTCCCCGGAATGCGGGTCGTGGCAGGCCGTGCATTCGCCGTCCCTGATCGGCGGGTGCTTGGTGGGTGACGCCTCCTGTCGCCTTATGGTATCCTCGTGGCACCTGCCGCAAACCGTAATCATGTCGCCCCTCAGCAGCCCCTTCCTGGTCGAGGCGTGCGGGCTGTGGCAGTTCAGGCAGCCGGTCTTCTCGAGCAGGGGCCAGTGTATCCTGTTCTTTCCGAGCGCCGTGTTGACCATGTCGCTGTGGCATATCCTGCACAGCTCGTAGCCCGCCTCCTTCAGCTTCAGCGGGTCGGGCGAGCCCGAGGGCTGGTGGCACTGGTCGCACATCTTCTCGGCGACGGGCTTGTGGACTATGTCGTACAGTATCCCCTTTTTGTCCGAGCCGTGCGGGTTGTGGCATAGCGTGCAGCGCGACTTCCCGACCGGGTAGCCCAGGTGCGACTGCACGAAGAACGGCTTGTCGGGCGCATGGCATGCCGTGCAGAGGCCGGGCGGTTCGTCTTTTAAAAGCGACCTGTTCGATTTGGACGAGTGCGGGTCGTGGCAGGTCAGGCAGCCCTTCTCGACCGGCGGGTGCTTGTGCTTTATCTTGCCGAGCGCGTCGCCCATGTCCTTGTGGCATGACAGGCAGAGGCCGTTTCCTCCCGCGAGCAGGTTGAACTGGTTGTCCGACGAGTGCGGGTCGTGGCATTTCACGCACGCGCCCTCCGCCACCGGCTTGTGCACGCTCTTTGCGTTTTCCGGCGCCATATCCTTGTGGCAGACCATGCATACCTTGTCCGTATCGGCGACCAAGAGCTTGCCGTGCGAGGATGTGTGCGGGTTGTGGCAGCCGACGCACTCACCGGACTTGACTGGGGTATGCACGAACTTCTTCTTGAGCTTCTCATTGAAGGCGGTGTGGCAGCCAAGGCAGACTGCGCCCTTTGCGCCCGGCTTGAGCTTGAACTGGCCTTCACCCTTCTGCGCGGTCTCGTGGCACTCCTCGCATGTCCTCGCGGCAAACGGCGGGTGGAGCACCTCCTTGAAGAGCTTGGGGTCCTTCGACGCATGCGGGGTGTGACAGCTTATGCAGTCGATACCCGACGGGTCGATGCCTAAGTGCGCCTTCAGCAACCCGGCGTCGCTAAAGTCGTGGCACTGCGAGCAAAGCGCCGGCACCGGCTGGGCCAGCAGGCTCGGGTCGGACGAGAAGTGCGGCTTGTGGCAAGAAAGGCAGTCGCTCTCGGCGGGCGGGTGCGTCTTCTCCTTGCCCATCTTCTCCTTGAGCGCGGTATGGCACGTGAAACATATGTCCGGCGCCTCGGCCTCCAGAAGTTTTTTGAGCTTGGTCTTGTGCGGGTTGTGGCACTTGGTGCACTCGCCCGACACTACTGGCGGGTGGGAGCTCTTCGCGCCTTTAAGCCCGGCCGCAAGTGCGGTGTGGCAGCCCTCACACAGCTCGGCCTGGCCCGATACGAGCATCCCCTGGACGTTGCTGCCGTGCGGGTCGTGGCATTTCAGGCATATGCCTTTCGTGAACGGGTCATGCTCCGTCCAGCCCTCCCCGGCCTTCATCAGGTCGGCGTGGCAGGCCTCGCAAATCTGCGGGACGGGCTGCTTCAGGAGCTTGTCCTGCTCGGAGCCGTGCGGGTTGTGGCATGCGGTGCAGTTGGCCTGTATGACTGGCTTGTGCGTGTCCGTCTTGATGAACCTGGTCTCGGCGTCCGCGTGGCACGAATAGCAGACCTCGTCCATCCGCTTTACAAGCATACCCGGCGAATTGGAGCCGTGCGGGTTGTGGCAGGCCAGGCATTCCCCGTCCGCGAAGGGCGGGTGCACGTCCTTGCTCTTCTTCATATCGGCGGTCTTCGCGTGGCATGTGAAGCAGAGCGCCTCGCCCTTCGCCAGCAGAAGGTGTTCTTCCTTCGCGGCGTGCGGAGAATGGCAGGACAGGCATCCCGCGCCGCCGGTCAGCGCGCCGTGAGGCTTCACGAGCTTTTCACCCTTGTCGGGGTGGCACTCAATGCACAGGCTGTTACCGCCTCTCAACAGGAGCTTGTTCTCTTCCGACGAGTGGGGGTTGTGGCATGAGGTGCATTCACCACTCTTGAACGGCTCATGCTCGACGGTCCCGCCGGCCTTAAGTTGTGCGGCGTCGTGGCACTGGAAGCATAGTTCCGAACCCTTGGCGCTGGTCCCGAACGGCTCCTTCGCCTCAGGGGCGTTGTGGCAGGAGCCGCAGTCCGAGCCGGACACCGGGTTATGCACGCTCGTCTTCAGCAGTTTCGCCTGCTCGGATGAGTGCGGGTTGTGGCAGGTGAGGCATGGCCTGGTCTCGACCGGGTATCCGCCGTGCGCCTTCTTAAACGGCGCGGCCCCGGGCTCGTGGCAAGTGAGGCAGAGCTGCGGGTCCTTCTTCATCAGCAGGTCCTTCTCGTCGGAGCTGTGCGCCAGGTGGCAGGCGCGGCAGCCCTGCTCCGTCAGCACCTTGTGCACGGTCTTCTTCTCGAACTGCTTCCTGTCGTGGCATTTGTAGCACAGCTCGTTGCCTTCGGCGTTCAACAGGAAGGCTGCCTGTGATGCGTGCGGGTTGTGGCAGAGCGTGCACTTGCCTGTCTTAAGCGCGCCGTGCACGTTTTTCTTGTTCATGCCGAGCTTCGCCTTGTCGTGGCACTTGAAGCAGAGTTCGTTGCCGGACTCTATCAGCAGCAGCTTAGGCACTATCCCGTGCCGGAGGTGGCAGGACTCGCATTTGCCCTCCTTGACCGGCTGGTGCACGTCCTTCATGGGAAGGTACTTGTCGGCGAACGCCTTGTGGCAGTCGGCGCACTCCTTCCTGGAGAACTTACGCTCCGCGGCGTACGGGCTTGCCGCGACCGCAAGCAAGGCAAGGCAGAGCACGGCGGACATAAATATGGACACGGGCCTGGCTTTTATATATGCTGACATCTTTTCCCCCGGTGGTTATTCGGAAGTCTTGCCTATGCCTGTAATGTAGACATGCACCTGGTGCGCGGCCCGAAGCTTGGCCGCCCAGTCTTCCACGGACTTGTTCAGCTTCTCTCCGAAGAGCTTCTTCGCTATCCTCTCGCGCGCGTCCTTGTAAGGCTCCTCGGTGGAAGGGGACTCGTCCTTGACGTACAGGACGTAGTACTGGTCGCCGGGCGCGGAATAAAGCCTGTAGTCCCCGGCCTTGGCGCCGGTCAGGACGTCCTGCACGTCGTCCGGCAGGCTCTTGAGGCTTATCAGCTCGCCCTCGAAGGAAAGGAGCCCCGGCGTGTCCTCTTTCAGCCGCCCTTCCGCGTTCGCGTTCAGCCACTTGAAGTCCGTCCCGGCCTTGAGCTTTGCGAGCGCGTCCTCGGCGTCCTTGAGCTTGCCGAACGCGACGTCGTAAAGCCTGACCATCTCCGGGTACGTGAAGTCCTTGATATGCTCGTCGTAGTATTTTTTCGTCTCGTCCTCGTTCACCTTGATGTCCGGGACGACCGCCTTCTGTATGAACATGCTGAATATCACCGAGGTCTTGTACTCGGATACCAGATTCCTGTAGTCGTCAGTCTTCTCGAGGCCCATCTTCGCGGCCTCCTTGTCGAAGAGCCTCTTGTATAGAAGAGAGTCGAGCATGTCGACCTTCTCCGCGTTGACCTTCTTCTCCTTGGCCGCGCGCTCCACCCCGTGGAAGAACTTGTCGTCAATCGCAGTGGCGAAGTCGCCGACAGTGATGGGCTTGTCGCCCTTGATATTTATCAGGACGCGCTTGTCCTTGAGCACGTCCTCCACCTTCGGATTGTCCGCATCGAAGTCGAAGCTGCCGAGCAGCTTCTTGTCTATCTTCGCGTATTTTTTAACGAGTGCGCTGTAGTATTTTTTCAGGGCCTCGCCCTGCTTCTCTTCGAGGGCCGCCTTCTCCGCGTCCGCCCTGGCCTTCGGGTCGTCGGGGTAGCGTATGTCCTCCACCTTGACCACCACGTAGCCGTCCTCGACCTTGATGACGGGGGTCACCGCCCCCTTGTCGAGCCGGTATACCGCGCCCGCTATCTGGGGCAGGAGCTTGTTCACCCTGACGAACTCGCCTGCCTCGCCGCCCTTGGCCTTGCCGGCGGCTACGGACTCTTTCGCCGCGTCGTCGAAGGCCTTGCCCGCCTTGACGTCGTCCGACATCTTATTTGCGTCTGCCTCCTTGCTAAATATCACGGACTTGAGCTTCCACTCCTTTACGGACGCCTTGTACAGCCTCTCGACCTCGTCCTTGTCCGGTTTTACGCCGGAGGTCTGCTTATCCTTGACCAGCTCCCTCAAGCTCGCGCCCTCGTACTCCTTTATGGAGGACTTGACCTCCGGGAGGTCGCCTATCCCCATGTCTTTGGCCTCGAGTACGATGAGCCTCGTGTTTATCAGCCGGTCGAGGACAGGCTTGTAGTCGGTCTTGCCCGCGGACTTGTCCTTGGATGCCTCCTCGTGGACGCTCACGAGCGCGTCGTTCAACTGTCCGAGCGTTATCTTTTCACCCTCGACCGTCGCCACCGGGAAGTCGGCGAAGGACGTGGAGAATAACGGCACCTTCAATGTCGCGGCCACGCCCTCCTGCGCCTCGCGCTTGGCCCCCGCCTTGTCATCGGCGGCAACTGCCTGCACGGCTATTAAGACAGTAAACATACAGGGGACGAACAGCACCGCCAGCAAACGTTTCATCTCTACCTCTCTTGTCTTTTGTTTCGCCCTTACCGGGCGCGGACAGCCTCACTTAAATATACCAACCGCACCCTTGAAGTGTCAATTTGCGGAGCCGGCTAAACGCAGCATCACCGTTTGGCCGCCATCCTGCCTATCACGCTGCCTATCATGCGGCACGCGAGCTGGCCGGTCGTGTTCAGCTTGCCTACATCGAAGAAGTAGACGTTCTCGTCCCCCTCGTCGTAGCTCCGCGACTCCCAGACCACGGCCCTGTCCTTCCGCTCTATCATCAGGGCCGAGAAGCCTATCTTCGCGGTCCCGTACAGCCCCTGGTAGTCCTCGTAGTCCAGCACGTTCCCGGATAGCACGAGGTCCGCTTCCAGCGTATCGAGCACCACGCCCGCGGTGTCGAGCGAGACCCCGCCCTCCATTATCACCCGGTAGCTCAGGAGCTTCTCCCTGACAAGGCCCGGCTCGACCACGGTTATGTTGTCCAAGGTGGAAAGCTGCCTGACAAACTCAAGCGCAAGTATCTCGCCCGCGTTCTTGCGCTCGCCGGTGTTCAGGAACGGGAGTACCGCGACGGAGTACCTGCCGCCGGGGTTGAACGACGGCGAACGGTAGAATACCTTCGGGCCGTACTTGCCGCCCGGAGGGCAGCCCTGCCCGCCATCTCCGCCCGACAGGTAGCCCATGAGCGAGCCGGTCAGCCTCCCGAGCGCCTTTTCGGTCAGGACCTTCGGGTCTTCTATAAGCCCCAGCAGGAGCAGGCCCGGGTGGTCGTCCCCGGCCATGCCCACCGTGTCCGTCCAGAGTATGGCGGGCTCCGCGCCGGTATTGTCGAGCCTCATGTTCACGGAGATCTTCGGCGGGTTGGCCTCGCTGTAATGCTCGACCGTGGTTATCAGCACGGCGTCCGCCCCGAGCTCCTCCCTGAAGGCCGCCGCGCCCTCGTGGTCTATTCCGCCGGTGTACCTTATGCGGTGCGCGGCCATGGCCTTCTCGATTGCCGCGTCGTCCACGACGTCTAGCCCGCCTGAGCCCAGCATCTTCTCGGCCGACGCGCGTATATCCTTCAGCGGGGCCGGGCCGCCGGTTAAGTTATGGACCGGCAGCACGACGACCCGCGCCTTGCGCCCGCCTGCGGGCGTGCCTTCCCCGGCAGCCGGGAGCCGGCCCGCGCAGCCCGACATGAGGACCAGGGCCAGGAGCAGGGAGAGCCCCGCTTTATTTAAACAGCTGGTCGATGAGGTCATTTACCGCCTGCTCCGTTACCTGTTCCATCGGCAGCCCGCCCCCGCCGAAGAGGCGGTCCCAGACGCTTACGCCGCCCCTGGTGGACCTGGCCGACCAGACCACCCTGCCGGTCTGCCCCTCAGTCAACTGTACGCTTATCGAGATTATGTTGGCCGCGCTGTTCGCCGACCGGACCTCGCCGTACTCCTTGACGACCCCGGTTATGACCGCGTCGGCCTTGATTATCCCGCATATCTTGACTATCTCCTCGGGCGACGGCGCCGACTGGTTCGTGATGCCAGCTCGCGATAAGCCGCGCGCCACCTCGCCCTGCGGCAGGACGTACATCGCGCCCGTCGCGAGCAGCTCGGTCGAGAAAACGTCCCTCACCCTTTCGGCCCCGAGGTTGTCGCGGGACAGGTTCTCGAAAGGCAGGACGGCCACGGTCTTGATGGCGCTGAAGTCCATGTTCTGGTCCTTGTAAAGCGCCCCGCCTGTCGCGCAGGACGCCGTCAGGAGGAGCACCGCTGACAGCAATAGATACCCGATAACCGGCCCGGTTCTCATTATGGAAGCCTCCTTGGTTGGAGTAATAAACATCTTCGTCATATCGCCACCTTCAGTACCGCATTGAAGGTCTTCGTGTCGGTCTGCTGGGCGGTCGCCCTCGTCTGCAACACCGTGTAGGCCAGGTCGAGCGAGGCGCCGGGCCTGATGTTCCACCTGACGGTCGGGGAGACAAGCCTTGTCGTGCCCTGGTTCGCGGGCCCTATGTTCTCTGAATAGGCGAAACGGAACTGGAGGTCCCCGTCCGGGAACGGCGAGAAGTTGAGCCCGTAGTTGTAAAGCGTCTTGGTAAGGCCGGACGCGCTCGTCCTCGACACGGACGAGAAGAGGTACAGAGCCCTGACCGGCGTGAACGATATGCTCGCCTCCGCCCTGTCGTTAGTAGTCTTCGACGCGGGCACCCCTCCCCCATTCTGGGAAGTGGTGTTGTACACGTAGACGATGTTCAGGGTAAGGGTCTGGTGCGGCACGAATGACGCACCGAAGTTGACCAGCTTGCCGTTTGTCCGCTGGCCGGTCTCCTGCTTGCCGAAGTTCAACCCCATGCCCAGGTACGCGTCGATACCCTTGTAGAGCGTGGCCTTGTTGAAGAGCGTGACCGAGTTTGTGTCGCTCGTCCCGGTGGGCTTGCTGTCCGACCGCCCGCTGTAGACCAGGCTGTGGCTCAGGGTGCTGTACGGCGTGGCCGTCGCCGATGCGCTGTAGACGAACGAACCGACATGCCCGGTAGACAGCTCGCTGTCCTCCCTCGCAAAACGCGCGCCGACCGCGAACACCCGGCTCAGCTTCTGGTTGAGGGTCAGCCCGTTGGTCAGGAAGTAGGTCGTCAGGTTCTGCGGCATGGTGCTCGTCAGGTACAGCGAGAGGTCGTGCGTGAGGTACGGCGTGCCGAGTATCTTCGTCTTGGTGGAGAGGTTCACCACGTGGGACGAGGTCGAGGTCTTGCCCTGCACCTCCGCGGCCGGGACCACGAGCAGGCCCTGGACCTCGGTTATGAAAATGTCGGAATACTGCGGTAGGGCGGTCACCGCCGGGTTGAGCGGCTTTACCGTCACCTTGATGAAGCGGGCGCCGGTGCGCGGCGTGAACGTTATCTCGAACCGGTTCAGGAACGTCCCGAACACCACGGATGGCGCGCCGTCGACCAGCGTCCAGTTCTGGTTGTCGTCGCTGCTGTACACCTGCCATGCGAAAGAACCCGAGACCGTCGCAGGCAGCGCCCTGTCCACCCAGACGTAGACCGTGTTCATCACAGAGGTGTTGTCCGCGAAACCGAGCCCCATGTCCCTGAACTGGTTGTCCCCGGCCAGGCTCGGCGAGAAGCCTATGTCCAGCCCGGCATTCGTGGCGAAGTTCCCGTCTATCAGGGCGGGGTTAGGCTGGAGCACGTCGAGCGTGGGCAGGTCCGTGAAGGCCTCGACAAGCGAAACGCCGGACAGCGCGGTGAGCTGGGTCGTGACTGTCCCTGCGCCCCCGGTCGTCGTTTTCGTCGTCCTGTCCGAATAGATATAGTTCAGGTAGACCGTGGTCCTCTTGCTGAACCACTCGTCAGAGTACGTCCCCCGGACGGTCTGGAGCAGGTCCTTCGTGTCGGTCGTGTTCAGGTGGTCCCTGGGGTTTGTGTATGTTGCCGTGTACTTGAGGTCCACCTGCTTTACCGGGTCGTACTTCATGTTGAACAGCGCCAGGTCCGTCGTCACGTCCTGCACCGTCCGCCTGAAATCGTAGTTGTTGTTTCTGGACAGGCGGAGGTCGACGGACGGGAGCTCGTCCGGCTTCCAGCCGAGCGTAAGGTTGTAGTTCTCGTTGACCTGCGACAGGGGCAGCGCGCCAAGCGTCTTTGTGGTCTGGACCCTTTTGTCGTAGCCCGCGCTCGCGTTGTACATCCGGTTTGCGAGTATCAGGTTCATGAACATGTTCGTGCTTGTGTCGGTGGATTTGATGCGGGCCTGGTCTACCTTGCTCGACGAATAGGTCTTGTTGAATATACCGCCCGCGTTCAGCCTCAGGTTCGGGTAGAAGGTCTTGTTCAGCGTCAGGTAGTACTTGTGCGTGAAGTCCGTGAACTCCGACTTCGTCACCTTGCCGGTCGAGTCCTTCGACTTCACCGAACTGTTGTCATAGTCCATCTCGACAAGCCCGTCTATCCCGTCAGCCATGGAAACCCGGGGTGCGGACGCGACCGCTATTATGGCCGCCATCAGGCAGGCCGCGAGGTATGCGGCTATGATACCCGGCCCCGGTCTCAATAACGCTCTCCCATCAGAGAAATATAGTTTGGCGCGTATCCCGCGTCGAAGACGGCGAGCGTCTTCCTGGCGCCGAGGCTTACGCATGCGACCGCGCCGCTGTCGGGCACCGTGAGGAACAGGTTGTCGCCCTCGTCGTCGAT
>Ga0334722_10007145_pt1 | contig 10877 bp, 9 predicted proteins | sample C3_bottom_MG_FD_207210 | JGI IMG/M metagenome (GOLD analysis project Ga0334722, IMG submission 207210) | Sediment microbial communities from Yellowstone Lake, YNP, Wyoming, USA - C3_bottom | ecosystem: Environmental > Aquatic > Freshwater > Lake > Sediment | place: USA: Wyoming | collected...
AATAATCGCCGTTAGATGATGTCCCGAGGGATTATTTCCCCAGAGATGATAGTCAAGGGCAACTGATATCCAGGTAAGCGGCTTCCAATAATCTGTCGCCATATCGGTGAATGCCCATTTAATGAACGTCCAATCAAGCGAGCGGATGTGGTAATTGTTGGTGATGATATTGATATCATCCCATATGAGAAAATCGTTTCTGAACGACGGAAGATAGACGAGGGCCGTAACAAGCGCGGCCGCAATCGCGAGGGAACATCTTTTGGTTCGCTTATTCATTCTTCAGGCCTATGCTCTTTATGAGGGAGGAAAAGGACAAATTCAATACAGGTGCTCCGGTCTCTAACCATGTTGTGTCGTTTTTCGGCATCGATACAGATAATACGGCGGATCATGGTCCCAACGTCTGACTCGCCTCAAGGGGCATTGGCCTGCATCGCACCAGATACCCCTTGTTGACCCTCTCGGATCTGCAAGTGTTCGATCAATAGCAATGTCGACCGGATGATCAAAAACAGTTATATTAATCACGACAAGGAGCCTTCTATATGCTAAAATACTATATTTGATGCAGCCAGTGACGTCAAGATGAAATCCATTATCTCAAACAGCCTACTCTCCCTCTTTACCGTCCTGCTTTGCTTTCTGCTTGGCGAAACCCTGATCAGGGTTGTATATCATTACGCTCCCAACTACGACTTTGAAATGTGGCGATATGCATCGGACCTGAAAGAACCCTTGCCTTTCACCGAACTACCTTTTCACCATTATCCAAACAAAGCGGGCAAATACTACGGCACTGAACTGCGGACAAATTCGCTCGGGCTGAGAGATAATGAGTACGCATTCCATAAACCCAAAGGCCGGACAAGGATCGTCATCCTCGGGGATTCCTTTGCACTCGGATGGGGTGTGCCATTCACCAGCACTCTGTCCAAGCAACTCGAACGGAGGCTGAACAAGTCAACCAGCGTTTTCGAGGTCATCAATATGGGAGTTGGTAACTATAATAGCTCCATGGAGGTTGCGCTGTTCAAGCGAATAGGCCTTAGCCTTCAACCAAATATCGTTGTTCTCTTGTACTTTGTGAATGATATGGAACCGACACCAAGATTGAGCTCCCTGCGTTATAACTTGTTCAGCCGCTTCTACCTTCCGGGATTTATAGTTGAACATATTGGCAGGTTGTTCTCGGTTCATGACAACGAGTTGACGAGATACTATCGGGACATCTACGATCCGGCGTCTCCCGCTCTGGCACAGAACACCAGGGCGATCAGGGAGCTGGCAGGAATGTGCAGTGAGCGAGGAATAAAGCTCCTCATAGTGAATGTCCCCGACCTGAGACAACTGCAAGAGTATCCCTTTATGTTCGCCACAGGCCATATACGAAAGCTTGCACTGGATTCCCGTGTTCCCTTTCTTGACCTCCTGCCGGTCTTCGCCAGGCAAAAAGAGGAATCACTTTGGGTTAATGCTGAAGACCCCCATATGAACGCATTGGCCAACACGTTAGCGGCAGATGCACTTTTCACTTTCATGGCCAATGATCACTACAACATTCGATAATTTTGCACAATAACTGCAGCTAACGTCATAAGGCTTAAATAATCATTGTTTCTTTTTCCGGTATAGCTCTTCTATCTTGTTTGCGAGAACCTCGGCAAACAGCTGGCTTCCCTTCGGAGAGAGATGACTGGCATCGCTAAAATACTCTCCTTTTTTTGGTATTATATTCTCCATATCTATGAACTCAACAAAAGGATACGCGCTTGCAAGCTTTCGTATGATCGCGTTATGCGTGTCGATACCGAGAACCACATTCTGCGTATTCCCCCATATTTGCACGGGCCAGCTGTATTCCGTGTAAAAGTAATCGAGTGCATGATCTAAAAAAGCCTTATTACTGTAATTGTAGGGAATATAATAGGCAAATGTCATAAGGATCACTTTTCCTTTTTTACCTTCGTTGGAATGAATGATCGTTTCTATGTTGTCTTGGAATGAAGCTGCCGTTTTTATCTCTGCTCCAAAAGGAATCCAATCTGGCCTCGGTGCTTCTATGGGCAAATATCTATTTCTGTACAGGCTCTGCAGGAGCACTTTGCTGAAATATTCTATCGAATACGGAATAACCGTAATATCCATCATAGATCTATACTTAACGAACAGATTCCTCGTTTCATACCATGCATAATGCGAATAATTCTTCTTAAACAGTGCCGGTGGGCAATTATTAGCCCTTGTCTCATTCATCCCGTCATAGATGACAATGGCATCAAAATTCTGTTCAGATACTATATTGTGCTTTATATAACTGTCGCGTGTGGTCTGTGCGATGTCGCTGGCATTATACAGAACATAATCGGTCAACTTCTTGGACCGCAGCCTCTCTTCAAGAAGAGAGGGAACGTGACCGAATCGTTCGACAAAAACGGATGAGCTCAGGATCAATATCTTGAATCTCGATGATGTGTCGTTTTTTGATGCAATTATCTGACGCAATTCAGGATAGTCACTGAGGACAATTTCCGAAGGCTTGAAGAACGAACTGCCCTTGGCCGCGACAAAAAACAATCTCAGCGAACACTCGACCAATAGCAGGATCAAAACGACAGCTGCACAGAAAAACACAAACTGTTTCCCGCGTTTAAGCTTTTTTTTCTGTTCATCCATGGTGTCCCGTCGCTTTGTCGATGTATTTCAGCAGCCATCGGCAGATGACGCCAATTCCAATTATGCAGTTTTTCATGGCCACCCGCGTAGTCTATTCGTTCGTCTACCGGCTATTGATACCTTCCTATTGCTTCGCATCCGTATTTACTCCCCAGTTTGCATGCTTGCCGATAATCGTTCATCGCCGTTCCTATTCTGTTTGTCTTCCGATACAGCTCGCCGCGTTCATAATAAGCCTGGGCGTAATCCTGCCTGAGCGAGATCGCCCTTGCATAGTCGGCGATAGCATCCTCGATCCGGCCCATCTTTTTCAAGTTCTCAGCGCGGTTGGCATACGCGGCAACGAACAGGGGATCTATCGATACGGCTTTCTCGTAGTCTGACTGGGCGCGGTCCAACCTGCCCATCATCTCGAACGTGACCGCTCGATTGTTGTAAGCATCGGCTGACAAAGGGTCCAAAGCAATTGTAGTCGTAAATTCCTTCAAAGCCTGCATCGGCCTACCCGATCTCCCCAGCAGGATGCCCCGCTCGTTATATGCTGCCGCGAAGGAGGCATCAAGTTCAATTGCAGCATCAGCATCCAATAATGCCAATTCCACTCTTCCCATTTCCCCATTTACTTTACTCCGCTCATAATATGCAAGCGTATAGCCGGGCTTGAGGGCAAGCGAACGCGAAAGGTCCGACAGCGCCTCGTCATACTTCTTCATCTTTCCCCATACGATGCCGCGATTATAGTATGCAACGTGGTCCGATGGTTCGCGCGCGATCATCCGTGTGTAGAGCACGAGCGCCCGCTCCAGCTGTCCGGTTTCCCCGAACCGTATCCCGCGGAAATTATAGACCCGCGCCTTGTCCGGACTCTTCCGTATGGCATCATCCCAGATGGTGAGCTCATCTTTCCAAACGACATTTCGAGCGAGCGACATCCCGGCACACAGCATGACCAGGAGTGCGGCCATGATGACCTTTACTGTGCCGTGAACGGCGCTTGTTGCCGGCATGTCTGCGGTCGTCTGCATGGTGATCGCTCCGGTATTCAGCACGAACATTGATGCTTCCGTACCTACTCGCGTCGCATCCTATTGTTGACCGCGCTTCCGTGCCGCGATACATCCATCGGCATTCCCCAGCCGGCAAGCGGCCTGGAAATCCTTTATCGCTGCAGCTTCGTGACCCGTTCTCGCGTACAGACTTCCGCGTTCGAAATATGCCTGGGAGAATCCCGGTTTCAGCTGGATCGCTTTCGAATGGTCTGCGATTGCCTCGTCGATCCGATTCATCTTGCCGTAAACGATCCCCCGATTGCTGTAGGAAAGGTAATCATCTGGCATTACTTTGATCGCCCGATCATAATCCAGGATAGCCTCACTGAACCTGCCCATTTCCTCGAAAACCAACGCTCTATTATTGAAGGCCTCTACCCCGATCGGATTGATCCGGATCGCGCTATCGAAATCCGATAATGCCTGAGCTAGCCGGCCAGTCTGGGCAAACAGCAGCCCGCGGTCGTTATACGCCTCGGCATGGTTTGGATTCAGTACTAGGGCAGCAGAAAAGTCCTCGATGGCCTGACCGGTCTGCCCTTGTTCCTGCAAGATCCGTCCGCGGTAATAATAAGCCTGTTCCCGCCGGGTGTGCAGTGTAATGGCGGTCGTGAAATCCTCTAAAGCCTTTTTCATCTGTCCCTCATCTTTGAAAAGCATGCCTCTGTTCACATAAGCGTCTGCATACCGGGGATCGATGGCTATGGCCTTATCAAAATCGTCCAGCGCTTTCCTGTCTTGACCTGTCCGCCGATACACCACACCGCGATTGCTGTAGTAATCAGGATAGTCCGGCTTCAACAAAATCGCCTTGGTATGGTCCGCCAAGGCCCTGTCGAGCTGCCCCGCGTTCGACAACGCTATTCCGCGGTTGTTATAGGCTACGGGGACCCGGTCACCTTCCTTCTCGATGACGTAATTCCAGAAAACAATGCTGTTCTTCCAAACGCCGATCTGTTCTATCGTCAACACGGAGAGGACAATAACGATGGATAACGCCGCAGCAAGAGCAGCGCCTTTACCCGCCAGACCGTACTGCTTCAATGAGACCTTCGCCCAGATCCATCCGGCAGCAAGCCCTGCGACCAGGAACGGGCCGAGGCTCGGCAGATACGTATACCGGTCCGCCATGAAGTGGGTCCCGATCGGAACGATCCCGATAACAGGCAGGACCGTTACGACATAATAGCCCCATACGGAGAGCCACCAGCGCTGTGTATTTGCCAGGTACAGGCATATCGCGGTGACCAGGCCTGCCAGTGCCATTGCGACAAGATACGAGAACGGGGCTGCTGAAACGTTGATCGGATAGGGGTAGAAGGGTACGAGGTCTACCGGAACCACCATCTTCCCGAGATAGAGCATGAGCGCCTTGCCCGACACAAGCATGCGCGTGCCGATACCGACAGACTCCATCTGCCCCAGAGCGCCGAACGCCTTCTGGCCTGCCAGCGATACAAGGGTTATGATGAGACTAAAGAGAGCGAATGGTGCCTTTTCGGCACAGGACCGGATAAAGGCGTGCCGGTCTGACCACCTTCCGAGAGGATGCCAGTCCAGGACGAGCAGGACCGCGGGAAGCGTGACCGCCATCGCTTTGCAGGACAACGCGAGCATGAACAGGACAAGCGACAGGTTGTAGCGTTTATCCGAGAAACATGCCCACATTCCCCTTTGAACTGGCGTCATCTTCGGGAACCGCGCATAGTCGATGTAGGCTATGAGACTGAGAAGGAAGAAGAATGCGCAGAGGAGGTCTTTCCGCTCGCTGACCCATGCGACCGACTCCACGTGCAGCGGGTGGATCCCGAAAAGCAGTCCGGTCACCCCCGCTGTTATCAGAATCGTCCGGTCGCTCCGCGATCGCGACGGCGCGGTTTCCCTCCCCCCTGCCGGCACGGGGCATTTCACCGCAGCATAGTATGCCTCAAGAAGACGGATGATCAGCAAGGTCACAAGAAATGCGTTTACCGCATGCAGAATGGTGCTGGTCAAATGGTGCCCAAAAGGGTTCAGACCCCAGATTGCGTAATCAAGCGCGTGGGAAATCCAGACAAGAGGATACCAGAATCCTGCATGTGATGTATCCGTGAACGCCCATGCAAGGAAGTCCCAGGACAAGGAGCGGATGTGATAATTGTCGTAGGCATAGTCAAAATCGTCCCAGTTGACGAAATCGTTGCGCAAAGCAGGCAGAAAGACCAGGAAGGTAACAACGAGGACCAACGCGGTAAGATAGTATTGATTGCGCTTATTCATATCGTCGAGGCATTCCGAATGAGCGTGCTCTGCAGCAGAACGTGCCTTTTAATGCGGTTCGCCAGCGCACGGTACACGCATCATACCATAAACGCCGTGAAATATCGATTCTGCGTGCGGAACCACAATAAAGAAAATCAACAGCTCATAGTTCGCTTGAAGGTTATTCTGATCAATTCAATGTCTTCGTCCTGGAGCCAATCCGTTACCGACCATCGATAGTCCTTCTCTGCCCTGCTTTCCGCAAGAGCAAGCGCAGCTGCAACAGCTCTTCGGCTGTTTCAAAGAGATGCCGGAATCTCACAGAGGATGCGCCATCCTGTCTCGGATGGAACATGACCGGCATTTCCAGGAAACGCAGCCCCTTTTCAGCAGCCTTGCTGATGATCTCCACATCAATGAGGAAGCCGTTCGATACGAGCTCTATCTCCCTCAGGAAGGATGTTCTGATCAATTTACACGGGCAGTTTACATCGCGGGCCCTGATCTTGAAGATCATAGCGGTCCCTAAACGAAAGAGCTTTGAGAGAATGCGCCTTGTGATCGGATCCTTTCTTGAGATCCGGTACCCGATCACGCCGGCACATTCGTCGCCGCAGTCCGGTAATGTTCGTATTTCAGAGAGGTCTATCTGACGATCCGCATCGACAAACAGGACCCATGCCTTACGCGCAGCGAGAAAGCCCGTTCTGAGCGCAGCGCCCTTCCCTTTGTTCGTTTCATGGCGGACCACCCTGATCACCGGATTGGCAAGAGCGAGTTTCCCGACGATCTCATTCGTGGCATCATTGCTGCCGTCATCCACGATGATGATCTCATGATCCGCGGCCAACCGGGGGAGGTGCTCGAGAAGGATCGCAACAGAGGCCTCGATGCCTTTGGCTTCATTATATGCAGGAACGATGAGGGAAAGCTGGGCGATCATATCAATTGTTGGTAAAACGCAGGGACCCGTATCGTATCTTGAGCAGCCAGTTCTTCGCATAGAGTTCGAAAGGCAGGCCGAAGTATCGCTGTTTGAATCTCCAGCGGGCGACCGGATGGTACAACTTGAAGCAAAACCGGAGCAGTTTTGATCCGCTGAACTTGTAAGAGACGTTCTGATTGTGAAAATATGATGCGAACGTTATGAGCTCCAGTTTTCGTGCATATGGGCGGTCGTGCATGTAGGTATATTTAGTCATCCAACCGTCAAAATCCATATCTGCCCAGGCCTCCAATGATGAAGGCGCGTCAAAACCATGCTGCAGCGCGTCGGCATAAAAAGATGTTCCGATCATCGGCATGAAGTTAAAGATAAGGCAGTATGCATGCGGATTGACCTCTTCAAGCTCCGAGGCAAAACGCACCGTGTCCTCGATCTCTTCAGGGGTTTCGCCGGGAAAACCGATGATCAGGGTATATTTGACCTTTATGTCGTATCGCGCGAGCCTTTGGTTGACCGTCCGCATTTGATCGAGGGTCTCTCCCTTGTTGATATACCGGATGATGCGTTCGCTCCCCGATTCGATGCCGATCTCGAGCGAATGGCATCCCGATGCATACAGCAGTTCCCACTCTTCGTCGTTCAGCTCTGCAAGGATATCTGCCCTGATGCCGAGCGTTGACCAGAGCAGCTCCCGGCGATATCTTTGCAATCCGTGAAGGATCTCGACAAATCTCTTCTTTGATCCGGGAAAGTAGTCGTCTTGAAAGTAGATCAGACGATACCCGTATTTCGTATACAGCAGATCGACCTTTTCCAGGACCCGATCCACCGACAGTCCGCGCCAGATGCCGCGATTGATGACGGGGCCTGAGCAAAAGTTACACCGGTAGGGACAGCCTCGTGATGTATGGAGCGTTGCGGAGCGTAATCCGTCAGGTGAATGAAAAACACTGTATTTCGCAAGATCTATCAGTTCATAGGGCAGAGGCGGCAAAGAGTCGAGGTCGACGATGACCCTGTTCGGATTTGACCGTATGGTTCCGGATGGCGTCTTGTATACGATACCCTCCAGATCGTCGACAGGCCGCTGATCGCGAAGGCGTTCGAAGAGCGCGCAAAAAACGAAATCACCGTCCCCGACGACCACGTAATCGATTTTCGGGTGCGCAACCGTTTGCTCCGGAAGAAGCGTTGCGTGAACGCCTCCGACGCAGACAGGGATATTCGGGAATCGTTCTTTCAGATGATCGATCGTTCTCAGCGCATACCCGATCTGCTCGCCCGTTATGGCAGTCACCCCGAAGACCCTTGTAGCAGGACCCACGGCGACGGCAAGCTCTTGCTGGAAATTCCTGCTGATACGGCGATCTATGAGCCTGACGCGATAACCTTTCGAGACAGGCAAGGCTGCCACGGCAAGGAGTGACTCGGGAAAACGAATGGACATCTCATCCCACGCCCCGGTGACCGGCTGGATAAGCACGATTTCCGCATTTTCGCCTTTCTGGTTTGTCTTCACCTTGTCCATCTGAAACTCATTTGGGACTTTATAAGGGCCATTTCCATACTGTGCAGTTTAACATACGAATCATAAATATCAAAGTGCTCCATATATTATATGACCGGATGCCTACAACTCTCCACGCAGATAACTGTAGAAACAGGCTTTGAGAACTGTTACACTATCTTACAAGACACGCTCACCTTGATATAATTTCCGCCTTGGTACAACCATTATGAAGAGCATAAAAAAGATCTCGTTGCTGGCAGCGGCAAATCTTGGTTTACTGGCCCTGCTGCTCTGCCTTACCGAGGTGGCGCTGCGCATTGCCCGCATCCCGTATACGGAAGAAGTTTCACCCTCTGAACTTGCGATCTCACGATTCGATCCTGATCTGGGCTGGGCTTACCTGCCGAACCTGTCAAAGACGATTACCATAGGATCGAATGTCCGCGCAGTGCATTTTGACGAGAATGGCATTCGCGTACCCGCTCCAGGCCATCATCTCTCCCCGACTCGCCCTTCTGTCCTATTCGTTGGCTGTTCTTTCACCATGGGGCACGGTTTATCCTATGAGGAAAGCTTCGTAGGGCAATTCCAGGCACTGGCAGGTACTTCCTTTCAGGCAGTCAACCTGGGGGTCCAGGCATATGGTACGGACCAAGCGCTTCTTGCCTTACAGAAATTCGCTCCACGTTTCAATACGAAAGTTGTCGTATATACGTTCATCGAAGACCACATCTATCGCAACGGCAATTATGACCGGCGTTATCTTTATCCGGAAGTAAAGTATATCGGAACGAAACCCTTGTTCGGGCTTGATCGCGATCATGCAATATACCTTGCTAAGGCCCCGTTGCTTTACAAAGACTATCGGCACTCATATCTATATGACCTGCTCAAGATGAAACTGGAACCACGCCCACCTTATCCTGAAGAGCTTACGAAAGCGTTGATTCGCGAAATGAACGACTACTGCAAAAAACGCAAGATTCGATTTGTTCTGGTCAATTGGCGCTGGAGCAAGACAGACTATGATGACTTCAATGACCTGGCGGCTAAGAAGATCGACACGCTGGAAAGCGCCCCGGCAGGATGGGAAAGCATGCGCATACCCGAGGACGGTCATCCGAACACAGAAGCAAGCACCCATGTCGCTCGTTTATTGCAGCGCTACTTGAAAGCCCGGGTTCAATAGCTCACCTTGAAAAACATCATACACGGCTGGATCGAAAACCTATTTTCTCGCATAACTGCCGCTGCTTTTTGAAATAATGTCTTCATATAGAAATGTAGCCAGAGCCTTTCCTGCGATGTCATGCCCATTATGCAGCAAGTGACAATGATCAAAAAAAAGGTCATTTTTTGCTCTGGCCCCGTATCTCAGCTCAGGCAAAAGATCAAAGAAGCGAAAATGATATTTATCCGCCAAAACGCGCAGTCGTTGCTGCGGCTCATCTTCGATGTATTCCGCATACACCTGGAACACGACGGGAAAAGCGAGAATGACAACCCGGAAGTTGTGCTCTTGGGCGATCTTCTGTAATCGCTGCATTTGCTCCTCGATAACGACCCAGGTAGACGGTTTCCACGCTGACCCCCAATCCTTTTCCGCAACAGCAGCATACTGCATGAACGAATTACGATTTGTCCTCCAGTCGCCAGGCGGTGTGACATTAAGCCATCCATACATATTGGCTTCTTCCATTCTCCCCTGGCGCCATTGCTGATATTTGTACGCACGGTATATCGTTTGTGCGAGGACACTATGCCGTCGCACAAACCCGGGATCCGCCAGCCCCGCTGCCAGACGGTCCGGGGGGTTGCCGTCATTCAGATACCATGCAATAACGACAATATCGGGCGATATTGCCAGGCCCTGGTCCTCAAGTATGTCAATTTCATCCTTCATGCCGATCCCTTCGACGCCTCCATTGATGAAGCGGATCAGGCCATCTTGGCTTTGAGCATGCAAATATTCTTCAGCATGCTCAACATAGGTTATATCAGCTTGAACATAGGACCCGAACGTTGTCGAATCCCCGAGCACCAGGATCCTCGTCTCATTGGGCAATTTGTCCTTAATTACATCATCGCGAAACCCATGAGCATTAATATCTACTGGTATTTTCTCGCCATTCTCCTCGACGCGTATGACATGTGTGTTGGGAATATGTCGGCGACCTTTTAACGTATCCATAAAATAGCCATAGTCGCCGCTTGCCACATAGGCGCCGGATGAACCGGACGTATCCTTCCGGATAATATGCGGCGAGGTCAGCCGAAAATAGATCTCTGCGGCGGCCATACAGAGGAGCGTGGTCGCAAAAAGAAGCAAGAGTTTACTCTTCCAGGACACTGCAGATTTCGGTCCCTCATCGTTATCTTGGATCTCTGTCATCATTTCCTCAGTGCGTTGTTCTTCACCTTAAATGCAGTCATGAATTGCGGAACGCACTGAGGA
>Ga0334722_10007146_pt1 | contig 10876 bp, 11 predicted proteins | sample C3_bottom_MG_FD_207210 | JGI IMG/M metagenome (GOLD analysis project Ga0334722, IMG submission 207210) | Sediment microbial communities from Yellowstone Lake, YNP, Wyoming, USA - C3_bottom | ecosystem: Environmental > Aquatic > Freshwater > Lake > Sediment | place: USA: Wyoming | collected...
CGAACCGGACCGCCGCCGATGCGGCGCAGAAGGCGGCGCCGAAGCGCGCGTCGCGGACCCTGATCCTGCCGAGCGCGGGGACGGCTCCGGCGCCCGACGGTGACGCGCCCGCGCCCGACACGGCGAGCCTCATCCTTCCGGCGACCGTGGACGCACCGGCGACGGACGGGGGCGGGGCGACGGCGGGGGCGCCGTCGCTGATCCTCCCGTCGACGGCTTCGGAGGGGCGAGCGGAGTCCGACGCCCCGACGGCCGGGCTCGTGCTCCCCGCGGTCGCGGACGCACCCGCGTCCGCCGGGCCGTCCGCGGACCGCGGTCGGCGCAGCGCCCCGGCCGCCCCGCGGCCCCGTGCGCGCGAGGCGGCCCCGGCGGCCCCCTTTACGCCCGCGGGGGCCAAGACCCCGGACAAAGAGCGGCACCCGGAGGCCAAGCCCGTCGTGGCGGCGCCGACCGACGCGCCCGCGGTCCCGACGCCCTCCGAGACACCGATGACCCGCTCCCGTGCGACGACCCCGGTCCCGGCCGGCGACGCCCAGATCCCCTCCGCGATCGCGGACGCCCCTCCCGCGGCCGCCGGGACTGCCTCCACGGCCGCACGCACGACGGAGGAGCCCGCCTCCCAGACGCCGTCGTCCGAGGCCCCTGCGCCCACCGCGACGGCGAGCGACGACGTCCTCTCGGTCGCCGAGACGCCGGTGTCCGGCGAGCCCGATGCGGCCGGACGGGCCCGCGAGACCCCGGCGGCCACGGCCGCCGCCCGGGCAGCTGCCCCTGGTGACGAGCCAGCCGAGGGACCGAAAGCCAGCGCTCCGATCGCCCACCGGCCGGCGACGACCCCGGCCGCGGGCGAGGGCCGGAAGTCCCATCACCGCGACACGGGCGCGCCGGCAGCGACGGTGGACGCCCCCCCGGCGACGACCGTCGCCGCCCGGACGCGTGGCGCCGCCGCGGTTCCCGTCGCGAAGGCCGATTCCGAGCCGGCCGCGCCGGCCGAGATTGCGAAGGTGGCCCGATCCGCAGCGACCGCACCGGCGAAGGCCGCCGCCGAGTCGCCCGGCGAGGCGCCGAAGCCCAAGACCACACCCCGCGCCAACATGACCGGCACGGCCCCGGCGGCGCGGGCCACGGTCGACGCGTCCCTGAAGACGGCCGAGACGGCTGAAGGACCGAGGTCCCGGGCTCGCGATTCGGCGCCCGCCGTCGCACCGGGGCAGGCCGCCGTGGAGACGGCCTCGCCCGAGGCAGCGCCCGCCGCATCGCGCCCGACGGCGGCGCGCGCGAGCAGAGCCGACCGTCCGGCTGTGGAGCCGGAGGCCGCGGCGCCCGTGGCCGAGGCTCCCGCGAAGGCCGCCGCCCGCCGTACCGATGCGACGCCGCGGGCGGCTCGGGAGACGACCCCGGCAAGTGACGCCTCTGCTGCCGGCCCGCTCCCGGCGGCCGACCCCTCCCCGGCGGCGGAGCCCGCCTCCGAGGTGCAGGTGGCCGAGGCGGCGCCCGCCGCGGCGGCGACCACGGACACTCCGCCCGCGCGCAAGCGCCGCCCGCGCGCGGGCGGGCGCTCCGCTGCCCCGGCAGAGGCGACGCCGTCGGCGCCGGAGGCGCCGGCCGTCACCGCCGGGAGCGACCCGCCGCCGCCCGCCCCGGCCGAGTCGCCCGCACCGAGCGCCAAGGCCACCCCTTCGAAGGCACCGGAGGCCATCAGGCCGGCGGCGGTCGCGAATCCGCCCGCGGAGCCGCTCCACGTCGAGGCGCCCGGCTGGCCGCAGCCCGGCGAGCTGTTCGACGAGGCGAAGGCCCCCGCCCAGGAACCCGCCAGGGAGACGTCCTCGTACTCCTCCGGCTACACCGTCTTCTCCCGGAGGCCGACGACGTACGACGTCGCGCCCGAGGCGCCGGCCGGGGACGGGTTCCGCCCGTACCGGCCGGTGTACGAGCCGGGCTCCCAGCAGGCCGACGACGCGTCGGACGCCGGGCTGCCGAGCTGGCTCGAGCGCGCGCCCGCGTGGGACGACGACGAGGGCCACGCCCCGGAGGCCGCCGACCCCAGGCCGGAGCCGCGGCGCATCTCGGGCCGCCCCCGCGGCGCGTCGGACGACCCGCGGACCGCGCGGGAGCGTGCGATCGCCGCGAAGATCCGCCAGGCGCTCGGCGACGACGAGCTCACACCCCACTTCCAGCGGCTGGTCGCCAGCGCGCTCTCGGAGTTCGCGGAGGACGAGCCGGACCCCGTCGCGGGCGGCTGACGGGAGGCCCCTCCCCGGCCGGGCACGCCGGTCGCGAAGGGGGTTATCCTTCGCCGATGCCCGACGTCTCCGAATACGCAGCCATGATCGAGACCGCGCTGCCCGGTTCGACCGCGATGGTCGTGGACCAGGGCGGCGGCGACCACCTGTTCGCGGAGGTCGTCGCGCCGCAGTTCGACGGCCTGTCCCGGATCGAGCAGCACCGGCTGGTGTACGCCGCCGTCAAGCGGTACCTCGACGACGGGTCGATCCACGCGCTTGCCTTGAAGACCCGCACACCGGAGGACTGATGAGCGACACCCTCACGATGAACGACGCCGAGATCCTCGACCAGATCAAGTCGGAGGTCGCGTCGAACCGCGTGTTCCTCTACCTGAAGGGCACGCCGGACATGCCGCGCTGCGGCTTCAGCAACCAGGTCGTCCAGATCCTGAACATCACCGGCGCCGAGTACGGCTCCCGCGACGTGCTCGCGGACCCGCGTATCCGCGAGGTGCTGTCGGAGTGGTCCGACTGGCCGACGATCCCGCAGCTCTTCGTCGACGGCAAGCTCGTCGGCGGGTGCGACATCACCACCGAGATGTACCAGAACGGCGAGCTGCAGGAGCTCCTCGGTTCCTAGCGGCCGGGCCCCGCGGGGTCTCGCGATGGACGCCGTCTTCGCCCCGGACGAGCCGCTCGCCGAGCTGCACGCGCACCTCGGCGGCGGGGTGGACGCGGCGAAGATGTGGGAGCTTGCGCACGAGCAGGGCATCAAGCTCCCGTTCGACGACTACTGGTCGTTCGCGGGAGCCGCCAGCGTCGGGGCGGGGGTCGCGGGCCTGGACGGCCTCGACCGGATCTACCACCTGACGGAGCTCATCCAGTCGAGCCCGGAGGGGGTGTTCCGCTCCGTCCACTCGATGCTGGGCGGCGCGTACCGGTCGCAGCGGATCACGACGCACGAGGTGCGTTTCAACCCTGCGAAGCGCAACCGCGGCGGGGAGCGTGACCTGGACGCGATCGTGATGTCGGCGGTGCACGCCGCGGACCGGGCGATGCTGGAGTACCCGATCCGGGCGGGCGTGATCGTGATGATGGACCGGTGCTTCACCCACGAGCTGAACTCGGCGGTGGTGGAGCGGGCGATCAGGTTCGCGGGCCGGGGGGTGGTGGCGATCGACATCGGCGGGCCGCGGCCGAAGGGCTCGGCGCTGCCGTTCGACTACTCCGGCCTCGCGCCGCTCATCGCGCGGGCCCGCGACGCGGGTCTGGGCGTCACGTTCCATGCCGGCGAGGAGGGTGTGAACGCCCCGGACCCCGCGCCGTACGTCACGGAGCTCGAGCAGGTCGTCGACCTCGGCGTCGACCGCATCGGGCACGGGATCATCGCGGCGTGGGAGCCGCGCCTCGCGCACCGCATCGCCGAGGCGGGCATCGTGCTGGAGGTGTGCCCCACGTCAAACGTGAAGACCCGGGCGGTGCGCAACGAGGAGCAGGTCGCCGAGGCGGTGTACGCGCTGCGCGCGGCGGGGGTGGAGGTGGTCGTCGCCACCGACGGGCCGGAGATGATCGGCACCCGCCTGCGGGCTGAGTACGCGATGCTGGTCCGGCTCGGCGCGATCGACGCGGAGCAGGCCCGCGCGATGAACACCCGGGCGCACGAGGTGAGCTTCGTGAACGGGTGGCGCGCCGGCCGCTGAGGGGCCGGCCTGGACCGTGAGGCACGGATGTGCGCACCGGCGTGGTGTTGGGAGCCGCGCCGGTGCGAAGGGCCGCGCCCGCTATTTCACCGAGTCGCGGAACGCCATCGACTCGTGGCCGATTGCAGCCGCCTCCTCGATCGGGAGGATCGGCGTGACCTCGAAGGTCAGCCACGGCGTCCATGGCCCGGTCGTCCGGGCCATGGTGTCGGCGCTGTCGACCTCGATGATCGCGACACCTCCCGACCCGTCGGCCGTGCCATAGAAGCCCCGGAACTCGGCCCCCGCGGGAGGTTGCCACGACTGGAAGACCGTGAGACTGCGCCGTGTGCCCTCCTCGGACGTATCGGTGAAGGTCCATGTGACATGGAAGAGCATGACCACCCCTTTCCCTCGATTGCGCGACGAACGTACCCCACCGAATCGGGAGCCGTCCAGCCCTCCGGAACCGAAGTGAGACCGGCTGCCGCCCCAGGGACCGGAGGCTCGGCGAGCGAGGTGTCCGGCGTCGGCGTGTCGCAGGGTGCGGGTACCCGCAACTGCGTCGCCCTGACGAGCGCGCCGGAGCGAATGCACGCCCGATCGAGCTGGCGGCCCGGGAAGGCGGTGGAGGCCATGGGGTGCGCGGACCCGGGCGCCGCGGCGGCTGAGGCGGCGGTCAGCCCTCCAGCCAGGCGAGCACGGCCAGCACGCGCCGGTGGGCGTCCTCGTCCGGGGGCAGGCCGAGCTTCCCCATGATCGACGAGATGTGCTTCTCGACGGCGCCCTCCGTCACGACCAGGGCCTTCGCGATCGCACCGTTCGAGCGGCCCTCCGCGACCAGGCCGAGCACCTCGCGCTCCCGCGGCGTCAGCTCGTCGAGCGGGCTGTGCCGGCGGCGGGTGAGGATCTGCGCGACGACCTCCGGGTCGAGCGCCGTCCCGCCGCCCGCAACCCGCCGCACCGCGTCGACGAACTCGCCGACGTCGGCGACGCGGTCCTTCAGCAGGTAGCCCACGCCGCCGCCGCCACCGGACAGCAGCTCCCCCGCGTACCGCTCCTCGACGTACTGCGAGAGCACGAGGATCGCCGCGTCGGGATGCCGGCCGCGCAACTCCACCGCGGCCCGCACGCCCTCGTCGGTGAACGTCGGCGGCATCCGGACGTCGACGACGCACACGTCGGGCCGGTGGCGCTCCCACTCCGCGAGCAGCGCCGCCGCGTCGCCCGCCTCGGCGACGACCTCCATGCCGTGCTCCCCCAGCAGCCGCACCAGCCCGGCCCGGAGCAGCACGGAGTCCTCCGCGACGATCACACGCACGGCAGCACCGCCAGCACCCGCGTGGGCCCGCCGTCCGGCGAGGTCACGGTGAGGGTCCCGTCGACCGACTGGACCCGTTCGGCGAGCCCGGCGAGGCCTCCCCCGCCGATGCCCGCGTCCGCGCCGCCGCGCCCGTCGTCGCCGATCTCGACGGCCAGTGCCTGCCCGCGGCGGCGCACCAGCACCGACGCGCTCGTCGCCTCCGCGTGCTTCGCGACGTTCGTCAGGGCCTCGGCGACGACGAAGTAGGCGACGGCCTCGACGGTCGCGGAGGGGCGCTCGGCGACGTCGACGGTCACGTCCACCGGCACTGGGCACCGCGCCGCCAGCGCCGAGATCGCCGCGTCGAGGCCGCGGTCGGTGAGGACGGCGGAGTGGATGCCGCGGGCGAGGTCGCGCAGCTCGACGAGGGCGCGCTTCGCCTCGTCGTGAGCGTCGGCCACGAGGGTGGCGACCTCGTCCTGGTCGGCGCCGGTCGCGAGCTTCTCCTTGGCGCGCCCCAGGTCCATCGCGAGGGTCACGAGCCGCGCCTGGGCGCCGTCGTGCAGGTCGCGTTCGATGCGCCTGCGCTCCGCGGCCGCGGCGTCGACCGACCGGGCGCGGCTGTCGGACAGGCGCGCTGCCTCGATCTCCAGCGAGCGGCGCGTCGGGCCGAGGAGCGCGCCGAGGAGCCCGGCGTGCAGGGCGACGGCTCCGCGGACGATCCAGGGTGCGGCGAGGAGCAGGAGCGCGCCGGCGACGGGGGTGGCGACCCACGACCACCACCCGTCGACGCGGGTGCCCCAGACGGTTGCGTCGGTGGTGTCGGAGAACGGAAGCCAGAGCGGGGCGGCGATCATGCCGAGGGCGGTGGCCCAGACGGTGACGGCGACGGTGAAGGCCAGCACCCCGGTCACGAAGCTCAGTGTGAGGCCCGCGGCGTCACGCCAGGACTGCGGATCCAGGAGCCGGGCGACCATCGGGGCGTACCAGCGGTCCGATGCGGGCGGCCGCCGCGGCGGCGCCGCGACGTCCCGGCCGATCGCGGCGCGCATCCAGCCGCGTTCGAACGCCGACGCGCCCTGACACATCCAGAGCGTCAGCCACAGCACGGGGATCCCCGCCAGGGTGATGAGGAGTCCGACGCCGAGCGAGATGCCGGTCACGACGAGCGTGAACCACAGGGTGCTGAGCGGGAGCGCGGCGAGCGCGTAGCCGGTGCGTCGCCAGGTCATCGCCGCGAACGGCTCGGTGAGGATGCGTTTGACGGTCATGCGGGGGCAGCGTAGGCGCGGGTGCCTTCGGGCGCCATCGTACGTCCCGGCGTCCCGGAGGTGGGGCTGCCCCCACCATCCGGCGGCGCACGAGGCGATCAGCCCGCCGGTTCGCCCCCGGGCACGGGGTATTCGGCGCCGCACCACTCGCAGTGGGTCTCGCCGACTTCGGCGGGAGCGGCGGCGGGCTTCGGGGGGGCGGGTCGCGGCCGCTCGGCCGGCTGCTCGTCGAGGGCGGCGCCGCACCATTCGCAGTGGGTTCCGGCCGGGACGCCGCGGGTTTCGTCGGTTCGGTCGCTCATCGTGCTCCCCCTCGGTTCGGGTGCCGCATCGAAGCGTGTCAACGGCGGTGCGGCAGCGCATCCGTGGTCGCCGCGGCTCGGGCCTCGGCTCACCCGCAGCCCGTGTGGGTCAGCCGGCGCCGACCGCGTCGGCGAGGGTCGCGACGCCCTGCTGCTCCATCAGCTGCAGCAGTTCCCGGTTGATGCGCTTCGCGAGGCCCGGCCCCTCGTAGACGAAGCCGGTGTAGATCTGCACGAGGGAGGCCCCGGCGAGGATCTTCCGCCAGGCGTCCTGCCCGCTGAAGATGCCGCCGACACCGATGACCGGCAGGTCGCCCGCGAGCGCGTGGACCTGGCGCAGCATGTCGTCGCTTCGCTCCCGGAGCGGCGCGCCGGACAGGCCGCCGGCCTCCGCGGCGAGCGGTGACGCGACGCCGTCCCGGGCGATCGTGGTGTTGCTGACGATCAGCCCGGCGACGCCGTGGTCGCGGGCGATGCCGACGATCGCCTCGAGCGCCCCGGGGTCGAGGTCGGGGGCGATCTTCACGAGGATCGGCTTCTCGTGGCCTCCGGTGCGGTTCGCGGCGGCCAGACGCGTCACGAGGTCCTCCAGCGCGTGCCGTTCCTGCAGGTCGCGCAGGCCCGGCGTGTTGGGGGAGCTGACGTTGACGGTGACGTAGTCGGCGTGGCGGGCGAGGCGGCTGAACGTGTGGACGTAGTCGGCGGCGGCGTCCTGCGCCTCCTTGCTCTTCCCGATGTTGACGCCGAGGGGGATGCGGTGGATGCGCCCGCCGAGTTCCCATTCCTTGAGCCGGTCGGCGACCTGGTCGGCGCCGTCGCTGTTGAAGCCGAGGCGGTTGACGACCGCCTGGTCCTCCGGCAGGCGGAAGATGCGGGGCTTGGGGTTGCCGGGCTGGCGGAGCGCGGTGACGGTGCCGATCTCGGCGAACCCGAACCCGAGGTTCGCCCACACGGGCACGGCGTGGGCCTGCTTGTCGAACCCTGCGGCGAGGCCGACGGGGTTCGGGAAGTCGAGTCCCCAGAGGGTCTGGCGCAGGCGCGGGTCGTCCACGCGGAGGCGCCGCTCGACGAGCGCCCCGATCGGCGCGGCGTGCGACAGGCCGGCAAGGCCGGTCATGGCGAACGTGTGGGCGCGTTCGGGGTCGAGCCGGAACATGACCGGCCTGACGATGCGACGGTAGATCACGCGGCGGCGAGCCGGTCGGCTTCGGCGGCGAGGGCGAGGTCGCGGTCGGTGATGGCGCCCTCGCTGTGCGTGGAGAGGGTGACGGTCACGCGGTTCCAGCTGATCGCGAGGTCGGGATGGTGGTCGGCCGCCTCCGCCGCCTCCGCGAGCCGGTTGACGAACGCGACGGACCCCATGAACCCGCCCTCGAGGCTGTATTGGCGGACGATGGCGTCGCCCACGCGTTCCCAGCCGGGCATTCCGGCGAGCGCCTGCTGGATCTCGGTGGCGGTGAGCAGCCCCATTGCGCGTCCCCTGTCGCTGCGACGGTTTTCGCGGCGAAGCCTAGCGGCGGCCGCGGCGCGATCCGGTCAGGCGCGGCCGTACACGGGGATCGCGGCCCCGGTCACGGCGCGGGCGGCGTCGGAGCAGAGAAACGCGATGACGGCGGCGAGGTCGGCGGGCGCGACCCAGCGGGCGGTGTCGGCGTCCGGCTGGGCGGCGCGGTTTCCGGGGGTGTCGATGACGCTGGGGAGGATGCAGTTGACGGTGACGCCCTGGTGTTTGACCTCTTCCGAGGCGGCGTGGACGAGGGCGATGAGGGCGGCCTTCCCGGCGGCGTAGGCGCTCGCCCCGGCGAACGGGGCGAGGGCGGCGCGGCTGGAGACGGCGACGACACGCCCGCCGCCGCGGCGCGCCATGCCGGGGACTAGTGCCCCCATCATGACGGCGGCGCTGGTGGCGTTGAGGTCGATCTGCCGGCGCCACTGGTCCGGGGTCATCTGCCCGAGGGGCGCGTCGCCGAGGTACCCGCCGACGAGGTGGGCGAGCCCCCAGCACCCGCCGCCTTCGTCGAGCTCCGCGGCGAGGGCGCCGGCGTCGGCGGGGTCGGTGACGTCGAGGCGGCGCAGCTCGACGCGGTCGCCGAGCGCCTCGCGGGCCTGGTCGGCCTCGCGGTCGAGCACCCAGGTGACGATGGTGCGGTACCCGGCGTCGGCGATCGCGGCGCTGACGGCGAGCCCGAGGCCCCCGGTGCCGCCGGTCACCACGACGGTCCTGGTCTGCGGGTTGGTCATCGGTGCGCTCCTTCTCGGCGTTCGTCGCGGCCGCGCGGACTGTAGTCGGCGGCGGCGCGGCGCGGCTGGTGCCATCCGGTCCCCCGGATCGCGCTAGCGTTTCGCCGGCCGGAGGCCGTGCGCCCCGGCGCGGGCCGTTAGCTCAGCTGGTAGAGCAGGGGACTTTTAATCCCAAGGTCCTGGGTTCGAGTCCCAGACGGCCCATCCCCGAGATCTGTTTCCCCGAAAGGGCGACGGGCGTCCAGCTCACCGGCTGGCGGCACGACGTATCCCCTCGTGCAAACGCTTTGCAAACCTAGGCGCGGTCGAAGATCACGCCTGCGACGCGGTCTGCGGCGGCTTCCTCGAGCGCGGGGATGGCATGGCTGTAGATGTTGAGCGTGAGGGCGATGTCGCCGTGTCCGAGGCGTTCGCTCACGACCTTGGGGTGGACCCCCGCTTGCAGCGCGATCGTGGCGTACGTGTGTCGCAGGTCGTGGAACCGGATGGGAGGGAGCCCTGCCTTGCGGGCCTCGGCCGCGAAGGCTTTCGACAGCCGCTCCGGGTGGGGGGCGCTGCCGTCCGCTCGGGCGAACACGAGGTCCTCGTCGGTGTAGGCGGGGCCGAGGGCGAGGCGCTCCTCTGCCTGCCGGACGCGGTGGACGCGCAGCGCGGCGAGGGTGTGCTGGTCGAGGGCGACGGAACGCCGGCCGCGATCGGTCTTTGGTTCGGACCACGCGGCCGCGTACCCGATGGTCACCAGGGCCCGGCGTACAGCGAGGCGCGACCGGTCGAAGTCGATGTCCGCCCATTTCAACCCGGCGATCTCGCCGCGGCGCATCCCGGTGGTCCCCGCCAGCACGAACGCGGGGTACATACGGTGCTCGGCGACGTGGGTGAGGAAGTCCCGAAGCTGCTCAGCGGTCCACGTCTTCATCTCTGCGGACTGCGCGGCCCGTGAGGTCGGCGGGGTCGCCTGGTCGGCGGGGTTTCGGGTGAGCAGATTCCATCGGACGGCATCGGCGAGGGCCGCGTGCAGGATCGTGTGGATGTACCGGACGGTCCGCGGGGCGAGGCCGCCCTTCCCGTCCGCCCGCCCCTGGGCCAACAGCTCGGCGTAGAAGGCGTTCAGGGCCACCGGGGTGAGCCGCTGCAACTCCACGCCGCCGAGGCGCGGAAGAACGTGGACGCGGATGTTGCGCGCGTAAGACTCATGGGTGCTCTCCCGCAGCTGGATCCGGCTCGCGGGGAGCCACTCCTCAAGGAAGGCGGTGAGGGTCCGGCGCGAGGGGGTGACGAAGGTGCCGCGCTCAAGCCGGGTGAGAATGTCGTTCAGCGCTCGGTCGGCCTCTTTGCGGGTGCGGAAGCCCGAGTGCCATTTCTGGCGACGCTTGCCGGTTTGGGGGTCGCGGCCGATGTCGACGACGACCGCCCAGGTGGCGCCGCGCTTGCGGACGTGTCCCCTCACCCCGGCCTGGCCTGCTCGATCCGTTCGGCGAGTTGCTTGAGGAGGCCCCTTGTGATGTGACCGCGGACAGCCGCGTCTGACCCGGTCGTATCCCTCGCGGCCAGCTCCTTGTCGCGTTGTCCACCGAGAGACGTTCCCCAGAGGGCCATCGCCGCGAAGGCGACCTCCTCCTGAGGTACCCCGAGTGTCCTCGCCGCCTTCTCCTCAGAATCCCCGAGGAGGCGCAGAGCGAACTCCGCCTCGTCATCGCCGAGCTCGTAGCGCTCCGCAAGCGGACGGTATGCCACGTCGAGTTCGAACGGCGGCTTCCGCATCTCGTCCCAGAACGCTTCCCTCGCGAAGGCCTCGCCCGTGGCCATCGCCGCGACCTGGTCGCCCGGGACCTCAAGTTCGTCCACCTGAACCAAC
>Ga0334722_10007148_pt1 | contig 10874 bp, 9 predicted proteins | sample C3_bottom_MG_FD_207210 | JGI IMG/M metagenome (GOLD analysis project Ga0334722, IMG submission 207210) | Sediment microbial communities from Yellowstone Lake, YNP, Wyoming, USA - C3_bottom | ecosystem: Environmental > Aquatic > Freshwater > Lake > Sediment | place: USA: Wyoming | collected...
CGATCTATCCTCTTCCCGGTCGGATTGTCGAAAAGCGTTTCTGGTCTCGCCCTTTGGCTCGATGCGTGAGACCGGCGGGAATGAGCTTTTCCAGCACACTCCTCTCTCCGGCCCGAACACGGAAAAGCCCCGCCGGTCTCGCTTTTTTGTTGACGAACGGCGCGACTTAGCCTCACCGGCGGTCGCGCCTTTTCGTGCGCGGGATGAAGCGCAGCACCGCGATTCCCAAGGCGGTCAGAAGCCCGAACGCAGAGCCGGACGTACAACCGCCACTGGGGCCGCAGAGCCGACCGGGGAGGCGTGGATCGTTTTCGGATTGACGCTCCCCATTCATGGCGGTGAGTTCTCACCGGGAAGCTTCGCCCGCCACTCGGCGGCCTTTTCCGCGTAGCCCTTGCCCGGCTCGGCGGCGCCCCAGGCGATGTATAGGTCCGCCAGGCGCTGGGCTGTTTTAATCGTAGACGGGTGTCGAGCGCCTTGCGCATCCTGCCCAATGCGGTAGGCTTCTACGAACATTTGCTCCGCCTCGTCATACCGGGTCGTTTTCGTGAGGCACTCACCGAGCGTCCTCAGCGGCACGACCACTTGCGTGGATTGATCGCCAAACAGCCTTCGTTTCATAGTCAGCGCTTCGCGGAGGAACTGCTCAGCCGAAGAATAGTCCCCTTTTCTGATGCATAGCGCGCCCAGGTTGAGCAGACCGGTCGCGACGTGGGTATGCTCATTTCCGAGGAGCTTCCGCGACAGCTTTTGGCACTCGCGGTAGTTCTGCTCGGCTCCATCCAAGTCACCCTTCTTGGTGAGTACGAGTGCCAAATTATTCAGCGTCTCCGCCACGTCTAAATGCTCATTCCCGAAAACTTTCCGACGAATCGCCAGCGCCTCACGATACAAACGTTCCGCCTCCTCGTTCTCCTCGTTGTCCTTCTTGACCCAGTCCAGCACAGACGCGAGATCGTTCAAGGATTGAGCCACAGCCGGGTGTTCATTCCCAAGGAGTTTTCGCCGGATCGCCAACCCCTCGCGAGCCAAATGTTCGGCCTCATCGTTCTCGCCCTTATACATCAAAACAACGGCCAGCGCGTTGAGCGAATCGGCGACGTCGAGATGCTCACTCCCCAACAGCCTCCGACGCATCTCCAAAGACTGCCGGTACAACTGTTCTGACTGCTTGTAGTCGCCTCTAATGTACGGAAGCGTCGCCAACTGGTGGAGCGATTCGGCGACCTGCGGATGCTGGTCACCGAAATGACTTCGCCGGATTGCTAGGGAAGCTTCGAGCAGCGGTTGGGCAAGGTCGTAAAGTCCAAGGGCGACGTAGACACGACCGATGGCCCCCATCAGTGTGGCCCGGATGACCGGCTTGTCCTTCAGTTCCGTCGTAATCCTTTCAGCACCTTTCTCGAGGATTTCGCGGGCGGTGATGGTGTTGCCGCGGGACTCACTGGGGTCAGAGACCTTGAAGAGGCCCACCAGGAATTCGGTCACCTGTTGTGCTGTTTGAGCTTCGTTTTCCGCTCGCTCGCGCTCGCGGCTCTGTTCCACGCGGGCGTGCTCGGCGCGGACGTAGAGCGAAGTGCTGACGATGATTCCTGCGACGAGAACGACGAACACCGCCGCTAGGGAGGCGAATACGGTCTTGTTCCGCCGGGCGAAGATGCGAAGCTGGTAGATGATGCTCGGCGGGCGGGCGGTGATGGCCTCGCCGGCAAGATAGCGGCGAATGTCCTGGGCAAACTCCACCGCCGATTGGTAGCGGCGGTCGCGACCCTTCTCCAGGGCCTTGAAAACAATGGTTTCCACGTCGCCGCGCAGGGCCGCATCCGTCGTGCCCAGCTTGATCGGCTGCTGCTCGCGGATCATCCGCGTCCCGTCGAAGATTTTCGAGCGGCTCACATCGTAGGGCAGCTTGCCGGAAAGCAATTCGTAGAGAACGACGCCCAGGGCGTAGACGTCGCTGCGGGTGTCGATGTCGTGCGGGTCGCCCTCGCACTGTTCGGGGCTCATGTACTGCAGGGTGCCCACGAGTTGTCCGATGTCCGTTTGCAGCATGGTCACGGCCAGGTCCGAGTCCGTCCCCCGAGCCACGCCGAAGTCGATGACCTTCACCTCCCCGTGCGAGTCCACCAGGATATTGCCCGGCTTGAGATCCCGATGGATGATCCCCTTCTGGTGGCCGTGGTGTACGGCGTCGCAGACTTTGGCGAAGAGTTCCATCCGTTGCCGCGCAGCGAGTTGCTTCTCCTCGGCGAACTTGGTGATGGACTTGGCGTTGGGAATGTACTCCATGGCGAAGTAGGGCACGGCTGCGCCCGGCGCGGCGGGATCGTGATGGGTACCGGCCTCGTAGATTTGGGCGATTCCGGGATGTCGCAGGCGGGCGAGGATTTGGGCTTCGTACTCGAAACGTCGCAGGGCCGACTTCGACGCGATGCCTTGCTTCATCACTTTGACGGCCACCACGCGCCGCGGATTGTCCTGAGTGGCCTCATAAACCGTGCCCATTCCTCCCGAGGCGATGATGCGTTTGACGTGATACCGCCCGATTCGGTCGGGTAACATTGCGGATGTCCGCGTCGCATCCACTGTTTCGGTGGACGGCGCCTGTTGTCCAGGGCCGACTGGGCGTTCGGGCTCCATGCTCTGCTCTCCGGAGGGCGAAATGCCGAAGGCAGCTTAATCCGTGCACGGTCCGTTGGAAAGAGCCCCAACGCGCCGTTTTCGCGAAGCACGGTGGCCCGACTACAATGCCATCGGGTATCTGACCCCATAGTGACGGATACGGACGACGGCGAAACCATGAAAGTCGCACTGGCGCAGATCAATCCGACGGTCGGCGACATCGAGGGCAATAGCTCGCGGATCATCGACTGCATCGAGACGGCGCGGTCCGCCGGCGCCGATGTGGTCATCACGCCGGAGCTGGCCGTGTTCGGTTATCCGCCCAAGGACCTGGTGCTGCGGGCGGATCTGGTGCGCAAGAACGTGGCCGCATTGGAGCGAATCGCGTCGCGGTGCACGGATATCACCGGCGTGGTCGGCTATGTGCAGCCCGATCCCACCGCCGCCGGCAAGGGCATTTTCAACGCCGCCGCCGTCTGCCGCGACGGCCGCCTCGAAACGTGGTACGCAAAAATGCTGCTGCCGACCTACGACGTCTTCGATGAGTCGCGTTACTTCAACTGCGGTACGCAGGTTCGGGCGCTGACCGTGCGCGATCGCGGCCATACGCGGTGCGTCGGCCTGACGATCTGCGAAGACCTTTGGAACAACCATCAGTTCGAGGGTCGGCGAGTGTACGGGGTGGACCCTGTGGCCAAGACGGTCGCCGCAGGGGCGACGTTGCTCATCAATCTGTCGGCCTCGCCCTATCGAGCGGGGATTCAACACGACCGGGAGACGCTTTTCGCGGGCCAGGTCCGCGAACACCACGTGCCGCTGATCTATGTGAACCAAGTGGGCGGCAATGATGATCTGATCTTCGACGGCGGCAGCGAGGTTTTCGACGCCGACGGTCGGGTCATCGCACGAGCGAAACCCTTCGCCGAGGACTTGCTGATCGTCGACTTGGATTCCGCGTCGCCGCAGAGGGTCGAACCTTGTCCCGCTCGGATCGAGGGCATCCGCCCGGCCCTGGTGTTGGGCATCCGCGACTATCTCGTCAAATGCGGTTTCAGCGACGTCGTGGTGGGGCTTTCCGGGGGGATCGACTCGGCGTTGACCGCGGTGCTGGCGGTGGAGGCGGTGGGCGCCGAGCACGTGCACGGGGTGGCCATGCCGTCGCGTTTCAGCAGTGAACATAGTCTCGCGGACGCGCGGGAACTGGCGGCGAATTTGGGGATCGAGTTGCGGACCGTCCCGATCGAGGACGTGCACCGATCGTTCGAGGAATCGGTCAGGCCGTTTTTCGCCGATCGCCCGCCGGGCGTCGCGGAAGAGAACATGCAGGCCCGCATTCGCGGCATTCTGCTGATGGCGATGTCGAACAAGTTCGGTTGGCTCCTTCTGACAACCGGCAACAAGAGCGAACTGGCCGTGGGATATTGCACGCTCTACGGCGACATGTGCGGCGGACTGGCCGTCCTCAGCGACGTTCCCAAAACCGTGGTCTATGAGCTTTCCCGCATGGTCAACCGATCCGCCGGACGAGCGTTGATTCCGGCGCGGACCCTCGAAAAACCTCCGTCGGCCGAACTGCGGGAGAATCAGACCGATCAGGATACCCTGCCGCCGTACGACGTCCTTGACGCGATCTTGGAACAATACGTGGAGCGGGACCGGGCGGTCGAGGACATCGTCGCCCTGGGCTTCGACCGGCCGACCGTCGAACGCGTCGTGCGGATGGTCGAATCGGCGGAGCACAAACGCAAACAGGCGCCGATCGGATTGAAAGTCACGAGTCGAGCGTTCGGCACGGGTCGGCGAATGCCCATTGCGGCGCGGTTTCGCTAGCACAGCGATTTCTCCGACGTGCGTTTTCTTCTGCCGAGGCAAGCGTCCCCGGCTCAACCGGACAGGCCCCCGGATCGTCCGGGGACGGCCCCGCCTCGTCCGGTGGCTTCCCCGAAGCATCCGGGGACGCCCCCGAAAAGCCCGCTGGACGCCCCGATTGGGCTGGATAAGCCCCCGGCGGGACCGGATAATGGCCCCCATAGGCCGTGCCAGTCCCCGGCTGCGGCGGGGAAGGGCACGGGAGGTCCGTTCCCGCGATCCGGCGGCGAAAGGGGGTTGACAAGGCCCGCACCGACGGTCACACTGAACAAAACAGGTGCAGCGATGGCCAACGACTTCATCCCGCGCGGCGACGCCGAGTTCAACGCCTGGCAGGCGAACTTCGTCACCTACGCCAACGCCAACCAGTTGGCGCTGGGGTTGGTCCCCGCCGACTTGACGCTGATCATACTGAGTCAGCCGGTGTGGACCCTCAGCTTCACCGCCCACGTCGCCGCCCAGGCCAACGCCCAATCGGCGCGGGCGACGAAGGACGCCAATCGAACGGCCCTGGAAGTATTGATCCGCGCCCTCGTGCGCCGCTTGCAGGCCAGCCCGTCCGTCAGCGACGCGGAGCGCGCGGCGCTGGGCATCACCGTGCCGGACACCGGGGCGACCGCCGCGGCCACCCCGACCACCCGGCCCGTTTGTGAGGTCGATACCAGCCAGCGGTTGCGGCACACCATCGACTTTACCGACGAGGGCACCCCCACGCGCAAGGCCAAGCCCGCGGGCGTGCTGGGCGCGGAAATCTGGGTGAAGATCGGCCCGACGCCGCCGGTCGATCCCGGCGAGTTGACGTTCCTGGCCGTCGATACGCGCAGCCCCTACACCCGCGACTACCCCGGCAGCGAGGGCGGCAACCAGGCGCACTACATGCTTCGCTGGGTCAACACCCGCGGCGAAACGGGGCCGTGGAGCGAAACGGCCACCGCGACGATCGGAGCGTAGACAAAAAATCGGCGCGGTGCGAGCGTTTTTCGTGCGCTTGGGCGGCGCGTTTGGCGTATTTTGAGTTGAAGGTATAATCGGGGGCGCCGGAGCGAGGGCATCTGGGGAATCTCGGGTATCGGAGTCAAACAACAAGCAGAAAGGAGAAAGTCGTGTTCACATCGAATCGCTATGGTTTGGTTTGCGTTCTTTGGGTGGTCGTCTTATTTGTCGATGGTTGTGGGATCCCCGGGGAATCCGACGGCGCTCTCGATCTCACCGAAGCCACTTCGGGCGGCGTCTCGGTGGACGACTCGGACGTCATAGATGTGGACGGTTCGGGTATTGCCACGGCCCGCGGCGGTGTCATTAGCGCGGTCACAACCTACCAAGTGACTGTTAAGCCAGCGCTCGGCTTGATCGACCCGATCACTGTCTTGAATATCTGGGATCGGGACGGTCGTAAGGCTACGACCTATAAACCGTATTGGACGGGAACTGAATGGAAGACCTTCAATTTCTCGGTTCTAGCCCCCGGGAAGTATCGTTTCGTTGGTGTTACGACCGGGACGTACGTGAATTGGTGGTCATGGATACAGGGGGGGATGCGCGTCAACAGGTTTGGGTATGTCGATTTGCAAGCAGGCAGCGGGCAAACAGTGACAGGTACCGTCACGGTCACAAGTTCGCGCGATCCCGGAAGTAGGCCACAGTAGTAATCCCATGAAAGGCTGTCTCCTGCCGGATGGTTAGGATGTCCTGTAGGTTTTTTTCAGGAGACGGCCATGAGCAAGGATGACAGAGTAGCACGGATCGGTTTGGACTGGCGTGGTGCCCCATCCTTTGCGAACGCATAGTGTTGGATCCCGATGATTGAGGGCGTCACGGGCCAATCCCAAAGGCAATGCTTATGACCGTGTCGGCACCCACCTGGAAGCGTGCTTATTGAAAGGGCGTAAAAAATGAAGAGCGAAGCGGCGGTTTGTTCCTTGTTTGCTTGTTTGCTGTTTGTTGCGGGGTGTCCTACGGTGCCGACGGGTGGCGGTGCCGGCGAGGTGTGCGGTAACGGGTCGTGCGGCTCTGGCGAGAATGTATCGAACTGCCCTGGAGATTGCGGCGGCGGTGGTGGCGATAACGGTGGCGGGGTTGGCGAACAGTGTGGTAATGGCTCTTGCGGTTCTGGCGAAAACGTATCGAACTGCCCAAGCGATTGCGGAGGTGGGAGCGGAAACTGTTCTAGTTCGGCAGGCGTTCCATGTTCTACAGACTACGAGGCGCAATACAGCTCGCAATGGCAGCAGCATGGCCCGGGTGATTGCGAAAACACCGGTACCGACGGTAGGAGCTTTGAATCCTTGAGCGTCTCCATTCCGTCGCAGGTGTCGCCTGGGCAATCCGTTACGATGACCGTCGAATGGAACCGGTGCGACGACTGCAACCCCAACGCGGTCATTTACACCTCTTTTGTCGGCAACTGGGATCCCAACAATCCGCTGGAAGTGTCAGATGCGTACTTTACTACATGTGGTGAAACGGCGAGGGATTCGGTGACGTTCGTGGCACCGACGGAGCAGGGCACCTACCGTGTACGCTGGATACACTGCTTCGCGTTTGACGCTATTTACAGTTTTTGCGGTGATGGGCTTCCTGGGCCTTCCCCTAGTCCCGGAGTGTGCCCGTACGTGGAGCGGACGCTGACGGTTTGCAATTAACCGCGTAGGTCGGGTCATCGACCCGACAATTCCAATACCTCAATTCCCCTGTGCGTTCGTACCCGGCAAGAAGAAGCGTGGCCAGTCCGCCGCCATCGCCCACACCGCTGTTGTCCTGATCACTGTGATTGCCCACGACCGTGACGGCATTGAGCGTCACCGAAAGTGCGTCGAGGTCAGCTTTTCGCTCGGCGGGCGTGCGGTGCAGTCCGTAACCATGGGCCGACTCGACAGCTCTGGTTCTTTCGTTTAGCTTCCCTCCGTGATGAGCGCTCGCAGCGCCCAACTCGGGCGGTTGAAGATCGGGGGCGATGCGCCATTGGCGCTGATCGCCGGGCCGTGCGTGATCGAATCGCAAGAGCACACGCTCAAGCTGGCGGAGTCGATCCGAGATATCTGCGCCGCGTTGAACATGCCGTTGGTGTTCAAGGCGAGCTTCGACAAGGCCAATCGCTCAAGCATCCACAGTTTTCGCGGGCCGGGATTGAAGGAGGGGCTGCGCATCCTCGGTCTGGTGCGGAAGCAGATCGGCGTGCCGGTGCTTTCCGACATTCATGAGCCGACCCAGGCCGCCCCCGCGGGGGAGGTGTTGGATTGCCTGCAAATCCCGGCGTTTTTGTGCCGCCAGACCGACCTGCTCGCCGCCGCGGCTGCGACGGGGCGTTGCGTGAACGTCAAGAAGGGCCAGTTCATGGCACCGGAGGAGATGAGCAACGTCGCCACGAAGCTGCGCGAGTCGGGATGCGACAACTTCCTCTTCACCGAACGGGGCACATTCTTCGGCTACCACCGGCTGGTCAACGACATGACCGCGATCCCGCGGATGCAGGCCTTCGCCCCCGTCGTTTTCGACGCGACCCACAGTTGTCAGCAGCCCGGTGCGGCGGGAAGCATGAGCGGCGGAGAGCGTCAATACGTCGGCACGCTGGCGGCCGCCGCCGTCGCCGCGGGGGCCGACGCGCTGTTCATGGAAGTCCACGATGACCCGCCCAACGCCAAGAGCGACCCGGCCTCGGTGTATCCATTGGATCAATTGCGTGATCTTCTTGACCGCCTTCGGCGAATATCGCAGGCGGCGCGAGGACGTTAGCCGATCGGGTTCGCCCAGAGGGCGGCGAGGATGAAGGCGAGCACCGTAGCGAACCAAAGCCAGAACGGGTGATGCGCGTCCAGATGAAAATGTCCGTGTTGAAAGGCGATCGCCATAGTGACACCTCGCGTCGGACCGGTGCGGCGGCGACTTGTGGCCGCCGTCGGCCCGCGTCCGTCTACTAAAGCATACAACTTACTTGAGGTCGCGGCCAAGGCCATCCGCCCGAAAATCCGTCGCGGGTCTGAAAACTGGCGAATCCTGGGGCTGGAACTATCATCTGCTGCATGGAGGATTCGCTGCTTTCAGCGATGCTGAACCTCGCGACGGAGCTGGCCGTCGAGGCCGGCTCGATCGCCCTCGCCCGGTTCGGCAAGGTGGCTGTTCGTCGCAAGCCGGACGACAGCGTGGTGACCGATGCGGACGACGCGATCCAAGCGCACATCGTCGATCGGCTCTCGGAAGCGTACCCGGATCACGCGATTCTGGCCGAAGAGACGCCGCGGCGCGGATGCGACCACGGCGACCCGACGAGCGCGGGCTACGTGTGGGTGGTCGATCCGCTGGACGGGACGCGAAACTATGCCTCGGGTCTGTCGTGCTTTGCAACGTCGATCGCGGTCCTCGAACAGGGTCGTCCCGTCGTCGGCGTCGTCTATGAGCCTAACCTTCGGCACCTGTACACGGCGGTGCGCGACGGCGGAGCTTCGCTGAACGGGCGGGCGATCCGCGTCGAGGAGCCGCCGACGAGTCACGACCACTTGATCGGCATCCCCTCGAGCAAGGACGAACTCACCGTGTCGGTGCTGCGCAGTTGGGCTGCGACGAAGGGGATGGTCCTGCGGAACCTGGGTGCCACGACCTTGCACCTGGCGATGGTGGCTTCGGGGGCGCTCTCCGCGGCCTACGGGAAGCAATCGAAGATTTGGGATGTCGCCGCCGGGGCGTTGTTGGTGTGCGAAGCCGGCGGCCGCCTCACCGACCCGTTCGGCGCCGAGTTGCTGCCCTTCGCCTTGGAGGCCGATCCCGACCGAGACATCCCGTTCCTCGCCGGAGGCCCGACCATGCACGGCCGATTGCTTCAGTCCATCCGCGAACTGTTAAAATCGTCCTGACGAATCTCTTGCCCTTGGTGCGACGAGGTGACATGACCTACGTTCGACCGGAACTGCTACGCTACATTCTCCCCGCCTACCTGTTGGGCGGTCTGGTCGTCGGGGCCGCGGTTCCACCGATGCAACGCTTCGCCGCGGCGCACTTTGGGCGGGCTGGGATCGCCGTGGCCTTCGTCGTCAACGTCGCCATGCCGCTCCTGGTCGTTTCGTTGGCGGCCGTCTATCCGCGCTTAGGCGTCGTACTAGGTGGTACGTTGACGGCCACACTCGCCTTCCTCGTCACGATCGGCCTGAATGCGCCGCCGCTCACCGCCGGGTGGCTGCGGAATCTGCTGGGACAGATGGGGCCGATCCTTGTCGTCGCCTGCATCGCCTATCACGGGCTCGCCGCGGGAACCGTGGCCATGTTGCGACCCGGGCCAACATCCCGCCCCGCGAGGAATAGACCGTCGGGTGTGCCGGCCGCAAGAGCGCTTTAGTTCCCGCCACCGCCGGGCCCTCCGGGGGGAACGGGGTGAAACTCGTACGCCCCCATGTCCACCGTCCCCAACAGGATGCGCGCCAGGAGGCCGAGGTCCTTCGGGGTCGGCTCGTCGGTGTCGTTGTCCCAATCCAGGTTGCCCACGTCCGGCGGCAAGGCCGCGTTCTCTCCCGTGTTCTTGCACGGAGACGTGGACTGCAATCCGTACCCGACTACAAATTGCGGATCGGCGTCGATGTTGCCCGTACCGGGCCAGCCGCCTTGAACGTCGCTATACCTGACATCCGGGCCGCGGCCGAGCCCGTAGATCTGATCCAAGACGGGCGCCGGCGGATCTCCCGCAACTCTTGTATTACCCCATAGAATGCAATTGCGGAGCCTAAGGCTCTGCGACGGGTCGCTCACCGCTCCGCCCCGCCTCCATGTCGCCTGATTGTTCGCAAACGTGCAGTTGGTGAAGACCACCTCGTACCCGCCCGACGACTTCGCGAAGGCCCCGCCCCGTCCGGCCTTGTTGTCGTGGAACAGGCAATTCGTGAACGTGGCCGCAATGGTGTCCAGGTATACCGCGCCTCCTTCGGACGGCCCGTCCTCCGGTGCCGTGGTGCTGTTATGACGGAAGATACAGTTGACGAACTGCGGAAAACTGTCGCCGCGGATCATGACTGCTCCCGCGGCCCAGTAGGCCGTGTTGTTCTCGAAGATGCACTGCACAATTAAGGCGCTGCTGTCCGACAACATCAGGCCTCCGCCGCCGGTGATATCGCCATCGTACCCGTTGGCGATTCGCCATCCTCGGAGGACCGTCGCCGCACTGTGGTTCTCACTGTAGACGCTCCGTTCGAGTCCGCCGCCGTCGACGATCGTGACGTTGGCCGTCGGGTTGCTCTGCGAGGCGCTGGTCTCGGCGCCGGCAAAGCCGCCGATGATCTGCACGCCCTCCTTCAACTCGAAGGGCCCATAGGTCCCGGCCTTGACCCAGATGTTGTCGCCGCTCTGTGCGGCAATCAAGCTCGAGGGCAGGGTGCATGCATCGGCCCAACTGCTGCAATCTC
>Ga0334722_10007149_pt1 | contig 10874 bp, 14 predicted proteins | sample C3_bottom_MG_FD_207210 | JGI IMG/M metagenome (GOLD analysis project Ga0334722, IMG submission 207210) | Sediment microbial communities from Yellowstone Lake, YNP, Wyoming, USA - C3_bottom | ecosystem: Environmental > Aquatic > Freshwater > Lake > Sediment | place: USA: Wyoming | collected...
AACTGCAGCCGCGTGCCGTGCTCGAGCAGCAGCGGCAGCGCCTCGTCCACCTGATAATACATCGCCATACGCATTGCTCCCCGTATCGGCTTCTTAAAGTTTACGGACGAGCGCACAAGAACATTTATATACCATTGCGCGCCCTCAAATCCTTGAAAAAAGATGGCAGCAACTCATTTTCCGAAAGACGGCGTGTTCAAGTACTTCTTTATGGGGCTGTTCCTCGCCATCGCAGTCCTCGCGTTCTGGGTCGCGAAGCCGTTCGTCAACGCGCTCCTGACCAGCGCGGTGGTCGCGTACGTGTTCCTGCCGGTGTATCGCTGGCTGAACAAGCGCGTTCCGTCAAAAAATCTTTGCGCGGCATTAGTCTCGGCGTTCATCATCGTCCTGTTCATCGCGCCATTGTTCTTCATCGTCGAATACTCCGCGCCTGACGCGCGCTACATCTATGTCCGCGCCAAGCAAAGAATTCTTACCGGCGACTTCATGGACGTCTCCTGCCCGCCCGGCAAGGACACGTTCATGTGCAGGATGTCCAACGGCATCCAAGACCTGGTCCGCGAGCCCAGCATCCGCGCCTACCTTGACACGTTCACGAGCAAGGGAACGAACTTCATTATCGACAAGATTTCCGGCGTCGTTCTCGCGCTGCCGTTCATCATCCTCAACCTCTTCGTGACGTTCTTCACGGTCTTCTACCTGCTCCGCGACGGCGGAAAACTCGTCGAGCACATCAAGAACTTATTGCCCATCCGGCAGACGCACCGCGAGCACATCTTCAAGAAGCTCAAGGACGCCGCGCACGCGGTCGTGTACGGCTCATTGCTCATCGCAGTCATCCAAGGAGCCGTTGGCGGCATCGGCTTCTGGCTGTTTGGCGTCTCTTCGCCCCTGCTCTGGGGCATCTTGATGGCATTGTTCGCGCTCGTGCCGTTCGTCGGCACCGCAGTCATCTGGCTTCCGGCAGCATTGATCATGATCGCGGCCGGCTCGAGCGAAGCCAATCCCGCAATCGTCTGGAAAGGAATCGCGCTGCTCGTGTACGGCTTCTTCGTCATCTCCGGCATCGACAACGTCCTGAAGCCGTCGCTCATCGGCGACCGCGCAGACGTGCACCCCGTCCTCATCCTGGTCGGCGTGCTCGGCGGCATCACGGTCTTCGGCGTGGCAGGATTCATCATCGGCCCATTAGTGCTCGCATTGTTCAAGGTCTTCCTCGACATCTACAAGCGCGAATACGACGAGGCGTAAGATGAAATTGACCGTCAAAGACAATGAAAACATGCGTGTTTTCAAGCCTTTGACCGTCTTGGAAGTGACTACCCAATGAAACTGACGGTCAAAGACATGGACATCGCCACCGGCGACGTCCCTGTCGTCATTCTCAACGAAAAAGACGCCGCATTCCTCGACCTGCACCACGGCGACCGCCTCACGGTCCAAAAAAACAGCCGCAAAACGACCGCCATCATCGACATCGGCGAAAGCGACAAGGCCGTTGCGCAAGGGCAGATCGGGCTGTTTGAAGAAGTCCTCGACGCGCTCTACGCCAAGCAGGGCGACACGGTCACCATCAAGTACGCGCGCAAGCCGTTATCGCTCGAATACGTCCGCAAAAAGCTCGACGGCAAGGAGCTCACGTACAAGGAAATCTATGACATCATCCGAGACATCGGCGACAACAAGCTCACCGACATCGAACTCACCAGCTACGTCACGGCAAACTACATCACCGGCATGAGCGACGAAGAAATCACGAATTTAACCAAAGCGATGACGCTCACCGGCACGCAGCTGCGCATCGCCAAGAAGCCAGTGGTTGATTTACACTGCATCGGCGGCGTTCCGGGCAACAGAACAACCATGATTGTCGTGCCGATCCTCATCGCCGCCGGCTTGACCGTGCCGAAAACCAGCTCGCGCGCGATTACTTCCCCTGCCGGCACCGCAGACACGATGGAAGTGCTGTGCCCAGTCTCGTTGCCGATTTCAAAACTCTACCAAATCCTCGACAAGGTCGGCGGATTCATCGTCTGGGGCGGCTCGGTCAACCTTGCTCCTGCGGATGACCGCATCATCAAAGTCGAACACCCGCTCAACATCGACGCCGAAGGGCAAATGCTTGCCTCAATCATGGCAAAGAAAGCCAGCGTCAGCGCGACACACTTGCTTATGGACATTCCCGTCGGCAAAGGAACCAAAATCGACAACCGCAAGCAGGCAGCGCACCTGCAAGGACACTTCGAGCGGCTCGGCAACGAGCTTGGCATCAAAGTCAAGACAATCATTACCGAAGGCTCAGAGCCCATCGGCAACGGCATCGGGCCCGTCTTAGAAGCGCGCGACTGCATCTGGGTGCTCACGAATGACTCGCGCGCGCCGCAAGACTTGCGCGAGAAGTCGCTCGAAATGGCAGCAACCCTGCTCGAGTTCTCCGGCAAGGTAAAGAAAGGGCAGGGAATGCAGACGGCGATAAAAATCCTCAATTCCGGCGAAGCATACAAGAAATTCGCAGACATGGTCAAGGCGCAAGGCGGCAAAGACATCGACGCCTCTGCGCTGAAGCCCGAATCAATCCAATTCACCTATGTCGCGCCCAAGGCAGGCATCGTCACCACGCTCAACAATTCCTCGATCGCGAAGATCGCGCGCATGGCCGGCGCTCCCGTCGACCAGGGCGCAGGCATCTTCCTGCACAGGCACTGCAGCGACCACGTCAGGAAAGGCGAGCCCATCATGACGATTTACTCGCGCTCGAGAGAAAAGCTCAATTACGCGCTTGAATCGCTGAAAGAATTAGACGGGATTATCGTGCAGTGATTTACAATCCTTCTCGGTGCTCGCGCGCGTGTTCTTCGTGAATCGCCTGGAAGATGCGGTGCGACGTGTAGAATCGCCCTTTCATGACCCGCAGAAGCTCCGCGAACTCCCGCGACGCGCGCTCGCCCAGGCTGATTTCGCGCACCAGTTTCGCTTCTTTGCTCGCCTGCTCGGCGCTCTGCAGGAATCCCGCTTCCCTGAGCAAAACCGCCTCGTGCGCGAGCTTCTGGCCGGTTTCGGTCAATGCTTCTCCGACCTGGAAAAAGCCTGCAAGCTCTGCGTATGCCCTGAACCCGAGATAGAACGGGAACACGGCGATGACGTCCAGCCAGTACAGTTTGAAGAACTTCCTGACGTTCTTCGTCTTGAACCACTTGAACACCAGGTCAACGATGAAAAAGAACAGGATGACGACGTCAAAAATCGTGGGCCACGGCTCGTAGTTCTCCAGATGCACGAGCGTCCAGAACGGGTTTTCCAGGATGATGAGAACTGCGAGGATGATGACCAAGAACGGAATGATGTGGTCTGTGAAGTGCTCGAACTCATGAACTCCCCAGTGGAGGAAGCTCACCTTCTTTTTTTGCATGGCACTGCCTGACGAAGGCAGGTATAAAAGGGTTGCGCCTCAGAAGAAAACGTCTTCCTTGGGCAAACGCGTCTTCGGCTTGGGCTTGTCCACGGCAACGCCAATCGGGCAAAGCGCGGTCGGAACAATGTTCTTGGGCAGTCCCAAAATCTTGGAGTACTGCGCCGCATCAAAGCCTTCCATCGGGCACGAATCAAAGCCGAGCGCCTTTGCGCCGAGCAATGCGTTTTCGAGCGCGAGATACAACTGGCGCTGCGCCCATGCGAGGCGGTATGCTTCGTCGGTGTCCTTGAACGCGCCCTGCATCATGTCGACGTACGCCTTGCGCGCGTCGTCCGGCATGCCTGCGGCCTTCGCCTGCGCGTCGAGCTTGTCAATATTGCCCATCACGTCGCTGTTCGCGCAGAAAATGAGCAAATGGCTGCAGCTGCTGACCTGCTCCTGGCCCCAGGATGCGGCCTTGAGCTGCTCTTTGAGCTTTTGGTCGGTCACGATCTTGACTTTCCACGGCTGGATGTTGAACGAGGACGGCGCCATCCTGATGATTTCCAGCAGTTCGTCGACCTTCTTCTGGTCGAGCGGCTTGCCGTCGAATTTCTTGGCGGCGTACCGCGACATGACGATTTCTTTGAATTCCATGGTGATTTCCTCCGCGAATAGAATAATGAACAAGAAAAGCGCCCTTTTATTACTTCTCTTTTGAGCGCGCAGGCAGCCACAGTTTTAAAAGCATGTCGCGCAGACTCTTGGGCATGGCAGACATCACTTTTTCCCCCAGCGACATCGAGGCGACGCGCAGGTTCCTCGCCGCGCAGCAGGTCAAGGAGACGATGCTGTTCTACTTGCTCAAGGAAACGCCGCTGCTCGAGCCCGAAGACCGGCGGTTCTTCACGTGCGGCATCCACGAAGTCTCCGCAGTCGTCGCGCTGGACCGGCAGAAGGACTACGGCTTCTCGCTCAACCTGATCGGCGCTCCCGGCGAGCCGACCGATATCCGCGGTCTTGAGAACCTCATTCTCGCAGAGGGCGTCTCCCCCGGCTACGAGGCAAGCGCGCACATCGCCCTGCCGAAAAAAGCAAGCGACCGGCTGGTGGTCACGGCAGTCTACGGCCCCAAGGCGAAAGTGTACGTGCACAACGAACTCGCGTTCCAGTTCCATCTCGAGTCGTTCTGCGACTACAGCGCGCGCGTCCTGACGTCGGCAATCGAGTCGAACTTTGAATGGTCCGTGCCCGCGCGCAACTACATTCTCCAGTGCGGGCAATTGCAGCGCGCCGAAGACCCTGCCAAGAAGAAATAAACGCCGACGGCAGGTAGCGGTCAATTGCGATTGACAAACCTGCCGCGGCTTCGCTGCGGCTACGCCGACGGCAGGATTTGAACCTGCAATTCCTTGCGGAAGCGGTTCTCGTGACCTCTCGTCCTGATGGACTTCAAGGTTTCAAGACCGCCGCACTACCGGGTTATGCGACGTCGGCATCAGCCGCGTCGCGCCAGCCGAACCGGGTTCGGCGCGTGCGACGTCGGCAATGATGTGACAACCGCGCCGATAGTTTAAAAAAGCTGTGGTTCCCTGACCGTCGTTATGGTCATGCACTGGCTCAAAGACCTGCAAAGCGTCTGGTTCGAGGACATCATCAAGCGCAACAAGCAGACGCCGTTCCTCATCTTTCTCTCGTTCGTCATCGCGTTCGCGTTAGCGCGCGGCGTGGTGATGCTCGGGCCCGAGTCCTGGCGGCTCTTCATCAAGACCTACCACATCCACCACTTCTATTACGGCTTCGCGCTGCTGGCAATCTCAAACTGGATTGCGCTCACGACCAACAGGCCGCACATGGAGCGGTTCGCCGCAGTGCTGTTCGGCATCGGCCTCGGGCTGTTTGTCGACGAGTTCGGGCTGCTCCTGACGTGCACGACCGCCGCAAAGGACTGCGACTACTGGGCGCGGCAGAGCTATGACGCGTTCGTGCTCATCGGCGGCGTCTTCCTGGCCATCCTGTACTCCAAGCCCGCGTTCTCGCTGTTCGCGCGCAGCGTCAAAAGACTATTCCGCCGTAAAAACATTTATTAAGGACTTCTGCGCGCAGATGGGCATGAAGCACGAGCGCAGACTCCTGGTCGTCGCGTTGTTCAGCATGCTCGTCCTGATGGTCTTCGGCACGTTCCTGTTCCAGATCGTCGAAGGCTGGTCCGCGCTCAACGCGTTCTACTTCACCGCCATGACGATGCTCACCATCGGCTACGGCGACATCGCGCCGATGACGCCTGCGGGAAAAATCTCGTCCGTGCTCTTCGGATTCATCGCGGTCGGCATCGGGCTGTACTCGGTCAACCTCATCGCGCGCCTCGCGTTCCGGCAGCGCCTCGAAGACATGAAGTGGATGACGCGCCGCATAAAGTAAAGATTTTATACTGGGCATTCCTACCGTTTAACGAGGTGATTTATTATGGCAAAAGCAGGCAATTTTGAGTGGGTTGCGTGGATTATCGTGACCATTGGCGCAATTAATTGGGGTCTGGTTGGGTTCTTTAACTTCAACCTGATTACGAAGATTCTCGGCGAAGGCACGATGGGCACGACAATCGTGTACGATATCGTCGGCCTTCTGGGACTCTACGCCGCGTACCTCCTGTACACGTACTCCAAGAAAAAGATGAAGTGATTACTTCGGCAGCAAGACCGGAATGCCGTCCGTGATGGCGTATTCCGCTTTGCAGCGGGTACAGACCAGCATTGTTTTTGTTTTATTGTATTCTAACCCTGCCTTGTCTGCCGGGCAGGCGAGAACGTCAAAGAGTTCTTTCGCGATCGGGTCCATGCTCCTCGAAGAGAACCGCAACGCTTAAATGCTTTTCGCGTCGATATGTTGCCTGAAGAAGATAAATCTTTATAAGCTCTGTTCGTGAGAGATATAAATATATTGTGGTGATAGTTCATCTACATTCAGACCATCGTTTGAGCGTGGATGTATCAGTGGGGGAGTGCACGAATTGTACTACATCAAGAAATGCCCTGAATGCAGCGGCATCAACCTGTTCGTTAACAAGGAAAAAGGGGAAGTCATCTGTAAGGACTGCGGTCTTGTCGTCGAAGACAAGATGGTCGAGTTCGGACAGGAATGGCGCGAATTCGAAGGCGACGGAGGCGGCGAGCAAAAGCACCGCCGCACCGGCGCTCCGATGACGTATACGCAGTACGATCAAGGCCTGGGCACCGAAGTCGGCCAGAAAGCCGACTTGTTCCAGCTGGGTTCTAAAGACCGCAACAAGTTCTTCCGACTCCGCAAGTGGCAATACCGCATTTCTACGGCCATCGAGCGCAACCTCAAGCTCGCGCTCGCCGAATTGAAGCGCGTTTCATCCTACTTGAAGCTGCCCAAGTCCGTTGAAGAGGAAGCCGCGATGATTTACACGCAAGCCGTTCAAAGAGGACTTGTCCGCGGACGCTCGATGGAATCAGTCGTCTCCGGCGCATTGTATGCCGCATGCAGGCGCCACGAAGTGCCCCGCACGCTCGACGAACTCTCCGAAGCAAGCTCCATCGAGAAAAAAGAAATCGGACGCACCTACCGCTTCGTGACGCGCGAGCTCGGCATCACCATCCTGCCCAGCAACCCTGCGGACTATATTGCTCGTTTCGCAAGCTCATTGAAATTGTCGCCAGAGACGCAGTCCAAGGCCGTTGAAATCCTGGAACAGGCACAGCACGAAGAGCTGACCTCAGGACGCGGTCCCACGGGCATCGCGGCCGCTTCGCTGTACGTCGCGGCATTGATGCACGGCGAGAAGCGCACCCAGCGCGAAGTCGCTGACGTCGCCGGCGTGACCGAAGTCACCATCCGCAACCGCTACAAGGAACTCTTGGACGAGCTCGAACTCGAGCGCGAAATCAAGAAGACCAAGAAGAAAAAGCGTTAAAACTTGTGCAGTTTCTTATCAAAGTTGATAACTTTCCCGTTCTTCACAGAAACTCCTTCCTTCTTCAGCAAGGCAATCTTCTTCGCAATAAAAGGTCCTATCGTATGGCCGTGAAAGCCGCCAATCGTGCCGTCAGAAGCAACAACGCGGTGGCACGGAACGACAGGCGCGCGCGGATTATGCTTCAATGCGACTCCAACAGCGCGATACACCATTCCTGAACTGCTCAGCGCGTTGCCGATCTCTTTGTACGTAGAAACCTTTCCTTTGGGAATGCGCGCGCATAATCCGTAGACTTTCTCGGCAAAGCTCATTGTGTCGCGAGCGTCACGGGCCTCGTCTGGCGGTAGCGGTTGATGTTCGCCTCGGGGAACTTGTGCTTGTGCAGCATGAAATACAGGTTTTCGTGCACGTTCACGAGGAACAAATGGTCCTTGAACGACTCGGTGGACGCCATGTTCGCGAGAAGCGCAGGAACGCCTGATTCCATGCGCCGCGCCTTCTTGAAATCAAACACAATGTTGTACTTGGGATTGGTCGCTTCCTTGAGCGGCTCGTACACGAACTGTTCGGACACGTTCTCCGGCGCCTTGCGGTAGATCTGGTCGCGCGAAAAGACGCGCTGCATCACGCTGAGCGCGCGCTGCTTCAGCGACTTCGGGTCGTTCTTCTCGGCGTGCGTGATGTAGGCAATCCAGTAGGACTGACCATTGGACTGCGCGTGGTGCAGGTGCGGGTCAATGTGCAAACGCTTCTTGTCCTTGGTCTCGAACGCGAGGTCCAAATCAATCTCGTCCCAGCCCTGCTGCTCGCACGTCTTGAGAATGTCGTCCAGGCGCTTCTTGCCCGCGCCAGTATCCATGCCCATATCATTGAACGTCATCAATTCCTCGTAAGAATAGCCCATCTTGGCGATTGCCGCAGGGTTTGCGTACGCAACGCGGTGATTTTCATACAAAACCATCGGCCGCGGGTTCGCCTCAAGCGTCTCGCGGAGAATGCTGTGCGGCATTCCTTCCAATGCCTTGGTTCGCCTGCGCTCGCTCAATGCCGCGCGCTTCTGCAGCTCTTCCGGCGTGGGTTGCTCACGGTCTCGAGGCGTCTCTACCATTGGTGTTTCCAGAACTGTCCTTGTTTATAAATTCATATCCTTGAGCAGCGCGTTGAAATTAGCCTTCGTCGGGCTTGTTTTGTAGTGCTTTGCGGTGTGCTGCATTACCTTCATCGACGCAATGCCTTGCTTTACTGCAAACGTGCACACCTGCGTGACATTGTGCGGCTTGCCGACGCGGTGCGTGCGCTCGAAATCAATCAGCACAAGCTTTCCCGACGGCGTCACGAGCGCGTTCTTCAACGGCCTGAGCATCTCTTCCTTCGCGAGCCCTGCCTGGTCAAGCACGAACGCCTGCGCAAAGAGCTTGCGGAACAATGTTTTCTTCTCTGTCTTTGACGCTTTCTTCAGCGCGTCCTCGAAGTATGTTCCTTTGATGAATTGGTAAACCGCAAAATCTTTCGCGGCGAGGAACAGCTTCGGCCCGATGCCGAGCTTGTTCACCATCTTCAACACTTTACCTTCCTTGGGCGGCGCGTTTGCCTCGGAATCGGCGCGCTTCACCTTCACGACGCACTCCTTGCCGCGATAGTCGCCCTTGAAAACCCAGCTGCGCTTGCCGCGCGCAAGATAGCTGAGCTGTTTCACGCCTGCGTTTTCGATACGCTGCAGGAGTTGAGATTTAGTGATGCGGTACACGAACAAGTCCTCGAAGAAAATGTGAATGCGCTCAAGCTCCTTGAACACGAACAACTGCTGCGCAATCGCTTCCTCAACGCGGTTCTTGTTCGTCAACGAAGAAAACAACAGCAGAATCTGTCCGTCAGTCGCAAGATGCGCATTCGTCTGCTCCAGGAAGCGAACAGTCGTCTCATAGCCCTGCTTGCCGCCTTCCAGCGCGATGTCGCGCTCAGGCAGTTCCTGCGGCAAATACGGCGGGTTGAAGATGATCGTATCGAATTGCCCCGTGACGCGCGCAAACAAGTCGCTGTGCACGCACGAAATCTTCTTCGCAGCGACATTCTGTCTACAATGCGCAACGACCGCAGGGTCGACGTCAACCGCAAGAACAGACTTCACGGCCTTCCGCGCGGCAGCAGCTTCTGCCTGAATGCCCGAGCCCGTGCCGACATCAAGAACGCGGCCGCGCGCAAGCTTCGCGACATACTTGGCAAGAAGAAACGAGTCCTCGCGAGGCGGGTAGATCATGGCAAAAAGTCGCACACGTAGCTGATTAACAGGTAGTCCTTGATGTCGCCCTTCATGTATTCGTGGAAGATCACCCAGCTCTGGCCGTCGAAGATGACGGGCAGCTTGCGGAAGCGCGTGCAGAACAGGAACGTGTTGAACGCGTGGAAGCGGCGCTCGGGAAGCGCAGGGTTCAGGCTCGCGAAGTCATTTTTCTCCACATTGCTGATGAGCTCGATGTCGTTCGGGCCGTAATTCACCGTCTCCTTCATGCCGTACATGGTTCCGCTCAGAGAAGATAAGAGATTGTAGCGCCAGTACGCGAGCACCAAGTGGTCGTCGGCGCGCGCCAGCAGCTTCAGCCGGCTCTCGCTGTCGTACGCGAGGTCGGTCTTGATGCCGAAGCGGTACATCGCATTGGTGCGGTTGCGCGAGTCATACGCGAACTCCGTGCTCGTGCCGCTGTCGCGCGCCACGCTGCTCAGGCGCTGCTTGGAATCGTACAGCACGTGCAGGTTCTCGTCGTCCCGCATCTCCACCAGCTGGCCGCGGGAATTATAGGTGAACGCCCACTTCCTGATGCCTTTCTCTGCGCCGACCAGCCTGCCTTCGGAGTCATACGCGAGCGTGAGCGGCTTGACGCCGTCATCGATGCGCACCAGCTTGTCGTTCTCGTAGCTGAGCACGGACGTCTTCGCGGTGCCGTTCACGAGCACCAGATTGCCTGCCTCGTCATAGCCCCACGTGATGTTGTCATTGCGGCGCTGCTGCACGACCGTCGTGAACGGCGGCGGGACTTGCGCGGTCCGGTTGAAGATGACCTGTTGCGGCTCAGAAACGGTCGTGACGTTCTTCACCGGCGCCACAGGAATCGGAACGCATGCAGTAAGAAGAATCAACGCAAGTATCGCGTACGAAGCTTTCATCGTTCAGAACGGCGTGAAAAAGAAGAACCACAGCCTGCGCCAGAAGCTCGTGGGGTGGTACGTGATGGTGCCGTCGCTGAGCATCTGCACGATCGTGATGGTGCGCTTGTCCGCGTCCTTGATCTGCTGCGCTGCCGCTTCATCCATCCATAATTCCATGGTCGGCTTGGCGGCGGCTTCAGGGTGCACTTCCTGCACGACCATCTGCGTGGTCACCAAGCTGACGGTCTGGTTGGAGCCGTCCTTGTTCGCGATGTGGATGTTGACGGTCTCGTCATCGAAATAGTGCAGTTCGTCAGGAATGACTTCGCCGATGTAGTCCTCGACCACAAAGTTCGCGATCGTGTGCTTGTTCGTGTTGGCCGTGATGTCCTCGATGGT
>Ga0334722_10007150_pt1 | contig 10874 bp, 8 predicted proteins | sample C3_bottom_MG_FD_207210 | JGI IMG/M metagenome (GOLD analysis project Ga0334722, IMG submission 207210) | Sediment microbial communities from Yellowstone Lake, YNP, Wyoming, USA - C3_bottom | ecosystem: Environmental > Aquatic > Freshwater > Lake > Sediment | place: USA: Wyoming | collected...
ATACCTGGACATCGGCGGCGGCCTGGGGGTGGACTACGACGGCTCCAAGTCCAGCTACTTCTCCAGCGTTAACTACACCATCGAGGAATACGCCAACGACGTCATCTACCAGGTGAAAAACATCTGCGACGAGGCGGGGGTGCAGTGCCCCAACATCATCTCCGAATCGGGCCGGGCAACCGTAGCCCACTATTCGGTCATGGTTACCAACGTGCTGAACACCAACACCCAGAACCTGCTGCCCGATTTCGAAGAGATGCTCGCCCAGTCGGAAAAGGTGGCCCCCACGGTCAGAAAACTGCTGGACATCTACAAAAGTATCGACCGCTACTCCCTGCGCGAGGACTACCACGACACCCTGCAGTTGATCAATGAGGCGGTCAGCCTCTTCAACCTGGGCTACCTGACCCTGCAGGAGCGCGCCATCGCCGAATGGCTCTACACCAAGATCATCCGCAAAATCAACAGCATCGTCGAGAAGATCAAACCGATCCCCGAGGAGCTGCAAAATTTCCAGCTGCACATGCGCCAGACCTATTTTGCCAACTTTTCCCTGTTCCAGTCCATCCCCGACTCGTGGGCCATCGACCAACTCTTCCCGATCATGCCGATCCAGCGCCTGAACCAGAAGCCCGATGTCATGGCCTCCATTGCCGACATCACCTGCGATTCCGACGGCGAAATCACCAGCTTCGTGGGGGAAAACGGCCGCACCAAATCGCTGCCGCTGCACAAGATCAAAAAGGACGAGGACTACTACATCGGCTTCTTCCTCATCGGCGCCTACCAGGAAATTCTGGGCGATCTGCACAACCTGTTCGGCGACACCAACGCCGTGCACATCACCTTCAACAAAAAAACCGGCTACATGATCGACACCGTCATCAACGGCGACGCCACCTGGGAGACCCTCAAGTACGTCCAGTACAAGGGTCCGGAGATATTGAAACATGTGCGCGACAACCTGGAGAAGAGCGTGGCTTCGCGCAAAATCTCCATCGAGGAGAGCAGCCACTTCATCGAGCTCTTGGACCGGACGTTGCTGGGGTATACGTATCTGGGGGAGTAGCCGGGTATTTTTGTAAAAGTCGTGTTACGGGCATTGCGCTGAACGGCGATGCCCGTATTATCTTTGTAGGATCGAACCGTTTACATCGTTGCCCAGGAGGGAGTTTCAAATGAGCAAAGTTCTTATCATCGGCGCCGGCGGTGTCGGCCAGGTCGTCACCCACAAATGCGCCCAGCGCCGCGACATCTTCAGCGAGATCACCCTGGCCTCGCGGACCAAGGCCAAGTGCGATGCCATCGCCGCCCAGTTGGGCAACAGCATCAAGACTGCCCAAGTGGACGCCGACAACGTGCCGGAACTGGTGGCCCTGATCAAGCAGGTGCAGCCCAAACTGGTGATCAACGTGGCGCTCCCCTACCAGGATCTGCACATCATGGACGCCTGCCTGGAGACCGGCGTGGACTACCTGGATACCGCCAACTACGAACCGCTCGACACCGCCAAGTTCGAATACTCCTGGCAGTGGGCCTACCAGGACCGCTTCAAGCAGGCCGGCATCATGGCGCTGTTGGGCTCCGGCTTCGACCCGGGTGTGACCAACGTCTACACCGCCCTGGCTGCCAAGAAGTACCTTGACGTGGTGGAGGAGATCGACATCATCGACGCCAACGCCGGCTCCCACGGCCAGCCGTTCGCCACCAACTTCAACCCGGAGATCAACATCCGCGAGGTGACCGCCACCTGCCGCCACTGGGAAAACGGCCAGTTCGTGGAAAGCCCGCCCCTCTCCACCAAACGGGTCTTCGACTTCCCGGAGGGGATCGGCCCCATGAACTGCTACCGCCTCTACCACGAGGAGATGGAGTCCATCGTCAAGCATATCCCCACCATCAGGAAGGCCCAGTTCTGGATGACCTTCTCGGACAACTACCTCAAGCACCTGGAGGTGCTGCAGAACGTCGGCATGACGCGCATCGACGAGGTGGAGTTCAATGGCCAGAAGATCGTGCCGATCCAGTTCCTCAAGGCGCTGCTCCCCGATCCGGGGAGCCTCGGTCCGCTGACCAAGGGCAAGACCTGCATCGGCGTCATCGCCAGAGGCCAAAAGGACGGCAAGCCGAAACAGGTTTACATCTACAACATCTGCGACCACGAGGCCTGCTACCAGGAGGTCCAGTCCCAGGCCATCAGCTACACCACCGGCGTCCCGGCCGTGGTCGGCGCCATCATGATGCTGACCGGCAAATGGCACGGAGCGGGCGTCTGGAACATGGAGCAGTTCGACCCGGAGGTTTTTCTGGAGGTGCTGGGTCCGATGGGCTTACCAACTGTGGTAGTTGATGGCGGCGAGTGGCCGGAGTTGTAATGCCATGTCGGTTCTGGTCGAGGCCCATTCCATAATTGTCCGGTGCGACGCCATTGATGATCGATATCCGGGCGGCTGGGAGCGTTTTGCGGCCGAGGTGCCGAACCGGACCCTCTGCTCCGACGGCGAAATCGCCCGGGTCGGCTTCATGCAGCCCACGGATGCCCAGGCCTACATCAACCACCTGGTGCGCTGCGGCCTGCGTTTCCGCGAGCATGGCACCGCCGTGGATCTGGCCGCGGCATTTCAACTGAGCGGCATGCTGGTGCCGTGCACCTGGCTGGAGTTCGGCCGCATCTTCCTGAATCCCTGCAGCGCTTCCGTAGCCTTCTGCCGGCTGCGAGGCGGCACGAACACGCAGCTCGTGAAACCGGACAACTGGAAATACGAAGGGTCACTCAGCCAGACATTCGGCTTTTTCCCGAGCGACACAGAGGGGATGGGTATCACCTTCCGGCGCCATGAGAACGGGATGGATGTATACTATGACAGCTTGGCGGAAAAAGAGGTATATGTCGGCCGGACAGGCGAATAATACAAGCGTAACATCATACTGAACCGGCAGGACACGATTGCATGACCCTTATCGACATCCCGAAAATCCTTCAACTCGCCCCCTCTCCCGCCTACGTGGTCGACTTGGGCAGGCTGCGCCACAACCTGGCGATCCTGGATCATGTCCAGCAGAAGAGCGGCGCCAGCATCCTCATGGCGCTCAAGGCCTTCTCCATGTGGAGCGTCTTCCCGCTCATCAGCCAAACGCTGAAAGGGGTCTGCGCCAGCTCGCCCTGGGAGGCGCGGCTGGGGCGCGAAGAGTTCGGCGGCGAGGTGCACTCCTTCGCCGCTGCCTTCAAGGAGAGCGATGTCGCGGAATTGCTGGCCATCTCCGATCACCTGGTGTTCAACTCCTTCAACCAGCTGGAGCGGTTCCGCCCGCTGTGGGAAAAGAGCGGCGTTTCCATCGGCCTGCGGGTCAACCCGGAGCACTCCGAGGGACATACCGCCATCTACGACCCCTGCGCCCCCAAGTCGCGCCTCGGCATCCCGCGGGCGGAGTTCGAGGGGCGGTCCCTGAGCGGAGTCGAAGGGCTGCACTTCCACACCCTCTGCGAACAGCTGTTCGAGCCGCTGGAGCGCACCGCCCGTGCTTTTGAAGAGAAATTCGGCAAATACCTGCCGCAGATGAAATGGCTCAACCTGGGGGGCGGCCACCACATCACCCGCGAAGGATACGACATCGACGCCCTGGTGGAGCTGATCAAATACTTCAAGGGAAAGTACGATCTGAAGGTCTACCTGGAGCCGGGCGAAGCCATCGCCATCGGCACCGGCATCCTGGTAGCCGAGGTGCTGGATGTGGTGCACAACGAGATGGATATCGCCATCCTGGACGTGTCGGCTACCTGCCACATGCCCGACTGCCTGGAGATGCCCTATCGGCCGACTATCACGGGTGGTTTCGATCCGGGCGAAAAGGCCCATACCTACCGCCTGGGCGGCCCCTCCTGCCTGGCCGGGGACGTCATCGGCGACTGGTCGTTCGAGGCCCCCCTGAAAGCGGGGGACCGGCTGGCCTTCGAGGACATGGCCCACTACACCATGGTCAAGACCACCACCTTCAACGGCATCCAGCACCCGGCCATCTGCACCTTTGAGCCGGAGACAGGAACGCTCGAAGTCAAGCGCCGCTTCGGCTACCCTGATTTCAAGGCACGGCTTTCCTGAAAGGACACTCAATGGAACTGAAAACGAAAATATGGATGACCGGAGCACTGGAGTGGATTGCCTTCATCGACAATGAAGAAGTGTATCTGGGCAAGCGCGAGGTCCCCTCCCCCCTGGACGAAGGCGATCAGTGGACCAATGAGCTGGGGGATATGTTCAAGGTAATCGATGGTGAGATCAGGCTGGTAGGAAAAACAGAGCCGCCCAAAAAGTACTGGTAATTGACACGATACAACTGAAGGAGCGCGACCTATGCCTCATGCTCAGCCATGCAGCTCGGAATCGAAGGGATGATAGACCCAGGCCACCCGGTCGCGGCCGCTGTGCTTCGCCTTGTACAATCCTTCGTCAGCCCGCAGAATAAGGTCATTCAGGCCGTGGTCGTTTTCATTGGAACAGGAGACACCCAGGCTGACCGTGACCTGCAGGGAGGCGCCGTTTCCGAGTGACAGCTCTTCCCGCACGGCAAGCCGAATGCGCTCGGCTACCACCAGACTCTGTTCGAAGCTTGTATCCGGCAGCAGCACCACAAACTCCTCACCGCCATAGCGGCCGATCACATCGTAGGGTCGGACGCTGCTCTTCAGGCGCCGCGCCACCTCACGCAAGACCTCGTCCCCGGCCTGATGTCCCCGACTGTCGTTAATCGACTTGAAATGGTCGAGGTCCAGCATAATGCAGCCCATGGCTGCCGGCCGCAGGTTGCGGTTTCTGTTGCGCCGGATGCGCTCGTATTCCTCCTGACCGCGGGCCATGAGATAGCCGCGGTTGGCAATATCGGTAAGCATGTCGGTGATGGCCATGTTTTCAAGCTGTGCCTGCGCCTCACGCAACTGCCTCGAACCTTTGCTGACCAATCGGTAGGCAAAGGCGAACACGCCGATCATGACCAGCACCAGCACCGAGGACATGACAATGACCCCCTGCCGGACCTGCTCGCGATAGCGCGTGACGTTCATGTAGATCTCGAAGCACCCTATCACCTCGCCATTTTCGGCCTTGATCGGCACATAGGTCTCCACCACATCCACGTCGAGCAGTTGCTCTTCCGACAGGTCCATGACCTTGTCCTTGGTCTCCAGACGGGCATCGATGTTCCCCTTCAACGCCTTTTCAAGTCTCTGGTTGGCAGCGTCCACCATACCGATGATTTTGGAGTCGGTACTGAAGGCGATCCGGCGGGTACTGTCGTAGATTTTGACCTTGACGATATTGAGCGGGCGCAACATACGGCGCATGGACTGGTCGATGTGGAACTGGTCGTTGTCGTGGATGACGAGTTTGACCGCTTCATTGACCGGAGAATGGAACAGGTACTGTTTATGCTGGTCGATCAGGATGGTGCAGACTCGGATGGAATCGTCCTTGGCATTGGCAATGACAAAACCGGAGAACACGCGATAGAAGCCATAGGCGCTCAACAGGATGATCGTAATGCTGGCGACAACGGTTGTTTTCGTCAGGAGACGTTGCAGACGGGCCGGGTTTTGCAGCACGTCGCTTTCTAATTTTCCGTTTTCCATCTGTCCTCGCTGCAGTGCAAGCAGAAACGTGCGTGCCTTCTTTGTTCAAAGGCACACAAACAGAGCATTTATAGCCTTATTCCCGATTCTAGTATACTTTTTTTTTCGCCGATGGTATGCCGATTGGCAGCAATTTTCGCCGCCGAGGTCCCTTACGTCGCCATGACGGATACGTCACACACACTGATAATCGAGGTTGCCGTCCCGCTCCCCCTCGAGCGCACCTTTCATTACCGGGTCCCCCCACCCCTGGAAACCCGGGCCGTAGCCGGATGCCGCGCACTGGTGCCTTTTGGCAAACGGCATCTGACGGCCTATATTCTGGGCCGTGCGCGCGATCCCATTGGCGCCGAGCTCAAGGAAATCATCGATGTACTCGATCCGGAACCGCTCTGGACCGACGGCGAACTGGAGTTTTTCCGCTGGATCGCATCCTATTACCTCCATCCCCTGGGTGAGGTACTGAAAACCGCCCTGCCGGCCGGCATCAATCTGCAATCGAAAAAGGGTGACGCAGCCAATGCCCGGAAGCTGGCCGGCGGCATTCCGGTCAGATACGAGGCATGGTATCATTCCCTACCCGACAAGACCCGGCCGCCACGGCTGGGCGCCAAGGCCGCCGCCCTTCTGGACCACATCAACAGCTGCGGCGAAAGTGCCGGCAGCGACCTGCGCCGGCGCTTCGGCCAGTGCCTGGAACAGCTCAGGCGGCTTGAAACGCTCGGCCTGCTTCGGCGCGAAGAGCGTGAAGCATATCGTGACCCCTTCCGAAGCGAGCAGATTGAAAGCGACGTTCCGAAAGCCCTCAACAGCCACCAGCAGACAGCGCTCACTGCAGTACGCGCCGTGCTCGACAGGGGAGTATTTTCGCCCTTTCTCTTGCACGGGGTTACCGGCAGCGGCAAGACCGAGGTTTACCTGCAGTGCATTGCCCACGCCCTTGCCCTCGGCCGCACCGCCTTGGTGTTGGTCCCGGAAATTTCCCTGACACCACAGCTCGTGCTGCGCTTCAGACGCCGTTTCAGCAACGGCATTGCCGTGCTGCACAGCGCCCTGTCGGAGGGGGAGCGCTACGACGAATGGCGGCGCATCAGGCGCGGCCAGGTCAACATCGTCATCGGAGCGCGGTCAGCCTTGTTTGCACCTCTGGAGCGCCTCGGCGTCATCGTCGTCGACGAGGAACATGAGCAATCCTTTAAGCAAGGGGACGGGCTACGCTACAATGCCCGTGATCTGGCCCTGGTCAGGGGCAACATGGAACAGGCCGCTGTGCTGCTCGGCTCGGCCACCCCCCAAATCACCAGCCTCTATGCGGCCGAGCAGGGGCGACTCACCCTGCTGAAACTGCCCGAGCGGGTCGAAAAGCGCCCCATGCCTGAAGTGGAGCTGGTGCCACTGCGCTTCGGTCCTGAAGCCCTCAGCCCGGTATTGGCCCGCGAGCTTACCGCCACCCTTGACAGCGGCAGCCAGGCCCTCGTGTTCATCAACCGGCGCGGTTTTGCCACGTTCCTGGTATGCAGCGACTGCGGTGCGCCACTGACCTGCCCCAACTGTTCCGTGTCGCTGACCTATCACCGACAAAGGCGTCAAAGCGTGTGCCACTATTGCGACTACGCCGTGCCCGCACCGGGCACCTGCCCGGCGTGCGGTTCATCGGAGTTGCGGGAGTTGGGCGCCGGCACCGAACGGGTCGAGCATGATCTGCAGCAACTCCTGCCCCAGGCACGCATAGTGCGCATGGACAGCGACACCACCGGCGGCAAGGGTGGGCACAGACGGCTGCTGGACCAGATGGCCAGCGGCCAGGTCGATATTCTGGTCGGCACCCAGATGATTGCGAAAGGGCATGATTTTCCCGACGTCACCCTGGTGGGGGTGATCAATGGCGAAGCCAGCCTGGGCATGCCCGATTTCCGTGCCGCTGAGCGGACCTACCAACTCCTCTCCCAGGTCATCGGCCGGGCCGGAAGGGGCGAGCAACCCGGCCGCGTCGTCGTTCAGGCCGCAACGACGGAGCATTATGCCATTCAGTGCGCCGCAGCCCATGACAACGACGGTTTTTACCGACAGGAGCTGGAGTTTCGGCGCGAGGCCGGATATCCCCCTTTCACCCATCTGGCAGCCTTCGGTTTCTCCGCCGTCGTCGAGCAGACGGCCTCCGAACGAGCCGCGTTCGTGGCGCGACAACTGACCCGGCTCAAGCAGGAACTGAAACTGCGACTGGAAATCCTCGGCCCGGCCCCCGCCCCTCTCTATCGCCTGCGGGGACGTTTCCGCCTGCAAATCCTGCTCAAAGCTCCCGCCCGTTCCGACCTGCGCCGCCTCATCGCCGCCTGGCTGAGCCGTCGCGAAGCAGCGCCCCAGGTACGCGAATATATCGACATTGATCCGCTCGACTTGATGTGATATTTTTTATTATTTATTATTGAGTTATCGGAACAGTAATGATAATTATTGCCCCGCAGTTATAAAAAACTGTCTTAAAAGACTGATCTTATCTTAATTCAGGGGGTAATGGCCTTGAACATCAAATCAAAAATCCTTATGGTGCTGCTGGTCGGCTGGGCGGCGGTCATCATAGCCGGTGCCCTTGGCTTGTATGGCATGAAGGGGAGCAACGACGAAATAAAGATGCTTTACAACGAAAATATGACTAACGTGCTGCGTCTCAACCGCATCGGCGAGCTGATGCGCGAAAGCCGCGTGCATACGCTGCTTGCCCTGCAGCATAATCCGGAAAATGAGGCTATTGTCAAACTCCATGACCATGCCCTTACCCGGCACACTGATACGGTTCTGAAAAATCACGACGAAGTCAACAAACTCTGGACTGAATACACCTCCGGTCAACTGAGCGCCCGAGAGCGCAAGATGGCCGACGAAATGTCCGCCAAACGAACCGCCCTGTACAACGAAGGCACGAAGCCGACACTTGATGCCTTGGCTGCCGGTAACTACGAAGATGCGGCCCGCTTGATTGTCACCAAATGCAACCCCCTTTTCAAGGCTTTTGAAGAGACAGCCCACACCCTCTTCGAGAATGAACGCAGCGAAGCCGAGAAAGGCTACCGTGCAGCCTTGGAGCATTTCCGCACCACTCTGATCCTGGTGATTGTCGCTGTTGTCGCCGCCATCGTCGTTTCCGGAATAGTAGCGCTGATGATCATCCGCTCGATATCGTCCGCCTCATCCGCGCTCATCCGGACCACCGGGGCCATGGCCCAGGGCGATCTCTCCCAACGGGCACGGATCACATCCCAGGACGAGTTCGGCACAATCGGTACCGCCTTCGATACCATGGCGGATGCGTTCAGCCGCCTGATCGCCACGGTCGCCGAGAATTCCACCCGCGTGGCCACCGCAGCTTCGCAGGTCTATGCCACCTCGCAGCAGATGGCCACCGGTGCAGAGGAGGTTGCCTCCCAGACCGGTTCGGTTGCCACAGCCGGCGAAGAGATGTCGGCGACCTCCGGAGATATTGCACAGAACTGCAGCATGGCGGCCGATGCCAGCCAGCAGGCCAGTCAGCGGGCCGAACATGGGGCAACCGTCATCGAAAACACCGTCCGTATCATGAACCAGATTGCCGACCGGGTGAAGGACACCTCCCAGACGGTCGAGAACCTGGGTTCGCGCTCCGACCAGATCGGCGAGATCATCGGCACCATTGAGGACATCGCCGACCAGACCAACCTGCTGGCGTTGAACGCAGCCATCGAAGCTGCCCGTGCCGGTGAACAGGGGCGTGGCTTTGCCGTGGTTGCCGACGAGGTCCGTGCCCTGGCCGAACGCACCACCCGGGCCACCCGCGAGATCGGAGAAATGATCAAATCGATCCAGAGCGAGACCAGGACCGCAGTCGTTGCCATGGAGGAGGGGGTGCATAAGGTCGAGGAAGGACGTGAGGAATCAGCCCGGTCGGGTCAGGCGATCCAGAACATTTTACATCAGATCAGCGAAGTGACCATGCAGATCAATCAGATCGCCACCGCCGCCGAAGAACAGACCGCCACCACCGCGGAAATCAGCAGCAACATGCTGCAGATAACGGAGGTGGTGCAGCAGACTGCACGTGGCGCGCACGAATCGGCGCAGGCAGCGAACCAGCTCAACCTGGTGGCCGAAGAGCTGCAGCGACTGGTGGGGCAATTCAAACTTTCCTGACAGCCAGAACACAATTCCGCACCAGCGCCCCTTCGAACTCCCGGTGGGGAGCTGCTGTGAGCATCGGCGAGGGATGATTTTCTTTGCGGCGACAGGTATAATCGTGTTATAAATTCTTGACCTACCGCCACGTGTCAGGAGTCCGCCGATGATCGCCTTCAAGGGAGTGCACAAGTGGTTCAAACAGTTGCACGTGCTCAATGACATCAATCTGAACGTCTCCAAAGGTGAGGTTCTGGTGGTTTGTGGGCCGTCAGGCTCGGGCAAGTCAACCCTGATCCGCACCATCAACCAATTGGAGCCGATCGACCAGGGCAGCTTGGTCGTTGACGGCATGGACCTGGCGGACAAGACTACCGATATCAACAAACTGCGGGCTGAAATAGGCTTCGTGTTCCAGCAGTTCAACCTCTATCCCCATCTTTCGGTTATCAACAACATCACCCTGGCGCCGACCAAAATCCGCAACACCCCCAAAAAGGATGCCGAGGAACAGGCCATGCAGCTTCTGACCCGGGTCGGCCTGGCGGAGAAGCGCGACGCCTATCCCGCCCAACTCTCCGGCGGCCAGCAGCAGCGCGTGGCCATTGCCCGCGCCCTGGCCATGAGACCGAAGATCATGCTGTTCGACGAACCGACCTCGGCGCTCGACCCGGAAATGATCGGCGAGGTGCTGGCGGTCATGCAGGATCTGGCCAAAAGCGGCATGACCATGGTTACGGTTACCCATGAAATGGGGTTTGCCCGCGAAGTGGCCCACCGGGTCGTGTTCATGGACGCCGGCACCATCCTGGAAGAAGCGAAGCCGGTAGACTTCTTCTGCAATCCGCAGCATGACCGGGCCAAACAGTTCCTCAACCAGTTGCTGACGCCGATGCATGGCGCGTCATCATGCCCATGACGAAAAACCTGGGAATTACCAGGACACCAAGGAGGAATCATCCATGAAAAAGCTCGCTACTCTGTTCATGCTGGCGGCACTGGCCGTCGTCTCAACCAGGGCCATGGCAGCGGCGCCGGCCGACACCCTGGCCGAGGTGAAGAAAAAAGGGGTGCTGGTGGCCGGGGTCAAGGACTCGCTCCCCCC
>Ga0334722_10007151_pt1 | contig 10874 bp, 9 predicted proteins | sample C3_bottom_MG_FD_207210 | JGI IMG/M metagenome (GOLD analysis project Ga0334722, IMG submission 207210) | Sediment microbial communities from Yellowstone Lake, YNP, Wyoming, USA - C3_bottom | ecosystem: Environmental > Aquatic > Freshwater > Lake > Sediment | place: USA: Wyoming | collected...
GAGCAAATCAAAGAGGTGTAAGGGATATTAAATTCTTCCTGTTTCGCTTGGAAAAACTTTTTTCTTAGCGTACCGCTCCCACCCTTTTGACCTTAACCCAAAATTCCATGGTTGCATTACTTGAATTTAACACGCAAAAAAGATTTAAGATTGGATATTCTTTCGATTACTCTTTCAACAAGTTGGCTAAATATTTTAGCGGTTCTCATGAAATAATGATCTCCTACGATTTGCTAAAAGGAATTTCCAGAGCAAAATTTTCCGGATAACGATTTTCTGACAACAGAGGACATGAAAATAAAAAAGCCCTCCGAAATTTCGAAGGGCTTTTTTGAAAAGAGTGCTATCTGTAGTTCGTTTGCAGTTTTATTATTGCTTCTGTAGTTCCTCAATTTTTTTCTGCATCTGCTCAATCATTTTTTGTTGCTCTTTGATGGCTTCCACTAAAACAGGAATCAATGAAATAGTGCTTACGGCTTTAACCTGAAATGTAATTTCTGGCGCTTTAAAACTGCGGGCAGAACCAGTTGCGAATCTTTTTTCGCGAACCATCTCGGGAAAAACATTTTCAATTTCCTGAGCCATAAATCCATAATAAGTATCTGCTCCTCCAAGTGCTGCCTGATATTCCGGTTTAAACTGGTAAGTATATCCTTTGATGAGTTGTAACTTTCCAAGAGCGTTACTAATAGGGTTAATATTTGTTTTTAGATTTTGATCTGAAGCAGCGCCAAAGAATCCTGTATAGCCAAGATCATTATAAAATACTCCTCCCCAACCAGCACCGCCTGCGGGTTTGTATCCTTCTACGCCCTGAAACGTATTGCTGCCGGATACTCCGTAAACACATCTTGAACCTGCAGGAGCAGTATTATCTAATTCACCCTGAACGGCTCCCCATGTTCCTGAAGTGCCTGCCTGGCGTAAACCATAAGTAGCACCTCCATTCTGAGTAGTATAACCATTTAATGCCCAGGGGAAAGAAGCTGTGGCTTGGGAATTCATTAAGTCACCTGGTAATGCGGTTGCAGTTGCTCCTATGAAAAACTCTCCGAGATTACTTAAGCGACCTCTAACGGTATTATTAGAAAATAAATCTACATGGTCATTTGAAATGGTTCCCAGCCGGTATCCAATTCCAACAGTAGCAAAATTATTTCCACCAACAAGCCATGCCATATTTCCAGAAGTAATAGGTCCGCCTGAACCTGCTGTTCCGTTTACTGTTACTGTGCCGTTTGTATTATAAGTTACACTAGACAGTGTCCATGTCGGACCTGTTGCTCCGGTAGCACCTGCAGGACCGGTTGGACCGGTAGCGCCATTAGTTCCGTTGGTTCCGTTTGTTCCATTTGCACCCGCAGGACCGGTTGGACCAGTTGCACCATTTGCGCCATTCGCACCAGCGGGACCGGTTGGACCAGTTGCTCCATTTGCACCATTCGTACCAGCGGGACCTGTAGGACCCGTTGCTCCATTTGCACCATTCGCCCCAGCGGGACCCGTAGGACCAGTTGCCCCATTTGCACCAGCGGGACCGGTAGGACCAGTTGGTCCGGGAGAACCAACAACGCAATCAAGAGAGTTCCAACTGCCATCTCCGTTAATATCTTCAGCGGGATCATTTATCCCGTTACCATTCAAATCCCAGCAATTAATTCCGTTGTTTCCATTCGCACCTGCAGAACCACTTGTTCCGGTTGCGCCATTTGCACCCGTTGGTCCGGTAGGACCTGCGCAATCGAGAGTGTTCCAGTTTCCATCGCCATTAATATCTTCGGCAGGATCATTTATTCCATTGCCGTTCAAATCCCAGCAACTGATTCCGTTATTACCGGTTGCTCCAGTTGCCCCGTTGACGCCAGCAACACCTGTTGGACCTGTTGCACCGTTAGCTCCTGTAGCTCCGTTTGCACCAGCAGGACCGGTTGCTCCTGCTGCTCCGGTAGGACCAGTAGGTCCTGAAAGTAGACAGAGTGAAATCCATCCGGAAGAAGTTGTATAGTAGAAAAAGCAATCGAAGTTGGTATCGTACACCAGAAGTGCATTTGCGGGCGTAACAATTGCAAGACGCTGCGCGGTTGTCATTCTTGGAACAAGCATTCCTTTACCGGTAGTTTTCAATTCAAGGATGGCGCTTGCATCAGGAGTATTGGTTCCAATTCCCACATTATCCTGTGAAAAAGAATTTGTTGCAGCAAGAAAGAAGGAACTGAATAAAAGAAAGCATAATTTTTTTTTCATGATACAGTATATTAATAATTACTTATTATGTTCTTGTTTTGTTTTTGCATCCTGAGAGCAATCATTTTTTTTCAATGAAGAAGGAATATTTGTATTGGTTGAATCATTATTCTGTTTTTTTAACAGAGAATTTTTAAAATTATTTTTTTGCAGGAGTTTCGATTTTATATTTTGATTTTTTATGTGATGCTTTATCCAGCCATATCTGATATTGAGTTTCTCCTATGAGTAAATCATCCCATGTAGGCGGGTTCTGTTTTAGTTTATTCAGCAGTTGAATATATCTGTCAATAGTAATTTTATCATTTGATGTCAGAGACGATAAGCTACATTGCGGAATGCTTAGGTTTTGCTTAAAAGAATTGATTACTAAAGTATAGTACGCTTCTCCTGCTGCATTATCAAATGTGCTCACCGTATCGTAGGTGATAAGATGAATGGAAATTTTTATCCGTGCTTTTTCATCTTCACTAAGCGTGCCGGATGATTGTGAAAAAATGTTATTGCTGATAAACAACATCAGTACTGAAAACAGAAATGTTCTTTTCATTTATTTTGTTTTGAAAGTTCTTATTTAAAAACTATTGCCGTCAGCATACTTCCATATATAGTCGTATAGCCGCCTGCGCCTGCTTTATCTCGTATCGTATATGTCCAGGTGCCTGCACCAGGTACGTCCACCCATTGAACGAAATCTGTATTATCAGCGTTTGCAGGGGCAAGTATTGAAGTTTCAGAAAGTTCTACCCCACCGCGCCAAATGCCAAGCGAAACATAAGATTGTGTACCATCCTTTGCATAATCAAACTCGCCAAGCAACAAAACTTTATCGCCAGCTGCGGTTGTAACTGAAATTGTTTTTCTTGTTGTTGTTGAACCATACGGTGTAGTTGTCTGTGAATAGACAATAGCTGTTATTCCTGTAGCGCCAGTAGCACCGGTCGGACCAGTTGCGCCAGTTGCGCCATTGTTTCCAGTTGCACCAGTTGATCCCGTTACGCCTGTAGAACCAGTTGGTCCATTTGCACCTGTTGCACCCGTAGCACCATTCGCACCTGTAAGCCCCGTAGCACCCGTATTGCCTTGTGCACCTGTTGAACCAGTTGGTCCTGTGTCTCCTGTAGCTCCGGTAACACCATTAGCACCTGTGGAACCGATAGGTCCTGTTGGTCCCGTTGGTCCGGGTGAACCTACCACGCAATCAAGAGAATTCCAACTGCCATCTCCGTTAATATCTTCAGCGGGATCATTTATTCCATTTCCATTTAAATCCCAGCAATGAATACCATTAGAACCGTTATTTCCATTTGGTCCGGTCGGACCGGTCGCTCCGTTTGCACCTGAAGAACCGGTAGCTCCAGTAGCACCGTTAACTCCCGCTGCTCCGGTTGGACCGGTAACACCATTAACACCCGCTGGTCCGGTAGGACCTGTTGGTCCGGGTCCTCCTGCGGTACAAAGAGAAACCCATGCAGATGTTTTATAAAAACAGAAACACAAAGAATCAGTATTGTAAATTATCAATCCGTTTGCTGGAGAAGGAATTGCATTCATTTGAGCAGTATTCATCCTTGGAACGAGCATTCCTTTGTTGGTAGAAACAACATCAAGCATTGAACTTGCGTTTGGAGTAATTGTTCCAATGCCCACATTGTTATTTTGGGCGATGGATTGATTGAAAGAAATGGCTATATAGGTAATAAAAATTACCAGTAAAATTCTTTTCATTGGATTATTGCTAAGTAAATAATTCTCTTTACGATAAAGAGTTAAAAAAGGTTACTAAGGTTGCATGAACCCGACAAATTATTTATGTTTCGCTTTTTGAATAGGATTCTCAGGCGCAGCTATAGGTTTGAGCATTCCTTTAACAGAAGTTTTCGCTGGCATTAATGTTTTTGGTGCAACTTCAAATCTCAAATCCTCAAACTTTGAAATTAACCCGCTGGGCATTACAGCATCTCTCATATTGCATATTACATGCCACTGGAAAGAAATACTTGAAACTCCATTATTTAATTCAATTACATCAAAACCGTTTTCTGTTTTATTAGTAACATACACACCATTGCAATCGCCCTCTAATTGAACAAAAACTCTCAGTGGATGTTTTTCATTAATACGTACATTTTTTGCAAAAACCGGATCAAGATTAATATGCGCTTTACCATTAATTAATTTTCCTTGTCCATAATCTTCAAAATAACATTCGGGAGTTTCAGGCGCATGCATCACAACATATTGTCCATTCAGATCCGGAACTGAGCAGGAATTAGTTGCTGCTCCGGTTGCTATTGTTTTATAATAAGTTCCATTCCAATAGGAGATATATGTTCCAATTGAAGGAACTGCGTTTAAAGCATAAATTGATCCGGATGGATTACCGGAAGTATTATAGGCGAAAATGCCTGTAGTGCTGCCTGTAAATGCACCACCGCTTCCACCTCCCAAATAATTTCCAGTTACATTATTTCCCGAAGCAATAATTCCTGTTCCTGAAGCATTTGAGTTAAATCCTTCCAGACCAAAACCGGTGGCTGAACTTGCCACTCCATAAACTCCATCTCCTGTAGCACCGTTTGATTGTCCCTGAACTCCAATACCGGTAGCATTATCACATGAACCAATCACTCCCAAGCCGCCTGAGATACTGGAATTGCTGGTTCCGGAAACTCCCGCTTTATTAAAGGCAGAACCCGGAGAAGCGCCAATATAGCCCCCAATACCGCAACCTGATAATGGTGCAGTATTATAATTTAATCCCCATGTGCCTGCAACCTGAGTTGCTCCGTTTCCTCCCTGATTTGTAATGCCATAAACACCGGAACCAAGTCCGCTTCCCGCTGCAGCATTATTCACACCCACAGCGCCAATTCCTCCAGGTGAATCTGTTTGACCATATACACCGTAAATAGAACCTGAAGTTCCGAAAGAATACCCAAACAATCCGGCAGATCCGTTAACAGCACTGCTGGTAAAAGCATCCAGCCCGTCACTTGCATTAGCAGTATTGTTGTTGAGAATAAAAGCCGCAGTGGAAGGATCGTTTCCGGTTACATGGAAAAAATAAGATGGAGAAGTAGTTCCGATTCCTATTCTGAGATTTGTTGCATCTTCAAAAATTGGTACTTGTGTGCAAGTAGCTGATGAGCCATTTGATTTAATAATATAATCTGCTGTAGCACAACCAACCGGACCTGTTGCACCTGTTGCTCCGGTTGGACCAGTCGCACCATTTGTACCGGCAGAACCCGTTGCACCGGTAGCACCATTTGCACCAGTAGGACCGGTTGGACCGGGAGAACCAACCACGCAGTCGAGAGAATTCCACGAGCCATCTCCATTAATGTCCTCAGCCGGGTCATTTATTCCATTTCCATTTAGATCCCAACAACTGATTCCATTTGATCCTGCACTTCCACCAGGACCTGTTGCTCCTGTTGCCCCATTTGCACCTGAAGGTCCTGTTGGTCCTGCCGGACCAGCACCACCAGCGTTACAAAGAGATTTCCAAGTCAAAGAATTGTAGTAACAGAAACATGATGAATCTGTATTATAAACGATCAATCCGTTTGCCGGAGAAGCAATTGCATTCATTTGAGTTGTAGTTACTCTTGGCACTAAAACTCCTTTTCCTGTGGAAACCACATCCAGCATAGCTGATGAATTAGGAGTGAGAGTACCAATGCCTACGTTATTATTCTGAGCGCTCAAATTTGCTGCGACAAAAAAAGATAATGAAGCAGCCAACCAAATGACGGAGGATTTTTTTTTCATGAAAAATTTATTGTAAGAAAATTATTTTTAGTGTTGTTGTAACAAATCTACTTTCTTTTCAAGGGTATTGATTTTATTATTTTGTTCTTCAATTATTTTTTGTTGTTCCTTAATTGCTTCAACGAGTAAAGGAACAAGGTCTGTATAACTCATGGTTTTTACTTTATATACATTTCTTTTTTGTACAATGCCGGTATTCATTTTTACCGGTGAAGAAAAAATATTTGCTTCTCTTACCATTTGAGGAAAAACCTGTTCAACTTCCTGCGCAATGAATCCTATTTTTTTGGTTTCGGTATCCATATTCACATCAGGAAAATTTTGTTTCGAATAATTAAACTCAACGCCCCGCAGCTGCATTACTTTATTCAGGGCACCGCCAATGGTTTTAACATTGGTCTTTAATCTGGCATCAGAAACATTTTGCCAGGAAGTTAATCCGCCTGCCCATCCATCGGCATACATAGCCCATCCATTTACTAATATCGAAGTTCCTCCTATGAAGCCACCGTAAACTCCGGTTCCGTCATTGCTGTTTGAAAATCCGTCAACACCTTCTCCTGTTCCTGCAGCATTTAAATGAAGTCCAATCAAACCATTTGCCTGATACGATGTGCCGCTGTAATTAGTGATTCCCATCAGCGTTCTGCCGCCATTATTCGGATCGGTATTGTAAAATTGTGCAACAGCATCTGTGGCGCCATTATTTTCCCAATAGGTCTCCCAAACTCCGGCAATTCCTGTTTTTTGGAAGTGTATGAAATTAAGAGGTGAAGCAGTAAAGATTCCAATGTTCGTTCCGTTATCAAAAATGTTACTGTTGCACATGGAAGTTGCACTTGTGAACTTAGTAATATAGTTTGCTGCAGCCGTTCCGCAAATTGTTCCCGGTCCTGTTGGTCCGGTGGGTCCTGTATCGCCCGTTGCACCCGTTGCACCTGCAAGTCCTGTAGCACCTGTTGCGCCAGTTGCACCTGTTGCGCCATTAGTGCCTGCTGGTCCTGTTGCGCCCGTTGCACCATTCATACCTGCTGCGCCTGTTGGACCGGTTGGACCTGGGGAGCCGCTTCCGCCAGAACTGCAAAGAGAAGTCCAAGTGGTGGATTTGTAAAAAAAGAAACAGGAAGAATCGGTATTATAAACAATAAGTCCGTTGGTGGTTGCATTTACTGCAATCGTATTCATCTGCGCTGTGGTAACACGTGGAATCAATACTCCTTTGCCGGAAGAAAAAACATCCAGCATGGCAGATGAATTCGGAGTGAGGGTTCCGATACCCACATTGTTATTTTGTGCTTCACCGGTTTGAACAGTGAAAAACGCAATTAAAAAAAATCCGAACGAAAGAAAGGATATTTTTTTCATGTGTATTGTGTTTGGAGTTAAATAAATTTATTCCTTACAAAATATTATTTTGTTACAGAGAAATTGTAACAATTGACAAAGGTAAAATAAAATCGGGGAAACAAAAATAAAAAAGAAACTAAAAAATAAAATAGTTATTCATTCTTATAATCCAATACTGATTCCCATTCTGATTTGCGGATTCGGGAAGGGATTAGCAGGCGTGTCATTGAGATTCCAGAGCGCCATAATGTTTAATGAGGAATTGCCAACTAATTGACGCAGACCACCGCCTACCCAAACATTATTCAGGTTGGATCGCCTTTGACTCGAAGGATTCCATGGACCATTCAGCAATTCGTATTCTGCATGAGCAAATAAAAAATCAGTAATGATGTAACGATTGAAAATGCTTCCACCGTAAATATTGAGTTCATAGGGAGGACGCATACTTCTGTCTGCAAAATAGATATAACGGATTCCAAATCCGGCTGAATACTTTTCGGTTATTTTATAGCCAATATCAGGAGCGATATTCACCATAGTGAGCGTACCGAACTGAAGACCTATCCCGCCACCGGCATATACTTTATCCCAGCTCCAGAAAGGTTTTTTTTCTTTTTCCGGTTTTGGTATGGGAGGATTGAAGTCCTGACTGAAAGCAGAAGTGAAAAATGTGAAATTAGAAGAGAGAAGTAATATGTATAAAATATTTTTCACAAATCTTTTCTTGTATTAATGCTGATTCGTTGCAGTACGATTTATTCAAGTACTAATTTACAATTAATCCATTCGTTATCAAAAACGGTGCTGTATTTTTTGTAGAAGCCAATGGCGGGCTCGTTCCAGTTCAGTACCTGCCATTCTAATTTTCGAACTTTCATTTTTTTCGCAACCGCTATCACTTCTTCAAATAATTTTTTCCCGATTCCTTTCCCCCGGTGTGATTCTGTAACAATGATGTCATCGAGATAGATGCATTTTCCTTTCCATGTTGAATATTTTATGTAGTACAACGCAATGCCCACTACCTCTCCCCCCTTCCCCCTCTCCATTTGGAGAAGGGGAGTTGAGGGGGTGAGGCAAGCTACAAAACAATCGAACACTTTCTTTTTTCCGAAACCATCCCGAAGAAGTTCTTTCAATGTAACCTTCACTTCATTCGGTGCCTGTTCAAATACGGCAAGTTCTTTTATCAGCGCCAGCACAAACGGCACGTCTTTTTTTCTTGCTTTCCGGATGATGATTTTATTCATGATTTCACCCTTTTTCAGATTTAATAAGAAACACTGTTAAAGATTATAATGATGGCAAAAATATATTTTTATATTTGCTAACATACTGCAAAAAAATAATCTTATGAGAATTAAAACACTTGGACAATTCATCATTGAAAAGCAGGGAGATTTTCCCTATGCAAAAGGAGAACTTTCACGGTTGCTCCGCGACATTGGCATTGCTGCAAAAATCGTGAACCGCGAAGTGAACAAAGCTGGTCTTGCCGATATTTTAGGAATGACAGGAGATATAAACGTGCAGGGCGAACAGGTGAAAAAGCTGGATGTGTTCGCCAACGAGCAGTTCATTGCCGCATTACAGGCGGGAGGTGAGTGCTGCGCTATTGCTTCTGAAGAAAGCGAAGAAATCATTCCGGTTGATAATGAAGTTTCAAAGAATGCAAAATACGTGGTGGCGATTGATCCGCTTGACGGCTCTTCAAATATTGATGTGAATGTTTCGGTGGGAACTATTTTTTCCGTTTTTCGAAGAACTTCACTCAGCGGTGTGGGAATACTCGAAGATTTTCTTCAGCGCGGCACGGAACAGGTAGCTGCCGGCTATCTGATTTATGGCTCTTCCACCATGCTTGTTTACACAACGGGCAAAGGCGTGAATGGTTTTACGCTGGATCCTTCCATAGGAGAATTTTGCCTTTCACATCCCAACATGCGTATTCCGAAAAACGGAAAAACCTATTCCATCAACGAAGGATATTATGTTCACTTCCCCGATGGCGTGAAAAAATTCATCAAGTATTGCCAGGAAGAAGACGTTAAAACAAACCGCCCTTATTCTTCACGCTATATCGGCTCCGCTGTGGCAGATATTCACCGCAATCTTATCACGGGCGGAATTTTTCTTTATCCAATCACTTCCCAGAATCCGAAAGGAAAACTGCGCCTGATTTATGAATGTAATCCGCTTTCACTTATTATTGAACAGGCAGGAGGAAAATCAACTGATGGCTTTCGCAGAATTTTGGATATAGAACCAAACTCACTGCATCAGCGAAGCCCCATTTTTATCGGCTCATCTGAAATGGTGGATATGGCAGGTGAATTTATGGTGAAGTACACGGCTGTGAATGTATAAAAGGAGATAGTATTTATTCACCCCTCTCTTCCGTAGGTCGTATCCCGGTCATATCTCGTTCATGTCTCAGTCATATCTCGGTCATATCATGGTCATATCTCAGTCATATCTCGGTTATATCCCGGTCTGGTGTTGTTTACTGGCTGGTTATAATGAATAATACCAATGATCAATATAAATTAGTCCGTTTTGCCTCACCCCCAATAATTATTGAGTAATGATATCATTAAGCAGGGAAAAAATAAAAAACAATGGCAGAGATATTTTGTGTTCTATCTCTGCCATTGCTGAAAGAATTACTCCGGATGCAGGTTGTCAGTGCTTTCTCAGGAAGGTGCGGAGCGCTTCAGGGTCATCAAGGAAATCGTTGATGTTTACCTTTCTCAACCTTTTAGAAACTCCTTTTTTAGCGGGACCGCTATTTGACTTTACGGTTTCCAGCCACACATCAGGATTGTTGGTGTCCTGCACCAACCCCGCGTTCTTCAACTGCGTTTCTATGGCAGTGCGGTCGTAAATGATTTCCTGTTCAAATACGCGGTGCTTTCCTGCTGTGGTAACTTCCACTCTCATCTCCGCACTGCCGTTGAGAATGAGGGTAACACCTGTTCCTTCCTTGAAGGAAGAGTTGTTGAGTACATCCGATGGAAGAACGATGCTTCCGTTTTCAATTTTTAACATGAACTTTTTCATAAAAGTTTTTTGTTTTAAGTTATCCCTTGCATTGCCCCGTCCCATTTATTGTTACGAAGTGAAGGAATCAGGTTTGATTATTATCTCATTCCTGAGTAGAAGTGTTTCATGTTTTTTGCTTTCGGCTTTTTGTTGTTTTGATTTTCTGTCCGTCATGCATGAACAGCAAACCGGGTGCCAGAATATTCAGCGCAATTCACAGAAAATAAGTTGCAAACACAGAAAATATTTTTTCAGCGCGGTCGTTTCTCCTATGAAAAATTGTTCAGCATTTTTTTTCTGCATCTCCCGAAACCGAAAATACCTGTTGATAAGTCGGCAACTGAACAGCAGCCACCGTAACGAAAAACCGGGTAATGACGCGCAGAGTTTTAATCCGGATGCATTTTAGAATATGATAGCCATCATGGTTTCCGACAGGTAAGTTATAACTTGAAACAAAA
>Ga0334722_10007152_pt1 | contig 10873 bp, 11 predicted proteins | sample C3_bottom_MG_FD_207210 | JGI IMG/M metagenome (GOLD analysis project Ga0334722, IMG submission 207210) | Sediment microbial communities from Yellowstone Lake, YNP, Wyoming, USA - C3_bottom | ecosystem: Environmental > Aquatic > Freshwater > Lake > Sediment | place: USA: Wyoming | collected...
CGCCGAGCCAGATGACTAACGCGACCGCGAACAACAAAACGATTCCGGTGATAATCATAAGCGTGAGCTGTCCTTGTTTCATGGTCTGAGTTTTCCGGTCAGCGCGGACCACACCTGCACGATGGGGCTCGCCCCCCTGCAGTTGGGCTGCGTTGGCTCGCAGCGGTGGCGCGCGATGACATTGAATCCCGTCCCCGCGGTCTGGTTTTCGCAGAACGCGTTGTCGTCGTACGTCTTGATGATATTGAGGCAGGGATTCGGGCCGAGGTCGATGCCTGCGTAGCGCACGCCGATGTAGTCCATGCGCGTCGGGTTGTTGTCGATGGTCTCAGGGCGCATGTTCGGCTCAAGGAAGCCGAAAATGCTGCGCGAGCCGTTCTGGATGACCGCGACGTGGCCGAACAGACGCGTTCGCGGGAAATAGGCGAAGTTGAGCGCGGCATTGTTCGCGCTGTTGAGCACGGCCATCACGTACGCGCTCATCGTTGCGAGCGGGCCGGTCAGGCGCGCGTCGGACGCGGGAGGCGGCACGAGCGTTCCGGTCGGCAGCAGGATGGCTGCCTGCAGCGAAGGATTATACCAGATATGCTCACCACAGGAGGCGAACACGCTTGATTGCGGATTGACGCTATTGCACAGCGTTGCGCTGCTCGCATTGAGCGCGAGCAGGAACGAGTGCTGCGGGTCGGCGATGGGCGCGTTCAGCGTCGCTCCGACCGCGACAAGCGTCGGCGTGCGGAGCACGCAGAGGCTGTTCACGCACGGCTCTGCGGTTCCTTCGATGGTGCAAGAAGTGTCCAGATAGTTTTGCACCAGGACGTTCTTCAGCAAGTACTGGTATTGGTTGAGCACGCGGTCGTACGAATCGCAGACCAGCGCGAAGTTTGTCGGAGACGTGTCGTCCGCGAGCTTGAGCAATTGGAGCGCGACGTACTTGGTGCGCGTGGTCCAGTTGCCGCGCTCGCACGAGTAGTCGAGTATGGACTGCGTGTTGTTCATGCAGCGCGGCCACTGCGCGAGATCGGTGTAGCGGTACCAGCGCGAGGCGTCGCCGTCGTAGCTCGCATTGCCGATGCTGCTGAGCAGGCATTGGCTGTCGCGCGTGCACGCGCCGCCCATCGACAAGTCCCACGAGAAATGGATAGGCACGGGCAGCCAGATCGCGCCCTCGTCCGCGAAAGCGGCCGGAAGCAAGACAAGCGCGACGGCGAGCAGAACGATGAGTTTGGTGTTCATGGTATTCACGCGATGCACGTCCTGCTGCCGTCAGGGAAGATGGTGCACATCGCACCGCCTCCGATCGGCACCGGACCTGGAGGATTGTTTGAGTTTGCCGGCGCGCAGCCTGGCGTGATGCACAGGTCGTTCGCCATGCTGCTGAAGCAGGATACGGGGATGCAGTCTTCTGCCGCGCATTCTCCGGACAACCGCGCGCTGCACGCAGGCATGATGCATCCTTTCGGAACGCAGTTTATCGGCGCGGCCGGCGGATAGTCGCACAGGAATCCCTGCTCGCCGACGCGGTAGAACGCGCCGCGCGGCTGGCAGGACGTGCCGTTCCAGCAGCGGTCGAGCGGGCAGCAGCCCGAGCGCTTGATGCCTGTCAGGTTGACCGCGCCAGCCCACTGGATGTTCTTGTCGTAAATGCCGAACGTCTCATTGGTGAACATCCATTTGCCGTCGGGCTGGCAGACCGCGTTCGGCTTGTTATCTGAACGCGCGTCCGGAAGGACCGCGCCGCACGGCGTGATGCTGTTGTTGACCAGCCAGTTGTTCGGCGGCTGCTTGTGCGTGTCGATAAGCGAAAGGATGTTGGTGTTGCTCGCCGCGCTCAGGCGGCAGCCGAAAAATTCTCCGTGATAGTTGATGACCTTGTCTGTAACGGCAAAGTCGCCCGAGCGCACGCCCTGCCGGTTCCAGCAGCCTGCAGGCGCATTCGGATACGACGGGTCGTTGTAATACTCGCCCGCGTCATCCGCTTCGCCGCAGCACAGCGTGCCCGTCCACGAGAATCCCGCGGCCGTGCAGCTGGCCTCGTCCTTCGAGTCCAAGTCCTGCGTCCAGTCGCCGTCCGATGAGCAATAATATGTTGCCGTTGTTGCCGGAGCGCGCGAGCCGATAGACACTGCGTTCGTTGACGAGAACGCGCACTGCGACGGGTCTGCGCAGCCCGAGCATTCGCTGATGACGTTGTTCGCGCACGAGAACGCGTGCGTGACGCCGCTGATGTTGATGCGCATGATGCCCTGCATTTGCTGCGCGCCGGTCACGGTCTTGCCACAGCTGAAGAGCGCGGTGCCGTTCGAGACGACCTGCGTGCCGGGGCAGTCGTCGAGGACATGGATCTGCCCAGGCTCGTCCATCGGCGCCCATTCCCACTGGCCGGCGAGCGTCTTTCCGCAGATGGACTTCGCATCCGCGCTGTAGCCGCACAAGTACGTGGTGCCGCAGCACTTCCCGCGGTACCAGTCGCCGCCTTCTGCGAGGCAGGAGTGCGACGCGCCCTCATTGCCGTCGCAGAGATTATTTTGATCGTTGTCGACGCACGCCCAGACGTCGCTGTCCAGAGCGCTTGTGGACTTTTGCGTCTTGTCATCGATGCCGCCGACCCAAAGCAGGACGCCGGGCGTCGTCGTGGAAACGCGCACGCTGTTCGCGCCACCGGTGTTCGCCAATGAGCCGACTGAGCCCAAGTCCTTTTCCGCGTCCGCGACAAAGACCGTGCCGATGCGGCTGCGGTAATCGACGAACTCGTCGTATTGGAACTGGTTCGAGCCGCCTCCGCCGCACTCGTTGTAACAGAGCCGCGCGCGGATGGTATCCGCGATCACCGACTCGGTAAGAACCGGCTTGTTGGGGCCTACCCAGCAGCCGCCGTAGCAGTACTGCACGCAGCCGGTCGAAATCCATTCGTAACCGATGCCGTTCCCGTCCGATTTCACGCAGCCGAGATCGGGAAGGCAGCGCAGCGTCGAGACGACCACGCCATTGCGCAGCAGCTCGGTGACGAAGCTTGTTTTGCACCTGCGACTGTCCTTCCAGCCGTACGTCCAGACCGTGCTGATATTCACCGTCGTTCCGAGGGCGGCAACACCGCCAGGGGCGGAAACCGTCTGGTGATTCGCGACGTCAATGGTCCAGGAAAACGCCTTTGCTTCGATGAGCGCAGGCGCGAAAAGCAGGGCAAGAAACAGCGCTGTGAGTATAATAATAGGCCCCTTTTTCATAGTGCCGAGTGAAGCGGTAAGGTTTATAAATATAGATGGTTTCGGGACGATAGATGAAAAAGACGGTGATGGCACTTATCCTGCTTCTGGTCATTGCGTTCGCAGCGCTTGTTTGGCTGGGAGCAACGCAGTATTCTTCCGCGCACGCGTATGAAAAACAGTGCAAGGAACTGCGCAACCAGGACCGACTGCTCGTGCGCGCGCTCAAGGACAAGTCGTGCACTGCGCTCGCCGATGCGGGCGACCGCGCGATTTGCACTGCGTGGACCGGCTTCAATCCCGGCGCGTGCCCCGCGGATGACTTGTCGTGCCCGGCAATCGCGAAAGGCAAGCCTGACGAATGCCCTGCGGGAGACGCGTGGTGCGTCGCGCTCGCGTCAGACGACGCGTCGAAGTGCGCGGCTGCCGCAGGCCAAGGCGAACGGCAGGAATGCGAAGCCTGGGTCAATCTCGACGAGAACTTCTTCACGAACACGCACGATTGTTCGAATATTCCTCAAGGCATCTGAAACGCTGCCTTGGCTTCCGACGGGTGCATCCCTAATTCAACGAAGAACGACTGCAGGTCGTGCGGCGAGCGCATCTTCCACGGGTCCGCGGCAAAGCTGCCGATGACCATCTTGACCGCGTACTTTCTGCAGAGCGCGATGTTCTGCATCATCCTGCCGAGCAACCGCGCGCGTTCTCCGTCGGTAGCGCTGAGTATCGATGAGAAGCTGAAGCCGAGCGCGACTTTGTTCTTGCGCGCAAGCTCGGCGAGCACGTGGTTCATTCCCGAGCCGCGCTGGTGCATGTAATCCTTGGGCTGCGTGCTTTCCGCGCCGAACAAGACAACAGCGGCGCCCTGCTCGAGCACTGCGCGATCGCTGTCCGAACAGCGGACAAACGTCATGATGCCTTTGTTTCTCAGATCGCGCGCTTTCCGCGGCTCTGCGAGCACTGCCGTTTTCACGTGCAGCCCTACGGGCGCTTTCGGTGCCGCGTCCGCGGCCTGCGGCGAAGCGTAGACGAAGATGAGCCCCTTGATGCCGAGCTTCTGCGCCATCGCAAAGAACTCAGGCTCGTTCCTGTCCGGAAAGACGATGTCAAACATGGAATAATTCACCGAGCATAGTTATATAAACATTCGTATTTAAAGCTCCTCTATGAAAGAACGCGTCCAGAAAATCCTCGCCCGCGCAGGCATCGCCTCGCGCAGGAAGTGCGAAGAGCTCATCGCCGTCGGCAAGGTCACGGTCAACGGCGTCACCATCAAGCTCGGCGACCACGCCGAAGCGGAAACAGACGACATCCGCGTCAATGGCGAGCGCGTCAAGCGCGAGGAAGTGAAACAGTACTTCGCGATCAACAAGCCGCGCGGCTTCGTCAGCACGGTCTCGGACCCCGAAGGCAGGCCGACCGTGATGCAGCTCGTTCCGGGCACCGCCCGCGTCTATCCCGTCGGGCGATTGGACCGCGACGCCGAAGGGCTCATCCTGATGACCAATGACGGACCGCTCGCAAACCGGCTGATGCATCCCCGGTACGAGACCGTCAAGGTGTATCACGTCACGCTCACCGGAGAAATCGACCGCAAGGACATCCGCAGGCTCAAGAAAGGCGTGCGCACCGGCGGGCGGCTCACCGTGATGGACAAGGTCGTCGCGCACACGCCCTCGCACATCGAGCTCGGCCTGCACGAAGGCAGAAAGCACATCGTCAAGCTCATTTTCGAGAAGCTCGGCTACAAGGTTGCCCGACTGAAAAGAACGCAGATCGCGAACATCTCGCTCAGCGACCTGCCCTCAGGGGGTTGCCGGGAGCTCACTCGCGCCGAGCTGCTCGGGCTCCAGCGGCTGCTGCACGAGACTCAATAATTTGCACGCCTTGCATAATCTGTCTTGAGCGGGCTCGTCGCACTGCAAACAGAACGCAGGAACTTCTTTCGACGCGAAAAGCTGCTGAAGGTACGCGCGCTGCTGCAGGAACATCTTGACGATGTTTTCCTTGATGCCCGGCTGGACGCGCTCGTATTCCGTGAGGAAGTCGCGCACGGCATTGCGGAAACCCTCTGCCGAGCACGGGCACTTGCCGTACTTGACCGGGAATTCCATCAGTTTCGAGTAGCGGATGACTTCGTCCTCGCGAATATGGTAGAGCGGCTTGACGCGCGGCACGAAACGCGCGTCATCGAAATTGTCGATCTTCGGGCCGAGACGGGCATTGAGCTCAGGACGATTCTTGATGAGATTCATCAGAATGACTTGGGCTTCATCGTCGAGATTATGGCCGAGCACGAGCACATCCGTATTCAATTCGCGCGCTTTCTTGTTGAGCAGGTAACGGCGCAGGACGCCGCAGACCGTGCACGACTTGTAATTGTGGCCCTTCGCCTTCAAATAATCGCGGATGTAGCACAACGACGCGCCAAACGCCTTCCTGAACGGGATTTCGTGCAGCGGAACGCCCAGCTTCGTGCAGAACGCGCGGATATTCTGGAGATTCTGCTCCGTGTAACAGCCGATGTGCGCGTCGACCGTGACCGCTTCGACCGCGTAGCCGAGCTTGCACAGCAAGTGCAGGACCGCGGTGCTGTCCTTGCCGCCGCTCACGGCGACGAGAATCCGGTCGTTCTTCGAGAAGAGCTGATTGTCCGCGATGGTTTCCTTGACCGTGTTCTCGAACCGCGCGACAAACTGCGCGTCATCGTCGGTCCAGACTGTCTTTTCAGGAATGGTTGGCGTCAAGCAGATTTGAAAAGGAGTGTCTTTCATTGGTGATTTCCCCGGACGTATATCCTGAAAGCGGACGAAGCGCGAGCGCATTTAAATCTATGCCGCGCACGGTCGCGAAGGTATCGTTCAGGACGATCGCGTCGGCGCGGTGCTTCTGCGCGAGCGCGCCAAGCTCGGCGATGTTTGCGATATGCACGGGCGCGATAGCGTGCTGTTCTGCGAATGCGGTGATCAGCGAGACATCGACGTCCTTGAGCAACGCGGGAACGACGATACAACCGCGCTTGAGCATGAGCAGGGCCGCGAGCACCGATGCGTCGTCCTCGATCAGCGCGACGACCGCGCCTGAGGTTCCGACCGGCATGCCGCCCGGGCCCTCAGTCCTGGACACGAGCACGTACAGCGCGCCCTCGATGATTTCCATGCCGACGTCGACGGTCGGCTGCAGCATCTTGACTTTTGCCTTGGTGACGCCTTGCAGCTTCTCGCCGAGCTGTATGCAGACCTGCTGGGACGTCAACGGGAACTTTTTGTCCAGGCGCTGGCAAGAGATGCGGAACGTGTCGCTCGCGGTGAGCTTTTCGACGAGCGGTTTTGCGGCGGCAAGAGCGCCCTCGATGGTCGCGCCCGTGTTGGTTGCCTGAGAGAATGACGCGATACCGAACACGTGCCTCAATTGCGCGCATGCGTGGTCGGTTTCAATGATGATTCTACCGTACATTTTGCGCACTTTGGCGAACGGAATGGCATGCGCGCGCAGGCAGGCCTCGATGTTTTCCGCGAGGGCGCGCTCGAACTTGTCGCGATTATTGCCCTTAATGCCGATTTCCGCGTAACGGACAAGGATGGCCATGGAGTTTCCGACGAAAGCTCTTTTTATATAGACTACCCGAAACCTTTTTAAATACCCCTCTTGCAGTTTCGTCTATGGTCGAAGGCAAGAAGCGTTCCCGCTCGTTCAGGCGCGTCTACGTACGCACCCCTGGCGGACACAACGTCATCCACTACAAGTCCCGCAAGCCCAGCAGGCCCCATTGCGCCAGCTGCGGCACGGTGATTCACGGCGTGAAGGCGATGATGTCGCGTGCGATGCACACGGTAGCCAAGACCAAGAAGCGGCCCGAACGGCCGTACGGCGGCCATTTGTGTTCTGCATGCATGCGCCGCAAGATCATTGAACAAGCAAGAAGGTAAGCTCTCAGGGATGCGGTGACGCCCCTACGCACGAGAGCGGAGGAAAACCATGATTGACATTGGAAGAATTTGTGTGAAGATTGCAGGACGCGACGCAGGACTGAAGTGCGTCGTAGTCGACGTCATTGATGCTAATTTTGTCATGATCGACGGCGAAACCCGCCGCAGAAAGTGTAACATTCTCCACCTGGAGCCGCTGGACAAGACCGTCGAGCTCAAGAAAAACGCCTCGCACGCAGACGTCGCGAAGGCATTCGAGAAGCTCGGCTACGAAGTCCACACGACCAAGGCAAAGAAGGCAACGACCAGGCCGACGCACGCGCGCAAGAGCAAGCTTGCCGGCCCCGCGTCCGCAGCAGGAGCCGCAAAGGCAGCTCCGAAGCCCGCGGCAAAGCCTGCAGCAGCGAAACCCGTTGCTGAAAAGAAACCTGCCGAGCCGAAGAAAGCCGCAGCGCCCAAGGCAGCTCCGGCAGAAAAGAAGGCCTAAACCTTTCCTTTCGTCAGGTGTATGAACAATTCCGTGAGATTGATCTCTGCAGCGGCCGCAGGCATGTCCAGATTGAAGTTCGTGATGACCTGCGGCGCGAGCTCGCCGAGCACGCCGATGGCGTGGCCGTTGACTTTCAATTGCGCGACGCGGCCCGGAATGAACGAGCCGTGCTCGGTCTCCTCGAATGAGACCTGCGCGCCGAGCACGCGGAGCGCGTACTCGACGATTTGGCGGATTTCCGTATAGTCCACCTTCGGGTGCGCAGCGATGATGCTCAGCGCGATCTGTTCCTCGACCTGCGTCGGCGTCTTGCCGTTCGGCGCGAACACCGTGCCCATCGAGAAGAACTTCTGCGGATAATCGCGCATCTTGTTGACCTTGAGCACTTCGAGCAATGTCGGCAGCAGCCAGGCGCGCAACGCGTTGTAATCGGGCGTGAGCGCGTTCGCGAGCTCGATGACGTCGCCCTTGCGGTTCATCAAGGCATTCTGCACGTTCGCGTTCGTGATGTGGTACGTCTTTGCCTCGAGCAGGCCGAGACCGACAAGGAAGTTTGCGAGCGTGTTCTGGAATGCGGCAAACGCGTCTTCTGCGCCAATGGTCGCGACCTGCGGAATCTCGGACTCGAACTCATCGTAGCCGTACGCGATCGCGACGTCTTCCGCAAGGTCGACATTGTGCATCACGTCCGCGCGGTACGCAGGAATCAATGCCTGCTTGTTCTGGTAGCCGAAGCCCATGCGCTCCAGCAAGCGCTTGATGTCTGATTCTTTCAGTTCAAGACCGAGCAATTGGTTGATCGCGTCTGCGTCGACCTTCATTTTTCTCGGCGACAGATCAGGAGTCGCGATGCCCTTGGCATACTTGACGTCGACCGAAACGACTTTGCCGCCCATATCCGCAAGCATCGTCACGATAATGTTGAGCAGCGTCTTGAGCGTGTGCAAATCAAAGCCCGAGCACTCAATGAACACGTCCTTGGTGCTGACTTCGACCTTTCCCGTCGATTGCGCGTTGATGATGGGCGGCACGCTCAGCACCTGACCCTTGGTATCGACGAAGACCGGGAACTTCTGCTTGCCCTCCAAGAGGTGCGCGTACGCTCTGCCGGTCGGGTGCTGCGCGAGCAACTGCCGCGCATTGATGGCGCGCTCGCCTTCCAACGGCACGAAAACGATTTCTTCGGGCTTTTTCGCGAGATAACGGACCGGGAACTGGATTTTTTCGAGCGGGTAAATGCCGATAGCTGCCTTTTTTCTGTTCCTGCAGTACGTCACGTGCAGTTTTTCCTGCGCCTGGATGATTTCGCGCAGCTTTTCGTCGCTCAATTGCAGCCCTTTCACGACCGCGCACGCAGTGTACGGGCGGATTCCTGCGACGCTCTTGTCCACAATGACTTGGTAGCGCTCCTTGGCGACCTTGTACTGGCGCAATCCCGTCTTGATGCCGAGGAACGAGCTCAAGGAACGCGCGACGCCCTGCACGCTCAGCCAGTCAGGCCTGTTCGGCGCGATGTCGAGCTGCAATTCGTTCGCGAGAACCGCGTCAACGGGCGCGCCCATCATCGACAAACGGTCGTCAAGCTCCTTGTCGCCGAGCTTTTTGCCGATCAGCCGCAGCAATTCCTTCTTGTCGATCGTGATTGCGGACATTCAGTTCACCCAGAGCTTTGCGTCGCGCAATTGCTGCACGTCGTTCTTGTAAATGTCGCGAAGATCTGTTATTTTGTAATAATCGGTGATGATGCGCTCCATGCCGAGCCCCCATGCGAGCACCGGCACAGCGCGGCCGAGCAACGGCTGCACGACTTCGGGACGGAAAATGCCTGCGCCGCCCAGCTCGAGCCACTCGTTCCTGACCGGGTGCAGCACGTCGACTTCCATCGACGGCTCGGTGTACGGGAAGTGCGATGGCCTGAGGCGGACGTCCTTGAATCCCATCTTGAGGAAGAACTCGCGCACATACCCTTTCAGGTGACGGAGATTCGCCTTGGGGTCGACGACGATGCCTTCGACCTGCGTGAACTCGAACAAGTGCTTCCAGTCCATGGTTTCGTTGCGGAAGACTTTTCCGACGGTGAAAAACTTCGCAGGAAGGTCAGATTCGTTCAGCCGCGCGATCGCCTGCGCGCTCAGCACGGTGTTGTGCGTGCGGAGGAGCAGCTCTTTCGCCTTTTCTTCGGACCATGCCTGCTGCCAGCCCGTGCTGCCGGTCTTGCCGCCGTACTCGTGCACTGCCTTGACGTCGCCGACCAAGTCTTTCGGCAGGTTCGCCCTGCTCGGCTGCTTGAGGAAGAACGTGTCCTGCATTTCGCGCGCAGGATGGTCCTGCGGCGTGTACAGCGCGTCGAGATTCCAGAACGCTGACTGCACCATCGTGCCCGTCATTTCCTGGAAGCCCATGTCGCGCCAGATGCCCTTGATGTTGTTGATGGCGTCGCTCACGAAATGCCTGCGGCCGCCCGCGATTTTCGGAACCTGAACCGCGACGTCATAGCGGCGGATGGGCTTTTTCTTCCATTCGCCCGAAAGAATGATCTGCGGCGTGAGCGTGTCGATGATTTTTTCGTCCCGAACGCCGAGCTCGAGCAGTTCCTTGCCGAGCGGCAGCAGCGAAACCGTCTTGGTCTTGTGCTGGTCGATCTTGACGATCTCGCGGCGCTGGCGCAATTGCTGCACGAGATTCTTGTCCTCGGGAGCGAATTCAGAAATGTGCGCGGGAAATGCGCGGCGGAGGAACGCTTCCTCGGGGAATTCCTTCTTCAGCGCGGCTTTTCCCTGATCGGTAAGCTTGACTTTCAATCCCTTGTCCTTGGAAATGAGCAGCAATGCCTTTTTGCGGAGAAGCCCAAGGCAGATGTTGAGTTCGTCGTGCGAGAGCTTTGCTTTTTCCGCGACCTTGTCCAGCGGCAATTCTTTGTCGCTCACGGCTTCCAGAAATCTGCGCTCGGGCAAGCCCTGCTTGGCGTACGCGAGGCCGTTCTTGTCGAGCGTGACGACGTCGTGCGCTTCCGTGTCGACCTTGACGGCCTTGCGATTCTCGAGCCACTGCAATGCGCGGATGACTTCGACGTCCTTCAGCCCCGTGGCTGCGCAAATCGTGGGAACGGTCGCGTGCTTGCCGAGCACGGGCAGTACTTTGCGTTCCAATGGGTGCAAACTTTGGACAAGCTTATCGAGGTTCATCACAGCCCTGGCGAATCAAAAGGAAGAAAAAAAAAAAAGAACAAATGCCTTATTTGGCAGGCT
>Ga0334722_10007153_pt1 | contig 10872 bp, 13 predicted proteins | sample C3_bottom_MG_FD_207210 | JGI IMG/M metagenome (GOLD analysis project Ga0334722, IMG submission 207210) | Sediment microbial communities from Yellowstone Lake, YNP, Wyoming, USA - C3_bottom | ecosystem: Environmental > Aquatic > Freshwater > Lake > Sediment | place: USA: Wyoming | collected...
GACCAATTCGGAGGGTAGGAGCTCTACGGCATTGCTAATTTCCAATATGTTTTTAAAAAACATTACTCCGAGGACCAAAAAAATTATATTTATGGAGAATGCTTCTTTAAACAAGATTTTTAAATCTTCCAAAGAATATTTATTTATAATGAGAAGAAATACTATTGTTATAAGAAGTGATAGGGAGATATTTAATTTTGCTATAAAGATCAATGCAACAATTAAAAGTATCGGGCTTATGCTGTAAAAAAACTGTTTTATATAAATTAACTTATCCCGGTTTTTTCCTTCACCTTCAAAGTAACATTTGGGACATTTTAAAAATATGAAGGGGATTCCTACAAAAGCGGCGAATAGGCCAAAGGGAGCCAAGATTTTTATAATGTTTATGAGAGAAACCCTTAATATTTCGGAGGTCAGAACAATCCCCTGATAAAGAGGAAACATGTATTCCCAAATGTGTCTATACCAATAGTTGGCAATGCTTTTATCTTCGGGTAAAAGACTTGCGTGCTTGCTTACCTCTTCCACCATTGGAGCAGAAAATACTGCACCTCCTGCAGAGGGCAGAAGTCCTATAAGAGGTGGTAGCATTATCATGGCAATTCTGTAATCCTTAATGATGTTCTTTAAGGAATCCACCATTTTTTTGAGATAAAGCTTTTTTCTAAGGATGTTCTCTATAAAAAGGGTTAGAATGAGTATGCTCATGAGGTTGAAGGTTTGAGCAGAAGTGATGGTTATAATAATGGCATCAAAAATTTTCTTCGGTGAAAGCCAAAATAAAATTGCAAGAAAAAGGGAGTCGATTATCAGGACGATGCCGAGATTTATTTTTTTCCTTAATAGGATAACCATGAGTATGAAGACCAATAGGATTTTAAGGGTTACCATCTTAAGATCACGCTCCAAAAAATTTTAACCTTATTCTATTATATTTTACTTGAAATATTTCTTCAATAAAAAAGACAGGTCAAATCCTTAACCTGTCATTTTCCAGAAATATATATTTTGGAGATGGTTTTTTATAGTGTTTGAATACAACGTATTTTATTCCCATGCTTATTATCTCGGCCATTTTTACGATGGTGTATAGTCTCGTATTTTGGAGCAAAAGGTAGGCCATAGGACTTTTTGTATTGACTATACCCGTTATATACATATCCCCTACCATGCCGAGATTTTTATTTATACCGGCACCGGGTTTTATCGGTCCCCTGTTTATGACTATGTTCCCTATTTTGTCCGGGTTTCCCAGGGAGGCGTCTATAGCTACAATAAAAGGATTTGAAAATTTGGAGTGTATCATATCCAGAATAGTGTCAAGGTTTTTAGCGTGTACAGGACTTTCCAGGGTTCCAAAGACGTATGTTTTGTGGCATAGATTATCGAGAATCTTGATGTTGTGTCCTACCAAAGGACCCAGCGAATCTCCGGTGGCACGGTCGGTTCCGATGCATAAAAAAATGAGCTCCTGATTAAAATTATCGTAATATACGGAAAGGTATTCCTCAAAAATATTCGTAAATTTAACCAGAGCATTTGCATTTTCCGCATTTATTATTTCCATAAAATAGCATTCTCCTTTTTTAAAAATATTATTTGCTTTTTGTTTAAATTATATGCAGCGGAATATTTAAATATTTTTTGCAAACCATAGAATTTATGGATATAATTAATATAAAGCAAATTTAAAAGGATGGTATCCCGATGTTTAATTGGGTGGATTTTTCGATTTTTGCTGTTATACTTATTTATGTTATTATAGGGTTTAATAGAGGATTTATTCTTTCTGTATACGGCTTTTTTGGATTCTTCCTAAATTTATATTTGACAATAACTTTTTACCCTGCTTTTTATAAGGTCGTTTTGAAATACATTCCCTTTGATTTTATAATAAAAGGGCATCCTTTTAAGGATATCATTGTACGAATTGTGATTTTCGCGATTTTATATGTTGTTATAGGTTTTATTTTGAAAGCCATTATAGGTGTTATTAACGACATCACCAAAATTCCCGTGATAAAGCAGTTAAACAGTCTCGGCGGTGGGGTAGCGGGATTCCTGGAAGGTGTTTTGGTAGTGTTTGTTATACTGGCAGTTGTAAGGCTGTTCGGTGATTATATGCCGAAGGAAGTGCTTATGGCCATAAAAAGTTCGTCCTTGGGCTATATGATGTTTTCGGATAACCCGATTTTTAAGCTTTTTAGAATAATAGATTTTTATAAGGAGGCAATTTGATATGGGTAAACAAGTTGATGCGAGAGGGCTTGCATGTCCCCAACCGGTAATTTTGACCAAAAAAGCTTTGGAGGAACTGAATGATAGGGAAGGTTTGACAACCATTGTTGATAACGAAGTTGCCAAGGAAAATGTGCTAAAACTTGCAAAAAGCATGAACTATAGTGTAAATGTAAGGGAGCAGGATGGATATTACTATATTGATATTTTTAAGGGCTTAGAGCCGGAGGAGAAAAAACATGTTCAAAAAGAAGTATTAAATGGAGATACGATATTGATGATTACGACGGATGTCTTCGGAAAAGGTGACGAGGAGTTGGGGAAAATTCTTATGAAAAACTTCTTATACAGCCTTTCCGAATTTGATAACTTACCCAAGAGTGTAATATTTATAAATACCGGGGTATTTCTTACCACCGAGGGATCTCCCGTTTTGGACTACCTCAAGGGTATGGAAGATAAGGGCGTGGAAATTCTTTCCTGCGGAACCTGTTTGGATTTTTATAAGTTAAAAGAAAAACTGATGGTAGGTAAGGTTTCCAACATGTATGCAATTGTCGAAAAGATTTTGAGTGCGGCAAATACTATAAAGATCTGATGGAGGATTTTTATGGAATTACTCATATGTTTTGAATCTACTCATCAGGCTCTTTATATGGAAAAGGTTTTAAAGTTTCATAATATAGATTTTGATATCATTCCCACCCCGAGGGAGATAACTTCCAGCTGCGGCCTGTCAATAAAAGCTGATGACAATGCCTTGGACAGCATCCTTCGATTAATAGAAGATAAAAATCTGGAAATTTTAGGAATATATAAAATCACAAAAAATGAGGGGAAGGTTTTGTACGAAAAAATGAGGTGATTATTGTTGAATTTGGTGGATATGAATACCTTAAAAAATATTTTAAGAATATTGTTGGAAGTTGCGGCATTAATTGTAGCCACCAGATTGTTGATGATATTGGGCAGCAACTATATCGAAAAGTTTTTGCAGAGGTACAGGATAAAAGGCATAAGCTTACCCGAAAGAAAAATCAACACCCTGAGGGTACTTCTTAGAAGCCTTTTAAGATATTCCTTGTATTTTATAGTTATAACCGCAACTCTGAGTTTATTCAAAATAAATATTAATTCTATAATTGCTTTAGCCGGAATAGGCGGTCTTGCCATCGGTTTCGGAGCACAGAGTCTTGTAAAGGACGTTATAAACGGTTTTTTCATACTTTTTGAAGACCAATACGGTGTAGGCGATTATGTTACCATCGGAGAACATTCGGGAATAGTTGAAGAGATAGGTCTCAGGTCTACAAAACTTAAAGATTTCAATGGTGACGTACATATAATACCCAATAGCGATGTGGTTAGGGTGACCAATCATTCGAGAAATCCACATCTGGCCGTTGTAGATGTTAGAATAGGATATGACGAAAACATACAAAAAATTGCAAAGCTGCTTGAGGGTCTATGTGAGGAAATAAGAAAGGAAGGCAAGGAGGTACTAATAGAAGGTCCAGAGTTTTTAGGTATTACTGAATTTTCGGATTTTTACATGGTTATGAGAATTATTGCCAAGACAAAACCTTTAGAACATTGGGCTTTTGAAAGGGAATTGAGAAAGAGGATAAAAATTTTATTTGATACCAATAATATAAAGATTCCCTATGAAAGGATTATAATCAATAAAACATCGTAAGGGGAGGTATGGGTATTGCCCGGGAAATATTTTATAGGTGATGTGGTTAAAATGAAAAAGCAGCATCCATGCGGTAACGATGAATGGGAAATAACCCGTACCGGAGCCGATTTCAAGATAAAATGTTTGAAATGTGGAAGGATAGTCATGCTGCCCAGGAGCAAGTTTGAGAAGAGCGTGAAAAAGGTATTAAAAAGCAATGCATCTATTGAAAACCAGGAAGGCTAATGGTATAATTAGATAGCGGATATCCTTGCTCTAAGTGTTGACTTAGGGCCGAAGGCCATAAGGAGGAGGTGTAGTCATGAGGAAATACGAGACCATATACCTCTTAAAGCCGGATCTTGATGGGGAGGCTTTGAAGGGATTGGTGGAAAAGTTCAAAAGCCTCGTTGAAAAAAATGGTGAGTTAATTAATATTGATGAATGGGGCAAAAGAAAGCTTGCTTATCCGATTAGAAAGTACAACGAGGCTTATTACGTGCTTATGAATTTCAGATCCAATCCGGAGTTTCCTCACGAGCTTGAGAGGATTTACAAGATAACCGACGAGGTTATCAGGTATATTATCGTTAAGGAAGAAGAATAACGGGTGGTGTTTTTTGTGTTTAATAAGGTTATTCTAATAGGAAGGCTCACCAGGGACCCGGAATTAAGATTTCTTCCGAGCTCGGGAACTCCAGTTACCACATTTACCATAGCGGTATCGAGGAATTACTTAAATCAGAGCGGAGAGAGAGAGGCCGACTTCATTCCGATAGTTGTATGGAGGAAGTTGGCTGAAATTTGTGCGAATAATTTGACCAAAGGAAGGTTAATTGCGGTTGAAGGAAGAATTCAAACCAGAAGCTATGACGATAAAAGCGGAACCAGAAGATATGTGACCGAGGTTGTAGCTGAAGATATAAGGTTTTTGGATAGGCCGAAAGCTGAAAGACAAAATTCAAGTGTTAACATAGACGAAGACGTGTTTGCAGATTTACCCGAGGGCTTTATGCCTATTGACGAGGACGAGGTTCCATTTTAATAATTAGGAGGGTAGTGGGTGAATAAGATGAAGGCTAAAAAAGCAAAAAAGAAGATATGTAACTTCTGCGTAGAGAAGATAGACAGGATAGATTATAAAGATGTTGGAAGGCTTAGAAAATATATAACCGAACGCGGTAAGATAATACCGAAGAGGATATCAGGTAACTGTGCAAGGCATCAGAGACAGCTTACTGTGGCAATTAAGAGGGCAAGGCAAATAGCATTGTTACCATATACAGCCGAATAATGATATAATTAAAGAGGGCAGAGGCGAAAGCCCTCTTTAATTATACTAATTGGAGGTCAAATTTATGAATAACAAGAGCAGTACAAGGGCTATCCTTGAAGGTGCGATGATGACCGCCTTAACGGTTGTTCTTGTATTGGCCGGATTTTATATACCCTTTATGTCCCTGCTTGTGTTTATAACACCGGTTCCCCTGTCGATGGTTTTCCTGAGGCAGGGTTTTAAGGCGGGAGTAATTACTGTAATTACCTCGATTTTAATTCTGTTGATATTTTTAGACCCGATTTCGATTATTTCCATGGCTTCGTTATTTTTAGTCGGTATTGCATTGGGTTATACTATTTATAGGAAGATGAAAACTTTTAGCATAATAGTTGTAACCTTTTTTACATCGCTGTTTTCTATGATAACCTATTTTGTGGTTATGACTAAGATTTTGGGTATCAAGATTGCGGATACCATGTTTAAGAGTCTTGAGGAATCCAAAAATATGACTCTTATGTTTTATAAACAGCTGGGTATTAAGGAGGATTCTTATAATCAAATCAGTACCATGCTTTCCTCCCTTACAGAGACCACAAAGATTTTGCTACCGCTGGGATTAATCATAGGGTCATTATTAATTGCGATAGTTAATTTTTATCTATTGTCCATTATTTTAAAAAGAACAGGATATCAAAAAATAGAACCTCTTCCTTCTTTTGAGACCTGGAGGTTACCTACAAGTATATCAATTTTCTTTGTTCTGGTGGTGCTTTTAAATCTATTCTTATCGAAGTATAATATACCGAATATGAATGTTATCCTCATTAATTCCTTTATGGCTTTTATGATAGCCTTTTTTGTGGACGGCATGGCAGTAATTTATTATTTTATGAAGAAATATAACTGGAGTAAAGTTGCTAAGACTTTGATTATAATATCTTCGTTGTTTATTCCTATGTTTACCCAGATACTTGCATTCGTCGGACTAATAGATGTAGCGATCGATTTGAGAAAAGTTTTTGATAGGAAGTAGAGGGGTGTTACAGTGCTGGATAATAAATTTTTCAAAACCCTTTTCTCCGAATCGAAATTGAATTTTGTTTTTAGCCTTATGCTTCTTTTGATACTGTTATATTATAATATATGGATTTTCTTATTCGGAGCATTGATTTTTACTGCGATTTATTGGAAAAGTATCACGGATTCAAAAAAAAGAAAAAAGGAATTTCTGGAGTACTTCGAAAACCTTTCTTTTAATATGGATATAGCTACAAAACATTTCATGCTCAATAATCCTCTTCCCATTGCCATATCCGATAGCAAGGGATTTATAATATGGAGCAATACCTCTTTCCACAGGATATTCGGAAGGGAAGAAAGCCAGATAAATATAGCAGAGGTTATAAAAGATAGCAAGAATAATGCTGGTTTTGTAAAGGTGGACCAGAAGTTTTATACTCCCATTTATAATAGCTTTACCGTTCCGGATAAGGATAATAAGCATAAAAAGCTAAACATCATATATTTTATTGATACCACCGATTATTATTCCCTAAAAGATAGATACGAGAAGGAGAAATATATTCTTGCAATTATTCAGGTGGATAATTTTGAAGAAGCGGTACAATCCATGGAAGACCAGAACAAATCCTTCCTTATAGCGGAAGTGGATAAAAAGATAGGTTTATGGGCGTCTTCCATGGGGGCGAGCCTGATAAAATTTGAAGTCGACAAATATGTCTTGATTTTTGAGAATAGATATTTGAAAGACCTTGAAGAAAATAAGTTTGATATATTAAATGCCGTTAGAGAAATAAATGTAGGCAATAAAATACCGGTTACCCTGAGTATTGGGATAGGTGCTTTTGGGAAAAATCCTCAAGAACTCTGGAATTTTGCTAAAGCCGCACTGGATATAGCCTTGGGTAGGGGCGGAGATCAGGCGGTAATTAAAAAAGAGGATAAAATGTTTTTCTTTGGTGGAAAAACTCAGGCTGTGGAGAAGAGGACAAAGGTCAAGGCAAGGGTTATTGCTCATGCTTTGAGGGAACTTATAAAAAATTCCGACAATGTATTTATAATGGGGCACGAATGTCCGGATTTTGACAGTATAGGTGCTTCTCTCGGGCTTTACAAAGGAATAAAGGCTCTCGAAAAGGAAGCTTATATCATATTGGATAGCTGTAATCCCTCTTTGGAGGAATTGATGAACAGGATAAATAAAATTCAGCATTATGCCGGTGTATTTATTTCTTCCAACATGGCGAGGGAAAAAATAGGGAAGAATTCCCTTTTAATGGTTGTTGACGTTCATAGATATGATTTTGTAGAAGCACCGGAACTTTTAAAACTGTTTGAAAAAATAGTTATAATAGACCACCATAGAAGGAGCGAAAATACCATAGAAAATCCAGTGCTCCTTTATCTTGAGCCCTACGCTTCTTCGACTTCCGAACTGGTGACAGAGCTTTTACAGTATCTGTCTAATAAAATAGATATTCAGAATTTGGAAGCCGATGCATTGCTTGCGGGTATTACCGTTGATACCAAGAATTTCACTTTTAAAACCGGCGTGAGAACTTTTGAAGCGGCATCCTATCTGAGAAGGTTGGGAGCAGATGTGGCAAGCGTAAAACAGCTAATACAGAATGACATAGAGAGCTTTCTTTTGAAAGCCGAGATAATAAAGTCGGCAGAAATGATAGCCGAGGGGATTGTTCTTGCATTGTACGATAAACCGGTGGAAAATGCAACTCTTTTGGCAGCCCAGACCGCCGATGAGCTCATAAATATAAAGGGTATAAGCGTTTCTTTTGTGATAACCCGTGGGACGGATGGTAGAGTTATAATTAGCGGCCGTTCCTTAGGGGATGTGAACGTCCAGACCATTTTGGAAAAGCTCGGTGGTGGTGGGCATATGACCATAGCCGGAGCCCAGCTGGAAGGTATGGACATATATGAAGTAAAGAAACGATTAATAGAAATAATAAACGAAGAATATAAGGGGAGAGGTGTGAAATGAAGGTAATTTTGCTTTCGGATGTCAAAGGTTTGGGGAAGAAAAATGATATAAAGGAAGTAAGCGATGGATATGCGAGAAATTATCTGTTTCCGAAAGGGCTTGCTGTTGAAGCAAAAGAAGGATTTATAAAGACCATAAATCAGCAGAAGGAAGCCGAGATGAAAAGGAAGGAGAGGGAATTAGCTGAGGCAAAAAAATTAGCCCAGAGTCTCTTGCAGAAAAAAATATCTATACCTGTCAAAACCGGTGAGAACGGGAAGCTTTATGGCTCGGTAACCTCAAAGGATATATCAGAAGCCATACATAAACAACTCGGTATTTCTATAGATAAAAGGAAGATTGAATTAAGAGATACGATAAAAACTCTCGGTGTCTATGAAGTGGAAATAAAGCTTTATCCAGAGGTTTCTGCAAAAATAAAGGTTGAAATTGTTGGAGTAAAATAGGACCTTGAGAATTTATTCTAATTATTCTATAATTATATCAGTCAGACATAAAATTGAATAATGCCATCAGGTTCCGAAAGGATTAAAAGGGAAAGCGGTGAAAATCCGCTACAGCCCCCGCTACTGTAAGCGAGGATGAAACCTGCGAAAAACCACTGGGCAACCGGGAAGGGAGCAGGGAGTAAGAGGAATCGCGAGTCAGGAGACCTGCCTGATGGGAAAATTAGCCTTCGGAGGGGAGGTAGATAGATTTTAGGGTATTAAGTAGCCTATCCTTTTCGGGGATGGGTTTTTTATTTGTAAGGAATTTTAATTAAGTCCAAAGGAGGATTAAATATGAGGCGAAATTTAGCAAAGATTATATCCATTCTTATGATGATACTTCTTTTTGCTTCCATTTTTGCAGGATGCCAGAAAACTCAGAATGTTGGCTCCTCTCAGCAAAAATATCCTATGACCATAACCGATTTTTCTGGTGCTTCGGTTACTATAAACAAGAAACCCGAAAGGATAATATCTGTGGTTCCGAGCAGTACCGAGATACTATTCGCCCTCGGGCTGGGAGATAAGATAGTAGGCGTTAGCGACTTCGATGATTATCCCAAAGATGTGGAGTCAAAGCCCAGGGTAGGAGGTTTTTCAAATCCCAATCTGGAAAAGATAATAGGTTTGAAACCTGATGTAATATTTGTGGGAACTCCATTTGGGAAGGAAAATGCCGAAAAACTGAAGAGCATGGGAATTACCGTGATATTAGCTGAAGCCAAGAGTTTTGACCAGATTTACGATTCCATAAGCCTTATCGGTAAGGTGACCGATACCGAAGCAAAGGCTAAGGAGCTTATTGACGGCATGAAGGCAAAGGTGGAGGAGATAAAGAATAAAGTAAAGGACAAGGAAAAACCGAGAGTTTACTTTGTGGTATCTTTGGGTAAATCTAATTGGACTGCTGGAAAGGGTACATTTATTGATGAAATCATAAATCTTGCAGGTGGAGAAAATGTAGCTTCGGATGTCAACGGCTGGGCTGAATATAGCATTGAAAAGATAGTGGAGAAAAACCCTCAAGTCATCATTACTACAAATCACGGCGCGTCTATAGAGGATATTAAAAAGGCAGAAGGATATAAAAAGACGGATGCAGTAAAGAATAATAAGGTCTTTATGGTGGACGAAAATACGGTGGTAAGACCATCGAACAGAATAGTTGTTGGCCTTGAAGAGATAGCAAAAGTTTTACATCCGGAAGCCTTCAAATAATTCGGGAAAGGATGCCTTTAATAAATGAAAGCGAATTTTCGCAAGGTGTTGATTCTATTTTTGATTTTACTTCTCATATCCGTACTTTTTTCTCTTTCGGTGGGTGCTGCGGATATAACCGCAGGGGAGGTTATCGGGATTTTTGCATCTAAAATACCTATTATAAATCGTTTTGTAGGTGGTCATTATGCCGAGGAGCATTTTACAATACTTTATTACATACGTTTGCCTCGGATAGTTCTTGCAATGTTGGTTGGGGCTGCGCTGTCCAGTGGAGGCGCGGCCTTTCAGAGCCTTTTGCGAAATCCCATGGCTGACCCATATATTATAGGTGTATCATCTGGAGCCGCTCTGGGAGCTACTTTGGGCATTATTTTGAAATTGAATAACCTCATCGGTTTTATGGGTACCAGTTTGACTGCTTTTCTGGGAGCAATAATAACCACATTTTTGGTTTACGGATTTTCCAGATTAGGTCATAGGGTTTCGGTGACAACCCTTCTTTTAGCGGGGATTGCCTTTAGCTCATTGGCATCCTCCCTTATTTCTCTTTTAATGCTCTTTAACCATCGTGAGATAGCTGAGATAGTGTTCTGGATTATGGGCAGTTTTTCCATGACAACATGGAAGGATGTTTATTTAGCATTACCGGGAATATTTTTGGGAGTTTTTATGATATACTTTTATTCAAGGGAATTGAATATCATGGCTTTGGGAGAAGAAAATGCCCAGAGTATGGGTGTTGATATAGAAAGAACAAAAAAGATATTAATCTTTGCGGTGTCACTGGCGGCATCCTCTTCGGTTGCCGTAAGCGGTATAATAGGTTTTGTCGGCCTTATGGTACCTCATATGGTGCGAATGGTAGTAGGACCGGATTACAGGTTTCTAATTCCGATATCCGTGCTTTCCGGCTCATTGTTTTTGGTTTTGACCGATACCTTAG
>Ga0334722_10007154_pt1 | contig 10871 bp, 7 predicted proteins | sample C3_bottom_MG_FD_207210 | JGI IMG/M metagenome (GOLD analysis project Ga0334722, IMG submission 207210) | Sediment microbial communities from Yellowstone Lake, YNP, Wyoming, USA - C3_bottom | ecosystem: Environmental > Aquatic > Freshwater > Lake > Sediment | place: USA: Wyoming | collected...
CCCGCGCAGTTCTTCCATCTTCGCAGGGCCCGGGTCCTCTGTCAGTATCACGAGAACGACGTTGTTCCCCAGGTCTTTCATGTCCTTGATGCCGAAACGCCCGTAAAGATCAGCGACGGCCTTCGTGCCGGCTCCCGGCACGAGCGTGACGAGGTACTCTCCCGTCGCCCTTGTCCCGTGCGACGAAATATCCATGGCCGCCATGCCGGGGCTGTCCGGACGGGGTGCGCAGGCGGGACCCGCCATACCCGCTACGATCGCTGCCATCAGCATGAACCGTCCGATCCCGTGTCCCATCCCGTATCTCAATGCACCGTGGCCGACAGGCCGGTGGGCGCGTTGATGTATGCCAGCGACGACATGACGTCGACCGCCTTGCCGGTCGTGGTCTTGCCCGAAAGGCTCGCGGCGGACCGGCCGCCTTTCTTGATGGAGTTGACGACATCGGTATACGTGTACTGCGGGTTGTAGGCGCGAAGCATCGCAGCGAGCCCCGCAACCTCGGGCGAGGCCATCGACGTGCCGCTGATGGTATTGTAGCTCGTGTTGTTCAGTGCCAGGGTATTAATGCTGAAGGCGAGGATGCCTACTCCCTGGTCAACGTTGCTCCCGTTCGTCAACAGCTGAAAACCGACAGAACAGGTGGTGCTTATACACGGTGAGAGATCATAGGAGAACGGCACGATGACTCCGCCTGTTGTCCCGTTGAGACTGTCCAGAAAGACGCCGCTTGAGAATGGGTCGCCGACGGTGCTTCTATATTTGATATTGAATGAATCATCCGCAAACACTGCAGCCTGAGCGTAAAAATTTAACACCGCAACATCGTTGCCGCTGAGATTGAAAGGCTTGTAGGCCCGGTCGTCTGCATTGTTGCTATATGTCCCGTTGGGAAAATTTGAGGGGTCGAGCAAGAACGGATACAAGACGCTGTTTACCCAAAGAGACCCGGTGGACCATCCGGTCATTGTCCAGCCGGTTGAAAAATCATCCGTGATCACCGTCTTGCTGCCCGCCCAGGCGCTCAGGATGTTCGTTCCCGGCGCGCCGACGTCGACACTGGTCGTTCCATAGTTCGAGAAGCTCGCCAACGCGTAGTTCTGGTCCAGCGCGGCGACGCAGACAAGGTTCGCCTGGCTGAAGTTGCAGGGATAGGTGGGCGTGGTGCCGCTGTCGTTGTTCGCGTTGGAATTGCCCGCCGCGACGACCACCACGACGTCGTTGGTCTGCGCGTTCGCGATCGCATCGCTGTAGGCCTGGTCGAATGCGCCGCCGCCGCCGATGCTCATATTGATGACCTTTGCGCCGTTGGTCACCGCGAAGTTGATGGCGGAAATGATGCTTGCGGTGGTCCCGCTGCCGGTCGCGTCGAGCGCGCGCACCGCCATGATGCTCGCCTTCCAGCAGACGCCCGTGGATCCCGTGGCATTGTTGCCTGCGGCCCCGATGATGCCCGCGACGTGCGTTCCATGCCCGTGGCGGTCCATCGGGTCGTTGTTGTTGTCGACGTAATTGTAGCCGTGCAGCGTGTACGTCACGCTGCTCCACATATTTGCCGACAGGTCCTCCTGGTTGTAGTTGACGCCGGAGTCCACGACCGCCACCACGACGCTGCTGCAGTCGGTGATGATGTCCCATGCCTTCTCGATGTTCATGTCGTCGCCCGCTGTGCCGGTGTTAGGCAAGTATGTTCCCGAGGTGACGGTCTGGCCGGTGTTCTTGAACGCCCAGAGCTGCCCGTACTGAGTGTCAACGGGCACGGCGGCAATGTGATAGATGTAGTTCGGCTGGGCGTATTCGACGTTCGGATCGTTCCGGTATGCCGCGAGCGACTCGGCCACTGTCTGGCCGGCCCCGATCTTGACGCGCGCCCAGCCGGTCCGGTCCAGGCCTGCAAGGACCGAGTGTCCCTGGTTAGCCACGGTTGCCGTGCGCGCATTCGCCGAGGTCGCGGGCTTGAATTTCACGAGCACTTCGCCCGGGACATGGTTGGCGTCTCCCGAAACAGGTGAACTGAACGGCGCGGCGCCGGCGGAAAGAGGGGCCGCCAGGAGGGCGCCGAAGAGCGCAGCTATGATGATCGAGCGTAGGGATAGTATGTTCTTCATGGTCAATTCTCCTGTTAAGGCACGTTGATCGTGATCGGCGTAGAGGCCGCGCTGAGGCTGCCGGTGACGCCGCCCTGCGCATCGAGCGCCGCGTAGGCGCGCACCGTCATGGAATAGCTTCCGGTATTCAGCACGATGCTCGTCGTGGTCGTCGTCGTGAGCCCGGACACGTAGGGTACGTCGATGGTCGGTTGACCGCTGACCGATACCTTGTAGCCGCCGCCCGCCTTGTTGACCCCGCTTTCGTGGTTGGACGCCCAGTTCAGCGTGACCGCGTGGCTCGTGACCGGCCCCTGCTGAACGCTCGGGCTGCCGCCGCCTCCGCCTCCGCCGCAGCTGACGGCCAGCAGCAGTGCACACGACCCCAACATACCTGCGATAGCTCTCCTCATGGTTCTCTCCTTTATATAGAGTGTTCCTGTACTACGAATGTGGTCAGGTGAAGTTCTGTTGCGTCGTCATTGCGAGCGCCCGAAGAGAGCGCGGCGATCTCGTTGCATGGACCGCTTCGCCGCAACGCGCATCGCAATGGCCCGGCCGCAAGTCCGGTTGTACCTGCCGGGAACTGCGGTCCCGGGCGGTCATTTCATCAGGATATACAGCAGCGCAATGAGCGCAAGTACGAAGGCGCCTGCCAGCATATGCTTCGCAGAAAAGGACGATTCGAACACCAGGGGACGGTGATCGCGCACCGGTTCGGAATGTCCCTGCGTTGTCTGCCCGGCCACGATGGCCCCGGCGATGCCGGCTGCGTCGACGCCTGCGGCCGGCACTCCCGCCTTCGCGGTCTGCATGACCTTTTCGTAGAGATCGCGAATGTCCGGCGGCATGTCGTCCTTGCTCGCGTATTTTTTGCTGTTCACGGTGATGTTCGCCTGGATGGCCGGAGACTGCGCGTCCGGCCGGGGAGTCGTCTGCCGTTGTGCCTTGCTGAACAGCTCCCGGATGTCATCCGGCATTTCGTCGAGGGAATGGTACTCCCTGCCGTTGATCTTGAACGTTTTTTTGATATTGATGTTGAACTTCATGGGAGCCTCCCGCTACCCGCTCTTCCTGCCTATCGTTTCCCGCATCTTCACACCGGACATCTCTTTAATTGATGACGAACCGCTCATGCCCATCCCGGGAAAGAGGCCGACGCCGTCCCTCACGGTATTCTGATCACTCCCCCTCCAACCCGAATTTCTTGAGCTTTCGCCAGAGCGAGACCCGGTCGATGCCGAGTATCTGCGCGGCGAGTGTCTTGTTGCCGCCTGCCTCGTTCAGCACCCACTTGATGTAGGTCATCTCCTGCTCCTCGAGCGACGGTATCTTGCCCTCCACCTTCCGGAAGGTCTTGAGGCTCATCTCTTTCAGATGGTCCGGCAGATGCGCCAGTTCTATGGCGCCACCGTTGGCGAGAGCAACGCCCCGTTCCATGATGCCTTCCAGTTCCCGGACGTTGCCCGGAAAGCCGTACTCGGTGAGCAGTCCGATCACTTCTTCCGATATTTCCTGCACCGGCTTCTTCAGGGCGGCGCCGTACTTCTTCAGGAAATAGTAGGACAGCAGGGGAATGTCCGTCTTTCTCAGGGAAAGCGGGGGCAGGTGGAGCGATACGACGTTCAGCCGGTAATACAGGTCCTTCCGGAACGGGGCCGGCCCGGCCGCGTCGAGCGGTTCCTGTTCGGCTGCGGTGATGAACCGGACGTCCATCTTGATGGTCCGGCCCCCCCCGATGCGCTGGATCTCCCTGGATTCGATCGCCCGCAGCAGTTTTGCCTGGACCGGCTGCGGCATCGCGGCGATCTCGCCGAGAAAGAGCGTGCCTCCCGCCGCTTCCTCGATGGCGCCCCGCTTCGCAGCGGGCCCGTCGACATACGGGCCTTTTTCATGCCCGAACAGTTCGTCAGTGAGGAGCTCTTCGCTGACGCTTCCGCAGTGGACGGCGACGAAGGGATTGCCGGAACGCCTGCTGTTGGCGTGGATGGAGCGCGCAAAGAGCTCTTTGCCCGTGCCCTTCTCGCCGATGATGAACACGTTGGATTCGACGAGCGCGGCCTGGCGTGCGGTGTCGAGCGGTTTCTGCATTGCCCGGTCAAGGGAGATGATGCCGCCTTTGCCCGGAAATTCCTCCACGAGGTCCTGTATGCGCTGTATCCCTTTTTTCCGGTCGACGCGGCCGACAGCTTCCGCTACCGCCTTCCGCACCTCGTCGAGCTTGAAGGGCTTCGCGATGTATGAGAACGCCCCGTGTTTCATCGTCTCGACGGCAGCCTCCAGCGTGGCGTAGCCCGTGATCATGATGACCTCGGTGTCCGGATGGCGTTCCCGGCATTTTTTCAGGACCTGCATGCCGTCCACCTTCTCCATGCGCATGTCGGTCAGCACGACGTCGAACTGCTGTTCATCAAGATACCGGAGGGCGTTCGAGCCGCTCTGCGTGCCGACGACGTCGTAGCCTTCTTTCTTCATGATGTATTCGAGGTTCTTGAGCGCCACCCGCTCATCGTCGACGATCAGTATCTTAGCAGGATTCCGCATTGCCGCTCCTTAACAACAAAGTCTGCCACAGAGGCACGGAAAAATCGGGAAAAAAATGCTGTAACCACAGATGGACACAGATAACGTCAAATGATCAGTGTGTTCTAAAGGTAAAAAAAAAGAGGGCTCTCTTTGGTTATAACCCTGTTGGTGTCTAGAATGTACACCTTCTCTTCTGTATCTGTGTTTATCTGTGTTCATCTGTGGTTGCTTGGCGCCGTTTCCCCGCGTTCTTTGGTCCCATCACTTCACCGGCAGGCGGATCAGGAACGTCGTGCCTTTTTCCGGTTCGCTGCTGACCGCGATGCAGCCGTCATGCTCCTCGATGATCTCATGGACGATGAAGAGGCCGAGCCCCGAACCCTTGCCGACGTCCTTGGTCGTGAAGAAAGGGTCAAAGACCTTGGGAAGCACCTCCGCGGGGATCCCTGTGCCGTTGTCCCTCACTTCGATGTCGATGGTATCATCTTCCAGCGTGCACTTGCCGCGGTAGTTGAGATAGGTGGTGATCCCCGTGCGGTCGACCACCTTGTCCACGGCGCGGTGTTTCCGCGCATCGATGGTGATGGCTCCTTTGACGGAGACCGACTCCATGGCGTTCTTGATGAGATTGAGGAACGCCTGCTGTATCCGCTGTTTGTCCGCGACGAGGGCAAGGTCGCCGGGGACGTTCAGGGTGATGGTCGCGTCCTCCGGCATCTGCCCCTTCACGAACCCGATCGTCTCTTCCAGCAGGTTCCTGAGCGGCACGGACTGCTTCTTGAAATCCGTCGTGCGCGAGAACTCGAGCAGGGACCGGACGATGTTCCGCGCCCGGTCCGTCTGCTCGTTGATCTGGTCCACCAGTTCACGCTTGTACGCCGGGTCACCTCCGGCGATCTCCTCGGAGAGGATCTGGCTGGAGGAGGAGATGTTCGAAAGCGGATTGTTCAGCTCATGGGCCACGCCGGAGAGCAGCGTGCCGAGGGACGCGAGCTTCTCGGACCGGACAAGGTGGCGCTGCCTGAGCTCGAGCTCCCGGATCATCCTGTTGAACGCCCGGGTGAGCGAGACGATCTCCTGTTCGTGGGAACCGATCTGGATATTGACGAACCTCCCGTCGGCGATCTCGTCCATGGTCCTTTCGATGTGCTCCAGCGGCCGCAGGACGATCCGCGACAGGACCCGTCCCGCGATGATCGCCAGGATGGCCAGCACCGCGATCGAGCCGATGACGATCCTCTGCGTATCGTGGCTATGTTCGATGAGGCTCTTGCGCTCGCTCATTTCGACGTCGAGGGCCGCGGTCGTGATGTTGTCCCCGAGGCTCCGGATCCTGAAGTCGATCATGTTCTTGCGCTCCTGGACGGACGGGCCGAAGGTAAAGGCGGCCTTGCCGGCCAGGGCATAGTGCTGGTCCATCAGCTCCCGGTACTGGTCAAGCTGCTGCTGGATGGTTAGGATGCGGTCCGGGGAAGCGATCGCGTCGAACCGTTTGCTCTTCATGACCAGCAGGTCATTTGCCTGGGCGAGGTAACGCGCGTTCTCCCGGTAGTCGGACCCCCGTTCATACAGCAGGTAGTTCTTCTCGAAGCGCCTTACCTCGAGGACCGTATCAAGGAACTCATGGACCGCGGCCCCGAAGATCATCCGGGTCTCAATGAAATCCATCTGCACAAGGGTGATGACGGACAAGCCGATGACCATGGCGACAAAAGCGTAGTAGCCGAAGGTTATCTTTTGCCGGATGCTTGGTTTTTCTATGGACATGTCTCGATCCCGATGCTGTTTTGACATGACTATACAATGTTGCATTTTACAATACAATAGCTCAATACACAACTGCCCGGTTCTTCGGTACATTTCGGAAACTCGCCCAAATAAGGGAAAAGTAGGCTCGGACAGTCTACAATGTTCAATCCATGGACCCGGTCGCCTGCCGGGAATATCCGCATGGGACTTCTTCAGCGGCGCCAAAAACAACTGCTTTTGACGTACCCCAGCGCCGGGCGGCTCGGTCGCGACGACTGTGCGTATTGCATTCCCCGCCGCGGTTGGGGATGTGAACAAACAGAAAGCAGCGCGTCCGCAGGGGAAGCGCCGCCTAGTAGTCAATGATGAATATAACAACACCAAGCGACAGGCATTAGCACAGCGTCGCACCGAGTTGCCCAAAAAAAGCAACTTGAACTACGGCGAATAAACTTCCTTCTGGTATTTCGTCAGTCGACGGGAGGTCGATCTATCTTAAGCCTGCGGCTCTCCTGTCGGACCTCCTCAGAATGGCACCCGGCGCAGATCCTATACGTTAGTCCCGGTCGTCGATAGCTAAGATGCACCCTCTCCCTTTTTCCCTCTCCCCTCGAGGGAGAGGGGCGGGGGTGAGGGGCGGCTCTATATCCTCGTCCTCGGTCGCCTGCCTGTATGTTCGCAGGGGACTGCAAGGCGCCCGAGTCTTGAACGGTCCGGACACGATTTTCTGTTGCCTCAAGGGAGCGCATTATGCTACATTCTTCCAGCATAACAACACAACCATGTCCCTCAAGAAAAAAATAGCGCTTGGTTTTTTCATCAGTGCCTCCATCATCGCCATCCTGGCCGCGTTCATGTATGTCAATTTCATCGAGATCCGGAAGGAGATCCGGTATCTCGAGGTCACGGACACCTTCACCCGCAAGTCGCTTCAGCTCCGCAGGCACGAAAAGAACTATTTTCTCTACAGCCCCCGGAAGGCGGACGAGGAATCGCAGACCGTGCACGCGTACATCAAGGAGCTGCGTGCGATCCTGGAGCAGCACCCGAACATGGAAGCGGTGGACACCGAGGCGCTTCGTTCGTACATCGCCGAGTACGAGAAGCGGTTCGTCAGGATCGAATCAACCGTAAGCCGGCTAACGGAGGCATTCGGCAGGACGAAGGACGAGCATAAGCAGCAGGCACAGTTCCTTTCGCTGGCGGAGCTGGCATTCATCGAAAAGCCGTCCCAGACCGCGGCCTTCCTGGAAAAGGCGATCCGGTTCCCCGTCGACCACGAGCTGACCACCGGGCTCCGGCGGCTCGAAGCGGAGATCGCCACGCTCCGCAAAACGGGCGAGTCGATCGTCGAAACGGCCAAGGACCTCGACAAGGTCGCCCGGGAGAAGGTCGAATCGGTCATTCGCGTCTCGCAGACCGCCATCGTGGTGATCTTTCCGCTGTTCTTCGCCGTGGGCATCGGCACGCTCTTTCTGATCAGCAGGTCCGTGTCGCGCCGGCTGATGCTGCTGATCAACGTCGTCGAAAAGACCGGGACGGGGTCGTTCCCGCATGTCGAGGCGCCGGAGCAAAAATGGGGAAATGACGAGGTCGGCCTGCTGATCCAGAAGTTCGATCTCATGGAGGACCAGCTCGCCGAGCGGGCAGCGGAGATCGACCGCAAGAACAACGAGCTCATCCATGTCAAGAAGCTTGCCGCCATCGGGACGCTCGCCGCGGGGGTCGCCCACGAACTGAACAATCCCCTGAACAACATCCAGCTTTCGGCGCAGGTGCTCGAGAAACAGGCGGGCGCGGGCGGATCGCCTCTCGTGCACGAGGCGGTCAGCGACATCCTGGGCGAGACGGCCCGGGTGAAGCGGATCGTGAGCGAACTGCTCGATTTTGCGCGCGGCAGAGAGCCCCGCCTGCAGAAGGTCGATCTCTGCGAACTGATGGGGGGCGTCTATAAGAAGCTCGCCGTGTCCACCGCGAACGTGCGGTTCGCGCTGGATGCCGGCTCCGAGTGCGTCATCCTATCGGCGGACCCGGAACTGATGGAGCAGGTCTTCATCAACCTGTTCACCAATGCCGTCGAAGGCATGCCGGACGGGGGAGAGCTCAACGCGCGGGTCCGGGCGGCCGACGGCGCCGTGGTCATCACCGTTTCGGACACCGGCAAGGGGATCGCGAAAGAATCGCTCGACAAGGTCTTCGAGCCGTTCTTCACCACCAAGGACAAAGGCACGGGCCTGGGCCTCGCCATCGTGTTCAACATCATCCGGAAACATTATGGGGAGATCTCGGTGGCAAGCGAAGAGGGGAAGGGCACGACATTTACGATCACGATGCCGAGGGAAGTGTGAAGTAGCTGCGAACTTCTGTCTCTCGCAGAGCCGCAGAGGTCGCAGGGAAGTCAAAGACGGATATCAAAATACATGCTTTAGCCTGAATACGTTAACACGAATTACACGAATAACTTCCGAATGACACGAATGACATGCCAGGCTCAAATAACTGCTCTCGATCCCTTAAGTTGGTTGTATATCACTATAGTATTCGTGCCATTTGTCCATTCGTGACATTAGTGTTCACGCATTATTATGCTATTATTGTTTTACAAGAAAAGACCTCAAGTATCTAAGGACATCCCATGGCATTCAAAATACTCATAGCAGAGGACGAAGAGATCACCGTCAAGCACCTGACGAACGCGCTCAAGGCGGAAGGCTGTCTGGTCTCCAGCACGATGAACGGCCTGGACGCCCTGCAGAAGATCGAGGCGGGTTTCTATGACCTTTTGATCGCGGACATCAAGATGCCGGGGATGACCGGCCTGGAGCTCCTGGCCCGGGTCAAGGAGAAGTCGCCGGAAACGGACGTGGTCATCATCACCGGCTTCGGCAGCATCGGCTCGGCGGTGGAGGCCATGAAGAAAGGGGCCACCGAATACATCACCAAGCCCTTCGACCTCGACGAGCTCACGCTCAAGGTGAACAAGATCCGGGACCGCAAGGGCCTGCTGAAGGAGAACATCGCGCTCAAGACCTACCTGGGCATGGAGAAGAAGGTCTCGATCATTGCCAAGAGCAAGAGCATGAAGGACATCCTCGAGACCATCGAGGGGATCCGGGATTCCGAGAGCAACATCTTCCTGACCGGCGAGACCGGGGTGGGCAAGAGCCTGCTCGCGCGGATCGTCCACTTCACCAGCAAGCGGCAGGAACGGCCGTTCCTGTCGATCAACTGCGCCACCCTGACCGAGGAACTGCTTGCCTCCGAGCTCTTCGGCCACGAACGCGGCGCCTTCACCGGCGCCGTCAAGACCAAACAGGGCCTCGTGGAGATCGCGGACACGGGCACGCTGTTCCTCGACGAGATCGCCGAGATGGTTCCCAATCTGCAGGCCAAACTGCTCAAAGTGATCGAGGACGGTGAATTCTACCGTGTCGGCGGAACGCGGCCGATCCACGTTGACGTGCGGTTCATCGCCGCGACGAACCAGGACGTGCGGGGCATCATCGCCGCAGGGAAGTTCCGCGAGGACCTTTACTACCGCCTGAACGTCATGGACCTCTTCATTCCGCCGCTCCGCGACCGGCGTGAGGACATCGAGCCGCTGGCAAGCTATTTCCTCAAGAAGCACCTGCCGAGGTCGAACAAGAAGATCGGCGCCTTCACGAAGGACGCCATGGACGTGCTCAAGCACTACAGCTTTCCCGGGAACGTGCGGGAACTGGAGAACATCATCGAGCGCGCCATCATCCTCGAAAAGGGCGAAGCGATCACCGCGGCGAGCCTTCCCCAGAGCATGAAGGTCTTCCAGATCGAGACGCTTCAGCCCGGCAAGATCAAGACCATCGAGGAAATGAACAAGGAATACGCTGAATCGGTGATCGAACTGTACGGCGGCAACAAGTCCAAGGCCGCCGACGTCCTCGGCATCTCGCGGACCAGCCTGTGGAGGATATTGAAGGAAGAAGAGTGATCTTGGCGCCCGGCGCTTGGGTACGTCAAAGGCACTTCTCCCTCTGCCCTTGCGGGAGACGGTAGGGAACAGTCCCATGCGGACATTCCCGGCAGGCGACCGAGGACGAGGGTTAAACATTTTAGACTGTCCGAGCCCACTCTTACCGTATTCGGGCGAGTTTCTAAAATGTACCGAGGCCGACCGAGAATGCCGGATCAGAATGTTCGCCGGGGTGCAATTCTGAGGAGTACCGATAGTCGAGCCGAAGGCTCCCTATACCGCGACCTCCCGGCGACTCATTAAATCCCCGGGCAGAGCCCGGAGCCTAGAGTCGCCAGGGGTTGGGTCACCTTTCTTCGGGCAAACAAGAAAGGTGACAAAAGAAATAATCCGAATCTTCGCTGATGTCCAGGATGCTTGTTTTTTATTGGGCAGCTCGGTGCGACGCTGTGCTAAGCATGTGGGTTTGCTCAGTCGTCCGGAAGCACGTGGCGTAACGCAGCACTTCCCCTCGCCCATAAGACGGTCTCGGCCGTGTCTGCTTTAGTCTTGAAGCT